>FWPU01000772.1_pt1 | contig 101728 bp, 86 predicted proteins | sample 2228361 | NCBI WGS metagenome assembly FWPU01 (sample SAMEA103939777, study PRJEB20133) | metagenome | reverse complement strand
CGTGTACTTCCGCCCGCACCCACGACATAGATACCGCTGGCTGCCCGATGGGTTGCGCCCGACTTTCACCTGTCGCTCTGTACTTTGGCAACGGGGACATGTTTTCATGCCCTTATTTTACCTGTAACCAGTTTCTTATCCACTCCCGGATTCCGGAGTACAATACCAGCCTGACATTACACAGATAAGGAGGGGACCATGGGAACAACTAACGTGCTGGTGACCATGCCTTTCGCAGCGCCGTTGCTGGAAAAATTGGCCAACGTTTCCCCTCAGCTGAACATCATCCAACACGAGGCGCGCACCGCCGAAGAGCTCCCTGCGGCGATTAAGGAGGTGGATGTACTCTATACTTTTCAGGCGCTGCCCCTTCCTGAACAAGCTCCCCGCTTGCGCTGGGTGCAGCTCCATTATGCTGGGGTTGACCATCTGCTGGAGCACCCACTCTTCGCCAAGGAAGATATTCTCTTCACCTCCACCAGCGGAATCCATGCTATTGTCATCGCCGAGTATGTGCTGGCGTTGATCCTTGCTTTTGCCCACCACCTTCCTAAGATGTTCGCCGATAAGGCCAACGCAACGTGGCCTACAGATCGCTGGGCACGTTACGTCTCGCCCGAACTGCGGGGTGCAACGCTGGGGATTGTGGGCTATGGGAGCATCGGGCGCGAGGTAGCGCGGTTGGCGCAGGCGTTTGGGATGCGCGTGCTGGCCGTCAAGCGTGACCTGCGCAATCTGGAGGATAAGGGATATTGCCTCCCCGGCACGGGCGACCCTCATGCTGAGATTCCGGAACGTATTTACCCGATTGAAGCCCTGCACTCCTTCCTGGGGGAGTGTGATTATGTGGTGTTATCTCTACCGCTGACAGCAGAGACCCATCATCTCATCAACGCGGCGGCGCTGGCAGCGATGAAGCCCACTGCTATCCTGATCAACGTGGCGCGGGGCGGCTTGGTTGATGAGAAAGCCCTCATCACTGCCTTGGAGAAGGGCACTATCGCTGGTGCGGGCCTGGATGTGTATGCCGTTGAGCCGCTCCCCCCTGATAGCCCTCTGTGGAAGATGCCCAATGTGATTCTCAGCCCTCATGTAGCGGGCTTCACGACACATTACGACGAGCGCGCCACTGACCTTTTTGCCGAGAATCTGAGGCGCTTCTTAGCTGGGGAGCTGCTGCTCAACCTCGTGGATCGCTCGCGCGGTTACTGATCAGAGGTCAGCAAGGGACGGCGCAAAGTGAGTCCTTCCACATAGGCAGTAAATTCGCCAGTGTTGCAGGCCTCTATATAGCGTAGCAATTCCCCGCCGGCCAGTGGATACAGGGGATAGCAGGATGTAGGCCATGCCCCACGCGGCGCGTGGACCAACGCAGTGACCAACGCCCCGCTGATATCCACTGGCCCCTCAAACCTCTCAACAATCTCCTCTGCCGTAATGATGACGTGCCGGGCGCCGAGGGCTAGCTCAATATCAACCCCAAGGTTGAGATTTAGACGGGCGTTGCCTGAAGGATCGGCCTGTAGCGCATGGATGACAGCCACATCCCAATCCACCGCTGGAAAGGCCACCAATTGTTGGCCGGGGTGATAGGGGTCGTCAATCACTTTCACATCGGGGCGTAGCTTCAGCAGATCGGTGCCCAGCCACGCATAAGCAGGCATAAAACTCACGTTAGCGAGATGCGCCCGTATGCCATAGGAGAGACTGGCTTCTGTCTCCTCCATAACCCGCAGACGACCCTCATTAGCAGCCTGTGTGAACATGGGGGCAAACCCAAAGGCTTCTAGACCAAAATAACACGTGCGCGCTGTGGAGACCATCCCCGCACCGACAAGCAGGTCACTCTCAAAACCCGCAGTGAAGCTCAGCAGCGTCAAATCAATGGGGCGCGGCTGCTGCGCCAGCAGAGCCAACACAAAGGCCACCGGACGGCGGTAAAGTGTCACACCGCCTAGGGCAAGCGTATCACCTGAGCGGACGAGACGAGCAGCCTGCTCAAGGGTTGTGCGTTTATCTTCCATAGGGGCTTGCCTCCTCAAATTCAACGGGGAAAGTCTATAATGTGACCGCCCTGCCGTGCAAGAACAGCAATCACAGGGCTTCTGACAGGATTCTTATGCCTTTTGCGCTACAATCTGGGGCAAAGTGCGTATTGCTTACAGAGTAGGTGTGCTGCCCTTCGCGGCTCACCAAGCCTTGCCGAGCAAAGGAGGTCTCGCAAATATGTGGTGGCCATTTTACTGGAACCCCACTTACTGGCTGTTCATCGCTCCGGCGCTGCTGTTTATGCTCTATGCTCAGTGGCGTGTGCAATCGGCCTATGCCAAGTGGAGCCGGGTTCCCAGCGCGCAGGGTGTTCCCAGTGTCAAGGCTGCCGAGCTACTCATCGCGCAGAATGGACTGCACGGCGTGCGCATTCAGGGCATCCCCGGCATGTTGACCGACAACTACGACCCGCGCAGCAAGACGCTTAACCTTTCTCAGGGCACGGCGCTGGGCAGCTCGGTGGCTGCGCTGGCGGTGGTTGCCCATGAGATCGGCCACGCCATGCAGGATGCAACGGGCAGTCTGCTGCTGCAGCTGCGAGGCGGGTTGGTTCCGGCGGTGAACTTCGGTTCGCAGTTAGGGCCGATCCTGTTCATCATTGGCTTTCTGCTGCGCCTCTCGCCGTTGATGTGGGTAGGCATTGGCTTCTTCTCGCTGGCCTTTGTCTTCGCCCTCATCACGCTGCCAGTGGAGCTGGATGCCTCATCGCGCGCCATGAGGATGCTAAAGTCCAGCGGCTTGCTGGTAGGCGAGCAGGAGCTGCGCGGAGCGCGGGCAGTGTTAACCGCCGCCGCCTTGACCTATGTCGCAGCGCTGCTGACAGCGTTGTTCCAATTGCTGTACTATGTTATGCTGGCATCAGGTGGCCGCCGTCGCCGCTAATCGGATCGCCCACAGGCTAGAGAGGATAAGCCACCAATGGCCTCTGCCGCCCAGCCAGCCGAGGACTACACCGTTGACGAGCTGATCTGCACCTGCATCGCCCACCAGCTAGAGGACGGCGAGGTCGTTGCCCAAGGATTGGCTACGCCACTCGTCGTGGCTGGCTTCCTGCTCGCCAAGTTGACCCATGCGCCTAACCTGCGTTTTGTCTCGGCTATTGGGCAGGCCATCTGCGACGAGTGGGCACCGTTAAGCCTCTCGCGTATTGAGGATTTGTGGTTAGGGCAAGCGCGCATGGGGATGGGCTTCGCCCGCGCTGTGACGGAGGTGCTGCCGCGCTTCGCACCCAAGGAGTTCTTCCGCCCTGCTCAGATAGACGCACTGGGCAACTTCAACAACATCGCCATCGGCGCGGACTATGTGCATCCTTACATGCGGCTGCCGGGCACGGGCGGCATCCCCGATGTCACCACCTTCTCCGATCAGGTCTATATCTACGTCCCACGTCACTCCAAAGTGATCTTCGTGGAACAGGTGGATTTCGTGAGCGGAGTGGGGCATGTACCGAACCGTCAGCGCGGGGCTGGCCCGCGCTATTGCATCAGCGACCTTGGCCAGTTTGACTGGGCCAACGGCCGCATGCGCCTGACGACCATCCATCGGGGGGTGACGGTTGAGCACATCCAGCGCAAGACGGGCTTCGCGCTGGAGATCGCCCCCCATCTCTGTGAGACACCGCCCCCCACGGTGGAGGAGGTACGCCTGCTGCGCGAAGAAATTGACCCGCTGGGCATCCGCCGCTTGGAGATGTTGGGCGGCACGGCCCGCAAGGAGCTGATCCGTTCCATCTTGGAGCAAGAAGGTGCCCTCTGACGAGACCCGCCCCCTGTTGACCGAGACTACCTTCCGCGTTCGCTTTGCTGAGACGGACATGATGGGCGTGGTGCACCATGCCAGCTATCTGGTTTATTTTGAGGAGGGGCGCAGTGCACTCTCTCGCCATGTGGGATCGCCTTATGCGATGCTAGAGGCAAGCGGATTCTCGCTGGCGGTCAGCGAGGTGCACGTGCGCTACACAGGGTCGGCCAGATACGATGAAGAGATCACCGTCCGTTCGTGGATCGGGCAGGTGCAAAGCCGCGCCATCACTTTTGAGCATGAGGTGGTCAGGGCCGCCAGCGGAGAGGTGCTAGCACGGGGCACGGTGCGCACCATCTGCGTTGATCGCCAGGGGCGCGTGTGTCGCCTTCCCGAAGAATGGATCGCTCCCTTCAAGGCCGCGCTGGCCTTGTGGCAGGCTGCGGCAGGAGTACAATAGGGCTTATGGCAGAGAATCCGATCCTCAACAACCGCTACCAGTTGATTGAAGAGATCAACGCGGGCGGTATGGCTGTGCTCTACAAGGCGCAGGACCTAGAATTGGGCCGTTTGGTAGCCGTCAAGGTGCTGCGTCCCAGCCTGTCCAGCGATCCCGCGTTCCTCACCCGCTTCAGGCAGGAAGCGCGGGCAGCGGCAAACCTCTCGCATCCTAACATCGTCACCGTGCACGATGTAGGGCAGGACGGTAACACGCACTACATTGTGATGGAGTACGTGCCCGGCCAAAATCTCAAACAGCTGTTGCGGGCGCACGGTGCCTTTGAGGTGGATGCCGCGCTGGACATCGTGATTGAGGTGTGTAAGGGAGTGGGGTATGCCCACCGCGCCGGACTAGTACACTGCGACATCAAGCCACAGAACATCCTCGTCACGCCCGATAACAGCATCAAGGTCGCCGACTTCGGTATCGCACGTGCTTTGACAGCTGCTCCCAGCGAGGAGACAGAGAAAATCGTGTGGGGTAGCCCACATTACTTCTCACCCGAGCAGGCCGCCGGCGAGAACCTCACGCCGGCCTCGGACGTGTATTCCATTGGCGTTGTGCTGTTTGAGCTCCTGACGGGTCAGTTGCCGTTCAGCGGCTCGGATTACCGTGAGCTGGCCCTCGCCCACTTCCAGCAGGAGCCGCCCTCCATCTTGGACATCAACCCAGCGCTGCCGCCGGAGCTGGATCGCATCATCCGCAAGGTACTCTCCAAAGAGCCTTCGGCACGCTACCGCACGGCAGATCAGTTGGGACGCATCCTCCAGAAGTATCGTGAGCAGGGCGTGCAGCCCACCTCCTCGTTTGTGGTCAAGCCTTCGGCCACGCCAGCTCCAGCCCAGCAACCAGCGCCTTCACCTTCCGCGCCTCTGCCGCCCAAACCCACCCAACCGAGTGTGCTACCGCCCCCCTCTCGCGTCCCGGCTCCTCCTCGGCGCGCCCCACTGCCCGGCCAGCGTGCCGAACCTACCAGCGAACCGACCATTCCCACCCTGCCACCCCTTAGTCCGCCCCCGCGGCCCGGCACTTCGCAGCCGGCACAACCTTTGCAGGCCTATGGGCCGTATGGAGGGGAGCAGACACCAAAGGAAAAGTCCATCACGGACATTGACTTTTACGGGATCGCGCTGGGCGTGCTGGCTGCGCTCGCCGTGCTGGGACTGATCCCGCTATGGATAGCGGTCTACCTGACATTCACGCGGTAGGTGCTCCGCTTGGCCCGACGGAGTCCATGTGTGCGTTGTGGGGCGGTTAAGCCATCTGGTATAATCTGCGATGAGGTCATAAGGCGCCACTTTGAAGATGCGATCTGGGTAGTAAAGCATCAGCGCGCGACAAGTTGCTTGACGGGAGGCCTGTAGGCGCGTAAGCGCCGTTTGTCTTATGGGAGTGGGAAGGTGAATTCTACGCGGTTTAGACACGGCTTTGTTTACCTCCTGATCATCCTGGCCGTGGCGGTCATCATGCTGGCAGCCTTCGCCCGCAACGAGACCCCCGACTCCTGGTCGTTGACCGATGTGGCCGCCGCCGCACGGCGGGGTGACATTCGCCAGATCGTCGTCACCGACACCAACGAAATGACCATCACCCTGCGGGACGGGCGCACCGCCGTTTCCAGCAAGGACCCCACCCTGCCTGCGCCGGAGCAGCTGCTAGCGTTGGGGGTCACGCCGGAGCAGCTGGCACAAATTGAGTGGATCAACAAGAAATCGGCCAATTGGCAGAGCATCTTTTCCGCGCTCATCTACCTGCTGCCGCTGGTGATCGTGCTGGGTGGCATCTACTTCATGATGCGCCAGGCCCAGGGAACCAACAACCAGGCGCTTTCGTTCGGCAAGAGCCGCGCCCGCATGTTCACCGGTGACCACCCCACCGTGACCTTTGATGATGTGGCGGGCTGCGACGAGGCCAAAGAGGAGCTGCAGGAGGTTGTGGAATTCCTGCGCGAACCGGCCAAATTCATCCAACTAGGCGCGCGCATCCCCAAAGGTGTGCTGCTGGTTGGCCCGCCCGGCACCGGTAAGACGCTGCTGGCCAAAGCCGTCAGCGGCGAGGCAGGCGTGCCTTTCTTCTCCATTTCCGGTTCAGAGTTTGTGGAGATGTTCGTGGGCGTCGGTGCCAGCCGCGTGCGCGACCTCTTTGAGCAGGCTAAACGGCATAGCCCGTGCATTGTCTTTATTGATGAGATTGATGCCGTAGGGCGTCATCGTGGGGCGGGGTTGGGCGGCTCACACGACGAACGTGAGCAGACGCTCAACCAGATTCTGGTAGAGATGGATGGTTTTGATACCGATACCAATGTGATCATCCTGGCTGCCACCAACCGCCCCGACATCCTTGACCCGGCCCTGCTACGCCCTGGCCGCTTTGACCGCCGCGTGATCCTAGACCGCCCCGACGTGCGTGGCCGCGAGGCTATCCTGGCGGTGCATGTGCGCGGCAAACCACTGGAGCCAGATGTTGACCTCGGCATGCTGGCGCGCGCTACCCCTGGCTTCGTGGGGGCCGATATTGAGAACATGGTCAACGAGGCAGCTATCTTGGCCGCACGGCGCAACAAGAAGACCATTGGCATGCAGGAGTTTCAGGAGGCCATAGAGCGTGTGGTCATGGGTCCGGAGCGCCGTAGCCGCCTAATGAGCGAGCAGGATCGCAAAGTGACGGCCTATCATGAGGCAGGCCACGCTGTGCTGGCCCATCTGCTGCCCAACTGCGATCCAGTGCTCAAGGTGACCATCATCCCACGCGGGCTGGCAGGTGGCTACATGATGCCGTTGGGTGATGACATGATGTACACCCCGCGCTCCAAGTTCCTGGATACGATTGCCATGGCGCTGGGCGGGCGCGTGGCCGAGGAGATGGTCTTTAACGAGATCACGACGGGCGCCAGCAGCGATCTGGAACAGGTGACCAAACTGGCGCGCAACATGGTAACACGCTTCGGCATGAGCGAGCGTCTCGGCCCCATGATCTTTGGCCAGAAGGAGGAGCTGGTCTTCCTGGGACGCGAGATCGGGGAGCAGCGCGATTATAGCGAGTCGGTAGCCGAGGAGATTGACGAAGAGGTGCGGCGCATTGTCAGCGAGGGCTATGAACGCGCCCGTACCATCCTCAGCGAGAACCGCGACAAATTAGAGCTCGTCGCCCAGACGCTGCTGGAAGTGGAGACGCTGGATCGCGAGGCCTTCGTCCGCCTTATGGAAGGCGAACCGGCAGAAGAGGTGATAGCCAGCCTGAAATCCTCTCCTTCTTCCCACAGCAAGAAGGGAGAGAAAGCGGTTGGCACCGGAGGAGAAGAAGCCCCGCCCGCGCTGGACCTGCCGCCAGCGCCAGCACCAGCCTGATGCGAATCCCGCATACAAAGAGCACAGAGACATAGCAGTCTCTGTGCTCTTTTTTGTGGCAATGTGATCGGGTTGGTTGAAGGTCAGCCGCCGGTCTCCATCTTGACCAATTCGCGGCGTAGGACCTTACCCACTGCTGTCTTGGGCAGCGCCTCCACGAACTCAATGCGGCGCGGCACTTCATAAGGAGCCAGCCTCTGCTCGCAGAAGGCGATCAGCTCCTCCTTGGTCACCTGTTTGCCGGGAGCCAGCACTACCCACGCCTTGAGGGCTTCCTGCCCCTCCTTCTCCGGATGGGGGATGCCTGCCACGCCAGCCTCGGCGACCGCTTCGTGCTCCATGAGTACCTTCTCAACGATGTTGGGGTAGACGTTGAACCCACCGATGATGACCATGTCCTTCTTGCGGTCAACGATGTAGAAGTAGCCGTCCTCGTCCATGCGGGCAATGTCGCCAGTGTAGAGCCAGCCGTTGCGGATGGCGTTGGCCGTCTCAGTAGGCATGTTGTGATAGCCGGTCATCATCACTGGGCCGCGCAACACAAGCTCACCGATCTCACCCACCGGCACGTCCGTTACCTCATCGTCCAGACTGACGATGCGGCATTCCACATCTGGGAAGGGCAACCCGATGGACCCCACCTTGTTGACCCCTCGCAGCGGGTTGCAGTGCGTGGCGGTAGGGGCCTCGCTCATGCCGAAGCCCTCCATCACCGTGCCGCCGGTGAGCTCCTCAAAGCGGCGCTTGGTCTCTGGCGCTAAAGGAGCCGAGCCACTGATACAGGCGCGGATGGAGCTGAGATCGTACTTGCCAGCGATGACATCGGGGTGATAGTTGATGGCATTGTAGAGCGCCGGTACGCCCATGAAGATGGTGGGTCTAAAGGTGTTGATGGTATCCAACAGGTCGTCAATGTCACGGGCGTTAGGGACCATGATCATGGTCGAGGCCATAGAGACGGCGAAGGTCAGCACAGCCACCATGCCGTAAACGTGGAATAGCGGGATTGCGGCAAGGAAAACCTCTTTTTGACTCTCGCTGGCCCCCATCCAGACGCGCATCTGGGTGGCGTTGGCCACCAGCGCATAGTGAGGCCCGCGTGCAGCCTTGGGGATGCCCGTCGTACCGCCGGTGTACTGGAAGATGGCCGTGTCGGTGCGGGGATCAATTTCCACCTGTGGGCGCTGCTCTGGCGTGTACCTGCGGAAGATATCCTGTAGCCACACATCGCCAGGGCGCAGGCTCTCCACGTAGTGGCCTTCCTTCTTCTCACGCGCCAGCGTGAACAGGAATCGAGCTAGAGGGGGAAGATATTCTTTGATGTTGGAGACAATGATCCGTTCTACTGGCGTTTTATCGCGGATGGAATTGAGGTCCTCGTAGAACTTGCTGAGGGTGAAGACGAAGCGCACGCCGCTATCGTTGAGCTGATCGGCGATCTTAGCTGGTGGAAATGTGGGGTTGAGGGCTACCACAATACCGCCTGCCTTAAGGATGCCAAAGAAGGCGATGACGAACTGGGTGCTGTTGACGGCATCAATGGCCACACGGTCGCCCTTCTTGAGGCCCATGTCAGCCAGTGCCGCCGCGAAGCGGTCGCTCAGGTCACCTAGCTCACCGTAGGTGATGGAGGCGTGCCGCCGCCCAAAAAGCGGCAGGCGCGCTGACATGACACAGGCCGTATTGTTGGGATACTTGCGCGCCGCCTCGTCAAGCAGGCCGAACAGCGGCACATTGGGGTAAGGCTCCAGCGACGCCGGTACCCCCTCATCGTAGTGCTTGATCCAAGGCTTATCAGCGTAGCTCACCATGGTTGGAACCCCTCCTCACTGTGGAGGCAGACGACACAAGCGCGTCTGCCCTTTAAACCAAGAGCGGCCAGAACGTTTCCTCCTCTGCAAACGTTGGCCTATCCACGCAGCACGATCGCTTCTTGAGAGGCAGCATCTCTGAGCACTAGAGGGTGTACTGACACTGAAAGGGACAAAGCACATCGTCATCGTCAATCCTAGTATAGTACGGCTCTTGCCAGAGGACAATTCCCCCTAGCAAACGGTGGGGCGCCGGTCCTATGCGATGTCCTCTATCTGCTTGAGGACCGCCTCGGCAATGTCGTAAGCGGCGCGGGGTTTGCCCGTGCGGGCTGCCGCAGCGCGGTATTTCTCCAGCTCGGCGCGCCCGCTGCTCAACCAAGCGTAGGCCGTTGCCAGCACACCGATCGCCCCAGGTGACCAAACACCTGCCCCACTCTCCACCACGTAGCGCACGTTGCCAACCTCTTGGCCAGGCAGCGCCTCATAGAGGATAAGGGGCAAGCCACACGCCAGCGCCTCACTAACGATCAAGCCGCCCGCTTTGCAGACGATGAAATCGGAGGCGTGCATCAGCTCCGGCATGTTCTTGACCAAACCATAGATGTGTACTTTGCCGTGCCACTGCAGTTTTGCCAATTCCGCCTCAATCTCGGGATCGCCCCCGCCGATAGCGACAATCTGCAGGGGTAAGCCAGAGCGATCCAGCAGGCGGGCGATGCCTGCCGTCTGGCGTGTGCGCGGTGAGCCCACGATCAGGGCGGTGATCATCTCTGTATCCCACCCCAGCGCTTCGCGCAGCGTCTTGCGGTCGCGCTTCTCGCGGTAAAACTGGGGGTGCACGGGCAGCCCGCTCAGCCGGACACGTTCCTTGGGCAAGCCATTCTCTAACGCCTGCCGGTAGACGTGGCCTGTAGGCACAAAGGTACAATCTGCATCTGCCTGAAACCACACGCTGTGTACGTCAATCAGGTCGGTGACTACCACGTTCACCGGAATAGGACGCTCAGCCTTGCGGGCAGCGCGGACAGCAGCGTGGGTATAGGCGGGATAGGTCGTCAGGATAGCGTCCGGCCTATAGGTTTTCACCCAAGCGGTGAGGGTGTCGTTCAGCACGATGGTAGTAGCGCGCTGCATCAGTTGCGCCACTACTGGCGCATCGGTAGCCAAGTAGGCCAATTGATAGAGGGTGGGATCATCGGTAACCACTGCATCGTAGCTAGATTCCAGCATCTTGATCAGGTCAGGGATGGCCGGATCGTGGAGAGGGTTGAGGACGTACACTTGGCACCCTTCCCCGCAAACATCTGCAAAGGCAGCCTCTAGGGCCTCGGCGGCACGCCGATGACCAAACCCCGCATCGGCGGTCAGGATAAGGATATTCTTTCTTACCAAAGCATTTTTCCTTTTTTGATAGACCCTAAGGGGACTTATTCCACAAGAGGGCAGGCTCTCTTAAGGATTTTACAATCTATGGGCCTTTTTAAGGAAGGGGGCTAAGCCGCAAAAGGGAACTATATCACCCCCTAGGGGTGGCAAAGGTTACTAGCCAAAAGCGGGCAATGGTGTCATGCTCAAGGTGTAGAGCCGAGATCCTGCCAATCTAATATAGGGACAGGGAGGTGCAATGGCCACCCAGTGGACTGAGCGTTACGCGGCGCGCACCCGCCGTATGCGCAGTTCGGCCATCCGTGAGTTGCTGAAGCTGACCCAACAACCAGATATTATTTCCTTCGCGGGCGGGCTTCCCGCCCCCGAGCTCTTCCCCAGAGAGCAGATCAAAGCGGCTACAGCCCGCGTCCTTGACGAGCAAGGCTGGCAGGCCTTGCAGTATAGCACCACCGAAGGCTATCCCCCCTTGCGTGAGATGATCGTGCGCCATATGCGGCGCTACGGCATCAAATGCACCATTGACAACGTGCTCATCACCGCTGGTTCCCAGCAGGCGCTGGACTTGATCGGCAAAATCCTCATAGACCCCGGCGACAAGATTCTGGTAGAAGCGCCGACCTACCTCGGCGCACTGCAGGCTTGGAACACCTATCTTGCCGAGTATGTCACCATCCCCATGGACGATGAGGGTATGCGCGTTGATGCGCTGGAGGCCATCCTGCGCAAGGAGCCGATCAAGTTCATCTACGCTCTGCCCAATTTTCAGAACCCTTCCGGCATCACCCTCTCCCGCGAGCGACGCGTGGAACTAGTACGTCTGGCCAATGAGTACGGCGTCCCTATCGTGGAGGATGACCCCTACGGGCAACTGCGCTACGAGGGGGAGCACGAACCTCCGCTCATCGTGCTGGATACGCAAGGTAGGCCAGAGGGGTGCAATGGCACGCTCGTCAACAGCAACGTTATTTACCTGAGCACCTTCTCCAAGACGCTCTGCCCCGGCTTCCGTGTGGCATGGATGGTCGGACCGCGTGAGGTTATCGCCCGTGCGGTACAGGCCAAGCAGGGCAGCGACCTGCACACGGGGACCTTCGCACAAATGGTGGCCTATGAGACAGCGCGCGGCGGGTTCCTTGACCGGCATGTGCGTGAGATCCGCAAGGTATACCGAGAGCGGCGTGACCTTATGCTGGCTCTTATGGAAGAGCACTTCCCACAGGGTGTCACTTGGACGCGCCCCAAGGGCGGCCTTTTCCTGTGGGTGCGCCTACCGGAGGGCATGGACAGTGCCACCTTGCTAGAGAGGGCCATTGAGCAGAAGGTGGCTTTCGTGCCGGGCAGCGCCTTCTATCCCTACCAAGGCGGCGAAAATGCCATGCGCATTAACTTCTCTTACATGCCGCCGGAGATGATTGAGGAGGGCATCAAGCGGTTGGCCGCTGCTATCCAACTGGAGATGAAGGCCGTCTCGGTGCGTTGAACCTTCCCTTCTTTAAATTACCCCGGCAGCCCTCGCCGGGGTTTTCGTACGCCAATTTTCCCCTCTACTGCTTGTCATATGGGCAGATTCGGGTTACTGTCTGGGCAGCACTTTGCTGAGGAAATGTTACGATGGAATCATCCGGACCGGCGATCTGCGACTATGAAGGATCGGACTACCGCACGGCCTTTTGGGAGGGCAAGGGGCGCGACTACGAGGACCGCGTGGAGCGCATTGCCATCCGTCGGTTGATGCCGCCCACAGGCAACCGCTTGATTGAAGTGGGAGCAGGATACGGCCGTCTGGCAGGATTATACAGGGGCTACCGGCAAGTGGTACTCTTTGATTATTCCCGCTCTCAGCTCCAACACGCCCGTCGCGTTTATGGGGATGAAGGATTCCTCTACGTAGCAGGCAATATCTATCAGATGCCCTTGGCGCCCGGCCTGTTTGACACAGCACTGATGGTGCGCGTCCTGCACCACATGCAGGATGCCCCCACTGCACTCAGCGCCGTGCGGGCTATCATGCGGCAGGGAGGCACGTTCATACTGGAGTTTGCCAACAAGCGCAACCTGAAGGCCATCGGGCGCTGGTTGCTGCGCCAGCAAGCATGGAACCCCTTTGACCACGCGCCGGTTGAGTTCGCCGAGCTGCACTATGATTTTCATCCCCGTTACGTGCTTGAGGCGCTGCGCTCGGCACACTTTGAGCCGAGGCAGATGCTGACGGTCTCGCATTTCCGGATGGCATTGCTGAAGCGCATCGTGCCGACCGATTGGCTGGTCGCCCTAGATGCTCTGGCTCAGTGGACGGGCAAATGGTGGCAACTCACACCCAGCGTCTTCGTGCGCAACACGGCGGTGGGGGATGTTCCACCCGCAACAGAGGGAGCCTTTTGGCGTTGCCCAACCTGCGGGTCGCTTGACCTTGCAGAGCAGGAGGAAGCACTTACCTGCTATCACTGCAACACGCGTTGGGCAAAGGTGGAAGGAGTCTACGATTTCAAAACGCCTCTGCAGTAGGAGTAGACAGTGTGAAGTGCGAGCTGAATCAAAAGGCAGCCCGCTGAGGGGCTGCCCTTTCGTTTCGGCTACTGACAAGGAGTCTAGCCCACTGCCTCCGGAATCATGCCCTCAAGGATGCGCTCCAAAGCCATGGTGTGGCTACAAACCGCCCGCGTCTTGAAAAAGTCACAGTCACACTGCCAACGACCCTGTTCAAACTGCACCGTGTGCAGGTTATTATCGCCCTCAAAGATGACCCTAAACTGCTCAAAACGGATGCGGTTGCGCTCTTCCGCATACCGCTTGGCCTTTTCAATCTTGCCGATCATCCCATAGTCCATTCTGGCCTCCTTTTAGGTTAGGGTGCTCTCATCGGCGCACAGCGCGCCTCAAGATACACAAAACGCACGTAGGGATCCCCTGCGTGCGTTTACGCATCGTAGAATATGCTGCCGAGTATGCGCTATCCCCCTCATATGGCCTCAGTATAGGCCAGAAAATACGCTGCTGTCAACTGGTAGGGATATTTGCTTGCCATACGATTGTCTTACGGTCGCCCTCTCAACGCCCGATGCGTGTCTTACTAGAGGCCATCTCGGGCAACGGCTTGGTGATCGGAACAGAGGGAGCAGGACGTCTGTTAGCCAACACCACTCCGCCAACGATCAGAGCGAAACCGGCCAGCAGGCGAGCATCAACGGGTTCGCCCAGCACCAGCGCTCCTAGCACCACGCTCACCACAGGCGAGAGATAGGTCACTAGCGTCGTGCGCGTGGCTCCCCACGCCCGCATGACATAGAAGTACAACGGGTGAGCCAACGCCGTGCCCATCAGCCCTAAGGCGAGGATGGAGAAGAGTGCGGCGGGTCTCATATGTAGGCTGAGGGGTGCCTCAATGATCAACGCGCCTACCAGCGCCCACACAAAGGCCGCACTGAGGGGGATCACAGCCACGAAGACCGGTTCAACGTGACGCAGCCAGCGGCGCACGAATACTGCTGATCCGGCATAGCACAAAGCGGCGGTCACCACAGCCAATTGGCCGCGCATCACCGGCCAGCTGCTCCCCGATTGCCCAAAGAGCAGGAAAGTGCCGATACTGCGGCTGAAGATGAGCAGGATACCGACAAATCCTGCCAGCAACCCCCACACCTTGAGCCATGTGATGCGTTCATCGCGCAGGGCAAGGTGGGCGATCACAAGCGAGAAGAGGGGCGTTGTGGAGATCAGCACCGAAGCCACACCGCTATCAATGCTCTGCTCTCCCCACGTGATCAAGACAAAGGGGATGGTTGTGTTGGTCAACCCCACCAGCGCCAGCAAGCCCAGCGTGCGCGCATCGCGTGGCGGGCGAGCACCGCGCAGTAATAGCACCAACCATATCGCCGTGATCGCCAACCCCAGCCTCGTGGAGACCAACGTAAACGGTGGCAGATCCTGTCCCGCCACCTTGATAAACAAGTAAGAGGCTCCCCAGATGGTGCTGACTAACAGGAAGGCACCCCATTCTTTAGCTTTCACCACTTTTCCCCCAAGGTATTTGGCGAATGAGGGGAGTATATCAGAAACGAGGAAGAAAATGAACCACAGCTTCGCGCATTGTTGAAAATGTGTTGAAAGTTTGTTGAAAACTAGCGCTCTATGTTGAAAACTGGGGCCGCTGTGTCAAAAGTTTTGAACATTGGGCGCCGACTTTGAACAAAGTTTCAACATGCTATGTTGAAAACTGCGCTCCCAAAAAGGGCCATCTTATGCGTGGCAGGTGGCCCTTGTCTCACGTTTTGAACATTTCAACATGCCCTACTACGACTATAGATAGATTCATGGAAGAGTAGAGAGCATGAAGTAGCAGGGTAACACTCAGCTGCTCTGTTGCCATGCCCCTGCATCATAGGCAGGCAGCTCACAACGCAAGGGGCGATCTCGGCGTATTCCCAGCGCATAATCCGCCTGCATGAGCTGATGGATTTCGCTCGTCCCTTCGTAAATCACAGCGCCTTTGCTGTTGCGCAGGTAACGTTCCACATTGTACTCGTCCGAATAGCCATAGGCTCCGTGAATTTGTACGGCCTCCAGTGCAGCCTTGACGCTGTGCTCGGTGGCATACCACTTGGCCTGGCTAGTTTCGCGTGTGTTGCGCAACCCCTGGTTTTTCATCCAGCCAACGCGCAGATACAGCAAACGGGCTGTGTCGTACCAAAGCGCCATGTAGGCTAACTTCTGCTTAATGAGCTGGTGCTCAGCAATGGGCTTGCCGAAGGTACGGCGTTCCCTGGCATAAGCCAGCGATTCCTCCAGACAGGCGCGGATCAGGCCAGTGGCGCCCGCCGCTACCGTATAGCGTCCGTTGTCCAACGCGCTCATGGCGATCTTAAATCCCTCACCTTCTTCGCCAAGGCGGTTCTCCAGCGGTACTTCCACATCTTGCAGAGCGATCCAACCAGTGGAGCCGGCCCGCACGCCCAGCTTGCCATGAATATCGCCGGTTGTCACTCCCTTCATGTCGCGCGTGACCATGAAGGCGCTGATCCCATCCGCAGCGTTGGCCGCCTCGGGATTCGTGCGGGCAAAGAGGAGGAAATGGTCCGCCTTGTTGGCGAGGCTGATCCACATCTTCTCCCCGTTGAGGATATAGGCATCTCCCCGACGGCGGGCGCTCGTCTCCAGATGTGCTGCGTCTGAGCCATGCCCTGGCTCAGTAAGAGCATAGGCGGCGATCTTCTCCCCTCGTGCCTGAGGGACCAGAAAGCGCTGCTTCTGTTCCTCGCTTCCCCATTGCAGGAGAGCCAGACTGCACAGCCCAACATGTACGGACATCACCACACGCAGGGAGGTGTCCACACGCTCTAGCTCCTCGCACACCAACCCCAGCGTGATGTAATCAAAACCCTGGCCGCCGTAACGCACAGGGATGCAGATACCCAGTAGGCCCAGCTCGGCCATGCGCGGCAGGATGGCCGGATTCATCTCCTGCCGCCGGTCCCACTCTCGGATCGTGGGAGCCACTTCCGTTTGGGCGAAGCGGCGTACAACCTCGGCAGCCTGACAGTGCATTTCGCTGAGAGTGAAATCCATTGGTGAATGCCTCTCACTTGGGGGGCAGAGACGCTGCTACGGGCTCAGGCATGTACGTCCTAAAGCAAGCCGAGCGCCTTCAAGTCCTCATCCAGTTGTTGCACGAAGTCATAGCCGTAGATTTCGCTGGGCTCTATCCAGCGGTAATCTGTGTGTTCGTGCTCCAGCCGCACCTCTATATCACCCACATGGAACAGGAAGGGATAAACATGTAAGGTGCCGCCCCAATCGGCATGCACAACCACAATACGCCCTGCCCGCACAGGCGTTGCCTCAAGGTTTAGCTCCTCCGTCAGCTCCCGAATGGCTGCTTCTAGGGGCGTCTCATGGTCCTCTATGTAGCCTGTCACAAAACACCACTTGCCCGGGTTAGAGGTATGGGTCTGGGCACGTTTAAGCAGCAACACTTTGCCGTCAGGCCGCTGTAGGATGGCCGCAGCAATGCGTCGCACCGGAGGTCTGTTCACGAGGTTGCCTCCTCATCCACACCGGAGGTAACAGCCAGCGCAGCCTCGGTGCCCAGTCGCTGATGCCGATAAGCGATCGCCGCCCGTACAAAAGCATTGAACAGAGGATGCGGTTTGTTGGGGCGGCTTTGGAACTCTGGATGGAACTGACTGCCTACCATGAAGGGGTGATCAGCGACCTCGGCGATCTCTACCAGCTCACCGTTGGGCGAAAGTCCGCTGAAGCGCAGGCCAGCGGCCTCTAGCTGAGCACGGAAAGCGTTGTTCACCTCAAAACGGTGGCGGTGGCGCTCATTGACCTCGCGCACGCCGTAGGCCTCTGCGGCGAGGGTACCAGGCAGTAGCACACAAGGATAATGCCCCAGCCGCATCGTACCCCCCAAGTCGCTCAGCGCTTTTTGATCGGGCATCAGATCGATCACAGGGTGCGTGGTGGCGTTGTCAAACTCAGTACTGTTGGCATCCTCCCAATTGAGCACGTGACGGGCAAACTCTATCGTCATCACTTGCATCCCCAAACACAGCCCGAGGTAAGGGACTTTGCGCTCACGTGCCCATTTGGCAGCTAGTATCTTGCCCTCTACCCCCCGATAGCCAAATCCACCGGGCACGACAATGCCATCCACACCTTCCAGACGATCCCATCCTTTATCCTTCTCTAGATCGCCGGAGTAAATCCACTCAATATCCACAAAGTGATCGTTAGCAACGCCGGCGTGGTACAGCGCCTCGCGCACACTCATATAGGCATCATGCAGCGAGGTGTACTTGCCGACAATGGCAATGCGCAGATGGGGTTTGGGGGCCTTAATACGCGCTACCAGTTGGCGCCAATCATCCAAATCAGCAGGGCGGTCGCCTAGCCCCAACCGCTCAGCGAGGTAATGCCCCAGCCCAGCGTCTTCCAGAAGGAGAGGCACTTCATACAGGTAAGGCGTGGTGACCAAAGGGATCACGCCACGCGTCTCCACGTCGCAGAAGAGGGCAATCTTGTCTATCAGCTCGCGTGAGACGGGATAATCGGCGCGGGCAATGATCACATGCGGCTGAATGCCGATGCTGCGTAACTCCTGGACGCTGTGCTGGGTAGGTTTGGTCTTGAGCTCACCGGTAGCCCCAATGTACGGCAGAAAGGTGACGTGGATGTAGAGCACATTCTCTGCGCCAACGTCCATGCGCATCTGGCGGATGGCCTCAAGGAAGGGCAGGCTCTCAATGTCACCCACTGTTCCACCAATCTCCACAATCACCACCTCGGCACCGGTGAGTTTTCCCACGTGTACAATGCGTTGCTTGATCTCATTGGTGATGTGGGGGATCATCTGGATCGTGGCGCCAAGGAAATCGCCACGCCGCTCTTTGGCGATCACAGCGTTGTATACCTGGCCGGTGGTGAAGTTGCTGGCACGGGTGAGGTCAATATCTACAAAGCGCTCATAATGGCCAAGGTCCAGATCAGTCTCCGCGCCATCAATGGTGACGTAAACCTCGCCGTGCTGATACGGCGACATTGTGCCGGGATCAACGTTGATGTAGGGATCCAATTTTTGCAGGGTGACGCTCACACCGCGCGCCCGCAAGATGCGGCCAATGGCGGCGGCGGTCACTCCCTTTCCCACACTGCTGACTACGCCCCCCGTGCAGAAGATGTATTTGGTCATCTTCTCCTCACGTCCCTGTCTATGCCCTAAAGAGAGACGGGGAGGGTGCAGCGTCCGGCTGACCTCCCCGCCGATGGACTTCAAGCGGCTGATTATTTAGAAGGTGTGCATCCAACCGCAAGGTTTCCTGTTAGAGCATTTTGGCCAGGTCTTCAGCCGCCCGCCGCATATCCAGCAGGACCAGGCCGAGCTTGGCATCCTCACGCGCCAGCAGGGTGAGGACGGCCTCTTCCCCAACCGACATGAGCAGCACATGGCCATCCTTACCGCGAATGTACACCTGCTCCAGCGTGCCGCGTCCTAGCTCCCCAGCGATGCGCTCGCCCAGCGCAAGCATCGCTGCCGACATCGCCGAGACTCGTTCTTCTTCCGTCCCCGCTGGCAGGGCTGAGGCGATGGTTAAACCATCCGCGCTGACAATGGCTGAGGCCTCCACGCCTTCCGTCCGTTGTAGATCGCGCAGGCGATTGGTCAGTTGATCAATCCGCGACTTTGCCATGAACCATCCCCTCCCGCTGGCTTGCCATATTTGGCGATGATTTTAGCACAGCCGCCTCAAAAGGGCGATTCGCCCCGAGGTACCTGCATCCCCTGGGGCCGTTGTACAATGAAGACAGGAGCGTCTCCCCATAGGAGAGAGGACCATGAGCGAGCGCCCTCTTGCCCCTTCGCCGCGGGTGTTGTTAGGCGTCGGCCTGCTTTCAGTCGCCACGCTCGCCTTTGAGCTAACCCTCACGCGCCTTTTCGCAGTAGCGCAGTTTTATCACTTCGCCTTTATGGTGATCAGTCTAGCCCTCCTAGGATTAGGAGCAGCCGGCTCTCTTCTTAGTGTGTGGCCACATTGGGGGCGTTCGCCAGCTTGGAGCACGGCAGGATTTGCCTTCACGACGCTGCTCAGCTACGCCATCCTCAATCTTATCCCTTTTGATTCCTACACCATCGCCTGGGATCGCCGTCAGGTGCTGTACCTGCTACTGACTTTTCTGGGGGCAGCGGTTCCTTTTCTGTTCAGCGGCCTGACCGTCGGGGGATTACTGGCAGCAAACGCCCAGCACCTGCACCGTATCTATGCCGCCAACCTGGCCGGATCGGGACTGGGGTGTATCACCTTCCTCGCGCTGCTGAGTCGGCTTGGTGGCGAGGGGGTGCTCTTCGTTAGCGCCGCCCTAGGGATGGTGGCGGCTGGCCTGTTCCATACCTCGCCGCGGTGGCTGTTGAGACTAGGAAAGTGCATGGGGATCGGGGTAGGCGTAGGGGTACTGCTGGCACTGGCGATCTGGCGGCCAGCGTGGATTGTGTTGCGGCTCTCACCTTACAAAGCCCTCTCGCAGGCTCTCTTGGCATCCGACGCCCGACACACGTTTTCGGCATGGAGCCTGCAGGGGCGTGTAGATGTGGTAGAGAGCAGCACCATCCATATCATGCCAGGCCTCAGTCAGAACGCACCGGTTGCCCGGCCCCCCCTACAGGCTGGGCTAACGCTTGATGGGGATGATATGAAGCCCATCACAGCACTTGCGCCGCAAGATGATCTGACGCAGACGCTGGCGGCCTACGTTCCAGAGGCAGTGGCGGTAGCCCTGCGGCCCCACGCGGAGCATTATCTGATTCTGGAGCCGGGGGGCGGCTGGAGCGTGCTGATGGCCCTCGCCAGCGGCGTGCCCGCCATCACCACGGTGGAGCGTAATCCCCTTGTGGTAAGCCTCTTGCAGAACGAGTACAGCACATTCTCTCACGGCCTCTACCAAGACCCACGCGTGGAGGTAGTCCTGGCAGAAGGGCGGACCTACGTCCGCCAAACCCATGTGACCTTTGACGTTGTCCTTGTGGCCCTCAGCGACTCGTTTCACCCTGTCACATCGGGGGCCTACAGCTTGAGCGAGGACTACCGTTATACGGTTGAGGCTTTGGGCGATTACCTTAACCGACTTACCCCCAGCGGTATCTTGGTGCTGACGCGCTGGCTTCAACGACCGCCAACCGAGTCGGTGCGCACACTGGCGACCATTCAAGCGGCGCTCCAGCGGCGTGGCATTGTACACCCTGAAGTGCACATCGCTGCTTTCCGCTCGCTGAGGACGATGACCTTTGTTGTATCTCCAGCACCGCTCAGCACTGCTGAACGCACAACGATACGCACTTTTGTTGACTCGCGGGGCTATGATCTGGTCTGGCTACCCGACATCTCCCCTGAAGAGGTCAACCGCCACAATCGCCTGCCCGAGCCCCTCTACTATGATGCTGCGCAGGCGCTGTTCACCGATGCGACAGGCTTTATGACCTCCTATGCTTACGACATCCGCCCTGCTACCGACGACCGCCCCTTCTTCTTCCACTATTTCCGCTGGCGGCAGACGCCGGAAGTGCTGGCCCGGCTGGGGCAGATGTGGCAGCCTTTTGGCGGGAGTGGCTATCTGGTGTTGGTGGCGTTGCTGGTGCTGGTCATCCTGCTCGCAGCAGTGTTTATCTGCGGCCCGTTGGTAGTCAGGCGCGCAGGGGAAAGGGCCATCCGTGCCCCGTCACAGGTAAAGGCCTTAGCGTTGGTTTACTTCTCTATGTTGGGGCTGGCCTTCCTCTTTGTGGAGATTCCACTGGCCCAGCGCTTTATCCTGTTTCTGGGGCAGCCGGCGCTGGCGCTGGCCGTTGTACTGTTTGCTATCCTCACTTTCTCCGGCTTGGGGAGTCTCAGCGCCCCACGCTGGCCCTTGCTCCCTGCGCTAGCCGCACTAGTCACGGTAACAGTAGCGACACCGCTTCTCGTGCGTGGGCTGTTCGCGTTGGCGTTGGGCTGGCCGCTGGCTCTCCGGATAGCACTAGCGGCCGTCAGCTTAGCCCCTTTAGGGGTGCTGATGGGCATTCCCTTTGCGCGGGGCACAGCGCTTGTGGAGCGCATCGCCCCGGGCCTCATCCCTTGGGTGTGGGCGATCAACGGCAGCGCCTCGGTGATCAGTGGTGTGCTGGCCGCTATGGCGGCACTGAGTTGGGGGTTTTCGGTGGTGCTGTGGCTAGGGGCAGCAGGTTACGCCATTGCCTTGCTGGCGATAGGTCGGTTGATGGCTAGCGTTCGCGCACCTCGCGCGTAAGAGGGACGAAGATAACCCCACCGAGGCTGGTTGAAGTGAACTCATCCCCTTGTCGTTCAATCAGCCACAGTTCCTGATAGCCGCCCGGTGGCCCTACCGGGATGACCATACGCCCCCCATCAGCCAGCTGCGCCAGCAGAGGTGGGGGAACGTGATCAGGCGCAGCAGTGACGATGATGGCATCAAAAGGGGCATGCTCCTCCCAGCCGAAGTAGCCATCCCCATGCATGACCTCCACGTTGTCATAGCCTAGTGCGGCCAGCCGCCCGGTAGCTTGTGTGGCCAGCGCCCCGATGATCTCCACCGTGTACACCTGCTCCACGATCTCGGCCAGCACAGCAGCTTGATAGCCTGAACCGGTCCCGACCTCCAGCACCTTGTCATCTGGCTCCAGAGCAAGTGCCTCGGTCATGAGGGCGACAATGTACGGTTGGGAGATGGTCTGCCCATAGCCGATGGGCAAGGCATGGTTAGCATAAGCCTGATCCAGATACTCAGGCAGGACAAACTTATGGCGGGGCACCTTGCGCATGGCCTCAATAACGAGCGGATCAGTGATCCCCGCACCGATGATCCCTTCCTCCACCAAGCGCATGCGCCGCGCCGTGAACTCGGCCTCTTCGTCGGGGGTGAAGGTGGTTTGCTCGGCGGGCGTCTGGGGGGTAAGGATGGTGGATACCGTTTCCGTCTGCGCTTGGGGAACCATTTGGCACGCTACAAGCAACAAGACGCCTGCAAGCACGAGCGTCCCGACGCCGTATCGCATACTGTCCTCCCGACCCCAAGCAGGTACAGCCCTCTGCTAGCGGAGAGTACCTACCTAACCGGCCAGTCGCCCGTCAAGGCCCAGCTCGGCGGCAATGCCCTGCATGGCCTCCAATACGAGCGGCACGTGCTCATTCCACAGGTCAACGCCTAGCTCCTTGCAGCCCCGCTCAATCTCCTCACGGTTGACACCCGCCGCAAAGGCGCGGTCGCCCCACTTCTTCTTGATAGACTTGACGGTGACATCAAGGATGCTCTTGCTGGGCCGTACCAAGGCTACTGCCACAATAAGGCCAGTTAGCTCATCCACAGCGTAGAGAGCTTTGTCGCGCCGCGTCTCGCGCGGGACCCCCGAACGGTCAGCGTGGCTGAGGATAGTACGGATATCTTCCTCCGGCACGCCGCGCGCACGCAGGATCGGCGCGCCTTCCATGGGGTGCTCCTCCAGCGTAGGGTGAATCTCCCAATCAAAGTCGTGCAGCAGGCCAACGCGCCCCCATGCCTCCTCGTCCTCGCCATACCGGCGAGCGTAGGCGCGCATGGCGGCCTCAACAGCCAGCATGTGATGAATGAGGTTCTCGTTCTTGACGAACTCCCTGACAATAGCCAACGCCTCTTCGCGGTCCATGCTTCACCTTTCTGCATCCTCCCATTGTGTACGTGCAGCCATCGTCTTTCCCCCTTGAGCGGGGCATTCTGTACCTGCGAGAATTATAGCAGCAGGCACCTTGACTCTCCCAGCCGCATCTATTCCTCGCGGACAACGAGTTCTGATCGTTGACATACGAACGTAATTCTCTTACAATAAAAACAAAATCAAACATCTTTGGAGCGCATAATGCTACAGTCCGAGCGACGCAGGCGCATCATTGACCTAGTTCAGCAAGAGGGTCAGGTTACCGTCGCGGACCTGTGCCAGATGTTCGGCGTCTCGGAGATGACTATCCGGCGCGACCTGCGCGATCTGGACCGCGAAGGGCTGCTGCGGCGTGTGCACGGTGGGGCCGTCAGCAACCTGGGCCGTAGCTACGAACCACCTTATCGCTTCCGCGCCACGCGCAACGTTGAGGCCAAGCAGGCCATTGGTCGCAAAGCCGCCGAGATGATCATGGACGGCGACAGCATCGCTCTTGATGTGGGGACCACTACGTTGGAGATCGCACGGGCGCTACATGGCAAACGCAACCTCACCATCGTGACCTCCAGCCTTCCCATCGCCAACGAGATTGTTGCCAACCTCTCACTTGAGACGGATGTACGCCTCATCTTGACGGGCGGCATCGTGCGTGCCGGCGAGCTGTCCATGACGGGCAGTATCGCTGAGCACACCTATAGCGTCCTGCACGTAGATAAAGCCTTCATCGGCATCGGTGGGATCAGCCTTGAGGCTGGTTTGACGGAATACAACCTAGATGATGCACTGGTCAAACAGCCCCTTATTGAGCACGCCCGCGAGCGCATCGTAGTGGCCGATGGGAGCAAATTGGGCCGCACTACCTTCGCCTTCGTAGCGCCTCTTTCCGCTATAGATGTGCTTGTTACCGATCGGAGCGCCCCGCAAGACATTGTGCAGGCGCTGCGTTCGGCTGGCATCCAGGTCGTTCTCGCCGAATAAACTGCGACCTGATACATCCTTGGAGGACAGAGTTTATATGACGGCATGGGTTAAGGAATTGTTCGGCACGGCCAAGCCGGTGATAGCCATGGCGCACGTGCCCGCATTGCCCGGGACGCCCCGCTACGACGAAAAGGGCGGCATGGCGGCCATCCTAGAACGCCTCCAACAGGACGTCCGCCTCCTCGTAGAAGGGGGCTTTGATGCCATCATGTTTTGTAACGAAGATGACCGGCCTTACGTCCTGCAGGCCGGTATTGAGCAAATCGCCGCCATGACCCGCGTGGTCACCGAATTGGCTCCCAAGAGCATCCCCTTCGGGGTGGATTTCTTGTGGGACCCGATGGCGGCCATGGCCATTGCCCACGCCACTGGTGCCTCCTTCATCCGCGAGGTACTGACTGGTCTCTACGAATCCGATATGGGGTTATGGTCACCCGATGCAGGGAAGGTGCTGCGCTTCCGGCGACAGATCGGTGCGCAGAATATCCGCGTCTTCTACAACGTGGTCCCAGAGTTCGCCTCACCGTTGGGCAACCGCCCCGTTGCCCAACGGGCGCGCAGCGCGGTGGTCTCCTGCCTTGCTGATGCGATCCTCATCTCAGGACCAATGGCTGGCGTGGAGCCGGAACTGGCTCTCTTCACAGAGGTCAAAGCGGCCATAGGCGATGTGCCCGTTTTTCTCAACACTGGCGCCAAGCCAGAGAACGTGACCGCCTACCTGCAGGTAGCCGATGGTGTGATCGTTGGCTCCAGCCTCAAGGTGAACGGTTACACCTGGAATCCTGTAGACCCGGCGCGGGTAAAGGCCTTTATGGATCGGGTGCGCGAGGCGCGAGGGGTATGAGAGGAGGCGTTATCGGGCGTGAGGAGCCGGGAAGCATTCTCTAGAGAGGCATGGAAAAGTGGTGGTCGCACATCCTGCCCTGCACGAACTGATCAACCGTCTGCAGGCTGCCGAGCTACACGCCGCCCGCGCAGGCCGTGAGGTGATGCATGTGTTGGCTCAGGTAGCTGCCGAAAGTACTGCCAGCAGTGCAACAGATCTCGCTGGCCAGATGGAGGCGGCTGTTGAGGCTCTGCTGGACGTTATGCCAGCCTATGCGCCGCCCCTCAATGTGATGCATCGCATCATGGCACTTGTGGAAGAGGGAAAGAACAGCGGTGCATTGGTAGAAGAGCTGAGAGCGGCCATTGTTCGCGAGGCCGAGCACTACCGCCATTGGTCGGAGGAAGCGCGGGAGAAGGTGGCTCTCCATGGCGCGCAGATCATTCCCGATGGTGCGGTGCTCTTCACCTTCACGTTGAGCGAGACGGTGATGGGCACGCTCAGGCTGGCTCATGAACGGGGGAAGCAGTTCCGCGTGCTGGTAACCGAATCAAGGCCCAATCATGATGGCCTGACAACGGCGGCGCTGCTAGATGAGATGGACATTCCGGTCTCGGTGAGTATAGATGCCTGCATTGGTGAGCTGGTGCCCCAAGCCGAACTTATGCTGGTGGGAGCGGAGGCCATCATGGCAGATGGCAGTGCGGTGTGCAAGGTGGGCACCTATCCGGCGGCGCTGGTGGCTAAAGCACATGGTGTGCCAGTCTTTGTGGTGGCCGACACGATGAAGTTCAACGCCTCTTCGGCACTGGGCCTACCGCTTTGGCTGGCTCCTATTACAGAGGGCGATGTGCTGCCCACCGACCTGAGAGGGCAAGCAAAAACCGTGGGGCACCTTTTTGACCGCACCCCGGCAGCGCTAATCGCCGGGGTAGTTACGGAGCGCGGTGTCTTAAGTCCGGCAGGCTGCTCGGCGGCCATTAGCGCCATGCCACTGAGCAAAACGCTGGCGGGCAAGCTAGCAGAGTGGGCCTACCGCCCTCATCCTTGCGGAGCATGAGACCGCTTTTAGGGAAGGAGCATATATGTCCGATCATCCCGCTATCAAAACAGTGGTAGAGCGTATCCGCACTGACGTGATCGGCGGAGCTGCCGACACGGCCAAAGAGGTTGTAGCCGCCCTGACGCAGCTCGTTCAAGACAGCACCGCCGCTGATGCGCAGGTGCTAGCAGCGGAGGTTGAGGATGCCGTTGTAGACATCCTGCGGGTGATGCCCTCGCTGGCCCCACCCGTCAATGCTTTGCACCGCCTGATGGGCGGCATGGAGCAGGCCCTTGAGCAGGGGGCATCAGTTGCCGAACTCAAGGCAGCGTTCAAGCAGGCCAGCGATGATTTCTTCGCCTGGGCAGAGCGAGCGTTGGACAAGGTGGCCCAATACGGTGCCGAGAAGGTGCGCGATGGCGATGTAGTCTTTATGTACAGCATGAGTTCAACAGTGTGGCGCATCCTCAAACGGGCGAAGGCACAGGGCAAGTCGTTCAGCGTGATGGTCACCGAGTCACGCCCGGCCAATGAGGGGCTGTGGACAGTGACCGAAATGGACAAGGCTGGTATTCCTGTCTCGGTGAGCATTGACGCCTGCATCGGCGAGCTGGTGCCCATGAGCGACGTGGTCTTCGTGGGGGCAGATGCTATCTCATCACACGGATATTCACTGTGCAAGGTGGGCACCTATCCAACCGCGCTAGTGGCCAAGGCGCACGGCGTACCGTTCTACATCGCCGCCGACACGCTGAAGTTTGACTCCAGCACGCTGCTGGGATTGCCCTTCCGTGTGGACCCCATCCATCGGCACGAGGTGTTGACGAGTGGCGAGTATTCCGAGCGTGTGCAGGTTGTGGGGCATCTGTTTGATGAGACGCCACCCGAGCTGGTGACGGCCATCATCACGGAGATGGGCTTAGTGCACCCTACTGCCTGCTTCACAGTGATGACGCAGATGCGGCTCAGCCGTCGTCTAAGCGAGCTGCTGCCAGCCTGGGCGCGCGGCGAGCTGTAGAGAGGAAGATGGCTATGAAGTTTCGCGATCGGCGCTCCAAAAAGATCGTCTTTGTCTCACATTGCATCATTAACTGCAACAACAAGTTCCCGGGCTACGCCGACGTGCCCGGTGCCTACACCATGTTCATCATCCCCATACTAGAGCAGGGGGTAGGCATCTTTCAGATGCCGTGCTGTGAGGTGCTGGGCTGGGGCGGCGTGGGGCGCAAGCACATTGAGCACGATCTGGACCGCAACAATCTGGATCAGGATTGGATCAGAGAGTATGCGGCGCTGTGCGCTCACTGGGCGCGCTGGACCGCCGACCGCCTGCAGGACTATGTGGAGAACGGCTATCAAGTGTTAGGCATTATCCACGTGCAGGATAGCCCCACCTGCGGACTTGACCACGTGGATCCCTTCCCACAGGTGCATTTTGACCTGCTGGATAGCGGCGTAACGTGGGATAACCTGCTCTTTGAGGACCTGATCGCCCGGCTGGAGACACCGGAGCAGATGGCCGCCCGTGGAGCCAGCGGCAAAGGGGCTTTCGGCAGCGTGCTGCGCGATGAGCTCATCCAGCGTGGAATTGATATCCCGTGGCTGGGCTACGTCCCCTCCAAGCCCATGCCGGAACAAAGCGCCTGGATCATCCACTCACTGGGTTTGGAGGTGCCTGCTGAACTAGCTGGCTACCTCAAAGGGTGAGCCCTATGTCTGTTGAGGGGGAAAGGAGGGTTGCGCTGGGAAGTGATACCGCTAAAAGCCTTTGCTCAAAAGCAGGACCAAAGCCTTGATTCACCCAAAGGGAGGTTAGAGATGAAAGGGCTGAAGTACGCACTGTTGGTGGGTTTGGCGCTCACGCTGGCCGTCGTGCTGACAGGGTGTGCACAACCCACCCCAACGGAGGAGGTCAGGCCACCGGAAGAGACCGAAGTGGCCCCGCCGCCTGCGGAAGAGACCGAAGTTGCTCCGCCCCCTGCCGAGGAAACGGCGGCACCGGGCGAGGTGATTGAGCTGGTCTATATGCGGCAAGCGGAAGGTCATCAGGTGGAGCTGGACCTGGTGGAAGAGTTCAATGCCACACACCCCAACATCCACGTGACAGTGGACTCCGTGCCCGCTGAGGATAACTATCCCAAGCTTGTACTCACCACCCAGGCCGGCAACCCGCCTGACGTGTACATGACTTACTTCACGCTGGGCGCAGCGACCAACGGACTCGCCTTAGACCTCACCCCCTTCATTGAGCAGGAGGGCGAGGAGTGGTTCAACAGCCTCTCAGAGAACGGCTGGGTCTTCCATGAGTACGCTGGGAAGTACTATGCTGTGCCCTGGCGCGTAGCCCCCAGCATGGTCATCCTCAATACCAACCTGCTGGCGAAGGCCGGCCTAGAGGTCCCCACCGGCGAGTGGACGTGGGAGGACTTCCTCGCCTATGCGCAGGCCATGACGCACCCCGAGAACGAGGAGTACGGCTTCTGCATCATGGGTTCTGCTGAGGACCCGGGCACCGACTACCAGTTCTATCCGTTCCTCTTCCAGGCCGGCGGCAAGATGATCGGGGAAGATGGCCTCTCCGCTTTTGACTCACCGGAGGGAGCTGAGGCGCTCCAGTTCATGGTGGACCTGATCAACACCTATAAGGTCACGCCGCCCGGCACTACCAGCGCGACCGCCAATTCCTGCATTGACCTGCTAGCAGCGGACAAGGTGGGTATGTGGACGAATGCCTCGCTGTGGCTGGGCATCATCCGCAACGTCTATCCCGATGCGGATATCACCATCGCGCCGATGCCCGTCCACAAGAGCACCGGTGCGCTCATCGGCGGCACGGGGTTCGCCATCTCCCCGCTCTCCAAGCACCCCGAGGCAGCTTGGGAGTTCATCAAGTTCATGGTAGCCCCGGAGAACATCCGCCGCTGGGCCGAGGCGTTCAGCTTCACGCCGCCCAACGTGAGCATTTTGGAGGATCCGGAGTGGCTGGCCAATCCGGAGCAGGCGGCAGTGGCCTACGCCATGCTCAACCAGAAGATGTACCCGCTGTCCCACTATCCGGAAGGGCCGGACCTAGAAAGCATCCTGCGCAGCTACATTCAGGCTGCCTACCTCCAAGACATGACACCGGAGGAGGCTCTGGCTGCTGCAGCTGCTGAATGGGACCCGATCCTTGAGAAGTACGTTGAGGATAACTGGTGGGCTGCCTGGCTGCGGTAGCCAACCAGCCGTAAGCGCGCGGCACGCCTGACGCGCTCAGGGGGATGGAGATCGCACCACCCTGCGATCTCCATCCCCTACAGGGGCCTCCGGCCTGCTGAAGGCCGGGGCGAAGAACCTGCAAGGAAAGAATACCATGAATCGAGCGGTGGCTGCAGTATCTACACAACTTCCACGGCGTTTGCGCATCAACCCCGGCTATCTCTTTGTGGCGCCAGCCGTGATCCTCATCTTTCTTTTGGCCATCTATCCCACCTTTCGCGTCATCCACCTGAGCCTGCTGGAGACCAACCGACGCACTGGCGAGATCGCCTTTGTCGGCTTGGCCAACTACGCCCGCATCCTTACCGATCCGGTTTTCCTCAAAGCCTTCAAGCAGACCATGATCTTTTCCGTGTTCAGCTCGGTCGGGCACATCCTGTTGGGCTTGCTGCTGGCACTGGCCATGAACAGCAACCTCAACCGCCGCGTGCTAAGCTCGTGCCGTGCCCTGATCTTGCTGCCTTGGGCGCTCAGCCCTATTGTGGTGGCCATCATTGCCCAGCTGTGGGCTTATCCACCCATTAGCCCCATCGCCAAGATATTGGCCGCCCTTGGCTCTAAAGCCGAGTTTGCACCACTGGCCAGCCCACGCACAGCATTGTGGTCACTGACGGTTATCAACGTGTGGCAGTTTACGCCCTTTTATATGCTGATGATTCTGGCGGGTCTGCAATCGCTGGACCCTGAGCTGATTGACGCAGCCAAAGTGGACGGAGCGACTGCCCTGCAGCGTATCTTCTACGTGACCATCCCGCATATTCGCGAACAGCTGCTCACCCTGAGCCTCTTTGACTTGGTGACCACCGCCGCCTACTTTGACCTGATCTGGGTGACTACGCAAGGAGGGCCTGTGCGCAGCACCGAGGTACTGGCAACGTATACCTACCGCCGCGCCTTCGCCAATATGGATTGGAACGTGGCCTCTGCCGTGGGGGTGATCCTGCTCTTACTGTGCATCGGGATCGCCGCGCTGGTAGTGCTGCAAATGCAGCGTGAGTGATAGAAGGAGCCGTACTGTGAGCGCGCATCAACATCGGACTGTCCGGAAAGCGCTGCGTGTGTTGGCACATTTGGGCATCGTGTTGATCACGATAGGCTGGCTGCTGCCCATGCTGTGGATGTTGATCAACGCCTTCCGCGACCCCGGCGAGCCTTTCTATTACGGCATCTTGCCCAGCCATCTGACCACCGTCAACTTCAGCAAGGTCCTCTCCAACCCCGTCACGATGGGCTCTTTCCGCAACAGCCTCATTGTGGCGGCCTCTGCCGCGCTGTTTGACCTTGTGATTGCCAGCCTGGCCGCCTACGGTTTCTCGCGCTTCCGCTTTGTGGGACACCGAGCCTTGCAAATCCTGCTTTTGGTGATCCGTCTCTTTCCCGGCGTACTGCTGGCGATCACGTTGTTTCAGGTGGCAGGCTACTTCAAGATTTACGACACCTTTGTCCCGCTAATTCTGGCCAACGGCCTGCTCAACCTACCTTTCGCCGTGTGGAACCTGCGCACCATGATTGAGGCACTGCCCAAAGAGCTGGAGGAGGCCGCCTGGCTGGACGGCGCGACGCGGGTGGGAGCGATCGTGCGCGTGGTCTTCCCTCTGCTGGCCCCCGGGCTGGCAGCAACAGCGGCCTTTGTCTTCTTGTTGAGTTGGAATGAGTACCTCTTCGCCATGTCGTTTATCCGCTCCCCTCAAAAACAGTTGATCACGGTAGCCATCGCGGCCAACATTGGGCAATACAACGTGGACTTTACTGGCTTACTTGCTACTGGCATGTTGGCCAGCGTCCCCTTGCTGGCGGTGTTCCTCTATATCCAGCGTTACATTGTCTCTGGCTTAGGGGTGGGGGCTGTACGTGGTTAAGGAGGCAAAAAGGGATGAGTGATCTCCTCCTGGAACGTAGCCAAGCGGGGACCTGGGTCGCGCCGCAAGGCGCGATATCGTTGCGTAGCCATCTGGCAAAAGCCTGTGGTCAGATGCTCTATACCAGCGACCTCCGCTTACCGGGGATGCTGATCGGCAAGGCGCTGCGTAGCCCTTACCCACATTGTCAAATTAACCGCCTGGATATACGCCCAGCACTGGCCATCCCGGGCGTCCATGCAGTGCTGACGGCGCAAGATATCCCTGGTGAGAACGTGGTCGGCAAGACGGTTGAGGATCAGCCTTTCCTCGCTGCCGAGCGCACCCGTACAGTGATGGATGCGTTGGCCATTGTGGCCGCCGAAACGGAGGAGGCAGCAGAGGCCGCCTTGCAGGCCATTGAGCTAGACCTCACCCCGCTTCCGGCGGTGTTTGACCCCGATGCGGCTCTCAGACCTGACGCCCCGCTGATCCACCCACGCGGCAACCTCCTGACGGATTTCCAGATCGTGCACGGTGATGCCGAGGCCGCCATGGCTGAAGCGGATATCGTTGTGGAGAACACCTATCACTATCCTTGGATTGAACACGCCTTTCTGGAGACCGAAGCGGTCGTAGCTGCTCCCAGCAAAGACGGTACCATCACCCTCTGGTTGGGTTGCCACAACATTTACGGTGAGCGTGCGATACTGGCACGCGCCTTCGGTTGGCCGCCCACGCGCTTCCGCATCATCCTGATACCGGCAGGTGGCTCGTTCGGCGGCAAGGACGACAACATCATCCCTACCTGGGCCGCTCTGCTGGCATGGCGGACAGGGCGACCAGTGCGCTTCCACTTTAGCCGTCGCGAGTCCATACGAGGGCACTCCAAGTATCATCCCCAGCGCATCCATCATCGGCTAGGAGCGCGAGCAGATGGGACACTGGTAGCAGCCCAAGTAGAGATGGTGTGGGATACCGGCGCCTACGCCCACTGGGGAGAGGGAATGTTGCGTTTCGCTTGCTTGCAGGCCACGGGGCCTTATCGGATGCCCAATGCCCATGTGCGAGGGCGGCTGGTCTACACCAACAACATTATAGCAGGCGCCATGCGCGGCTGGGGTACGCCCGGCGTGGAGTTCGCTATGGAATCGCAGATGGACATGCTGGCCGAACGATTGGGGATACACCCCCTCAAACTGCGCTGGATCAACGCCCTGCGCGATGGTGATGAGACCATCACCGGACGGCCTGTGCCGCCGGGTTGCCATCTGCGAGAGACCATCGCCGCGGCGGCGAGACACATCGGTCTGGAACTAGAGGGGGACGGCTCATGAAAAAGCGTGGCATCGGCTTCGCCTCAGCTTGGCAGGGTCTCAACTACCACTTTGGCCATCCTGACGTTTCCACTGTTAGCCTGGAGCTCACTGACGATCTGCGTTATCGGGTGGGCGTCGCCGCCGCCGACCTCGGCGAAGGGATACCAGAGACGCTAACGGTCATCATCTCGGAAGCGTTAGGAGGCGTGCCGCCGGAACAGATTGAGTTCGTAGACCCCGATACAGCCGTGACCCCCGACGGCGGCGCAACGGGCGCCTCACGCCAAACCGCCATCACTGGCAACGCCACGCTGCAGGCTGCGCGGCAGCTGGCCGAGGTGCTCAAGACGGCAGCCTCAGAAATGTTGGACACGCCGCCACACGAGGTGTTCATCCGGCAGGGGATGCTATACGGGCGCAACGGAGCCGCCGTGAGCCTACAGGAAGTGGTTGAGGAATGCCGTCGGTTGGGGCTATCGCTGGCTGTGACGGGGCGCTTTGTCGCCCCGCCCACCGAGCCGCTAGATGAGTGTGGACAGGGTTACGGCGTTAACGACTTTAGCTACGCTACCTACATTGCCGAGGTAGAGGTGGATACCGAAACTGGCGAGGTAGAAGTGCTGCGTCTAGCCGCTTTTGTGGATGCGGGGAAGATGGTGCGGCGCATAGGTGCTGAGATGCAAGTAGAGGGCGGCGCGGCTATGGCGCTGGGCTTCACACTGTGCGAGGAGTTCAAGCAGCGCGAGGGCTGGCCGGAGACTGATAGCTTTACGACTTACCTCATCCCTACCGTTTATGATGTGCCGTTGGGGATCACCGCGCATTTTGTGGATGAATGGGTGCCAATGGGCGATCTCGGCGCCAAAGGCATGGCCGAGTTGGTGCTGGTACCAGTTGCGCCGGCAGTGATCAACGCCATTTATGACGCGGTGGGAGTGCGCATCACGCAGCTACCGGCCACACCGGAGCGCGTGCTGGCGGCCATCAAGGCACAGGAGACAGCAGCGGAGGGGAAGCAGACATGATGGCTGAGCCGCTGCTGATCGGCATAGACCTCGGCACGACCAACGGCAAAGTGGCCTGCTATGATCGGCAGGGCCGCTTGCAGGCCGAGGCCGTCCATTCATATCCCACCTACCGCCCCCGTCCGGGCTGGCACGAACAGGACCCCCGCGACTGGATTGCGGCATTAGGGCATGGTCTGCGTGAGATCGCCGATCGACTCGGTTCCCGCGTGAGCGATGTGGCCGCGCTGGCGGTATCCAGTTTTGGGCCGGGGCTAGTGATACTGGATGCAGCAGGCGAGCCGCTGGCACCGTGTCCAACTTGGCAGGATGAACGCAGCCGCCCCCAAGGCCAGCGCTTGGCGGAGGCAGTGGGCACAGGTTGGATCGGTCCGGCACCGCCGCTGACAGGCTTCCCCGCTAAATTGCTATGGGCCATGGAGGAGGTGCCCCAGCTGATCGCCCGTGCGGCGTGGGTGATGGGGATCAAAGATTACCTGCTCTACTGGCTCACCGGTCAGGTGGTGACGGAGCCTTCCGGCGTGGCAGGCGGCGGCCAGTGGTATGCCCCTGCCTTTGAGTACATTGGTTGGCCGCTAGAGCGCCTGCCGCGTGTGATACCCTCTACCGAGTCAGCGGGTGGTCTGCGCAAGGAACTGGCACTTGAGACCGGTTTGCGGACCGGTACACCGGTCTTCGCTGGACTTAATGATGGAGCAGCGGCCACGCTGGGCAGCGGAGCAGTACAGGTGGGCGATAGCGTGGCCACGCTGGCCACCAATGGTGTAGCCCGCCTGGTCTTGGCTGAGCGCATTCCCCCTGACGATGTGCTACGCAGACACCTGTTCACGTGGCCGTATGTGGCTGGGTTGTGGGTGGGTGGGGGCATCACCCATAGCGGAGCCGGCAGCCTGCAGTGGCTTGCCGATCTGCTGGGCCTGCCCCGTGATCCGGCGGCTTATGAAGCCTTGCTAGCGGAAGCCGCTCAGGTTCCGCGCGGCAGCGGAGGCGTTACCTTCCTACCTTATTTGGCCGGGCGCGGCACACCCGAAGCCGATCCCGACCTACGTGGCGGCTTCGTGGGTGTGGGGTTGGAGCACGGCCGTGCCCATCTAGCGCGCGCCGTGCTAGAAGGGATTGCTTTCGCCCTCCGCGAGATTTACGCCGAGTTTGAACGGTTAGGGATGCAGGTGGGAGCTGTGCGCCTAACTGGTGGCGGGGCACGTAGCGCCCTGTGGCGGCAGATCCTCGCTGACGTACTGCAACGGCCCATCACCTGCGCTGGTGGCGATTCAACGCTAGGCGTTGTCATCGTGGCCGCGGTGGGCTTGGGGCTTTATCCCGATTTTGCCTCTGCCGTCAGCGAGATGACCAAGCCACTTGCCCATGAGGAGCCCGATCCCGAAGGCGTGGCTACCTATGCCACCCTTTTTGATGCCTTTAGCCGCACGCGCGATGCCCTGCTCCACGCACCGCGTGCGCGGGTATCCGGCTAACTACTGCAGAGGAGGACAACCGAGAGTGGCAGCCACCCGAGCGCCAGTTGAGTATCACTTCCCACAGAGTGTAGAGGAAGCCGTGGGCTTGCTGCAGCGTTATGGCAACCAAGCGCGTATCATCGCGGGCGGCACCGATCTATTGTTACGACTGGAGGCAGAGGGCTTCCATCCGTCGGCGCTGGTGGATATCACCCGCATTCCGGCACTTAAGCGGCTGGAAATGCGGGAGGGCCAAATGGTTATCGGCAGTGCCGTGACCTACAGCGAACTGCTGGATTTCCCCCCTCTTGCCGAGCACGTGCCGTTTCTGGCCCGCGCCATCCGCACCATCGGCGGGGTACAGGTGCGCAATGTTGCTACACTGGTGGGCAACATCACCAATGCCTCACCCGCCGGCGACACACTGCCTTGCCTCTATGTGTTACAGGCGGAAGTGCACATTTTAGGCCCACAGGGAGCACGCTCGCTGCCCATTGAGCAATTCATCCTCGGCGTGCGACGCACGGCATTGGCTCCTGCCGAGCTGGTCACCCATGTGACCTTTCCGTTGCCGCTGCAGGGATGGCGTGGGGCATTTGAGAAGCTGGGGCTACGCCGAGCGATGGCTATTGCCATTGTCAGTGCAGCAGTGATGCTTAAGGAGGTGGGGGGCCGGGTGGCAGAAGCACGCTGTGCACTAGGCGCCGTCGCTCCCACTGTGATCCGCGCGCCAGACTTGGAAACCTATCTGGTGGGGCAAGCGTTGGACGATAGGGTGATTGAGCAAGCAGGACGCTACGCTGCCCAGGCTGCCCACCCCATTGACGATGTGCGCGGCTCGGCGCGCTACCGCAGGGAGGCCGCCGCTGCGCTGGTGCGGAGGGCGCTGCGCCGCCTGCGCAGCGACGACGTGGAGGAATGACTCATGCCCACACTGGAGATGACCGTTAACGGCGGGCCTGTCAAGCTGGAAGTAGATGGACTGCGCCCTTTGCTGGACGTGCTGCGCGATGATCTAGGACTGACCGGCACCAAGGTCGGTTGCCGCGAAGGAGAATGTGGAGCTTGCACTGTTCTGCTCAACGGGAGGGCGGTCAACTCATGCCTTATCCCAGCCATGAAGGCGCACGGCTGCGAGGTTATTACCGTGGAGGGAATAGGGACGGTGGAAGCACCGCACCCTGTGCAGAGCGCGCTGGCCGAAGCGGGTGGTGTGCAGTGCGGTTACTGCACCCCCGGCTTTGTCGTTTCGGCGGTGGCATTACTGGAACGCAACCCACACCCCAGCGCTGAGGATGTGCGCGAGGCTATTGCAGGGAACCTGTGCCGCTGCACGGGTTACCTGCGCATTGTGCGGGGCATTCTGATGGCGGCAGAACGGATGGCCAGTCAAAGCATAGAACGATGACCACAGACGAGAAGCTTCATCAGCTGATCGATCGCGTCCGCGAGATTGCCGAGAGCGCCACCATCCCCCCTTGGGGCGACCTGTGGGATCGTGCGGCGGAGACGCGCAATATCAGCATGTTTGCCTATCCTCAGCCACTGGCTGGGACAGGGTTAGCGCCTTTCGTGTTCTTCCCTGATGCGAACTTCTATGCCCGCTTGTTTGGCTACAGCCTCAAAGAAGTCTTCACCGACACCCACACGTATCTGTGCTTCACGCTGGAGCAAATCGTCTGGAATCACGAGCACTTACACCATGATGTCACCGTCAGCAAGACCATCTTGATCAACATGCTGGGGTTTTTTGCCCCCAGCCTGTTCGGTGTGAAGGTCATCTACGCTGACGATGCTGTGCCATGGATCGGTGACCCCATTATCCAAACACCCGCCGACTTCGCACGGCTTAAGCCCCCCGATTTCTACACGTCGGGCCTTTCCCCACTGGCCCACCGTATGTATGAGGAAGCCCGTCACCTGCTACCCGATGATTTCCGCGTGGAATTCACCACCTGGCTGACGGGACCATTCTCGCTGCTCTTCCACCTGCGTGGCCTGCCCAATCTAGCGCTGGATATGGCGCTCAACCCGACTTTTGTGCATGAGATGATGGCCTTTGCCGTTCACTGCATGAAAGAATGGTGGACGGAGCGCAAGCGGTTCACGGGCGCACCGAGGCTTGAGCCACTCATCCTCGGCAATGACGAAGTGGGGGCACCGATGCTCGGCCCCCATCACTACGAGGAGTTTGTGCTGCCCTACGAGGCCGATCTGGCTGAGTACTTCGGCGGGATTGACTATTGGCATAGCTGCGCCAATGTGACCCCTTTGCTGCCGTACATTGCCCGTTTGCCCAAACTACGCATGATGGACGTTGGCCCTTGGACAGCTCTGCAGCCTGCTGTTGATCTGTTCGGCAGGAGGCCCGGCTCCAGCATCATGAAGCGCCTGCATCCCGTCTCGGAGGTACTGATGGCGGATGAGGCCCGCATCCGCGCCCGCTTGCTCCAGATCAAGGCCACCTGCTATGACGTGCCCTATATGTTGTTCTTTGACGGCCTGAACGTGCTGGACAGCGTGGAGAAGAGCGTGCGACAGGTGCTACTGCTGGATCGCCTGTGCCATGAGGTTTTTCACAGCGACGCTACGCGTCCCCACGTGGAACCGGAACCTCCGCCGCCCTCTAAGGAGAGAAGTCATGAACTCACGTGAGCGCTTGCTGACGGCCTTGCAGCACCGCGAGCCAGACCGCGTACCGATTGACCTCGGCGGGACGGATGTCACCTCCATCTGTAAGGGGGCGTATGTTGACCTCATGCATTATCTGGGCCGTGACCCGGGGGAGATCGTGCTGGTGAACATTGTGGAGCAGCTCCCCGCTCTTGATGAAGCCTTCCTGGACGAGGTCATCCGCGCCGACACCCGCCAAGTGCGTGAGCGCGGTGGCTCCGGGTGGGTGCTCCGCATGGAGGACGAAGGCGACTACTGGAGCTACGTCAACGAGTGGCAGATCCGCCTGCGCATGCCCAAGAAAGGGGGGCACTACTTCGATCTGGTGGAGTTCCCCATCAAGGAGCCAACCCGCGAGGCATTGGAAGCTTTCCCATGGCCCGATCCTTCCGATCCAGCCCGCTGGGAAGGAGTGGCAGAAGAAGCGCGGCGGCTGTATGAGACCACGCCCTACGCGCTGGTGATAGGTTGCGTCTTCGGCGGCGGCGTCTTTGAGTTTCCGCAGTATCTGCGCGGCATGGAGGCCTTTCTCACCGATCTGCTGGCCCATCCGGAATTTGCCGATGCGTTGATGGGCCGCATCACGGACATCTTGATTGAGGCCTATAGCCGCATGTTGGAGAAGGCAGGACCATACGTGCAGGTCGTCTCTGTGTGCGATGATCTCGCCACTCAGCTCGGCCCTATGATCTCTCCCGATCTTTATCGCAAGCGCATCAAACCGCTCCAGAAACGGCTGATTGGGGCTATCAAAGCGCACACAGACGCTTACGTGCTCTATCACGGATGCGGCGCCACCCGCGAGTTCCTACCTGACCTCATAGAGATCGGTGTGGACATCTTCAACCCGGTGCAAGTGAGTGCCCGAGGGCTAGGCGACACAGCCGAGCTCAAACGCACCTTCGGCCGCGACCTGACCTTTTGGGGCGGAGTATGCGATACCCAAAATGTGCTGCCTTTTGGCACACCTGAGCAGGTGCGTGAAGAGACACGCCGACGGCTGGACGATCTGATGCCAGGTGGGGGATTTGTCGCTGCCCCCATCCACAACATCCAGGACGGTGTGCCGCCGGAGAACATTATGGCCATGTACGAGACCATCCACGAATACGGTGTCTATTGAGGGGGGCAATAAGAAAGGAGCGCTATCATGAGCGATCCGCGTTGGGAGCAATTGGCCGAGATTCTGGTGCACTACTCAACCGGCACGCAGCCGGGCGAGAAAGTGCTCATCACGATGGTGGAGGTGGAGACGTTTCCACTGGTGCGGGCGGTGTATGCGCAGGCGGTTAAAGCTGGAGCGCTGCCCCATGTGGAGTTCCAATCGGCCTATCTGGAGCGCGATCTGATGCGCTATGGCACACCCGAACAGCTGGACTGGGTACCAACGTTGAGCGCCTACGGTATGGAATGGGCGGATGTCTACATCGGGCTGCGCGGGGCGCGCAATCCCCACGAGTTCGCGGGCATCCCGCCAGAGAAGTTAGCTGCCCACAAACGGGCGATGGGCAAGGTCTCAGCTATGCGCACTGAGCTCACGCGCTGGGTGCTGGTGCGTGTGCCGAACGAATCGTTTGCCCAGCAGGCCGAGATGAGCCTTGATGAGATGATGACCTTCTTCTTCAATGCCACCTTGCGCGATTGGGCACAGGAATCCCAGCGCTATCAAGCGTTGCAGAAAGTCTTTCAGGCAGCAGAGACGGTGCGCATCGTCGGCAAAGACACTGATCTGACCTTCTCTACCAAAGGGCGCACCTACGAAGTAGCCGATGGCCACCTCAACATGCCGGATGGTGAGATCTTCACCGCACCGGTAGATGACAGTGCGGAGGGGTACATCACTTTTGAGTTTCCCGGGGTGTACTTTGGCCAGCAAGTGCGCGGCATCCGGCTGGAATTCTCACGCGGGGAGGTGGTGAAGGCCACCGCTGAGAGCAATGAGCACCTGCTCCATGAGCTGCTCAAGATGGACGAGGGTGCCCGCCGCATCGGCGAGTTTGGCGTGGGGGTCAACTTCGGCATAGACCGCTTCTGCTACGACATCCTCTACGATGAGAAGATCGGGGGGACAATCCATATTGCATTGGGCCGGGCTTATAAGGAGTGCGGTGGTGTCAACCAGTCAGCTCTGCACTGGGACATTATCAAGGACCTCCGCCAAGAAGGGGCAATTTACCTTGATGGGCGCAAGGTCTTTGAGAACGGTCGGTTTCTGGTTTGACGCACTGTCCCTAAACGCCCTATGTCCAGAGGGCTGGCCGAAGCCAGCCCGTTGCCTTTTATGGGAAAAGAGGCCATCTGACGGTATACTGCGCTGGCACTCTACAAGGTGCAGGATTGGAGCGGATGGGACGAGATGGGATCAAGGGTTCGGTTTGACACAACGCACTTTCAGCGCCGCCGCCTGATCGTTCTGGCGGTAGCTGCGCTGGTGATCCTTATTGCCATGGTAGGGCTGATTGTGGTCCTCATCGGAGGAGGACAGGGCGAACGAGCAGTGGGCGAAACGACATCTTCCGCTATTATCCCCACGCCGACGCCCTCGCCCTCTCCGCTGCCTTCGCCAACGGCACCACCCACTGACACCCCCACGCCCGCACCAACGGCCACGCTAGAACCTTATCAATATGTCGTTCAACCGGGCGACACGCTGTACTACATCATCCAGCTCTTCGGCTATCGTGACCTATCGGTGGTACCGGAAGTGATCGCCCTCAACGGCATGACCGATGAGAACGATTTGCAGGCCAATCAGGTGCTGCTCATCCCACGCCAGACCCCTACACCGGGTCCCACCTTGACCCCCACGCCTCTCGGCATGATGGGGACACCAGGCGAGACGACAGCTATAGCAGGCGCCACGCCTGACTATCATGGCTGCGGCCTGGAAAACCGCTGCATCTCCGCCGATGGGCAATTTTGGATGCACGAAGTGAAAGAGGGGGATACGCCTGCTGCCCTGGCCTATGCCTATGACACCACGGTACGCGATATCTTTCAAGACAACGGGCTGGCGGAGAATGCGTTTATCTACCCGGGCCAGATCCTGCGCATCCGCATCAAAGTCACCCTGACACCTACGCTCACCCCCACCGGTGGGCCAGACTCAACAGCCACCCCCACGCCCACGCTCAGCCCACCCGCCCTGTTGGCTCCGGCCAACGGCGCGAAGATCGCTGGCAACCAGCGGGTTGTGCTCCAATGGGCTGCCAATCAGCCGCTGGCAAGCGGCGCCTATTACCTCGTGCAGGTGCGGAACACCAAGACCGGTGAGATATTCCGCGCTGTCACGCGCAGCAACATCTATCGGCTGCCTACCGGCCTGCGGCCCGGCGCTGGGCAGTCCGTGGACTTCGCCTGGCGCGTGGTGATCGTCAACGGCAGCATGGTTGATGCGGTGGTGATCAGCGGGCAAGGGAGCGATTGGGTCTTCACGTGGGGGCCATAAGCAAAGCCGTCAGATAGCTCCCAGCCGCCCGAACTGCCGCGCCAGCTCTTCGGCGGAGAGGTGTAGCATAGTGGGCCGTCCATGGGGGCAAGTTTGGGGCGCCTGACAAGCTTCCAGCTGGCGGATCAACGCCTCCATCTCGGCGTGGCTTAGCACCTGCCCTGCCTTCACGGCGGCCTGTTTGCACACACGCGCGATCAACTTCTCCTCGGCGGTGGAGCCGGTGGGCATCTCACCGCACTCTATTTCACCCAGCGCAGCCAGCAAGGCCCCTACCGGATCGCTGCCCGCCACCAACGCCGGCACACCCCGCAGCCGCACAGCGTTTCGGCCAAATGGCTCCACCAAAAAGCCGACGGCGTGCAGCATCTCAAGGTTCTCCTCAATGAGCGTCATCTGCTCCGGCAGCACTTCAACCGCAACCGCTTCTAACAGTTCCTGCGTGGCAAGCGAGTGAGCAGCATGCTCTGCCATAAAGCGTTCATACAGCACACGCTCGTGTGCGGCGTGCTGGTCAATCAGATAGAGACCGCTTGGCCCCTCAGCGACAATGTAGGTTGCGCCCACCTGCCCCACCACCCGCAAAGGTGGCAGGCTGCGACGGCGCACAGTGGGAGAAGCGGGTTTTGTCTCCTCACTTGATGCCGCCTGATGGGTATACTGGCCGGGGCTTTCCACACCGAGGTCAATGCCCATCTGCCGTAGATGCTCCCCTGTGACCTGCGCCAGCCGCTCGCGGCGGGCGGCCCACTCCGGCGACCCCCACACCAGTTCGGCACGTATTGGCGCCGTTCCAGCGTGCTGAACCAACGTATGTCGCACAGCACGCTGCACAGCGCTGAAGACCGCATCGGGCCGCCGGAAGCGTACTTCGGCTTTGGTCGGGTGCACGTTCACGTCCACTTCTTCGGGCGGCAGGGTGATCATCACCACAGCGACCGGATAACGCCCGACCATGAGCATTGTGTGGTAGGCCTGCACAATAGCGTAGGTAAGGTTGGCATCCTGAACCCAGCGCCCGTTAACGAAAATCACAATCTGGTTGCGGTTGGAGCGGTTCAGGTTGGGCAGCCCTACATAGCCGCTGACGGTGATAGGGGGCAGGTCGGAGCGCGGTGGCTCCTCAGGTCGCTCAATGGCGATCATCTGCGAGGCAGTCTCAACGCCATAAACCTCACTCAGCACGGTGCGCAGGTCACCGCTGCCGGTGGTGTGCAGCACTTCCTGATGACCATGCGTGAGCACAAAGCGCACATGAGGGTAGGCCATCGCATAGCGGCTAACAAGCGCGCTGATGTGAGCTCGCTCCGTGCTCTCTTGCTTGAGGAACTTAAGGCGAGCAGGGACGTTGTAGAAGAGGTTTTCTACAGAGACCACTGTGCCTTGCGGAGCACCGACAGCCTCACGCTGTACAACACGTCCGGCCTCCAGATGTAGACGTGTGCCCATCGGCTCACCCACGGCGCGTGTGATGAGCGTCAAATGGCTGACGGCAGCGATAGCGGCCAGTGCCTCACCGCGAAATCCCAGCGTAGTGATGTGATGAAGGTCCTCAATACGGCTCAGTTTGCTGGTTGCGTAGCGGTGAAAGGCCAGCTCTACCTCGTCGGACAGGATACCTATCCCATCATCGGAGACGCGGATGAGGCGTTTGCCGCCACCTACCAACTCAACAGCAATGTGGCGTGCCGCAGCGTCTAATGCGTTTTCTATCAGCTCCTTCACTACGGAGGCCGGACGCTCCACCACCTCGCCCGCGGCGATCTTACTGGCCACCTCAGGCGGCAAGATGCGGATGGCCATACTGTTCTGCTCCCCAAAATGTGCCGGACAGCAAGTATCCTTCAACCTGTGATTGTACCCTACTTATTGGTCCCGTCAGGAGGTGACGTTCTTGCGTGTGGGGAAGGCAAACCCAAGCACAGTATGGCCATCTCCCGCTATCTATCGTAGAGCAGGAACTGTGTCCCTAATGCTCAGGCAACTATCATTCTTCGGGGCTGCGCATAGGCAGAGCGATGAAGAAGGTGCTTCCGCGGCCAAAGACGCTTTCAAAGCCCACTTTGCCACCATGAACCTCGGCGATGGCCTTTACCAACGCTAGCCCTAGCCCTTGCCCGCTAGGACGCTCTGGATCGCCGGGATGTTGTGGGGCACGGTAGAAGGCCTCAAACAGGTGTGCCTGATCCTCACTGCGGATGCCGATCCCCGTATCGGTGACAGCAACTGTCAGCTTGTCGCCATCTTCCACATAGGCGCGGATAGTGACCTGGCCCTCCGGTAGCGTGTACTTAAGGGCATTTTCAACCAAATTCGTCACAGCCATAGAGTACAGCATCTCATCGGCCAGCAGCAACGGTAAATCCTCGGCAATCTGTAAGCGCAGTGTGATGCCCTTCTCGCGTGCTATCTCAACATGCTGCTGGTATACCTCGCCAATTAGCGTGGGCACATCAACCAGTTTGAGGTCAATCTCAAGGGTGTCACTAAGGGTTAGGCGGCTAAGGTAGGTTAGACGCTCACACATTTGCTCAATGTTCTTGATGCCGCCCCGAACCTTGCCTATTGCCTGCTGCTGGCGCTCGTTCACGGGGCCCTCAAGGGGCAGCATGGAGAGATAGCCTTTCATATAGGTCAACGGTGAGCGCAAGTTGTGAGAAACGGCGCGCAGGAAGATAGTCTTGAGGTTGTCCGTCTTTTTCAGGTCCGTCACATCGCGCAGGACAGCCACCCGTCCGCCGATCGCACCATTCTGGCCCACGATGGTTGAGACAGTTGCCAGCAGTGTCTTGCTATCACGTCCGGCAATCTCCAGCGCCGAAGTTGGTTCCCGCAGGTCCGCCATCTGTACGGCCAATTCCGGCGTGGCAATGACCTCCATGGCCTTACGCCCCAACACTGCTTCATGTTGCAGGCCGAGGTAACGCTCAGCAGCGGGGTTCATGAGCACAACGCGCCCCTCGTTGTCCACGACGACAATGCCGTCACTGGTACTCTCCAGAACAGCCTCCAGTTTGCGCCGCCCCTCCTCAGCTCTGGCCAGCAGGTGCGCATTAGTAATTGCCACTGCTGCCTGCCCAGCCAGCGTGGAGAGGAAAGTCATCTCCGCTTCCTCAAAAGTATGCTCATGGTCATAACTCAGCCAGAGGATGCCATGAAAAGACGTCTCGCTGCGCAAGGGCAAGGCCACCAAGGCCCGGATGCGGGGCAGCAGGTTGGCTATATCCAGCGAGCCAGCGGCCCGCCAGATCTGGCTGACAACGATGGTGCCCTGCTGTTCAACGAGGTCTAGCAGCTGAGCATCAAGCAACGCCATAGCCGAGGCGGCCTCTCCTGCCGCATAAGCTTGCTGACGCTCTTCGCCATCGCCGCCACGCAGCACAATGCGCACCCCTATCGCTCCCGTCACATCCAAGGCGCTGTTCAGGATGGGTGGCATGGCACGGAACAACTCCAGGTTAGATGAGACATGGCGGCTAACGTTCAGCAGGCGCTCCAGCTCGTGCAGGCGGCTTTTGAGGCGTATGCGCATCTGCTCAAAAGCGCGCCCCAGGCGTCCCATCTCGTCCTCACCGCTCACGCTCACAGCATGATCTAGCTGACCCTCAGCATAGCGGTCGGCTGCCTGCAAGAGCTGTTCTAGAGGAGCAGCCAGACGCCCCACGAAAGCAGCTGCCAGAGGGATGGTCATGGCTGATACCACAAGCAACAGCAACAGCACGGGCAGTGCGATCTGAAGCGCCTGCGACAGCACTACTTCGTTGGGCACCACCACAACCACCGACCACTCGGGTTGGGACGTCACAGGAAGCCTGTAGACAATCTGACGTGTGCCGTCCGGCTCCTGCTGGCGGAAGGCGTAAGGTGGTGTGGTGTTCCCAATGGGGCGCACGTCTTTCGTAGGGAAAGCCTGCTGCTGGCGTTCCGGTTGGGCAGGATAGAACAGTATGCGGTTCTGTTCATCAACAATGAAGCCCTCACCAGTGCTGCCGAACTCCCCGTGCAGCCGATCCAATGCTGATGCCACAAAAGGGTTGGTGCCCAGCACCGAGCGCCCCACCAGCACCCCAGCAGATAGGCCGTTCTGCGGGTCAGTCACAGGGACGATAAAGCTCACAACGGCCACACTGTCTGCCGTGGAGGTGATGATCTCCGAGTGTGCACCCTCCAAGAGCGCCTTCTGGAAGCGTGCGGCCTCCTCCACCGAGAGGTTGGGGTCAGTGCTTGCGGGGTAGGCGTCAAGAAGCGTCCCCTGCGCGTCAAAGTAGAGGAGTTGCTGGAAGAAGGACGACAGCCCTATCTCATGCTCCAGACGGCGTTGGCGTGTCGCCCCATCTGAATAGAGGAGTTGTTCATCTGTCGTCAGATCGTGTAACAGGTCGCGCCCGGTTTGCAGGAAGAGGGACATTTGGTCGTTCACTAATGCTGCTCTTTGTGCCATTTGATCCATCACCAGGCGTGCCGCTGTCCGATAGGCGACACTGGCTACCGTGGCCGTGAGGATCAGGACGGCAAGAGTCACCAAGGGTACCAGCGTGTAGAGGATGCGCTGCGTCAGGCGCTTTTGCCAAGGGGGTGCCAACAGAACATCACTGTGGGCGGGGCGCCATGTTGGTTTCGCGGTCAATAGCCCTTGCAAGATCACACCAGCCACCAACGCGGCAGGCAAGGTAGAGAGAAGGGTGGGAACGGCTAATACAAGGGTGCGCTCAAGAGCCGTCAACAGTGTCTCTGGCACTGCGACGAACCTATCAAGCAGATCCAGTGGCCAGCAGGCTAATGCGCCGACCGGCATCGCTATCAGCGGTTGGCGCAGCCCGTGCCCCACCGCCCCTCGGTAGCGTTGGCCAAGCATCAGCCCCACCAGCGCTCCCAGCAGGGCCAGCTCAAGAGGTTGGGCGATGCGCCCTGCTTCAAACAGCGTCCACATGAGACCCGTTGCCATACCTATCAGGAGCGCCGGCCCACTGCCCAGCCACAAGGCAGCGATCAGCATGGGGAGGAAGAACAACGGCGCACCGGACGAGGCGGGCAAGCCCTCAGCGGGGATGTAGTGTATTACTACCCCGCGTGTGGCGAGGGGAACGAACCCCAACAAGGCAACGAGGAGCAGCCAGCGGCGGGCATTGAGCCGTACGAAATCCCGGCGTGACCTAATCAAGAGGACCAGAACGGCAACAGCATACACAAGCGCAACCAGATAGCCTGCTAAGGGGATGTTCAGTTGCAGGTGGGGAGAACCCTGAAAAGCCAGCCATTCAATGGTCATGGTGCTGCAGGCTGTAACCCTTGTTCATACATAGAGCCGGATGACAGTAAGTATAGATCGGCGCTGCGGCCAACACCAGCCAGCAGAAGGCTGCAAACTTACCCCATCATGCGGCCCACGAGGTCAAGTTGATGGGCAATGTAAACCAATTCCCCCTGTGCGATCTGCTCATGGCGTGCCGCAAGCCAGGCGGAGAAGCGTTGCTCATCCAGCAGAGGGTGCCCCCGTAGGGCCGTGCCGATCGTATCCACAATGAAATGCAGGAAGTAAGCCTCGTCCTCCGGATAGCCATCCGCATCGGCGAACACCACCCAGTCCGAGCTGCCTGCGGCAAGAATCTGCCCTCCAGCGCGGCGCAGATGGTGGAAGAGATGCCGCCCTGTCCGACTGTCGCCGGAAGGCTTGCCACCTACATGGCGCTCGTCCATCGTCTGGTGATATAACGCCTCAATCTGCGCATCAAGGTCTGGGTCTACGGGAGGCTCCAGAGCGGTGACACCATCAAAGTTGAGGGTGAAATAGAACAGGGCACCTGGGCGCAGCAGGCGAAAAACCTGCGGCAGTGTTGTAGAAACATCAACCAAATCTAAGAAGGCGTGGGCAAGGACAAGGTCCCAGGGTTGGCGGTGCTTCCACTGCACGAAGTCAAACAGGTCGGCTGTTTGGAAGCGGACAGCGATGCGTTGCCCGCCGCGCTGAAGGTTCAGCAGGTTACGCCGCGCGGAAGGGACAAATCCGCAGGCAGCGGCCCATTGTGGCAGGCGTTGACGAGCAACATCAATGGCAGAGGCATTTGCGTCAATGGCTGTGATATGGGCATCGCTGGGCAACGCACCCCAGGCCAGCAGGCGGGCGATCATCGTGCCAATGCCCGCGCCGATCTCCAGCACGCGCAGCGGCCGCTCCACGGAGAACGCCTGTAGCTCCTGCTTCAGACGCTGCCATACGTGGTGGTTCAGGGCGCGGTCGTCCACGCTCACTTTGGCGCTCAGGTAGTGGATAAAGTCATCGTAGATTGGTGAAGTTGCGTTGCTCCGCAAGGCATCTGTTGCCATTGGTACGTGATAATTCAGATAAATATTGCTATCTTTATGTCTGTATCGCATTACGATTCCGTACTCTGTACATGGTGTTTATTATGAGCCTCACAGGTTCGGTAGGCAATTGACCCCGGCACAGGTTTCTCAAGATGCTGCACTTACAGCGCTACGTCGTCAGTGGGTGGCAGTAGCCCTTGTGGGGAGTGCGGCCCTCGCGCTGGGGTATCTCTTCTTGATGAGCGCCTGGGGGCCCACGTATGCCGGACGTTGGGCGCTCCTTGCCCTGCTGGTGTTCCTGATCCCGCTGGGCACGCTGTGGGCGCACCTATATGAGAACCATCGTCCCGGGGATACCTCCCTCCTGCCGACGCTGGGAGCTGCCAACCTGATCAGCCTGCTGCGCGGCTTGCTGCTTGCCATGTTGGCGGGCTTTCTCTTCTCCCCATGGCCATCGGGTTGGCTGGCATGGCTGCCAGGGGCGCTCTATACAGCAGTGGTAGCTCTGGACTATGCAGATGGCCTCGCTGCGCGCCTGATGCACCGCATCACCACGCTTGGCAGCACGCTGGATATCTCACTGGACGGACTGGGCACGTTGATCGCCCCGTTGGTGGCCATCTGGTATGGCCAGCTGCCGATTTGGTACTTGTTGGTAGGGGCAGCACGTTACCTTTTTCTCCTCGGCATTTGGTTACGCAAGCGGTTGGGGATGCCAGTGCGCGACCTGCCATCTAGCGCCCTGCGCCGTGCCTTGGCGGGTGTACAGTTTGGGTTTATCAGCGCAATGCTATGGCCCCTCTTTAAGCCGCCCGCTACGTGGGTGGGAGCAACCGCCTTCATGGTGCCCTTCCTCGCCGGATTTTTGCGCGACTGGCTGATCGTCAGCACAGCAATTGATCCCGCCTCGTCACGCTATCGGCATGCCTTAAAGACCTTTGAGGAGATCATAAGAGACTGGGTTGCCCCTGCCCTGCGCGGTGTGGCACTCTGTGCAGCGGCGTGGTTGGGGATGCAAGCGTCAAGCGACTCAGCGACTCTCACTCTGCCTGCCTTAGCGGCGATCCCTACGCTATTTATTGCCTGCGGCCTGCTAGGGCGCGTGGCGGCTCTGGCGCTCTTGATCGCCATCGGCCTGTACATGAGCGCCAACGGCGTGGATGCAGCCGGTGCGCTGATCGCTGTCAGCGCCACGTTCCTGCTTTTCACAGGGACGGGGCGTTTCTCGTTGTGGGCGCCTGAGGATGCTTTTCTCACAGCGCAATATGGGAGGGAAATCTGATGCAGCGCGTGCTCTCCCTGAGGCGTGTTGGTTGGGGGCTGCTGATATGGCTTCCCATCCCCTTGCTGGTGGCGTGGGCGCTGCGTGCCGTCCCCTTGTCAGAACTGGGAGCCACACTGAGCCGCTTGAGCGGCTTGCAGATCGCAGCGCTCATCGCTGTCAATGTGCTGGTGGTGCTTACCTTCAGCGGGCGCTGGTGGGCTATCCTGCGCGGACAAGGTCATGTCATCCCCTATCTGAGGTTGGTAGGGTATCGGTTGGCAACCTTTAGCGTCAGCTACTTCACACCGGGACCTCATCTAGGCGGCGAGCCGCTGCAAGTATTGCTCCTCCAACGGCAGGCAGGTGTGCCAATGGCATCAGCGGTGACCTCTGTGGCGCTGGACAAGCTGTTGGAGATGGTGGTGAACTTTTCCTTTCTAGCGCTTGGCATAGTCGTTGTGTTGCACACCGGAATCTTAGGCACGACAACGGCTATGGGAGCCCTCGCTTTAGGCCTCGTGCTATTGGCCTTGCCACTCTGCCTCTTGCTGATGATGGGGGCAGGGTGGCATCCCCTCAAGCGATCTTTTGAACTTCTCCCGGCGTGCTTGCAGCGCTGGCCGCTCTGGCAGCGACTTGCAGAGGCCGTTTACACAGGCGAAGAACAGGCCACACACCTATTCCGCGAGCGCCCGATCAGCCTGCTATGGGCCCTGGGGGCATCGCTGCTCAGCTGGGGAGCGTTGCTGATGGAGTACTGGTTGGCGCTCCGCTTTTTGGGGCTTGACGCGACGCCGGTGCAGCTGATCAGCATTATCACCGCGGCACGGGTGGCCATCCTGATGCCCTTACCGGGTGGGCTGGGGACACTGGGGGCCAGTCAGGTGGTGATGTTTGAGGCGCTGGGGCTAAATCCCGCCATCGGCCTGAGCTTGGCACTGCTCGTGCACGCGCGTGATGTGCTCTTCGCTGGGCTGGGCCTTTGGTGGGGCGGCGCATCCTTGAGCCGATAGAGAGGGTAACCAATGGTCATAGTTAAAAGAGAAGTATGTGCTCGTATCCCCACGGCGGAAGGGGAGTTCCAACTGTGTTATTACATCAGCAATCAAGACGATAAGAATCATCTGGCTTTGATCAAGGGATCGGTGGAAGGCGCCGAAGACGTGCTGGTGCGTGTCCATTCGGAGTGCTTCACCGGTGATGTGTTGGGGTCGCGGCGGTGCGATTGTGGCGAGCAATTGCAGCTCGCCATGCATCTTATCGCCGAGGCAGGGCAGGGGGTGCTGATCTACTTGCGCCAAGAAGGACGTGGCATCGGCTTGCTGGATAAACTGCGTGCCTACAACCTTCAAGATGAAGGCTACGATACGGTGGATGCCAACCTCATCCTTGGTCATCAAGCCGACGAACGCGATTACACGGTAGCAGCTCGCATTCTGGAGGACCTTGACGTCCGCTCAGTGCGCCTGCTGACCAACAACCCTGCCAAGATTGAGGCACTGCGGCGTCTGGGTATCATGGTGAAGGCCCGTGTGCCGCTGGAAACCAACGCCCACGCCGAGAACATTGGCTACCTGCGCACCAAGGCGCTGCGCATGCACCACCTGCTCAACCTTAACCAGATGTCAGCCGATGGCCTTTCTCAGCACGATGCCCTACCATGAGCATTGACGCATGGCTTGATGCTCTGGCCGAGGAGGCCACTACTTACTATGAGCGGACGGGTTGCCCACTCGTCACATTGAGCTACGCCCAGAGCGTGGATGGTAGCCTCACGCTCCGAGCAGGCCAACCTGCCCCTGTAAGCGGCACCGAGTCACTGGTGATCACCCACCGCTTGCGTGCAGCACACGATGCCGTGCTGATAGGCATTGGGACAGTGCTGGCAGACGACCCGCAGCTCACAGTACGGCTGGCCAACGGGTGCGATCCGCAGCCGGTAGTGCTGGACAGCCACCTGCGCTTCCCCCTTCAAGCTCGCCTCCTCAAGCACCCCCGCCAACCCATCCTTGCCGCAACCCTGCAGGCTCCCCTCATACGACAGAAAGCACTTGAGGCAGCAGGAGCGTGTGTTTTGCGCTTGCCGGCCGATGCCGAAGGGCGCGTTGCTCTGACTGCCCTGCTGGAAGCCCTGGGGCAGAGGGGTATCACCAGCCTGATGGTGGAAGGGGGCGCGCAGGTGATCACTGCCTTCTTGCGCCAACGGCTGGCGCAGCGCCTGCTGGTGACCCTCGCGCCGGTGTTGGCAGGCGGATACCACGCCGTGCACGATTTGGGTGCAGCATCATGGGAAGAGTTGCCTCGCCTGCGCTACAAAGGCTTCCAGATGGTAGGGGACGATCTCTTGCTATGGGGGGAATTGGAGTGAAGCGTCAGGCGGTTTACTTCACCACACCGGGTATGGTGGACGTGCGCGAGGAGCCACTTGCCCCGCTGCAAGCGGGTGAGGTGCTGGTGCAAACGCTCGTCTCGGCCATCAGTGCCGGCACCGAGCTGCTGTTCTACCGTGGACAGGTGCCCCCCGATCTGCCGGCTGACGAGACGATCGCGGCACTGAAAAGCGAGGTGCGCTACCCCCTTAAATACGGTTACGCTGCCGTTGGGCAGGTAATCGGCATAGGCGCCGAGGTGCCTGAGAAGTGGTTGGGACGCACAGTTTTCTCATTTCATCCGCACGAAAGCCACTTTGTCGTCCCATTGGCAGAGGTTATCCCCGTCCCGCCCGAGATCACAGCGGAACAGGCAGCCTTCCTGCCCAATATGGAGACAGCCATCACCTTGGTACTGGATGGAGCGCCGTTGATCGGCGAACAGGTGGCGATCTTTGGGCAGGGCATTGTTGGCCTGCTGACAACAGCGCTGCTGGCCCAGTTCCCGTTGGCCAGCCTTGTGACGCTGGATCGCTACCTCCTACGCCGCGAAGCCTCACGGGGAGCTGGCGCTCACCATGTTCTGGACCCTGCTACGCCAGAGGCTCTACAGCAAGCACAGGCCTTGTTGCAGGCTGACCGCCCCCATGAGGGCGCTGATCTGTGCTACGAACTCTCCGGCTCACCCGAAGCGCTCAATCAGGCTATCGCTGTGACTGGTTATCATGGGCGCGTGGTGATCGGCTCATGGTACGGGCAGAAGCAAGTCCCCCTCAATCTAGGGGGACGTTTTCACCGCAGCCGTATCCGCCTGATCAGCAGTCAAGTCAGCACCCTTGCGCCTGAACTGCGCGGACGGTGGAGCACATCGCGCCGCTTTGGGCTAGCCTGGGAGATGATCCGCCGCATTAAGCCACAGCGCTTCATCACCCATCGCTTTCCTCTACATGAGGCCGCGCAGGCTTATCGGTTACTTGACGAGCGGCCAGCGGAAGCGCTACAAGTCGTGTTCTGTGAGACGTCAGAAGGCAATTAATTAGGTTTAACTATGTCACGCTTCTCTTTCATCACTGCTGGCAGGATACTTGTACTGAGCCTTGTCATAGCAGGATGCTCGCCCAGGGCAGCCTTCCCTACTTCTCCAACCGCCAGCCCTACCCAGCCCCTACCAACGCCAACGGCAAGCCCTTCACCAGCGCCCCCGCCCACCCAAGCCGTTATTTCACCTGCTTCTACTTCAGTGAGTGCGGCGCCGCCCAACCCGCAGACTGTTCGCATTGCGCTTGAGGAGGTCGTCCTTGGGCTGGAGATGCCGGTTGGCCTGGCGCATGCTGGGGATGGCAGCAGGCGCCTTTTCGTGCTGGAGAAAAGGGGGCGGGTGCGCATCCTTGCAGATGGCAAGTTGCTTGCGGCGCCGTTCCTTGACCTCACCGGTCGCGTTGGCTCCTCTGCATACGAACAAGGGTTGTTGGGCATCGCCTTCCATCCCGACTACGCGCAAAATGGCTACGTCTTCGTCAACTACACCGATTTGAACGGGGATACGGTTGTGGCTCGCTTCAGCGTAACGGATGATCCCAACATGGCCGACCCAACGAGCGAGGTGCGCGTGCTGTGGATTGACCAGCCCGCCAGCAATCACAACGGCGGGCACCTGGTGTTCGGGCCTGACGGCTACCTCTATGTTGGCATGGGTGACGGCGGCGGGGCGGGCGATCGCTACGGCAATGGGCAGAACGGCCAGACGCTGCTGGCGAAGATCCTGCGCTTGGATGTGGACGAACTACCCTACACCATCCCCTCTGATAACCCCTTCGTGGGCGATCCGAACATGGTAGATGAGGCTTGGGCCTACGGCCTGCGTAACCCTTGGCGCTTCTCTTTTGACCGTGAAACAGGCGATCTCTACATCGCCGACGTAGGGCAGAACCTTTTTGAAGAGGTGAACTTCCAACCCGCTGGCAGCGGTGGTGGGCAGAATTACGGTTGGCCAATCATGGAAGGGTTGCACTGCTACGCAGCGGAAGAATGCGATCCGCGTGGGCTGACGCTGCCGGTGGCCCAGTACGATCACGATGAAGGGTGCTCCATCACAGGCGGGTACGTCTATCGTGGTCAGGATTTCCCATCCTTGAGAGGCATCTACTTCTTCGGTGACTTCTGCAGCGGCATCATTTGGGGCATGATGCGCGATAAACAAGGCAAGTGGCAGGTTACTAGATTGCTGGACAGCGACCTCATGATCAGCACATTCGGAGAGGATGAGGCTGGTGAACTATACGTTGCGGACATCAATGGCGGTGTGTACCGCATCGTCGCCCCCTGATTCGGCAGGTCTCGCGATAGGCTATAATAGGGGGTGTTCCCCGTGCGGGGATGAACGTACTCTAGTAGTGAAGTGGAGACCCTATGGTGCAGCATTTCCTGCGCGTCCGCGATATTTCGGCAGAAGCGTTTAACTACATTATCGATCAGGCTCTGGCGATCAAACGCGACCCTGCCCCTTGGAGCGAGGCTCTCAAGGGTAAGACGCTTGCCATGATCTTTCAGAAGACCTCCACCCGCACCCGCTTCTCTTTTGAGGTCGGCATGACGCAGCTAGGTGGTCATGCCATCTTTGCTCAAACGCAACACACACAGATGGGCATCGCCGATATTGCCGATGAGGGCAAGGTCATCTCGCGCTATGCTGACCTGATCATGGCGCGCATGATGTACAACCGCGATCTCGTTGCGCTGGCGCAGGGGTCAGAGGTGCCCGTCATCAATGGCTGCGACGATCGTTACCATCCGGCGCAGGCGCTTACTGACCTCATGACCGTCAAGGAGAAGTTAGGGCGCACGGAAGGCGTGAAGATCGTCTATGTAGGAGTTGCTAACAATGTCAGCAACTCGCTCTCCATGGCGGCGATCTATGCTGGGGCGCACTTTACGTTATGTGTGCCGGAGTTTGACCCTCCGGCGGTGGACGAGGAGCAGCTCGCCATCCTACGCGCCAACGCGCGTTATGAGGAGAACCCCGATCCGGTGCAGGCAATGAAGGATGCGGATGTTGTCTACACCGACACATGGATTAACATGGAGCACTTCAACGATCCCGCCTACGCTGCCGAAAAGGAACGCCGCATCCGCACCTTTCGCCCTTATCAAGTCAACGAGGACCTGCTACGCCTTTCTGGGCGCCGCACGCTGGTGATGCACTGCTTGCCCGCCCACAAGGGCTACGAAGTCAACGAGACGATCCTCTACCATCCCGATTCAGTTGTCTTCGATCAAGCTGAAAACCGCTTACATGCCCAGAAAGCACTCATGCTATGGCTACTGGGCAAAATCTAAAGGTTGACTCCTATGGCTACTGACACTCGCCTTGACGCCAAAACGTTGATTGAGCTAGAAGAACGGCTGGGCGCCCACAATTATCACCCCTTGGACGTTGTCTGCACACGTGGAGAGGGCGTGTGGTTGTACGATGTGGAGGGCAAGCGATACCTAGATTGCTTGAGCGCTTACTCAGCGGTTAACCAAGGACATGCCCACCCGCGCATCGTGGCGGCGCTGGTGGAGCAGGCTCAGCGGCTGCCGCTCACCTCGCGGGCCTTCCGCAACGACCAGCTGCCCTTGTTCTACAAGGAGCTGCTGGACCTTGTAGGTTATGAGATGGCGCTGCCCATGAACACAGGCGCCGAGGCTGTAGAGACAGCCATCAAGGCGGCGCGCAAGTGGGCCTATACTGTCAAGGGGGTACCGCGCCATCAAGCTGAGATCATCACCGCTGAAGGCAATTTTCACGGGCGGACGATCACGGTCATCTCTTTCTCTACCGAGCCGCAGTACAAGGAGGACTTTGGGCCGCATACCCCCGGCTTTGTGACTGTGCCCTACGGCGACGCCGAGGCCATAGAGGCAGCCATTACACCCAACACCGCCGCTGTGCTGATTGAGCCCATTCAGGGCGAGGCGGGGGTTGTGGTGCCGCCGGAGGGTTACCTGCGCCGAGTGCGTGAGATTTGTGATCGTCACAATGTGCTCTTCATCGCCGACGAGATACAGACCGGCCTGGGGCGCACGGGTAAGCTGCTGGCCTGCGATCATGAAGAAGTGCGTCCCGACATTGTGGTACTGGGCAAGGCACTGAGCGGCGGCCTCTATCCGGTCTCGGTGGTGGTCTCTTCGCGGGAGGTGCTGGGCCTCTTCAGGCCGGGCGATCATGGCTCCACGTTTGGGGGGAACCCGCTGGCCGCTGCGGTCGCACGGGCAGCGTTACGGGTGATTGTGGAAGAGGGACTGATTGAGAACGCGGCGCAGATGGGGCAATATTTCCGCGACCACCTAGAGGAGATCAACAGCCCGCACATCGATCACGTGCGTGGCAAAGGGCTGCTGATCGGGGTGGTGCTCAAGCCGGAAGCGGGTGGCGCACGCCGCTTCGCCGAGGCGTTGGCCGAGCGGGGCATTCTGGCTAAAGAGACCCATCAGCATGTGCTGCGCTTTGCCCCACCGCTGATCATAGACAAGGCCACGCTGGACTGGGCACTGCCCATCATCCGCGATGTGCTGATGATGCCATAGGCCATACTTATCCGTGTGGCGGGGCGCCAAAGCTGCGCCCCTTCTTGTGCCGGAGTGAGATTGCAGTGGCGGAGGCTCCTCGCAATGTCAGCCTGCTTGTGACCTGCCTGCTGGATACGCTGTTCCCCCATGTGGCGCAGGCCGTTGTGGATGTACTGGAGGCGCAGGGGGTACGTGTGCACGTCCCCGCAGGGCAAACCTGCTGCGGGCAGCCTGCCTTCAATGCCGGATATTGGGATGAAGCCCGTCGCTTGGCGCGCCACATGCTGGACGTCTTCGGCAATGGCAGCGAGCCGGTGATCGTTCCCTCCGGCTCATGTGCTGCCATGATCTTGCACGGCTACGCAGAGCTGTTCCGCGATGATCCTGAGTATGGCCTCTGTGCACAGGCCCTCGCGGCGCGAGTGGTGGAGTTCACGCAGTACCTTGTGGATCATCTAGGCATCGCCAACCTTGGTGCGCATTACGAAGCCAGCGTGGTTTACCATCCTTCCTGCCATCTGCTGCGCAGCCTGCATGTTGACCGTCAGCCGCGCACCCTGTTAAAGCATGTTCGGGGGCTACGTCTGCTGGAACAGGAAGACCCTGCAACGTGTTGCGGGTTCGGCGGCGTGTTCGCCATCCGGATGGAGGCCATCAGCGCCGCTATGCTGCGCCACCGGCTAGATATGCTACAGGCCACCGGCGCTGATCTCATCGTCGGCTGCGACATCAGTTGCCTCATGCACCTTGAGGGTGGCCTGCGCAAGCGTGGCAGCACTATGCGCACCTTACACATTGCCCAGCTGCTGGCGGAGGGTCTGCGCCCATGAACCTGCCCCTCCCTCAAGGGCCATTTGAGGCGCGCGTGCACGAAGCGCTGGCTAACCCGCAGCGTTTAGCGGCAATTGACCGTGCGGCGCGGCGTTTCTACGAGGGCCGTACACACGCAATGGACACCCTGCCCGATGCCGAAGCCACCCGCGACCTTGCCCGTGCCATCCGTGCCCATACCATCGCCCACCTGGACGAATACCTCCTGCAATTTGAGGCCAACGTACAGGCCGCAGGAGGTCGTGTCCACTGGGCGCGCGATGCTGCCGAAGCGTGCGCCGTGGTGCTCCGCATCGCCCACGAAGGTGGCGTCCAGCGCATCGTGAAGTCCAAGAGCATGGTCAGTGAGGAGATCGGCCTCAACGCCGCATTAGAGCAGGCCGGATTGGAGGTCGTGGAAACCGATCTGGGGGAGTATATCGCCCAATTGGCCTGCGATCGCCCCTCGCACATTGTTGCGCCGGTGCTGCACCTGACGCGGCAGGAGGTGGGGCACATCTTTTCGCAGCAGCTGGGAGTGCCTTATACCGACAAGATCGCCGAGCTAAACACCATCGCTCGCCGCACCCTACGCGAGAAATTCTTACAGGCGGAGATGGGCATCAGTGGGTGTAACTTCGCCGTGGCAGAGACGGGGACGGTGTGCGTCGTCACCAATGAGGGCAACGGGCGCATGGTAACGACACTGCCACGCATCCACGTGGCGTTGATGGGCATGGAGCGCATCGTCCCCACGCTGCGGGATCTGGCAGTGATGCTGCAATTGCTCGCCCGCAGTGCTACTGGCCAGAAACTGACCGCCTACACATCATTGCTCACTGGTCCACGCCGCTCTCACGACCCACACGGGCCGCAGGAGATGCACGTTATCATCATTGACAATGGGCGCTCACGTGCGCTGGCAGGCGATCTCGCCGAAATCCTCTACTGCATCCGTTGCGGGGCGTGTCTGAACGTGTGCCCCGTGTACCGTGCCATCGGCGGGCACGCCTACGGCAGCGTGTATTCCGGCCCGGTAGGATCGGTGCTCTCGCCGATCTTGGGCGGCATGGCGGCTTTTGGCGACTTGCCGCAGGCAAGCACACTTTGCGGCGCCTGCCGCGACATCTGCCCGGTGCGCATTGATCTGCCTGCGCTGCTGCTGCGCCTGCGCCGCGAGGCGGCAAGGCAGGGACACACCCCGCGCTGGCTGAAGGTAGGCATACAGGGCTACGCTGCGATCGCTAGCGGATCAGGCCGCTTCACGCTGGCTGCACGGCTGGCCTCATGGCTTACCCACCTGCTGGGTGAGGGATGGTTTGAGGGGCAACTGCCGGGGCCGCTTGGCGCATGGACGCGCGCCCGTGCCTTTCCGCCTTTCGCCCGCCGCACGTTCCAGCAGCGCTGGAAGGAGCGCCGGCATGGCCGACGCCCGTGAGGACATCCTGAAGGCCATCCGCACTGGTTTAAACTCGGCCCGCCTGCCCGCAGCCTCGGCGGAGCATCCCCCCTATGCCGTCCCCTCGGCGGAGGGTGGCGTCGCTGAGTTTGTGAGCGAGGTGGAGCGGCTTAGCGGGCAAGTGATACAGGTTGGCTCGGCGATAGAGGCCGCGCAGGCCGTAGCGCAGTTATGTACCGCGCGCGGTTGGGCGCGCATTTGGGCGTGGTCTTGGGAGGTCATCGGCTGCGCAGGGCTGGCTGAGACCCTGAGCGCAGCCGGCATTGAGGTCGTGCAGGATGGCCATCCTGCCGATTTGGAGCAACTGCCGGCAGGCATCACCGGCGCAGAGGCAGCACTGGCCGAGAGCGGCACGCTGATCCTGCGCAGCGGGGTGGGGCGTTCGCCGTTGACCTCTTTACTGCCGCCGGTCCACATCGCACTGCTGGAAACAAAGCGCATCTTCCCCGATCTGCACACCTACCTCAACAGCCTGCCCGATGCAGCCGCGCATATCCAAGCGACAAGTAACATGGTGCTCATCAGCGGCCCTAGCCGCACCGCCGACATTGAGCAGGTGCTGACTCTCGGTGTGCACGGCCCACGTGAACTGATTGTGGTGCTGTGGGGGTAATTTTCTTTGCCCCCGTCCTTAGGGCGTGTTACATTCCTCATCATGTGCAGGGAGCGTCACCCCATCATCTTATTGCTGGCCTTGCTCGCCGCATTGCCGATCTTAGTTGCCTGTCAGGCCCCCCGTGAAGGGCAGATGACGGTTACCCTTGTGGCTGACGGCACCACACGGGTGTTGACAGTAGAAGGTCAACCGACGGTAAGCGACGTGCTCCGTCAGGCGGGCCTTACGCTGGGCGAGCTGGATCGGCTGAATCCGCCTTCTTACAGCCGCGTGCAGGATGGGATGACGATCACCATTGTGCGGGTGACTGAGGAGATGATCACCGTGCAAGAAACTGTCCCATTCAGCAGCCGCACCCTGCCCAGCGATGGCCTTCCTGCTGGGGAAACACGCCTCTTGCAGGCAGGCATCAACGGCACGGCAGAGGTGACCTACCGCATCACCTACGAGGATGGTGTGGAGGTCGCCCGTGCTGAGGTGCGGCGTGTGGTGATCACTCCACCGCAAGAGGAAGTAATCCTCGTTGGCAGCCGTGGGGAACTGCCCACTGTCACGGTCGTCGGAACGCTAGTTTACCTCTCCGGCGGCAACGCCTGGGTGATGCGGCAGAACAGTGCGAACCGCCGTCCGCTCACAACCGATGGCGGAGTGGACGGGCGCGTGTTTGAACTCTCCGAGGATGGCAAACGGCTACTCTTCACCCGTGCTGAGGTAGAGAGCACAGAGGGGATATTCAACCGCCTGTGGGCAATCTTTGACATAACCGATGCGGAGAGCCAGCCCATCCCATTGGATGTGGAGAACGTGCTGTTCGCAACATGGGTACCAGGCACACAGCGCACTATTCTCTACTCCACAGCTGAACCGCGTGCAAGCTACCCCGGCTGGCAGGCCAACAATGACCTCTGGCGTGGGCAGATTGACCCTCAAGGCCATGTGGTGCAGCGTATCCAGCTGCTGGAGCCTTCCAGCGGGGGAACCTATGGCTTCTTTGGAATGGGCTTTGCCTTCGCGCCGGATGGTGTAACGCTGGCCTGGACACAGCCCGATGCTGTCGGCGTGCTGCTTCCGGAATACGCGCCGCCTTCTCCACCCCCCGGCCCACGCACGCCCACACCCGCACCGACTCCTACACCCCTTGAGCCGGATGTCCCTGCCGAGCGGATGCCTGTTGCCTACATCCGCCGCACATTGGCCGAGTTCACTCCTTGGAACGCCTACGATTTTGTGTGGCGGCCCGGCGTGAGCTGGTCGCCGGATGGGAATCTCATCGCCACAACAATACACGGCGCGCCGCTGGGCAGCGAACCGCCAGAGGATAGTCCTGTGTTCCATCTTGCCATCCTGCCTGTACAGGGTGGATATAGCATTAACCTGATCGATCGGGCTGGCATGTGGGCCGAACCACGCTATTCGCCCGCTGTAGCGCCCGATGGCACACCACTGGAGGTGCATTTGGCCTACTTGCAGGCTATCCAACCGCTGGAGAGCACCTACGGCCGTTATCGGCTGGTGGTGATGGACCGCGATGGCAGCAACCGCCGCCTCATCTACCCGCCAGAGGATCGACCGGGCTTGCTGCCGCAGCTCTTCGCGTGGTCGCCAGATGGCAGGCAGATCGCGCTGGTTGACCCCGGCCCAGAGGGCAACCTGTTTCTGGTAGATATCAGCATGGGGCTGGCACAGCAAATCACTATGGACGGGCTGAGCAGCAGCCCGCGCTGGGGACCATGAGCAAGAGAAAGCGCGCCCTTATTACTGCCCTGTTGGCAGCCGCAGCACTTTTCACCCTGCTGGGAGCAGTGGTGCTGATTGCCCAGCGGCAGGAGCGCGTGCGCGGTGCGTTGGACGGCCTGCCGCCCGCTGACCTGCCGCCACGAGTCCCCGTGCTGGGCATCAATGCCGATCTGACTCAATATGATGCAGCAGCGCTCGCGGAGAACCTTGACCGAATCGCTGCGTTGGGCTTCGTGTGGGTGCGCCAGACCTTCGCCTGGGAGGAGATAGAACCGCAACCGGGTCACTATGAATGGGCCACCTACGATGCCATCGTAGAGGCGTTGGCAGCACGTGGACTGCGTCCCGTGGCCGTGCTGGGACGCTCGCCCGCATGGGCGGCAGATAACCCTACCGCTCCACCGCAGGATGCGCAAGATTTTGCCCGCTTCGCCTCTGCGTTTGCCACCCGCTACGGCGACCGTGTGGATGTGTACCAAATCTGGGATGAACCGAATCGGGCCAGCGGGTGGGGCGGCCGCCCCGCTGACCCTATCGGCTATGCCACTCTCTTGCAGGTTGCCTACCGTGCCATCCATGCGGCGGACCCCCATGCGCTGGTGCTCACAGGTGGGCTGACCCCTACAGTGGAGACCGGGCCGGACAACCTGAACGATGTCCTATACCTGCGGGTGCTCTATGAGAAAGGCGCCGCTCCCTTCTTTGACGGCGTAGCTGCCAATCCTTACGGCCTCAGCAGCGGCCCAGATGACCGCCGCGTGGATATCCACTTGCTCAACTTCTCACGCTTGGTGCTCCTGCGCGAGGAGATGGAGCGCCAGGGCGACCGCTCCAAGCCGCTGTGGGTCACCCAACTCGGATGGGATGCCCAGCAGATTGCGCCTGAACAGCAAGCAGTCTGGACGGTGGCCGCTTATCGGCGCGCCCTTGCCGAGTGGCCCTGGAGTGGAGCGCTGATCCTTGACGGTTGGCAGCCAAACGCTGCTGCCGACGATCCACGCTGGGGTTTTGCCCTGCGCCAGCCAGATGGCTCCCTCTCGCCAGCTGCTGAGGCCATTCAAGCGCAGGCGGAACTGTTCAACAGCGCCCTGTGGCCCGGCGTCTACACGCCAACCCATCCACTCCTGATCTACAGCGGCGATTGGCAGTTCTCGGAACTGGGCGCGGATTTCAGCCCACAGGGCAACAGCGCCGTGGATGTGCCGTTTATAGGCGACACACTGGCCCTGATCGTGCGCCGTGACCGCAATCAGGCCTACTTATACGTTACAGTGGATGGAGAACTGCCTCGCAACCTGCCTTGGGATGATGAAGGAGCCTACCTGACCATCACTTCGCCCGATTACCAGCCACGTATAGAGACGTTGTCCGTCGCTACCGGCCTACAGCCCGAGCAGCGGCACGTGGCGCACATAGAGGCGCGCTACGGCTGGACCCAGTGGGCTGTGGTGGGCTTCGCCGTAGGGCGCCACATTGACACCAGTGCCTATGACGCGTTGATCGGTGTGTTGTTAGCGCTCTCCGTTGGGTTGATAGGTTGGGTGCTGTGGATCGGGCGTGGACTGCGCTGGGGCATCCCCCTCCAGCAAGCCGCTGTTGTGCTGGCCATGCAGTTAGACGGAGGTCTGCATCTGATCCTCTCCTTTGTAGCAGCATTGGCGGTGTGGGTCGGTGCGGCGCTGACGTGGGGCGGCCTCGTCCCCAATCTGCTGCGGCGGGTTGGGGAGGGATCGTCGCTGATCCTCACTGTTCTCACGGCGGGGGTGTTCTACTTCTCGCCGTGGCTGGCGCTCACCCTTACCGCGCTGGTGGTGCTCTTTGTGCTGATCTACGCCAAACCGAGCCTTGGGCTGGCTCTGATAGCAGCCTTTGCCCCTTACTACCTGATGCCGCGCCCCTTGTTTGATAAGATGCTGAGCCTTGTGGAGACTGTTAGCCTGCTGACGCTAATTGCTTGGGCGATCCACATCGTCGCAGCGCGGCAGGAGAAGGGCTGGACGACCCCCCTTGATCTGCGGCGGCAGATGACGGCGCTGGACAAGGCGCTGGCACTGTTTGTGGGCCTCGCCGTCATCTCGCTAAGTTGGGCTGAACTGGTGGGCGTGGCTTTCACTGACCTACGGCAGGTAGTGATAGAGCCGCTGGTAGCGTATCTGGTACTGCGCACGATGCCCCTCACCCCACGTGAGCGTTGGCGTATCGTTGACCTGCTCATCCTGACGGGAACGGTCGTGGCGTTTATAGGGTTGGTGCAGGTCATCACTGGCAGCAATGTCATCCTCGCCGAGGGAGGGATGCCGCGCCTGCGCAGTGTGTACAATTCACCCAACAACGCTGCCCTGATCCTTGGTCGGCTGATCCCCATTGCGGCAGCGGTTGCTCTACTCGGGGGAAATCGCCTGCGGCGTTGGCTATACGGCGCGGCGGCCGTGACGATGCTTATTGCTGCTATATGGACTCTCTCCAAGGGAGCGCTTCTATTGGGCCTGCCCGCTGGATTGGCGCTGGTGGTTATCTTATGGGCTGGACGCAAGGGGCTGATCGCTGCAGCGGTGGGCATAATACTGGAAATATTGGCGTTGATCCCGCTCTCGCGTCTACCGCGCTTTAGTGGGCTGGTGGATTTCGCCAGCGGCACCAGCACCACGTTCTTCCGCCTCAACCTGTGGCGCAGCACTCTGCGCATGTTGCGCGATCACCCCATCACCGGCGTGGGGATGGATCAGTTTCTCTACCAATATCGGGGGCGCTATATCCTGCCTGCCGCATGGCGGGAACCTGATCTCAGCCAGCCTCACAATTTCCTGCTTAATTACTGGGTGCGGCTGGGCATCGCAGGGCTGGCGGCGGGGATATGGATACAGGTCGCCTTTTGGCGTATGGCGTGGCGCGCACAGCGCCGCCTGCGCAGCATGGATAGCGATGCATGGGCGCTGACCATTGGGCTGATGGGCAGCATGGCAGCGCTGGTGGCGCATGGTATGGTGGATGAAGCCCACTTTGTGGTTGATCTGGCGTTCATCTTCTTTATAACGCTGGGGTTGATGCATCAGCTGCACGAGGAGGCCAAACATGGAGGTCACGATCAACGGGCGGACGTTGCGGCTGGTTGAAGGCGATATCACTGACCTGGACACAGATGCCATCGTCAACGCGGCCAACAGCGCGTTGGAGCTAGGGGGTGGAGTAGCTGGAGCAATCCGCCGCAAGGGCGGGCCAAGCATCCAACAAGAGTGCGACCGCATCGGCTACTGCGCCGTCGGTGATGCTGTTATCACCGGTGGGGGCAGGCTAAAGGCACGCTACGTGATCCACGCTGTAGGGCCTTACGGCAACGATCCCAACGCTGAGGTGCTTTTGGCCAGCGCCACGCGGCGCAGCCTGGAGGTTGCGGACGAGCACGGCCTCAAATCCATTGCCTTGCCTGCCATCTCATCCGGCATTTTTGGCTACCCGATTGATCAATGTGCGCGGGTCATGCTCTCCACAGCGCTGGATTACCTCCAGAACGCCAACACAGGCCTTGAACTGGTGGTGTTCTGCCTGTATGGTCAGGCCGCCTTTGACATCTTCGCGGCGGAGTTACAACGGCAGATCGGCGCAGCGGGGCAGTGAACGCATGCTAGAATATCTTTGATGGCGATTAACGAGGGAACTATCTCACTAGTGCTCTACACGCACGATCCCCGCGAGACTGAGCGTCTGGGGGAGCGCCTGGGGCGCTTGTTGCTGCCGGGTGATGTGCTATGCCTCTGCGGTGACCTTGGCACAGGCAAAACCTGCCTCACACGTGGCCTGGCGCGTGGCTGGGGCGCCTCCCAGCCGGCGACCAGCCCCACCTTCACCCTGGTCAATGAGTACCGCCGACCCCACGATACCCAGCGCTTCTACCACATGGACTGCTATCGTCTCTCCGGCTCTGTGGAGGCGCAGACCACCGCTCTGGACGACATCCTTGACACGCCGGGCGTGTTGGTGATTGAGTGGCCAGAGCGCATTGCGCCAGCGTTGCCGCAGGATTGCCTCTGGGTTGAAATTCGCGATCTGGGGGGAAACAACCGAGAGTTCCGCTTTACAGCACAAGGTACACGGGGAGCAGCTCTTCTCCGCGCCTTGAGTGAGGGCCGTTGAGAGGCCTCATCCCTCATTCCATCTGCTGCGCCAGAATGTCCGCAATGCGCTCGGCTGCATGCCCATCGCCAAAGGGCGAGACGGCGTTGGCCATTGCCGCATAAGCAGTCGCATCGTGCAGCAGTTCCTCCGTTGCCGCAACGATGGTAGTCGTATCCGTTCCTACCAAGCGCGCTGTGCCCGCCTCAAGGGCCTCCGGACGCTCGGTAGTGGCGCGCATTACCAGCACGGGCTTGCCCAGTGCCGGAGCCTCCTCTTGAATGCCGCCCGAGTCGGTGAGGATCAACGTAGCGCGGTTCATCAGATGAGCAAAATCCGGATAGGGGAGGGGATCGATCAGGTGGATACGTTCAACGCCGCTCAGGATGCGGTAAACGGGCCCCTGCACATTAGGGTTGAGATGAACGGGGTAGATGAGGCGCACCTCAGGGTTGCGCATGGCGATCTGGAGCAGAGCGTGACAGATGGCCTCAAAATCTGGGCCGAAGCTCTCGCGGCGATGGGCTGTGACCAGAATCAGGCGCTCGTTAGGGTGGTCAAGTGGGATGTTCAAGCGCAACTCATGAGGCTGGGCCACCGTCCACTGGAGGGCGTCAATCACCGTGTTGCCGGTGACGTAGATAGAGGACGGGTCAACACCCTCTTGCAGCAGCGCTTGGCGCGCTGTCTCTGTGGGGGCAAAGTTGTAGGTTGCCATGACACTAATAAGGTGGCGATTGACCTCCTCGGGGAAGGGGTTGTAGATGTTACGGGTGCGCAGGCCGGCTTCCACGTGCCCCACCGGAATGCGCAGATAGAAAGCTGCCATTGCTGTAGCCATGGCGGTAGTGGTATCGCCCTGTGTGAGCACCACATCCGGCGCAACCTGCTCTATCACCTCCGTGATGCCCTCCAGTGCGCGGGCCGTGAGGGCGGCCAGCGCTTGGTTGGGCTGCATGAGGTTGAGGTCGTAGTCAGGTTTGATGCGGAACCAGTCCAGCACCTGATCTAGCATTTCGCGGTGCTGGGCGGTGACGCAGGTCACCACCTCAAACGTGGGGCGCTCGCTCAGCACGCGCACCAAAGGGGCCATCTTGATGGCCTCGGGACGGGTCCCAAACACCAGCAAGACGCGAGGCATAGGGTCTCCCTTGCTAGGTTTGATGGGCAGCGAATGCCTCCGCCATGGCGACACGCTCGTTGATGGGTGGATGACTGTAGAGCAGGATCACCGCCCAGCGCTCCGGATCGGCCTCGCTAAGGTTCTGATTGGCAAGGCGGGTCATGGCACTGGCAAAGGCAGCGGGCTTGCGCGTTATTTCCAATGCGTAGCGATCGGCCATACGCTCGCGCCAGCGCGAGTAGGCATTGCCCAGCGGCATGGCGATCAGGCCAATGAGGCCCAGCGTGAGGCCCACGATAGGAAGCCCTGCTGGATCGGCGATGCTGCGCAGGCCCAAACTCGCTACGCTCCAACGCAGGATGAGATGCGTCACCCAAAAGCTCGCCAACACCAGCAACGAGTTGACGGCAATAGACCACACGACATCGCGGTGCACAAGGTGCGCAAGCTCATGCGCCAACACGGTCTCAATCTCGTCGGGGGTGAACTCATCCAGAAGTGTATCGCCCAGCACAATGCGGCGCGTGGTGCCAAGGCCCATTACCGCAGCGTTGGCGCTGCGGGTGCGGGTACTCATGTCAAAGCGATAGACTCCCCTGACGGTCGTTCCAGCCCGTTGAGCGAGGCTCAGCAGCCGCTGGGAGAGGTCTGCGTCTTCCAGCGGTGTGAACTTGTAGAACAGCGGCGCGATCAGGACAGGAGCGAGGGTAGAGAGCACAACAGTGAAGAAGAGCATCACCCCTGCCGCATACAGCCACCATAGATCAGGGGCAACACGCAGCAGCCAATAGACGATCTCCAGCAACAACGCTCCCAACACCGCAGAGATTGCCAGGCCCTTGACCTGATCGCCAATCCAGTGGGAGAGCGTCTGAGTGCTCTGGTCATAGCGATGCGGCAGCACAAAGCCACTGTAATAAGCCAACGACAGGTCAATCAAGAGGTAGGGAGCACCGAAGGCGAGGGCGTAGATCAGTACAGCGAGGAAAGGATTGGCCGTGATACCATCTACCCATCCGCGCAGGGTGAGGTTCCAGCCTGTAGCAATCCAGGCGATGAGGTATGCTCCGCCCAACAGGAGATCAATCAATAGCAAGCGGCGGCTAATACGGGCATACTCTTTCGCCTGCCGCTGGCGCTCTGCATCCAGCACAACAGCGGATGACGATTCTTGCATAGGTCTTAAGTCCCGATGTCCTGTGTGCGCGGATTGTAGCCCATCGCTGCGTGTGGTACAAACAAATCCGGCAGGCCGGAGGGTCGTGAAGGGGAGGATATCTCATGTATGTTGACGCCATCACAGTGGCGGCAGTAGCCGATGAATTGAAACAACGGGTGGTGGGTGGCCGCGTGCAAGATGTCGTAGAGGTTGAAGATCTGACCCTCGGATTGGAAATCTACGCGCACGGCGAGCGGCACTACCTGTTGGCCTCTGCCGATGCAGAAACGGCACGCTGCCATCTCGTCCCTGGCAAGCTGCGGCGGGGTGTTGAGCGCCCCTCCCCACTGGGGCTGTTGCTCAAAAAGTATGTTGAAGGAGCGCGGCTGGTGGCGGTGCATCAACCGCCCTGGGAGCGTATCCTGCACCTTGATTTTTCTGGCCCAGAGGGTGAGACGCGCTTGATCGTGGAGACGATGGGCAACCGCAGCAACATTATCCTCACTGTGGAGGATGAGATATTGGACAGCATCAAGCGCGTGGGGCCATCCCAGAACCGCTACCGCGTCATCCTACCTGGCAAGCCCTATGTGCCCCCTCCGCTGCAGGGCAAGGCCCCGCCAGAGCAGGTCACGCCGTCCATGCTGGACAACTTCCTACGGCAGAGTATAGAAGCCCCAGCCTGGCGCGTGCTGGTGGATCACATTGCTGGCATCAGCCCCCTCCTTGCCCGTGAGATCGTGTACTTTGCCTCCGGCGATGCTGAGGCTCCCGCGTTTGATGTGGCAGCCGACCTGGTCCATGCGGCTTTTGCTCAGTGCATTGCTGAGGTCCAGCATGGCGAATGGTCACCATGTGTGGTGCCCGCCGAAGGAGGTGGCTACAAAGCGTTCGCCGCCTATCGCCTAAACCATCTGGGAAGCTGGCAACCCATGGAGAGCATCAGCGCGGCCATGACGGCCTATTTCGGCGCGCCGGTGGGGGAAGAGGCCTACACCGCGGCCAAAAGACAGGTGCAGGCTCAGATAGAGGAGGCGCTGGCGCGGGTGCGCCGCAAGATAGAGGCCCTGGAGCGTGAGATGGGTGGCACTGAGGAGGCTGAAGCCCTGCGCAGGAAAGGTGAACTGCTGCTGGCCTATGGGCCGACGCTCAAGCGCGGGCAGCGCATCCTGCGCGCCCAGTACGATCCTGAGGGGCCAATGTTGGAAGTTGAGGTGGATCCCGCCCTCACACCGGTAGAGAATGCACAGCGCTATTTTGAGCAGTATGAAAAGGCCAAACGCGCCATCGCCGACGTTCCTGCCCTGCTTGCCCAAGCGCAGCAAGAAGCTGCCTATCTGGAGCAGCTGGCAACCGATCTCCAGCTGGCCGAAAACTGGCCGGAGATTGAGGCCGTGCGCGAGTCCCTTCAGGAAAGCGGGCACTGGCGAGGAGCGCCCGTGCGGGGGCCGCGTGGAGGGAAACCTGGCATTCGGCGCTTCGTCACCGATGAGGGGTTTGTGATCTTGATTGGCCGTAACGCAGCGCAGAACCACTCTCTGATCGCCGAACGATCCGCACCGGGCGATCTGTGGTTACACGCCCGCGACCTGCCCGGTGGCCATGTCATCATCAAGAACGATGGTCGCCCCATTCCTGACGAAGTGGTGCGGCGGGCAGCAGAGCTGGCTGCCTATTACTCCGCTGGTCGTCAGGATGCCACAGTGGAAGTTGTTGTCACTGAACGGCGCCATGTGCGCCCCATCAAGGGCGGCAGGCCCGGCATGGTGACCTACCGCAACGAGCGCACGCTCCTTGTGGTTCCCCGCCGCTAGGTCATGCCAGAAGCCGCGTAGACGGCTTCCACACGTGGGATCACGGCGGACCAGTCATAATGCTGACGCACCAAGTAGGCTGCATTGTCGCCGAGCGCCTTGCGCTGCATCTTATTGCCCAGCAAGGCCAAAACTGCCTCTGCGAACCCGGCAGCAGAATCGGCCAGTAGGAGATGTTCACCATCGCGCACGTCAATGCCCTCCGCGCCCAGCGGCGTGCTCACGACCGCTTTGCCCATTGCCATTGCCTCCAGCAATTTCAGGCGCGTGCCGCTGCCCATACGCAGCGGCGCAACATATACATCGGCGGCGGTGAGATAGGGCTGGATATGGGGCACAGCACCAGTGAGGAGGATGCCCGGCTTGCCACGCAACGCCTCCAGCCGCGGATGCGGTTTCTGCCCCACGATGACAAAGTGCGCCTCGGGCACAGAACGACGTATACGCGGCAGGATGCTCTCCGCAAACCACAACACGGCATCCACATTGGGGCGAAAGTCCATCTTGCCCGTGAAGACGAGTGCCGGATGAGGAATATTTGCCGGAGGCCATTGGACAACGTCGTAGCTTGCCACATCAATGGCGTTGGGGACAACGGCAACCGGTGTAGAGGGGCTCAACCTACTCAGCAAGTGGGCATCAGTCTGCGAACAGGCGAAGATGTAATCGGCGGCGTGGCAGACGGCTGCTTCAAAGCGCCGCAAACGCTGTGTCTGAATGACCGAGTAGGCAGCTTGGGGCCAGCGACTCACCATGCGCCTATCCTGCTGCGCAATGCGCGCCTGAAGGGCATACTCGGCGTTGGTGGCATCATAGATCAGCAGTGTGCCAGAACTATCGCGCCGGAGAGTAGCCCGAACCGGCAGCAGGTAGGTAGCCATCTCCAGCCCGCCAAAGTGGATAGCCCTAAAGCGTTCACGAGCCAACAGGTCGCGCAAGGCATCCAAGAGCGGCAATGACCACAAGCGGCGGGCCATGTCGGCATGTCCGGCGAGCAGATCGCGCAGGCGCTGGCGCACAGTGCGTGCGGGCGCGGGCAGCGCGATCACGGATGCACATATCTCGGCGAGAGGGGTCTCGGTGTAAGGCGGTTGCCCTGTTTCAGCGAAGGACAGCAACGTGATGGCATGTCCGCGTTGAGCCAACCCTTTGATCAAGCCAAAGTTGCGCAGCGCCCCTCCCTGATGGGGCGGATAGGGCAACTGCGGCGTGAGGAATAGGAGGCGTTCGCCCATCACTGCTCCAAGACGCGCTCATAGACGGCAAGGGTGCGGCGGGCAACTTCTTTCCAGCTGAACTGGGCCGCGCGCTGGAGACTGCGCCGGCGTAGATCGGCGGCGAGGGTGCTGTCGGTCAGCACGCGGCGCAGGGCCTCAGCGATCTCGCCTACATCGTCAGGGTTGACCAATAAGCCAGCCTCGCCCACCACCTCCGGCAGCGCTGAGCGGTTAGATACTACCACCGGCGTCCCACAGGCCATAGCCTCTAGCGGCGGCAGGCCAAACCCCTCATAGAATGAGGGCAGGCAGAGGACCGCAGCACCGCTGTACAGAGGAGGTAAATCAGCCGGATCGGCAGGGCCGTACCATATCACCCACCGCCCAAGGTTGAGAGCCTCGTACAGGGTGAAGACCTCTTCATCCAACCAGCCGCGCCCACCCACAACGACCAGTGGTGGCGCATCTGGCAGCAGGGAGCGCAGATGGGCATAAGCACGTAGCAGACCGCTAATGTTTTTGCGCGGCTCAATGGTCCCCACAAAGAGAATGTAGTCTTTCGGTAGGCTGCGCTCTTTGCGCAGCCGGGCAACCTCTTCGGGTGGGACAGGGCGGAACTGCTCTCCGGCGGCCTCTGGGATCACGGTGATTTTCTGCGGTGGCACGCGGAGCAGCTGCAGCAGATCGGCACGGGTGGTTTCCGAAACGGCAATGATGGCATCAGCACGGGCCACAGCAGCGGCGATCTGCCCGTTGTAGTAGCGACGGGCTGCGGACGTGAGGAACTGCGGGTAATACAGAAAGGCTAGATCATGAACGGTGATCACCGAGCGGTAGCGTCCATCCAGCGGTGGGATGAAATCGGGGCTGTGCAACAAGTCAAGGCGCAAAGGGGCAATCTCCAATGCCAGCGCCAGCCGCTCAAAGCGATGGTGAGCGGGCGTCCAGCAGCGGATACGACGCTGGAGGGGCGCAACGGCAAGGTTGCGCTGGTCCTTGCGGCTGTGCAGGATAAGGAACTCGTGGGGGGGCTCAAGTGCTGCTAGAGCGCGGATCAGCCGCTGGGTATATTGGGCAATGCCGCCTTGCGTGTAGTGGGTCAGGCGGGCATCAATGCCGATGCGCGCCATGCGATCTCCTTAAGCGAGGTTTGGTGCGGGGCGCTGGGCGGCCGATATTGCCTACCCTTGCACTGGTTCTTCTTTCTGGCGGCGGAAATCAACGAAGCGGTAGCCAATGCCGCGCTCGGTAAGGATATATTTGGGGTTGGCAGGGTCTTCCTCTATCTTCTCACGCAAGTAGTTGATATATAGCCGCACGTAGTGTGCCTCATCTCGGTACTCGTAGCCCCACACCTTGGCCAGCAGCTGCTCGTGAGGGACGGTCCAACCCGCGTTCTCCACCAGATGGTAAAGCAGGCGGTACTCGGTGGGGCGCAGTTTGATAGGCTTGCCCTCCACGATTACCTCACGCCGGTTGAAATCAATGCTGAGGCGATCGTCAATCTTGAGGATGGCCTGTGAGGGATCCACCACGATATTGGCCCGCCGCAGGACGGCCTTCACACGGCTGACCAGCTCCCGCGCTCCGAACGGCTTAGTGACATAATCGTCCGCCCCTAGCTCCAAGCCGCGAACCTTGTCATCCTCTTCCCCTTTGGCGGTGAGCATGATCACAGGGACGTTGGAGAACTCACGCAACATGCGCAGCGTCTCAAAGCCGTCCAGTTGGGGCATCATCACATCCAGGATGATGAGATCCAGGATGTGCTTACGCACCATATCCAGCGCCTCAATGCCGTTGCGGGCAGCGAAGACCTTGAATCCCTCCACCTCCAAATTCATGCGGATGAAGTCAATCATGCGCGTCTCGTCATCCACGACGAGGATCTGCATACCCTTGTAGTTCGGCTCACTTTGCTGCCACATGTTCACTCCCGCACAAAGGTCGGGACCTCAGCCTCCTGCTCGCTAGGCAGGATTTGGATGAAGTTAATGCGCCACCAGGGGATGATCACCTGGTTCACCTCGCGCAGGAAATAGGAAACCTCTTTGCCATCGCGGCGTTGAGGATTGGACCCCATCACGAACTGGTCGCTGGGTTTGGGCAGCTCGTCAACGTCCAGAACGATGGGGTCATCGTTGGCAATGTGGACCTGAATCCGGTAGCCCATCTTAATCACCTATCGCGATATGATTGTACAACCTACCCAAGCGCAGGCCAAAGGGCCTGCGGCTCCTCACTTGAAATAGATGTGCATGACCAACTTGCCGAGGCGGATCTCGTCTCCATCGCGTAGCAGGCGCGGTTGATGCGCCGCCAACCGTTGGCCATTGAGAAAGGTGCCGTTGGCGCTGTCCAAGTCCACGATGGAGAGCACATCCTCGCCGCGCCGCAGGGCTGCGTGGAGCCGAGAGACGCCTTTCTCCAGCGCCCCCGCTGGCGTCAAGTCAAGGTCGGGAATGATACCACTGGCTGTATCCTGCCGCCCAATGGTGAACTCCTCGCCGGGAGTGATGACGATCGGCTCAGGGTAGTCACGGATGTGGATAATCACCTGGTTCTTGTCCTCAAAGGTCGCCGTTCCCCAGCCAGACTTGACGCTGAACTCGTCGGAATCCTCTTCTAGTTCGCGGGTGGAGATTTCCTCTTGGGCATTGCCCCATAGGCTCAGCCCGCACTCCTCACAAAACAGCGCCCCTTCCAGATTCTCATGCTGGCAATTCGGACACCTGATCATCTTCCACGTCCCCTGTCGGTAGCAAAAGTGCGCGGGTGCCATACTTCAGCTGTTTGGCCCCCTTCTCAGAAAGCGTTCGCATCAGCGCTACCTGCCTCACCTCAGCGAGCGCCGTCTGTGCCAGCTCTTCTTGCCCTTGGTTAAATAGGCGTGTGGCCAGCGCTTCCAGCCTGCGCGTTGCCTCGGCCACATCACCGCTCTCCAAAGCCTCCCGCGCCCGCTCCTGAAGCCGATAGAGCATCAAGCGGCTCAGCGCATCAAGCAGCTCGGGCGGCGGGTCTTCTTGGAGTGCATCCGGCGTCACCTGAACGTTTAGATCCAGCGTGAGACGCTCCATGTGCTGGCCCGCGCCAAGCACTTCCCCACCCACGTCCAGACGGCCTACAAAGAATTCTCCGGAGGCAGAAGCCCCCATGCGCAGGCGGAATTGCAACACGATGCGCGTCCCCGCCACGCCATTCAACGCCCCCAATGAGATGGGCTGTGTTGTGCCATCCAGCCTCATGGGGGAGGGTGAGATGCGCACCACCGAGTCTAGTTCTGCCTCAATGGCGGGGGCAACGTTCAACCAAGCCCGCTCTGCGTAAGCGGTAGCCAAGCTGCGGATACGTTCACGCAAGAAGCGGCCAACGGCCTCCGCAGAGTTGATATAGGCTGAGGCTCCCCCTGTCACTGAGGCCAGCTTATCCAGAAAGCTATCGTTCCAGTCCTCGCCAATGCCCATCCCGCTGATGCTTATCCCCATCTCGCGGGCTTCTCTGGCCAGCGCCAAGCAGTCCTCCTCGTCCCCATAGGTGCGCCCATCCGTGATAAGCACAAGGTGATTCACGTAACGAGGATGGCGATAGCGCTCCACCTGCGCTAAACCAGCACGTAGGCCGGCAAGTATAGACGTAGACCCCCCAGCCCGGATGGTGCTGATCAGCGCCCTCATACCGGCGGCATCGGTCACCGGTTGGGCAGGGATGATGACCTCGGCGCGGTCGCTGAAAGCTACCAGCGAAAGCACGTCTTCCGCCCGACACTCACTGATGATACGCTGTGCAGCCCGCTTGACGTGCTGAAGGCGCGATCCTTTCATGGAGGTGCTACGGTCAACCACCAAGCACACATTCAGCGGCGCCTCGCTGACTAATGCCATTTCCAGCACGGGTTGAACTTTGAGTAGAACGTAGAGCAGCTGCGGCTCATCCAGCGGGCGTATCTGGCGGCGGCTGAGGAGGGCCTCCACTTGCAAGGCAGGCGCAACTGCCGCGTACTTTTGCCATAATTGGTAGTATTCTTGCCGCTCACGCGGGTTGGAGAGCACTTTATATGCCCGATCCACATCGCGGAAGGCATGGGCTGCACCGGGCGCCTTGTTCACATCAGGGTGGAAGCGCCTTGCCGCCAGCCGATAGGACCGGCGCAGTTCCTCGTCGCTAGCCGAAGGCGATACCCCCAAGATAGCAAAGTGGTCAACGAAATTCATAATCACTCTACTTATCGGCCCAGTGCGCGGGTCGCAAGGCTTAATCGGGCATCTGCACCAACACTACCGTGATATTATCCGGTCCTCCCTTGGCATTTGCAGCGGCTACCAATTGGTCGCACGCATCTTGTGGGTCGGGATGTTCACGGAGGACTTCCAGTATTTTCCTTTCACTGACCGTGCTCCACAGTCCATCGCTGCACAGCAACAGGGATGAGGAGGGAGGGAGGCGGCGCGTGGCAGCATCCACTTCCAGACTTTCCCCTTGGCCAATGGCCCGATACAGCACGTTGCGGTGGGGATAAACCTCTGCTTCCTCGGCAGTGAGCTGCCCCAGCTCCTGCAGGCGGCGCACCAGCGAATGGTCGCGGGTCACGAGCTCAATGCTCCCCTCCGAGATCAAGTAGGCGCGGCTATCCCCCACATGGGCAATATAAGCCAGATCGCCGCGAATCACCGCACAGGTGGCCGTTGTGCCGCCGTCCGGCACGTGCTCCTGAACGGCGCGGTTAGCTGCATGCATGGAATCGGCCAGTACCTCGGGAATGGTACGCTGCTCAGCGCTATATTCCCGCCCATCCAAGTGGGGGATGATGATCTCGTTGATGATGTAGCGCGCCAGTGTCTGCACAGCGAGGGCGCTTGCCAGCTCGCCGTCATGATGGCCACCCATGCCGTCTGCTACCACCATGAACCCCACAGGAGGTGGATTGCCGGCCATCTCTGCACTGGCCATGAACACCAGTGCAGCATCCTGATTGCTGGTGCGCGCTTGTCCTACATCACTCGCAATACCTACGCGGATGCGTCGGCTTGTTGTGGTGAAGGGCTTAGGCGGTTCCAGCGGGCGAGTCTTAAGCGGCGGGAGGGGGGCCTGACCAGCCTCTTGTTGCTCCTGTGCAGGGAATGAAGGTGAAGGGGCTGGTTTAGTTTCCTTGCCGACACGAGGGCCTAAAAAGCGCCGAAGCAACTTCATCTATGCATCACCTCTGTACACAGGAGCTATGCCTGGAGGGCATAAACATGCTGGTCATCCGAGCCGATATAGACCACCCCGTCCGCCACACGCGGTGAGGAGAGAATCGGCCCACCGCTCTGGAATTGCCACAGTGGCTCGCCTGTCTTGGCGTGGAGGCAGTACAGTACACCATCCGCCCCGCCAATATAGATCGCATCACGGAAAACCGCAGGTGAGGAGGTCACCGGTGCGCCAACGGTATACTTCCACACCTCAACGCCACCCAACGCCTCCAGAGCGTAAACCACACCATCAGCGGAGCCGAAGTAGATCAACTTGTCGGCGTAGGCAGGTGATGAGACGACTGCACCTTTAGTACGATAGCGCCAAATGGGATACCCCTGCTCAATGTCCAGTGCGTAGAGATACCCATCGTCTGAGCCAATGTAGACTACTCCCTCATGAACGCAAGGGGTAGAAAGCACGCGGCGGCGGGTCTGGAAGCGCCAGCGCATCTCAGCGGAAGCATCTAAGCAAGCCACTTCCCCGGCGTCGGTGCCGAAGAGGATGCGGTCTTCAGCTACCACCGGCGAGGAGCGGATGGGAGCCATAAGGCTGTAGCTCCACATCTCGCGAGCACTCACGGGGCCGGGGCGGATGGCATAGAGCTTCCCATCGTCCGAACCGAAGAAGATCAATCCCAGTGCTGGACAGGGCGTGGAATAAATCTTGCCGCCAGTGTGGAACGCCCAACGGCGCTTGCCCGTACGGGCATCCACCGCATAAAGGTTCTGGTCGGTTGACCCGACGTAGACGATGCCTCCGCTGTAGGCAGGGGATGACCCCAATCCGCCCTCGGTGGGGAACTTCCAAAGCAAGGAACCATCCCCAGCATTGAACGCCCACAAGTTGTTATCGTAAGAGCTCACATAGACCACACCGTCGTGCACAAGGGGGCGAGAACGCACCGCGTCCTCAACCTTGAACGACCAGATGGGGCTGAGGCTGGTTGTTCCCCCCACCAACGACGAGCTTTCCCCTACAGTGGGGTGGATCGTGGGCGCCCCAGCATATCCACCCCCTACAGCCTGCGATCGGGAAACTCCAACAGCTGGCCCGGCGGCCTCCAGTGATTGTTTCATGGCCTCGGCACTGGCATAGCGATCCTCGGGGTTGTAGCTCAAGGCGCGCATGACCACCTGCACCAGTGCATCGGGGACGTTAGGGTTGTAACTCTGGATGGGGCGCTTGTTAAAGGAGAACGGCGGCTCAAGGCGGGGATCGCGGCGGGTGAGCAGGTGATGTAGGGTAGCGCCCAGCGCATAGATGTCGGCGGCTGGGGAAGCCAGACCTTTGTATTGTTCGGGGGCAGCGTAGCCATCCGTACCGATCATCGTGCCTGGCTGGCCCACCTGAAAGGTCTTTGCAATGCCGAAATCAATCAGCCGCACGCGGCGATGGTGATCAATCATGACATTGCTGGGCTTCATATCACGGAACACAATAGGTTCCGGTTTGTGGTTGTGCAGGTAGCTCAGCACGTCGCAGATTTCAATAGCCCACTGGCGTACCTGCTCCACCGGCAGAAAGTCATCCGTGCTGTTCATGATCGCTTCCAGGTCCTTGCCCTGGATGAATTCCATCACCAGATAAGCGCGATCACCGAAGCTGAAGTAATCATAAATCTGGGGGATGGCAGGATGGTTGAGCGTGGCAAGGATTTCGGCCTCGCGCTCAAAGTTGCGCATGGTGGCCTCACGGATCTGCTGATCTTGCGCCAGGTTGACCATTTCCTTAACGGCCACCAGCCTAGCCACGGTAGGGAAGTGCAGGTCGCGGGCCTGATATACGGCCCCCATGCCGCCCATCCCAATGACACCCAGAATGCGGTAGCGACTCTGCAGGACCTGGCCGGGTTGAAGCGTCCCATCAGGCACGGAGAGCGGGGCGGATTCATTCTCAATGTGCCGCGTCTCTTGAGGCTCTGAAGTCTCCGACATAGGATGTGTCACTCACTCGTTATGTCGCACCTTGCTTGAATACCTGCAAGGTCAACGCATCTCCGCAGAGAACGGGCCGTTCGGAAGTTTGAAATACGTTTTGATCCATTATAGTTTCTGACCCATAATCACGCAAAGCACCTCAAGCGAGCGCAAGGATACTGTAATGGCACCCGCCGAGATGGTGAGCCTATACGTGCACATTCCTTTCTGCCGCACGCTTTGCACTTACTGTGCCTTCAATACCTACGCTGGTTTGGGGGCGTTGATCGCCCCTTACATAGAGGCACTTCTTCAAGAGATGCGGTTGGTGGCAGAGGTAGCAGGGAACCTCTCCTGCCATACGCTCTATTTGGGCGGGGGGACGCCTTCCCTGCTCACGCCTGAGCAGGTGAAGGCAATCGTCAAGGTTGCTGTGCAGTATCTCGGCCTGCTTCCCCAAGCCGAGATCACGCTGGAAGCCAACCCGGGCACGGTAGATGTTCACACGTTGGCCGCCTACCGGTCGGCACGCGTCAACCGGCTGAGTCTGGGCGTCCAGAGCGCCCACGCTGATGAGCTGAGGCTGTTCGGTCGGAGGCACAGTTTTGAGGAGGCAGCGCAAACCTTCCGGGAGGCGCGCGCGGTAGGTTTTGACACCATCAGCGTGGATCTCATTTACGGGGCACCTCTTCAGACGCTGGAGCGTTGGCGCCAGACGTTGGAGGCTGTCCTAGCTTGGGAGCCGGATCATGTATCGCTGTATTGCCTGACGCTGGAAGAGGGCACTTCGCTCCACCGCCGCGTGGAGCGCGGTGTGCTCCCTGCTCCTGACCCCGACCTTGCCGCCGATATGTACGAGGTAGCCCGTGCGCTGCTGGCGCAGGCAGGCCTCCAGCACTATGAGATCTCTAACTGGACGCGCCCCGGCCATGAGTGCCTGCACAATCGTCAATATTGGCTCAACCGACCCTTTTTGGGCTTTGGGGCAGGTGCCCACGGAGCAGCGGCAGGCCTGCGCTATTGGAACGTCAACCCAGTGCAGGAGTACATAGAGCGCATAATGCAGGGCCAACCGCAGCCCTTCCCTCTCAGCCCAGCAACCGCAGGGTACGAGCAGATCGATCGGGTGCTGGAAATGAGCGAAACGCTGATCCTCGGCCTGCGGTTGGTGCGTGAGGGAGTGCGCCGTGCCGACTTTGTTCAGCGCTTTGGCTGCACGCCGGAGGAGGTGTTTGGCCCCGCACTGGACGAGGCCGAGCAGCTAGGATTGCTGGAGCGCACCGACAGAGAGATCCGCTTGAGCGAGCGTGGTTACCTGCTCAGCAATCAGGTATTCATGCGGCTGCTGCCGGAAGCCCCGTAAGGACTTCAAGAGTAGCAAGAGGCCGCCTTTTTAGGACGTCTGTCAGCCCCAAGGCGTTACAATAATTACTGATCGTCCAAATTGCACCTCGCCTATAATAATCGTCAAGAAGGGAAAAGGGCCGTTTCCCTGCCTTAGTTACACCTAACGCCCTACTTCTATTACCTCCTCCCTCCATAAACCAACTTCCCCATCCTGTGCCCTGAGCCACCTGTGTTTCCGGGTTCAAGGAGGATTCCAACGGATTCGGGAAGGTGACGCTCTGACACATCGGACAGGGGTCTCAAGAACGATACTCAGCGCCCACCTTTCAGCATCTACAACCCTGCTTCGGAATGGCCGGGAGTACTTCACATGCAACCTCTGAGCGTCCGTACGGGCTGGTCAAAACCTGCTGCTGCGCTGGTCATCGGCGGTGGTATTGGCGGTATGCGTGCCGCATTGGACCTGGCCGATGCCGGCCTTCAGGTCTATCTGGTTGAGCAAACACCCTGTTTGGGTGGGCGTGTAGCCCAACTGGGTTATATGTTCCCCCAGCATGACTGCGTGTTATGCCGGGGCACTCCTGATCACGGCTACGGTTGTACGCGCCCATCTATTTCGCCCGCCTATATTCAGCATAACCAGCATCCCAACATCACCATCCTGACCAATACCCACGTGACTGATGTAGAGGGTCAGGCGGGTGACTTCACCGTATCCTTGCGCCAAGAACCGCGCTATGTGGACGCCGCGCGCTGTATCAACTGCGGCCATTGCGCTCAAGTGTGCCCGGTTGAATTGCCAGATAGCTATCAGCAGGGCATGACGCTGCGCAAGGCTGCCTATAAGGTGGCCGCCCGCGCCGCTCCCGATGCCTACGTGATCGATCGGGGTCCCTACTGTGACACATGCGGCAAGTGCGTTGAGGTCTGCCCCACGCAGGCCATTGATCTCAACGAGCCACCGCGCCTGCTAACAGTCAACGTAGGGGCGATCATCCTCGCGCTGGGTTTTCAGGTCTACGATCCCAGCGAATCAGGCGAACTGGGTTACGGCCGCTATCCCAACGTACTGCATGCCATGCAATACGAGCGACTGGCCAGCCGTTCTGGCCCCACCGAGGGGATGGTGGTACGCCCCTCCGACCAAAGGAAACCGCGTTCCATCGCCTGGCTTCAGTGCATTGGCTCCCGCGACCAGCGCAACTCCTTCTGCTCATCTATCTGCTGCATGTATGCCACCAAAGAGGCCATGTTGGCCAAGCAGCGCCTCGGCGAGGCCGTTGAGTGCACCATCTTCATTATGGACGAACGGGCGTTCAACAAGGAGTACAGCACCTATTTTGCCCGTGCCCGCGAACAACACGGCATTCGCTACGTGCGTTGCCGCGTCTCAGCCATTCACGAAGACCCCCTGACACACGATCTCATCCTCTCTTACGCCGATGCAAACGGTCAACCTCGCGAGCAACGTGTGGAGATGGTCGTGCTGGCTACCGGTCTTCAGCCACCTGCCTCGGCGCAGCAGCTAGCCGAAGTGCTAGACATTGAGCTCAACGCTTATGGCTTCTGCCAGACCGACAAGTTCACCCCACTCCAGACAGCACGGCCCGGCGTGTTTGTGTGTGGGGCCTTCTCATCGCCCAAGGAGATCTCGGAAACGATCATTGACGCCAGCGGCGCCGCCGCCGAGGTGATGCGCCTGCTGAACGACCGTTTGAACACGCACCGTTATACCCGTGAGTGGCCGTTCCTCTCGGCGGACGGCTTGCCGCCGGAGCGCGATGTATCCGACGAGCTGCCGCGCGTGGGGGTGTTCGTTTGTTCGTGCAGTGGAACTCTCTGCGAGGTGCTGGACCTGCCTGCACTGGTCCAGCAAGCTGCCCACTGGCCGAATGTGGTGGCAGTTGAGGCCATTGACCTTGCCTGTTTTCCGGAGGGACTGGCGCGCATCCGCGAGCGCATCCACGAAGCGAGCCTCAACCGGGTGGTGGTGGCGGCGTGCAGCAACCGCACCCATGAGTCGCTTTTCCAGCGTACAGTGCGCATGGCCGGCCTGAATCCCTACCTGCTGGAGCAGGTCAACCTGCGCGAGCAGTGTAGCTTGGTGCATCGCGGTCAGCCGAAGCTGGCTAACCGCAAGGCGCGTGAACTGGTGCGTATGGCGGTGGGGCGGGCTACTCTGGCACGGCCTGTGCACAAGGATAAACACCGTTGTCGCCCCTCGGCGCTCGTCATTGGTGGAGGGGTGGCCGGCATGACCGCTGCCCTCGCCATCGCCGATAGCGGCTATGATGTGCACCTTGTGGAGCGCAGCGAGATGCTGGGGGGTAACCTGCTCAACCTGTACTACGTCGCCGAAGGCTACAACCCTCAGCGCCTACTGCGCGATCTGGTCAATCGCGTGCGCGCCCACCAACGTATCACTACTTACACGCGCACGGAGGTGGTGCGCTACGGGGGGCATGTGGGCTTCTTCCAATCGGTATTGCGCACCACTCATCCCGACGGAACAAACGAGGAGCGGCAGATAGAGCACGGCGTGACTATCGTTGCCACTGGCGGACGCGAGACCCGCGAGCATCCCTGGCTGATGAACCGCGAGGTCTATCCAGAGGTGATCACCCAACGGGAGTTGGAGGAGAAGGTCATCCATCATCCAGAGGAGATCGCCCGCCTGCGTGACGTGGTGATGGTGCAATGTATGCGTCCGCCGGGTGCGCCGGAGTATTGCTCGCGGGTGTGCTGCACCAACGCCATGAAGAATGCCATTCGCCTGCGACTGTTCAACCCTCAATGCCGCGTAACGGTGTTGTTTAAGAACATCGTCACCTACGGTTTTCGTGAGGAGTTCTACACCGAGGCGCGGCGACAGGGCGTGATCTTTGTGCGCTACACCGACGCTGAACCGCCCCAACTGATCCGCAGTGGGAACCGCCTGTACGTCCGCGTGCGCGACCTTACGCTGAACCGCTGGATGGACCTGCCCGCCGATCTGGTGCCGGTCAGCATGGCGGTAGCCTCAGCGGAAGGCACAGCCGAGCTGGCACGGATGCTGCGCGTACCGCTGGGCAGCGAAGGGTTCTTCGCCGAGGCGCAGATGAAGTTGCGTCCCATGGACTTCATGCGTGAGGGCATCTTTTTAGCGGGGATGGCACACTACCCCAAGTTTGTGGAGGAGAGCATCAGCCATGCGCTGGCAGCAGCAGCACGCGCTCTGCCGCTGCTAGCACAGCAATCATTGCACCTGGGCGGGGTGGTGGCACAGGTGGACCCCACAAAATGCGTGGGCTGCCTGACCTGCACACGTACCTGCCCCTTCCAGATTCCGCAAGTCATTCAGCAGGAAGGACGCAGCGGCGTTGGCGGGTTGGGTGGTGCCGCCTATATTGACCCCGCCCAATGCCAAGGATGTGGTACTTGCACCGGTGAGTGCCCAGCGACGGCCATCCAGCTGGTGCACTACACGGATGAGCAGATTATGCTGCGGGAGATTGGCGGGTTAGGGCGCTGGCAAGCGGAGATGAGAGGATGAACGTTCAGCAGAGTAGCCACCCCTTTGAGCCGGAGATCACAGCTTTCTACTGCATCTACTGCGGCTACATGGCCGCCGATTCCGCCGGCATTCTGCAGGTCCAGTATCCGGCCAACGTCAAATTTGTGCGCCTGCCCTGCACGGGGAAGACCGACATCCGCTACCTGTTAGAGGCCTTTGAGCAGGGTGCGGATGGCGTTTATGTCGTGGCCTGCCCGATTGGCAACTGCCACCATGTGCGTGGCAACGAGCGGGGCTATGCTCGCCTCAAGCGAGCCAAGCGCATTTTGGATGAGATCGGCATCGGCGGAGAGCGGCTGGACATGTTCTTCATGTCTGGCAGTCAAGCCTCGGCCTTTGCTATGGCGGCCCAAACGATGACCGAGCGCATCCGCGCCCTCGGTCCTAACCCCCTGAAGCTAGTGGGCCAGGTGACACCGCAGGCACTGGAGAGTGAGGTGGATGAAGAGGTGGGTTGGCGTGGGAGAAAGCCGAGACCTACCAAAGGCTCGCCATGAGAGCGGGCGCCCTAAAGAGAGCACAGGCCATTCTGTTTGTAGCGGGGGACACCGATGAGCAACACACTTGGCGATCCACAGAACGGCAAATCTCCAGTCGGCGCGGTGATGGTGGTTGGCGGGGGCATCGCTGGGATGCAGGCCGCGCTGGACCTCGCCAATCAGGGGTTTAAGGTCTATCTAGTGGAGAAGAAATCGGCCATCGGTGGCAAGATGGCCCAGCTGGATAAGACCTTTCCCACCAACGACTGCGCCATGTGTGCCATCTCTCCTCGCCTTGTAGATGTAGGCCGCCATCCCAACATCAGCGTCATGACGCAGACCGAGGTGCTGGACGTGCACGGTCAGGTGGGACGCTTCACCGTACATGTGCGCCATCACCCACGTTACATTGACACGGAAAAATGCATAGCCTGCGGCGATTGCGCAAAGGTGTGTCCGGTGGTCATCCCTGACCGTTTCAACGAAGGGCTGGCGCTGCGCCGTGCGGCCTACAAACTCTATCCGCAGGCTGTCCCCAACGCCTATGCCATTGAGAAGCGCGGCATTTCTCCCTGCCGCGATGCCTGTCCGGCTGGTCAACGGGCACAGGGTTACATCGCCCTTATTCGCGAGGGGCGCTGGCATGACGCCCTGCGTGTGATCAAGATGGACAACCCCTTCCCAGGCATCTGCGGGCGCATCTGCAACCACCGCTGCGAGGATGCCTGCAATCGTGGGTTGGTGGACGAACCGATCAACATCCGCGCGCTCAAGCGTTTCGTGACCGATAAAGTCTATGCTGAGCCACGTCAGCCGGTGCAACCTGCCCCGCGCCTTTACCCCCAGCGGGTGGCGATCATCGGAGCAGGGCCTTGCGGCCTCACTGCGGCACAAGATCTTGCGCTGGCCGGCTATGGAGTGACGATCTTTGAGGCTATGCCGGTCGCTGGAGGGATGCTACGGCTCGGAGTGCCGGAATATCGCCTGCCAACGTGGATCATTGAGCGTGAGGTGCAAGACATCATTGACCTTGGCATTGACTTACGCCTGAACCACCGCGTGGACAACCTGGATGACGTTTTTGCCGAGGGGTTTGACGCCGTGCTGATCGCCGTCGGTGCGCATGAGGGCATCCGCTTGCCCATCCCCGGCGCTGACCTTGACGGCGTGCTGATCAACACCCACTTCCTGCGCGACGTGCGGCTAGGCAAATACAGCAATGGCAGCGGGGATGCTCCTCCTCTGGGGAAACGTGTGCTGGTGTTGGGCGGTGGCAATGTCGCCATTGACGTAGCACGCACGGCGATCCGTTTGGGGCGTGAGGTGCATCTGGCCTGCCTAGAGAGCCGCGAGCAGATGCCTGCCCATCCCTGGGAGGTAGAGGCTGCTGAGGAGGAAGGGGTTATCCTCCATCCCGGGCGCACGTTTGAGCGCATCCTTGGCGACGCACAAGGGCATGTGACAGGTGTGGAGTGTATGCTGGTTGAGTCCTTCAACTTTGATGAGATGGGACGTCTGAGCGTTGAAAAAGTGCCTGACTCCACGCACGTCCTTGAGTGCGACACGGTGATCTTCTCTGTTGGCCAGCGTGCCGGTTTGGCTTTCATTCCTGATGATGCAGGGGTGGGCATCACTCCCAAGCGCACCATTGCCGTCAATCCCAACACGCTGGCGGCCACACGGGAAGGCGTCTTTGCGGCAGGCGACAGTGTCTCCGGTACGGCCTTTGTGATTGAGGCTGTTGCCAGCGGGCATAAGGCAGCCCAATCCATCATCCGCTACCTGCGCGGCGAGCCGATAGAGCCGCCGCCTCAACCCGAGCTACCAGTCGTGCGCCTCTCGCGTCAGGAGATTGAGGAACGCCTCACACGTGGGGAGATCAAACCCCAGCCACGTGTGCCCATGCCCCAGCTGCCTGTTAAGCAACGCATTGACAACTTCGCTGAGGTGGAGGGCGGCTATGATGACGAATCGGCGCAGCGCGAAGCGGCACGCTGTCTGGCCTGCGGCATCTGCTCGGAGTGCATGAGCTGCACCTTTGCTTGCGGCGTGAAAGCCATTGACCACAACATGGTCGCCCATGATGAGGTGATAGAAGTCGGTGCTATCATCCTTGCCCCGGGCTATGAGGTCTATCGTGCTGAGCTTTCCGAAGAATACGGCTATGGCCGTTACCCTAATGTAGTCACGGCCCTCCAATTTGAGCGCCTGCTTTCGGCTTCCGGCCCCACGCTGGGGCACGTGCAGCGTCCATCGGATGGACAGAAGCCGCGCCGTATTGCCTTCCTGCAGTGCGTTGGTTCACGCGATCGGAGCCATGACTACTGTTCGGCAGTGTGCTGCATGTATGCCACCAAAGAGGCCATCATCGCCAAGGAGCACGAGCCCGAACTGGATATCCACGTTTTCATGATGGACATGCGGGCCTTCTCCAAAGGGTACTGGAGCTACTTTGAGCGCGCCCGTGACCGCTACGGCATCCACTACACACGCTGCCGTGTTAGCACCCTGCGTGAGGAGCCGCAATCCCACAACCTTATCCTACGCTATGTGGATGACACCGACGGTTCGCTGCACGAAGAGTCCTTTGACCTTGTTGTTCTCTCCGTTGGGATGGAAATCTCGCCTGCCGTGCGCGATCTGGGGCGCCGGCTGGGTGTAGAGTTGGATGACTACGGGTTCTGCCATACGGTAAACTTCAACCCGTTGGAGACCAGCCGCCCTGGCATCTACGCTGTTGGGCCATTCCGCGAGCCAAAGGACATCCCCGAGTCGGTGGTTGAGGCCAGCGGAGCAGCGGCATCCGCAGCCGCGCAGTTGGCGGCGTCGCGCTTCACTCTCACGCAGCGCGTTGAATACCCGCCAGAGCGGGATGTGAGCGGAGAAGAACCCCGCATCGGCGTCTTTGTCTGCCATTGCGGATCCAACATCGGCGGCTATCTGGATGTGCCCGCCGTGGCGGAATACGCAAAGACACTACCTTACGTTGTCCACACCGAGCACAACCTCTACACCTGTTCGCAAGATAGCATCCGTCATATTGCCGAGCAGATACGTGCGCTCAATCTCAACCGCGTGGTGGTGGCCAGCTGCACGCCGCTTACCCATGCTCCGCTGTTTCAGGATTGCCTACGCAGCGCAGGGCTGAATCCCTATCTGTTTGAGATGGCCAACATCCGCAATCACTGCTCGTGGGTGCATTCCCACGACTGGGAAACTGCTACAGCCAAGGCCAAAGACCTCGTGCGCATGGCCGTCGCACGGGCAGCCTTGTTGGAGCCGCAACACACCCTTGATGTCCCTGTGAAACAGGCTGCCCTCGTGATCGGCGGTGGCGTGGCGGGCATGACCGCTGCGCTCTCGCTCGCTGGGCAAGGTTTTCCTGTGCATCTAGTGGAACGGGAAGCAGTGTTAGGGGGCAACCTGCGCCACGTATTTACCCCGCTAGAAGGTAAAGATCCCCAGAAGGTGTTGGCTGAGCTCATCGCGCAGGTGCAGGCCAACCCGTTGATTACGATCCACACGGCCAGCCGGGTGGTGGATACCAAAGGCTTCAGAGGCGACTTCACCAGCATCGTTGAACACGCCAATGGCGACCGTGTGGAGGTGCAGCATGGTGCGACGATCCTCGCTACCGGTGGGCAGGAATATCGCGGGCCAGAGTACGGCTACGGCACCGACCCGCGCATCCTCACCCAGCAAGAGTTTGAGGCACGCCTATCCGCAGGATGTGACCTACCCGATCAGGTTGTCATGATCCAGTGCATCGGCCCGGCGGAGCGCTTCTGCAGCCGCATCTGTTGTACAGTAGCGCTCAAGAATGCTTTGGCGCTCAAGCAGCGTAAGCCGGAAGCGCAGGTGGTCGTGCTGTACAAGGACATCCGCACCTACGGTTTTAAAGAGCGGCTCTATACCGAGGCGCGCAGGCAGGGGGTGATCTTTGCGCGCTATGATGACGCCCATCGCCCCGAAGCGCAGAGCGGCGAACGCCTCACCGTGCGAGCATGGGACCCCATTCTCAAGCGGGAGATGGTCCTGCACCCCGACCTGCTGGTGCTCAGTATGCCGGTGGTGCCCCGTGAGGATGCCCATGAAGTAGCCCGTCTGTTCAAAGCCAGTCTGGACGGCGATGGCTTCTTCTTGGAGGCGCACATCAAACTGCGTCCAGTTGACTTTGCCACTGATGGTCTATTTATGGCAGGCATGGCGCACTATCCCAAGTTACTGGACGAGACAATGGTAGAAGCACAGGCTGCCGCAGCCCGTGCGGCACAGGTACTCAGCCGCGAGGCACTGACCGCTGGCGGACGGGTGGCGGTGGTGGATCAGAGCAAATGCACCGCCTGTCTGACCTGTGTGCGCGTCTGCCCCTTTGGTGTCCCGCAGATCCGTGCCGACTTGACAGGCGTGGGCGGCATTACTGGGGCAGCGTACATTGAAGCAGCAGTATGTCAAGGGTGTGGCTCCTGCGCCGCCGAATGCCCAGCACGTGCCATCCAACTGATGCATTACACTGACGCTCAGATGATCGCTAAGGTGCAAGCACTGCTGCGGCCTGAGGCTGCGCTCAAGCAGCAGATGGTGAGGGGATAAGAGGACGATGGCTGAAGGGACAGCGCTCCATATTATCGCTTATTGCTGCGAACATTGTGCCTACGCTGCCGCCGATCTGGCGGGTGGGCTGCGGTTGCAGTATCCGCCAGCCATCAAGGTGGTGCAGATTCCCTGCACTGGCAAGCTGGACGTGCTGATGGTGCTGCACGCCTTTGAGGACGGCGCAGACGGCGTAATGGTAGCCGGTTGACTACCAGGCGATTGTAATTACCTGGAGGGTAATGTCAACGCCAAACGCCGCGTGGGGCGCATCAAATACCTTCTGGCGCAGATCGGCCTAGAGCCGGAGCGTGTGGAGATGTTCAACATGTCCTCGGCTATGGCCGCCGAGTTTGCTGCGCGCGCCAAGGAGATGACCGAACGGATCGGGATGTTGGGACCTAACCCCCTGCGCACCCCCAAGAACACGCTCAAGAAGGACAAGAGGGAGGGCGAAGCATGATCGTAGCCGAACAGAAACCGTTACAGGAGATCAAGTCGCTGCTGGGCGAGGCGCATAAGGTGCTGGTAGTGGGATGTGGCACCTGCGTGACGGTTTGCTTTGCGGGTGGTGCCCGTGAGGCAGCCATCATGGCCTCCTCGCTGCGCATGGCGAGCAAACTGGACGGCGCCCCTAAAGAGGTGACCGACGTGACCGTTCAGCGTCAGTGCGAGTGGGAGTACCTGGACGAGATCAGTGAGCAGGTCGCTCAAGCCGATGTGATCCTCTCACTGGGTTGCGGGGTAGGCGTGCAGGCCATCGCTGAGCACTTTCCGGAGAAATGGGTGGTACCTGGCCTCAACACCAAGTTCATGGGTCTGCCGTTGGAGCAGGGAGTGTGGGCTGAGCGTTGTGCGGCATGTGGGGACTGTATCCTCGGGTTAACAGGGGGCATCTGCCCCATCGCTCGCTGCTCCAAATCGCTGCTCAATGGGCCGTGCGGAGGATCGGAAGGTGGTCACTGCGAGATCAATCCCGATATCCCCTGCGCTTGGCAGCTCATCTACGACCGCCTGAGCAGCATGGGCAAGTTGGATGTGCTGCTGGAGATTCAACCGCCTAAGAACTGGAGCACCTCGCGTGATGGCGGTCCACGCAAGATCGTGCGAGAAGACCTGCGTTTGGCGGTGGAGGAGGGTTAGCGATGGTCGCTGAAGCAGGCCACAACGGCAAGTACCTTGTGGGTTCCAACCTGGAACGTGTGCTGCGCGCAGGCCACTTCGCGGTGACGGCAGAACTTGGCCCGCCTCAGAGTGCCGATGGCGACGTTATCCGCCGTAAAGCAGCTCTCCTGCGCGGCTGTTGCGATGCCATCAATATCACCGACAACCAGACAGCCATCGTACGCATGTCCAGCATCGCGGCGGGGGCAATCTTGGTGCAGGAGGGGTTGGAGCCCGTGATCCAGATGACCTGCCGTGACCGCAACCGGCTGGCCATCCAGAGCGACCTGCTAGGCGCCTATGCGCTGGGCATCCGCAACCTGCTGTGCCTGAGCGGCGATCACCAGTCCTTTGGCAATCACCCCACTGCCAAGAATGTGTTTGATATGGACTCCATCCAGTTGGTACAGATGGTCACGGCCATGCGTGATGAGCGCGTCTTCCAGTGTGGCGAGCCGTTTAAGGGGCCAGAGCCGCGCTTCTTCGTCGGCGCTGCCGCCGCGCCTTTCGCCGCGCCGGTGGAGTTCCGCCCGTACCGCCTCGCTAAGAAGGTCAAAGCGGGGGCGAACTTCATCCAGACGCAGCTGATCTACGATGTAGAGGCTTTCAAGGTCTTTATGGAGAAGGTGCGCCAGCTGGGATTGCACCGCCAGACCTACATTCTGGCCGGCGTAGGACCGCTGAAAAGCCCTGCTATGGCGCGCTACATGAAAGATCAGGTGCCCGGCATCCTCGTTCCGGATGAGATCATTGAGCGCATGGAGGCGGCGGGCGCGCCGTGGGCAGGCAAGTCCAAGGATGAGCTGACGCCCGAAGACCGTAAGGCCCGTGCTGAGGCATGGAAGCAGACGGGCATCCAAATTTGCATAGAGCTGATCCAGCAGCTGCGCGAGATTGAGGGTGTGGCTGGCGTGCACATCATGGCCATTGAGTGGGAAGAGGCTGTCAGACCTATTGTGGAAGGGGCAGGTTTGCTGCCGCGCCCGGTGATTGAGGCCCCCGCCACACGGGAGGTAACCGATGGATGACTATGAGCACATCAGCGCACAGCCCCTCGCTCTCCGCACCGATCTCGCCCGGCGTGTGATGGATGAGCTGGGACAGAACGTCTATCTGTGTTACCAGTGCGTCAAATGTACCAGCGGCTGTCCAGTCGCCGAGTTCTTTGATTGGCAGCCCAACCAAATCATGCGCGCCTTGCAACTGGGGCAAGAGGACATTGCCCTGCGTGCCCAAACCCCCTGGCTGTGTGCAGCTTGCCAAACCTGCACCACACGCTGCCCACAGGGTTTGGACATCAACGCCATCATGGAGTTCCTGACGCGGGAAGCGTTGGCGCAGGGCATCAAGCCCCCTGTCCCGGAGGTGGACTATTTCAACCGCGCCTTCCTGCGCGAGGTGCGCTTGTGGGGCCGCGCCTATGAGCTGGGCCTACTGGCAGAACTGAAGTTGCGCATGGGGAACATCACGGCCGACCTAGATCTCGGTGTCAAGATGCTCCTCAAGAACAAGCTGCCCTTCCTGCCCAGCCGCGCCCGTCCGCCGCGCCGTGTGAAGCCGGTGCCCGGAGCAACACGGGCAATTGCTTATTATCCAGGCTGTTCGCTCCATTCCACCGCCGCCGAGTTCAACATCTCCACCCAAGCGGTGTGTGAGGCGCTTGGCCTGCCACTGATAGAGCCAGAAGGATGGATCTGCTGTGGCAGCTCGGCCGCCCACCGCGCCGACCCGGAAGCTGCTTTGCGCCTGCCACTGGAGAACCTTGCACTGATTGAGCAGAGCGGCTTCGGCGAGGTCACCATGCCCTGCGCGGCCTGCTTCAACCGCCACAAGGCAGCCCTGTATGAGATCCGTCACGACACACGGCGCAAAACTGCCATAGATCGGGCCATAGGCTACACCTATCAGGACACAGTGCGTGTCAGCACCTTGATTGAGGCTATCCACCGCCACGTCGGGGTAGGGGAAGTCTCCAATAAAGTCAAGCGGCCGCTGAACGGGCTGCGCGTGGTATGTTACTATGGCTGCCTACTCACCCGACCGCCGCAGGTCACCGAGGCGCCCCATCCGGAGCATCCTACCGAGATGGACGAGCTGATGACCGCTCTCGGGGCGGAGGTGATAGACTGGTCATATAAGACCACGTGTTGTGGGGCAGCTCATTCACTGACCCGTCCGGATATTGTGCTCAAGCTGAGCGGTACGTTGATCCAACAAGCCCGTCGGGCCGGGGCCGATGTGATTGCGGTAGCCTGCCCCCTCTGCCACACCAACCTAGACGCCCGCCAGTTCCAGATGAAACTGGACACCCCCCTGCCGGTGATGTACTTCACCCAGCTCATGGCACTGGCCCTAGGCCTGCCCGAGAAGGCTATGGCTTTGCACAAAAACTTGACCGATCCCGTCCCAACGCTGCGGGAGAGAGGCCTGCTGGTCTAAGGTGAGCGTGTCGCTCCGCCGCTGAAGAAGCAAAAAGGCGGGGCGGAGGAGGCTTTTTCTCGCTGCCCACTAAAAAGGGGGGATTACAATGGCCGTCGTGGTTGAAGAGCTGGACGACGTGCTGGAGTGGGCATGGCGGGCGATCTGCGAGGCTTACGATGCAAACGCTGATCTTCCTGACATGCATGCCTTGTTCGGAGGGGCCGACCTGACAGCACCTGCTGCGGCGGCGGAAACGGTCCTTGTCAACATGCTGGCCGAGGTGGTGGAATCCATCAGCCGCTTCTCGCCGTGGTACAGGATGCCGGCCAGAGCGTTTGGCATGATCCAGATGCGCGATCGCACCACCGAGCGCACCCGCTGGCTTCTAGCACCTGAGGCTGCCCAGCGTTGGCAGGATGTGCTTCGGCGCCTTGCCGAAGCTATTCAACGCAACACGGTGCTGCTGCAGGCGACGCGGGTGGTAGATGACCTCATGCGGCAAATACCGCCCGATGATCCGTGTGTGATGGCCTGTTGCGTCTGCGAGCCAAAACGTGTCATTCTTGTCAACCGTTCGGTGCTGCGCCGTGGAGAGGTAATCTGCAGCGGGTGCCAACATCCTTTCCTCCCATTGGATGAGGCAGATATGAGGTAACGCTGCGCAGTGAAATGCTCCCTCGCCAATCAAGCAACCCCTCATTGGGATATGCGTATAGGATGGTGTGGAGCGGCGAGAGGCAACACTGGAGCAAGGAGCGAAAATGAACGACCCTCTGGAGAAAGCCTCAGCGGGCGATCCCACGGGGCGCCTTGTGCCCGCTGGTCGGCGGCATGGTGGGACGGAAGGTATTTTCTGGGCAGCTATGCTGATCATGGCCGGTGTGATCCTCCTGGCAGACCAGACCGGCAGGCTACCGCGCTACGGCGGCGCTGATATGTGGGACTGGCTGATGTTGGGTGCCGGCGGCCTGTTGCTGCTTCAGGCTTTCTTTCAGCTGTTGCTGCCCCATGCGGGGCACGCCAGCGCCTTCTGGATTATCGTGGGGGCAGTGCTGTTCGCCCTAGGGGCAGGGGCGATCTTCGGCCTGAACCTCACGCAGTGGTGGCCCGCCATCCTTATCCTGATTGGCCTCTCTTGGCTGGCGCGCGCCTTGCGGCACTAGCTACCCCCTTTACCCCACAAGGATAACCAGGTCCTTGGGAAACGGCGTCAGTGAGTGAATGAGGCCGCTCCCATCTACGTACACGGTGTCCTCAATGCGCACCCCAAAACCGCGCTCCGGATAATACAAGCCAGGCTCTATGGTGAACACCTGCCCCACCTCAATCACATCCTGCGATGCGACCCCCAGTCGGGGCCGGGCATGAATTTGCAAGCCGAGACCGTGCCCCAAGCCATGGACGTAACCCTCTTCGGTGCCCGGATGGGAGCGCGGTGTTTTATGCCCGAACTTCTCAAATACGTCGCAGGCTAAATCCTGATAATAAGCAGCCCGTTCTCCCACCTTCAGCGCCCTCATGACCATTTCAAAGGCGCGCATGACTTCGTCGTAAGCCTGCTGTACCTCCGGCGGTGCGTAGCCTAAACAGAAGGTGCGTGTCATATCGTGGTAGTAGCCGCTCTCTATATCACGGGGAAACAGGTCAAAGATGATGCTCTTGCCCAGCTCCAGCACGTCGGTATCCTCACCACGGGAATGTGGCACGCCTGCATCGTGCCCTATGGCGAAGATAGTCTCACCGTTGTCCTCAAGCCCGTGATGGAACAAGCGCGTACGTAGATGGCGCTTCACATCGCCCACTGTAAGCGGCCTGCCATCTGGAGTGCACAGCCGTCCATCCTGCACCGCACAGCTGCGGAGGAAATCCACCACCTCCCCCATCACCATGTTGGTGCGTGCCGCTACTGACTTGAGCGCCTCTAGCTCCTCGGCATCTTTGATAGCATAGGCTGCGTCAAAGATTGTGGTCTCGGTCTCACCCGTGATGGTTACAGCAGGCAGCATTTCTTTCAGGCGTGTCAGCATCACAAACGACTGGCCGGGATCCCCCAGACCGTAGAAACTCACCGTGCCGCTGACCCCATAATACTCCATGATGGCGGCGAGCATTCGCAAATGAGCCTCAAACAGGCTACCTGTCTCCTCAATCAGGGCGGGTAAGCCAAAGTCGGTAAAGGTCTTTACTGTGAGACCACTCTTTGCCGCCTCGTCGCGCTCCATAGCGCCACAGATCAACACCGGCGGCTCAGCGCGCTTCTTAAGCACAATTCCCTGCGTGATCTTGGCATGGCGGGTGAGGTAGTTCAGCGCGTGGTTCTCTTTGGACTCACCCATGACCACGATGGCATCAAGGCTGCGCTCTTGCATCAGCCTGTCAAGATCTGATCTCACGTCAGTCCTCCTCATCAGGTGGGGGTTGTGTCAGTGCACCAAGCGCTGCGAGCAGTTCCTTCTCATCGCGCTCCAACACTGTGCGCGGGTCCACAAGCAGGTAATCCTCCTCGCGGCGCACGATCACCGGTGGGTTGCCCATGCGCAGACGCTTCGCTGCCGCGTCCGGCGAGGCGACACGGATGGCTAATAGCTTGGTCGGTAGCGACTCACCCGGCAGGCTGCCCCCGCCCACCACGCTTTGACCATCCACCACCTCACAGGGCAGGCCGATGGGTTGCAGGGCAGCAGCCCATCGTGTAACGCGCTCACCAAGCGCCTCTACCGGCGTGCTGATCATACGCCACACGGGTATTTTCTCCAACGCTTCGCCCTTCAGGTAATGCATGAGCGTGGCACTCAAGGCCGCAAGACAAAGCTTATCGGGCCGAATGGCCCGCGCCAGCGGATGCTGCCGCAGCCGAGCGATGACATCTACCTTCCCTACCAGAATCCCTGCCTGCGGGCCGCCAAGCAGCTTATCGCCGCTAAACATGACCACATCCGCCCCTGCCGTAAGGCTGGCCTGCACCATCGGCTCTGCTGCTAGGCCGAAGGCTGTTGTGTCTAACAGTGAGCCGCTTCCCAAATCATCAGCGAGCAGCAGGTCGTGCGCATGCGCCAGCGCGGCTAGTTCCTCTAGCGACGGTTCAGTGGTGAAGCCGACGATGGCGAAGTTGGAGCGATGCGCCCGCAGGATCAACGCCGTTTCGCCATCAATAGCCTGCGCATAGTCGCGCAAGTGAGTGCGGTTGGTTGTGCCAACCTCCACAAGGCGGGCGCCGCTTTGAGCCATCACGTCTGGCATACGGAAACCCCCGCCGATCTCCACCAGTTGCCCACGCGAGACGATCACGCCACGCCCTTGGGGACGGTCGCGGGTTGGTCCGGCCAGCACCGTAAGCGTGAGCAGCACCGCCGCCGCATTGTTGTTGACAACGAAGGCCGCTTCGGCACCAGTGATCTGCCGCAGCAACGCCTCGGCGTGCAGGCTGCGCGATCCGCGTACTCCCTTCTCCAGATCGTATTCCAGCGTACTGTAGCCCCCGCCTACCTCGTGAATAGCAGCCAGCGCGGCCTCAGAAAGAGGAGCACGGCCCAAGTTGGTATGGACGATGACGCCAGTGGCGTTGATCACACGGCGTAGGGTTGGCGCGAGCCACTTCGTTAAGATGCTATGTGCCGCCCTGATCAGCCTCTCGTCATCTGGCACAGCCTGCGCCCCACCGAGCACAGCTTCGCGCGCAGCTTCCAGCGCTGCGCGGAGCGCTTCAACAGTCAGCGCACGGCCAAAGGCGTTAATCAGCTGTGCCGTCTGGGGATGGGCCAGCAGGCGGTCAACGCTAGGCAGATTTCTCAAAAGGGCCTTGTCCATTGAGCCATTCACTCAGGCCGCCACTGGGTGCGCTCGCGCAGGCGCAGAAGAACCTCCACGACTACCAACGCGAAGGCAATCATAAGAGCCAGTGGGAGGGAAAGCAGGCGCGGGATGCGCAGCCAAACGCAGGTGGTAGCGAACAGCCCTACCCATGTAGCCTGACGCACCAACACAGCCGGACTGATAAGTGCACCCCCTTCCCGTGAGAAACGCCGGTGCAGCAATCTCATGAGGGGCAATGCCGTGCCAGTAGCAGCGATGTGGAGGAAAGCATAAAACGCCCAACGGTTAGGAACGGTAGGGAGTGTGTGGGTGACTATCCACACCAGCCCCGACCAACCACTTACTGCCAAGATCGCGCCAGCGATGGTCACGCTAGTGTGCGCGGCCTCATCGTATAGGCGGCGCGAGCGCCCCCCAGCCTGCTGTGCGGTCATCATGCCCCCATTATACAGAATGGCTGGTAGGAGGGCTATGCGTTGGTTACAATCTGGACCGAGGCCACGCCGAGATTATCAGCAGAGCAGTAGAGACAATGGCTCTGATCAGCGCGCACAACCTTGCCAAGTCATACGGCGCACAGGACATCTTCAAAGGTGTTTCGGTCAGCGTGCCGCATGGCGCACGTATTGCCCTTGTCGGCCCTAATGGGTCGGGCAAGACAACGCTACTACGCTTGTTGGCCAAATTAGACACGCCCACTGAAGGCACAGTGACGCACGCCAAGGGGCTGCGCATCGGCTTCTTGCTGCAAGAGGCGGAGCTAGCTCTAGAAGGCGAGAGAACCCTGCAGGATGAGATGCTGATAGCCTTCACCGACTTGCTGATACAGGAGAAGCGCCTGCACGCGCTAGCTGAGCAGCTGGCCGCGCAGCCGGAGGACGCTGCATTGCTGGCGCTTTACGGTGAGGCTCAGCAACGTTTTGAGGCAGCAGGCGGCTATGAGTATACGGTGCGCATAAAGCAGGTACTGGGAGGGCTGGGGTTTGATGAAGACGACTTCTGGCGGCCTGTTGCTCAACTGTCCGGTGGGCAGAAGACGCGCGCCCTACTGGCACGTCTGTTGCTGGAAAACCCCGACCTCTTGATCCTTGACGAGCCAACCAACCATCTGGACATTCAGGCGCTGGAGTGGCTGGAAGGTTGGTTGAAGGCCTTCCAAGGTGCCCTGTTGTTTGTCTCACACGACCGCTATTTTATGGACAGCGTTGCAGACCGCGTGTGGGAACTGACCTCTGGGCGCTTGGAGGAGTATCGCGGCAACTACAGCGCCTACCTCCAACAACGCGAGGAACGCCATGCCTTCCTGTTGAAAGAGTACGAGCGTCAGCAGGAGTTCATCGCCAAAGAGGAAGCTTACATCCGCCGCAACATCGCCGGACAGAACACGCGGCAAGCGCGGGGCCGCCGTAAGCGGCTAGAGCGCTTTCTGCGCGAGGAAGCTCTCACGCGTCCCCAGCAGCAGCGCACGATGCATCTCACCCTGCGGGCGCGCCAACGCTCCGGCGATAAGGTACTGATGACCCGCAATCTCGTGATTGGTTACCACGATGACGGTGTCCCACTTTTCGCCGTGCCCGACATCACGCTCTACCGCGGGGAATGCGCTGCCCTCATTGGCCCCAACGGAGTGGGCAAGACGACCTTCCTCAAAACGGTGCTGGGGCAGTTAGACCCACTGCGTGGTGAAGTCACGCTTGGCGCAAGTGTGGAGATCGGCTATTTTGCCCAGGCACATGAGGGCCTTGATCCCCAACGTACTATCCTTGAGGAAATATTGGCCGTCCAGAACATGCCCCTCAGTGAAGTGCGGGATTACCTAGCCAAGTTCCTTTTCAGCGGCGACGATGTCCACAAGTCCATCGCCGCCCTCAGCGGTGGAGAGCGGGGGCGCGTAGCGCTGGCCAAGCTCGCGCTGAGCGGGGCGAACTTGCTATTACTGGATGAGCCAACCAACCACCTGGATATCCCCTCACAGGAGATTCTGGAGGCAGTGCTGGCAGATTTCGGTGGGACGATCCTGCTTGTGTCGCACGACCGCTATTTGATTGAACGGCTGGCGACCCAAATCTGGGCCTTGCGCGTGCCGCGCCGCTCCGCGACAGGCAGCACGGAGATGATCGTTTATGAAGGGCCGTACCATGAGTATCTGGAGTACCTGGCACAGCGCGAGGAGCGACTATCTTCTCGTACAGCGCCCACTGCGAAGAGCAGCATAGCCCAGAAACAAAGCAGCGCGCCTCCTCGGCGCTCCCAACACGAGGTGCAAAAACGGTTGCTACAGGTTGAGGACGAGATCGGTCGGCTGGAGGCGGAATTGGTGAACCTCAGTGGGGCACTAGAGGTGGCCAGCGCCGCTGGCGACGTGGCCGAAGTAACCCGCCTGGGCAGCGCCTACGCCCAGATGCAGGCGCAGCTGGAAGCACTGTTCGCGGAGTGGGAGAACCTGCTTGCCGAGGGATGACTAATGTGCGACGAGGTTACCCCATGAGTTACTACCGCCCGCGCTCTGCCCGACTGCTGGTTTGCGTGATCCTTCTCGGCGTGCTGATCGGCATAGCCGCCGTATGGGGCGAGGATCTGATCGCCCTGATCACCGGACAGGACATCTTAGAGGATCTGCAGGCTGAGCTTGCACGGCCAACTCCCGCCTCAGGGGCTGCCCTGCAACAATCCGCTGTTGAGGGGACACCTGCGCAGCCGGTAATAGCCCCTCAAGAAAGTGGAGCGGATGGCTTTCCTCTCGTTTATCGCCGCCATGTGCTCAAGTACACGGTGCAACCCGGCGATACCCTCTTCGCCATCGCGGAGCGCTTTGGCATTCACCCTAACACTATCTTTTGGGCTAACACCGAGATCCTGCAGGACGACGTGAACTTGCTCTACGCAGGCACTGAGCTGTATATCCTGCCGGTGGATGGTGTGTATCACACCGCCAACGGCAGCGAGTCCATCGCAGCCATAGCCGCCCAGTACGGTGTTACGCCGGGCGACATCCTTTATTCCGAGTTCAACGCGCTCTCTACCTACGACAGTAGCTACGTGCCACCTGCTGGCCTGCGCATTGTGGTACCCGGCGGCCGCCGCGAGTTCATCTCGTGGCGCTCGCCGATCCGCACCGGCAGCGAGACCGGCCGAGCCAACCCTGAAGGATCACTGCACCCCGGCTCGTGCCGACAGATTTACAGCGGTGCGGGCGGTATGGGGAATTATATTAACCCGCTGGGGGACATCCCTTACCGCATCACGCAGGATTTTGCTCCCTGGCATCCAGGGGTGGACCTGGCCACTGACCTCAACACGCCGATTTACGCCGCCGAGACGGGCATCGTGGTATTTGCAGGCTGGCACAGCGGCGGCTATGGAGAGCTGGTGATCCTTGACCACGGCAACGGTTGGACAACCTACTACGGTCACCTCGCAGCACGCTACGTAGACTGTGGCGATCAAGTTGCCAAGGGACAGCACATCGGCGATATGGGGATGTCAGGGAATGCTAGCGGCATTCACTTGCACTTTGAGATTCGGCAGAACGACATCCCGCAGAACCCAGCTCACTACATCCGCTTAAGTGATGTGCGTACCGCGCAGGGGGGATAGCACTCCACAGCGCGCCTACTTCACACTCAGTAGCTCATAAACCTTAGCGAGCCGAGAGCGGCCTTTAACGCGGATCGGTTCCAGCTCCCGCACCTCTACATAGTCCCGCACAAGCTGATAGGTGTCCTCGCTCAGCAGAACCTGCATGGGGCCTGCTGTCTCTTGAAGTCGCTTGGCCAGATTCACGCTATCCCCTACAGCGGTGTAGTCCAGCCGATCAGGGCTGCCGATATTGCCCACAATGGCCTCGCCCGTGTGCACTCCCACGCCGAACGTCAGGCGATCCTGCGGCGGGACCTGCTCGTGGTAAGCCAGCACATCAGCGATGAGGGCAGTAGCACTGCGCACGGCACGCAGAGCATGGTCCTCCTGCGGACGCAAGGGGGTATTGTAGAGCGCCATGACCGCATCACCCATGAACTTGTCAATCACCCCCTGCTGACGATGAATGGCTTCTGAGGCAATGGTCATGTAAGTATTGACGACTTCCACAAGCCATTCAGGGGGCAAGCTCTCGCTGAAGGCAGAGAAGCCGCGAATATCCGCAAACAAGATGGAGACAGCGCACCGCGTGCCGCCTAGTTTCAGCTCATTGGGATCGCGGATGCCATCCACCACCTCCGGCGGTAGATAGCGGCGCACTCCTGCGATCTGCGCCTCACGGCGCTTGATCTCCGTCAGATCATCCAGGACAATAGCCACCCCCTGAGTGCGCTCATGAGCATCTTTTAGAGGGCTGAAATTCATGCGCAGGCTGACCTGCCCTCGCCCCTCCACTACTGTCTCAAACTCCACACCTGTCACTGGCTGCTCAGTCTGGCGCACCTGCTCCACAATGCGATTGAAGCGCGCGCCAAGCGGCGGCAGGGCATCGGAGAGGTCAGCCTCCATCAGGTTGCGTCCCTCGCTGGCAAGGATCTGCTGTGCGCGGCGGTTGATAAGCGTAATGCGACACGCCTCATCGGTCGTGATCACGCCTGACGCAATGGAGGCGAAGATGTTATCCTGCAGGTGCTTCATTTCGCTGATCGCTTCCAGCGTAGCGTTGAGGTGGGCGAAGAGGCGGGCATTCTCAATGGCTACTGCTGCCTGGTTGGCGAAGGCCACCAGCAGGTCGCGGGTGTCCTCGCCGAACATGCCAGCATGAATTTTATTGTCGGTGTAGATCACGCCTGTGACTTCGCCCTTAACCTTCAAGGGGACGCAAAGGATGGAGCGCAGGCTGTAGCTGACAACGCTCTCGGAGTGCCTGAAACGCTGGTCTTCTTGCGCATTGGTGGTGAGCACCGGCTCGCCGCTTTCCGCCACGCGGTGCACAATACTGCGGCTGATCTCAAACTCACCGCCCTCAATAGTCTGACGGTCCACATTGCGGGCGATGCGGAACTCCAGCTCACCGGTCTTTTCGTTGCGCAGCATCATATAGCCGCGCTCAGCGCCGGTGATCTGGATGATGGTATCCATCGTCTCGTTGAGCACTTGCGTCAGGTCAAGAGAGGAATTGATGAGGGCAGCGATATCGGCCAGGGCACGGAACTGTTGAATCTGGCCTTCTAGCAAGGTGGCACGGTTGCCCACCAGCTCCAGCCGTCTGGCGATCTCGCTCAGCGCAGCCATAGCACCGGGCGGCAGGTTCAGCCCCTGCGCCTGAAGCGCCTCGCGCTGTTGCTTAAGCACATCCCGCAACTCAGCAACGAGATGGCAGATATAGTCCAGTTCTGCTTTTAAGCCGGCACCTTGCGGGCCATCTGTCCCCATTGTCCATCACGCTCCGTAGAAGCTAAGCTTACTGCCCCCTAAGGGGCAAGATATGTGCAAGGTATATTCAGCCTTTCGCCTGCTCAGCGCCCCGGAATAAGGGTGATGGGCCGCGCACCCGTGATCTCAATGGCTGACATGCTCATTTCAAAACCGCTGGCTTCTGCCGCAAAGACCTCTAGATCGCCGCGTGCCAGAATGGGCACCGGCTCGTTGCCATCCAGCAGATGCACCTCACCCGTGCCGTACTCGTGTTCCAGCGCATTGATCTCAATGCGGATCGTCTGCCCGGGCCCCACCCGTAGCTCTATCATCCCGTTGGCATCGGTGATAGCTTCCGAGACCTGCTGATCCAGCTCCACCTTGAAGGTCTTGTTGGCCCAAGGCCGTCCGCCATTCTCAAAGAGATAAACCCCCAGACGTACCGGTCTCTGGCTCAACGGCGTGAGGTAAATCTGGGTGCGGTAGGTGACGTCCTCCCAACCGCCTGCCCGCCAGAATGGCAGCAGCAAGAATCCCCATTCCTCGGCCATGTGACGCGCTCCTTTCGCTCAGACAAGATGATCGCATATATAGGTTCAGATGCCTGCGGCTTCGGCCAGCACATCTAGAGTGGCGCGGGCGCAAGCCTCCCATGTAAAACGCTTGATGCGTTCAAAACCCCGCTCAACCAGAGTACGTCGCAGAGCCTCATCGGTGAGCAGGCGGCGCAAGGCCGCGGCTAATGCTCCTACGTCGGTGGGGGCAAAGGTCAGTGCAGCATCACCCACCAGCTCCGGCAGCGAGGAAGTATTGGCGCACACCACGGGCGTGCCGCAAGCCATCGCTTCCAACGCTGGGAAGCCAAAGCCCTCGTATAAAGAGGGAAAAGCATAGACCAGCGCCCCACTGTAAAGAGCCGCAAGGTCCTTATCAGGTATGTAGCCAGGCAGCAGCACGCGGTTCTCTAACCCCAATCGCCGGATGCGCCTGAGAAGCGCGCGATAACCCCACTCTGGGCGCCCTGCCAGCACTAGCGACAACCCCTCCACGCTATCTGCCACCTGTGCGAAGGCCTCCACCAGACGGGCCAGGTTTTTGCGCGGCTGAACGCTCCCCACGTGTAAGATGTAAGGTCCAGGGATGCCCAATCGCTGCTGCACATCCGCCAGGCGATGAGGATCGTGGACGGGGCAAAGGGATTCGTCAATGCCCGAATATACCACACGGATCTTCTCCGCTGGAACGCCGAGCAGTGCCGTCAGGTCATGGGCAGTGGCCTTAGAGACGGCAATCACGCGCCGCGCCGCGCTGGCGCTGTGCCGCGTGGACCAGCTGAGGTAAAGCCGATCAAGGATGGGATGCTTATCTGGATAATGCATGTAGCCCAGATCGTGCGCTGTGAAGACAGCCGGGGTGTGGCCTGTGCCAGGCCAAGGGACGACATGGGCAGGGATAAAGAGCACATCTAGCGGCTCGCGGCGCACCGTAGGCCCCAGCCCGGTGTGCGTCCACAAGCGGGGCCGCCGGATCACACGCTGCTCCACGTTATCCGAGGAGGGTACCAGATCCTTGGGCGGATCGTCACGGAAGAAGAGCCGGAAGCGGTGCTCTGATCCCCCGGCTACCAACCCCCGGATAATGTGCAGGCTATAGCCCTCGGTGCCTGTGCGTTGGGTTACTGTTGCGCGACTGGCGTCAATGCCGATCAGCATAAGCAAACGCCCATCTTCTTTAGCCCTCCGCCTGTGGCCCATCGCGCCCGCGCACCTTGATCAAAACAGCCAGCGCTATGAGGGCCAGCAACAGAGGCGAGAGCCACAAAGATTGACCAGACACAATGCTCCCCACCACCCTCAAAGTGAAGGGCAACGCAATGAGGCCACTCCCGCCCAGAATGTAGATGGGGAGCAACAGCGCCTGTTCCCGCAAATCCCCGGCGAGGTACACCAGCGCGAACGCAAAACCGACGATCAGAGACAGGATAGGCCAGTAACGCGCCATATCCAGCCATGTGAGGTTGCCGATCTGGAAAGTGAAGAGCGAGAGGAACAAGCCTATCGGTAGGAGAATGCTGCCGAACAGCAGCAGGCCGGTATCCTCTCTGTTGTGTAGGCTTCGCTGGGCCAGTAGCACCAGTCCGGCGAAGCTTATCCCCAAAGGCCAAAGGCGGCTGAAAGGCATAAGCGGCGCACCCAGTACTGTGGCGATTAGCCATCCCCCAGCCACCATCAACCCCAGGCCCAGCACTATGGCGCCGGGTTGACGTTGCCCCATCTTCACCCCCTCGGCATGTTCACTTGCCCGTCAATTGTAAAGCCCCTTGCGTGGAACGCAAAGTATAAGCAACAGAGAAGACCCTTTCACGCCCTCACAGGGCTGATTCTTTCTGATGCGGTTCTAACAGGAAAAGAGGTGGGGAAAGGGTAAACTAGCCGAAAACGAGCGGGGGGAA
>FWPU01000771.1_pt1 | contig 101776 bp, 87 predicted proteins | sample 2228361 | NCBI WGS metagenome assembly FWPU01 (sample SAMEA103939777, study PRJEB20133) | metagenome | reverse complement strand
GCCGCCTCGTCACCCTTCATACACCGTTCAACGATGCTGGTGTCCGGATCCAAGGCCAAGTCCGTGAACCAAGGGCGCGCCGCATTGACACTGACACTCTGGTTTCGGGCTCCCGCGGGCGGGAGCAAGATCAGCCGGCCGAATGTGGCAATTGCCGCCATCTCTCATCTGGTCCGAACCCCGGGCGCCCGAGGCGTGCCGTTCGGGCAATCCCAAGTTGGCCTTCCAGTATGAGGAACGAGGATTTATCATGAAAAGTTCACTCGATCGACGGCGGAACTACGCAGACCTACAATTCTACCGGTTGCCCGGGGCCGGCGGTGGCTTGTCCGCTGGGGAACAATTCGAGTCTTGTCCGGACGGGGGTCAGGTTTCCCCCGCGGGTGCTTGAGGATGGGTGACGACCGCCTGGCTCAGTCGAGGAAAAGACGTCTCGGCCGCGTTGTCCTTTTGGCCGGCGGGGCTCTGTTGGTGGCCCTCCTGGTCATCCGCTGGCGGAACCTGGGGTTCCGGTGGCGCGATTTTGCCGCCGTTTTCCTTCAGCTAGACTGGCTTTGGGTGGCAGCCGCGGCTGGATGCGCTGTTTTGACCTACGTTGGACGGGCCCTCCGCTGGCAGGTCCTGTTAAGGCCGGTTAAGCCTGACTCAGACCTGTGGAAGCTCACGTCGGCTACCGCCATCGGGTTCACCGCCATCGTTCTGTTCGGCCGCGCCGGTGAGCTGGTTCGCCCCTATCTCATTGCGGTCAAGGAACGCGTAACTTTCACTTCACAGATCGCCATTTGGCTTTTGGAGCGGATCTACGATCTGCTGACGGCCCTGCTCGTCTTCGGGATTGCGCTCAGCGAGGTCCATCGCTCGGAGATCGTCGTGGGGCAGGGGCTGACGTGGCTGCTGCGGGTGGGCGGATATGCCGCCGGGTTCCTTGGACTCCTGTGTTTGGCGATCCTGGTCGTTTTCAGCCGCTACGCTTCCGTCATGCAGCGCCGGCTCCTGGAAGCGTTGGGGTTCTTGCCCCCCCATGTCCTGTGGCGGGTGGAGGAGCTGGTCGGCGCCTTTGCTCAGGGGGCGGAGTCGACCCGCGACCGCGCCTCCGTCTACCGGGTGTCGCTGTACAGCCTTCTCGAATGGGGCCTGATCGTCGGTTCCACCTACTGCTTGCTTCGCGCATTTCCGGCCACAGCCACATTCCGGTTGAACGACGTAGTGATCTTCGTCGGCTTTGTGGCCTTCGGATCCGTGATTCAGATTCCGGGCGTGGGCGGTGGTATTCAGGTCGCCGCAGTCGTGGTGCTGACCGAGCTGTACGGTCTGAGCCTGGAAGCCGCCTCCGGGGTAGCCGTGTTCCTCTGGATCACTACGTTTGTAGTAGTCGTTCCCTTCGGCCTGCTGCTCGCCTTCCACGAGGGCATTCGGTGGCAGAAGCTAAGGCAGATCAAGGAGAGTTCGTCGGATGACCTGTCCGTTTTGCGGCCATCGCCATGACCGGGTGATCGATTCGCGAGAAAGCAAGGAGGGTGACCTCATCCGGCGTCGCCGGCAGTGTCTGTCGTGTGAGCGGCGCTTCACCACCTACGAGCGGATCGATGAGATTCCCTATGTTGTTGTAAAAAAAGACGGTCGCCGGGAGAAGTTCGACCGCCAGAAGGTGCTCAACGGGCTTCTCCGTGCCTGCGAGAAGCGGCCGGTGAGCATGTCGAGTCTGGCCGAACTCGTCGACGAAGTCGAAGCACGGTTGTCGGAAAGTCCGGATCGGGAAATTACTACTACAGAAATCGGAGAGCTGCTGGTGGAGCGGTTGCGGACCCTCGACAAGATCGCCTATGTGCGATTTGCCTCCGTCTATCGGGACTTCCAGGACGTCGAGGCCTTCTTTGCTGAGTTGGAGAACCTGATGAAGCAGAAAAGGACATGATGAGCGACGCCCGGGGCTGGAATCGGGGGTGCGGTCGGCGGGGCCCGGTGGCGTTGAACCCTCAGCCTTTGAGACAGATCCGTGAAATTTTGACTTAACTTCTTCGTCGGTTAATGCTATACTTGAGAGGGAAGCTAGCGGCGTGCGGCCACGAACGCGCCCGAGGATGGGCGCTCGATCTGTAATCGATTGAAAACCCTGGGGAGGACATGAACTCGGCGTATGTCTGAGACCGGGGAGGTTGAAGAATAACCGTGGACGAATTCGAAGATCAGTTCTTGGAAGACAGCGGCGAGTCACTGGGTCTGCCTTTTGACGAGGATTCGCACTTCTTTCACCCGGAAGAGATACATGACGGCGAGGATTTCCGGGCCGCGCACCCCGAGGAAGAGTCGATCTACACCGATGATCCGGTTCGTGTGTACCTCCGGGAGATGGGTGCGGTGCCGTTGCTGACGCGGCAGGGCGAGGTCAACCTGGCTCGCCGCATGGAGCGTGGCAAGCTCCGGATGCTGAAGGCGATCAGCCGGTCGGCTCTCGTCCAGATGCAGGTCTTCGACTTGGCCGAGCGGATTAAGAGCGGCGAAGAGGAGATCGATCCGCTGGTAGAAATCGCCGCTGACGGCGAGGAAGGACCTGCCGCTGCGGACAAGCGCCGGGCCGAGATCCGGAACCGGTTTATTCAACTGCTGGCGCTGCAGAAGCGTCAGAAGCAGATCGCCGACAAGCTCAAGGCGATCCCGGCCAGCAACCGGCAGCTCAAGCGGCGCTGGCAGGGCAAGATGGCGCGCTGCCGGGTGGAGATCTCCCGCCAAATCCGCGGCATCCCGTTTCAGCCGGACATTTGGCAGCTCTACAGCCGAGAAATCGAGCGGGCGGGCGAGGAACTCTCGCATCTTGATGCCGAACTGCGCCGGGTCACCGAACGTTCCGAGGACTCGTCCCGGAGCCGCATCCGGGAACTGAAGCGCGAGATTCGGAAGCGGGAGGCGGCAGCGGGAGCTTCGCTGGCCGAGTTGCGCCATACCCTCACGGTGATCCGCGCCGGCGAGCAGGAGGCTGAACGGGCTAAGAAGGATCTTGTCGAGGCGAACTTGCGGCTGGTAGTCTCGGTAGCCAAGAAGTACGTCAACCGCGGATTGCACCTGCTGGATTTGATCCAGGAGGGCAACATCGGGCTGATGCGCGCCGCCGACAAGTTCGAATATCGGCGTGGTTACAAGTTCTCCACCTACGCCACCTGGTGGATTCGGCAGGCGATCACGCGAGCCATCGCCGACCAGTCCCGGACCATCCGCATCCCGGTGCACATGAATGAAAGCATGAACAAATTTCTCCGTGCGACCCGGGAGTTGGAAAAAGAGCTGGGACGGCAACCAACCAACGAAGACATCAGCCGGCGCATGGACATCTCCGTGGAAAAGGTCCAGAAGCTGAAGACGATTTCGCGGGACCCGGTGTCGTTGGAAACGCCCGTGGGACGCGACGGCGAGTCCGCCCTGGGGGACTTGATCGAAGACCGCTGGGTCGGGTCTCCGGTCGAAGCGGTCATCGATACCAACGTGCGCGATGAGACGGCCAATGTCCTCAAGACCCTGTCGCCGAAGGAAGAAAAAGTGATCCGTCTTCGCTTCGGAATTGGCTGTGAACGGGAGCACACGCTGGAGGAAATCGGCCAGGAGTTCGCCGTCACCCGCGAGCGGATTCGCCAAATCGAAGCCAAGGCGCTCCGCCAGTTGCGTTCGCCGGAGCGCGCCCGCCACTTGCGGGCATTGCTGGCGGCCCGATAGAGCAGCGCTTCCGGGGGCAGCCAGGGCCGATGATGCCCTGAACCCACGCTTTTTCACAGGCCAACGCTCCACGGTCCATCCTCACAACAGCCAATGGGGAGTGGCAGCCGGGGGCGTGACCCTTATCGGTCTATCGCGGAGGATGCATGAGCAGGCCCGCGGTGCCCTATCGTGAGAGTGTGGACGTGCTGGCGCTTGCCGATGACTTGACCGGAGCGCTCGAGGTCGGAGCCCTGCTGGCGGCCAAGGGTATTCGCTCGCTGGTTAGCCGGCGCGCCGAGTGCGACGTAGCCGTGCCGGCCGTCACCATGGACACCCGGACGCGGCATCGGCCCGCATCCAAGGCCCGGGCGGCCGTGCGCGCACTGGCGAGGAAGGCGCGACGGGACCGTATCCGCTTCCTGTACAAGAAGACCGATTCCACCTTGCGCGGCAACATCGGCAGTGAGTTCCAGGCGTTGCTGGACTGCTTTCCTGACCGATCGCTGGTGTATGTCCCGGCCTATCCCAAGATGGGCCGAACGGTGCGACAGGGCGAGCTGTTCGTCGACGGTATCCCGCTGGCGCGCACGGCCTTCGCCGCCGACCCGCTCAACCCGGCGACCGAGGGTTCGATTCCCTCGGTGCTGCGCCGTCACTGCCGTGCGCCGATTCTGGCAGCGTCCGGGCCCGGCGAGTTGGAAGCGCGCCTGCGGCAGGCGCCCGCCGGCGCCGTGATCGTCTGCGACGGAGCGACGGACAACGACCTGTGCGAGGTCGCCTCGGTGGTGGCCCTGCGCCTGGACCGGTGCCTGGCCGCCGGGCCCGCGGGGTTCGCCGCCTACTGGATCGACCGCCTGCCGCTCGCGCGAACCGGGACAAGGCAACCGGAGACCGCGCGGCGCGGCCTGATCGTTAGCGGAAGCCAGCACCCCCAATCGTTGGAGCAACTACGGCAGGCTGAGAACAAGGGTCTGCCGGTGTTTCGCATGGAACCAGGCCTCGCCGGACAACTCGTGGATCCAGTGGTGAGGGCCTTGGCTGACAATGACTGGTGTGGCCTCGCGACGCCGGGAGGCGTCGGAGGGAATCCGTCCGAGATGGCGCAACGCCTCGCCGAGATTGTCCGCGGAGTGCTCCTCCGCCAGCCCGTGGACTGCATCGCGGTATTCGGAGGCGATACTGCGGCAGCCGTTATGGACGCGCTGGAGGTCTCCACGCTCGAGTCCTGCGGCGAGTTGCTCGACGGGGTTCCGCTTTCGCGGTTCCGGTTCCGGGATGCACGGGTGGCGCTGGCAACCAAGGCCGGAGGTTTTGGCGGGAACGACGTCGTCCTCCGCATCCGTGAGATGCTGAGGTGGCGGGGATGATCTTCGGCATTACGATGGGCGATTCCAGCGGCGTGGGCCCGGAGATCTTGCTCAAAGCGTTCCGGCGAGGCGAGCTGCGGCACAAGATCGTCGTCTTCGGCGATCTGGCGATTCTCCGGTACTGCAATGAGGTTCTGAAATTCGGCGTCCGGCTGCGCCCGTGCGCGAATCCGTCGGACCGCGCCGAGGGCTTCCTGAATGTCATTGATGCCGGGCTTCTCGGCCCTGAGGACTTGCGCATCGGCCAGATTAGCGCTCGGTCGGGCGCGGCGGCGCGGGAGTACGTCGTTTCCGCTACCAAGGCGGCGCTGGAGCAGCAGATTGACGGCATCGTGACGCTCCCGATGAATAAGGAGGCTACCCAGCTTTCCGACGCCGGCTTCGTCGGGCATACGGAGCTGATTGCTTCATTGTGCGGGGCGGAAGATGTCACCATAATGCTCGCCTCGGACGAGCTGATGGTGACGCACGTCACTACCCACGTCTCGCTTCGGGCGGCAATCGAAGGAATCCGAAGGGACAGGGTGGCCCGGATCATCCGGCTGACTTGCGCCGCGGTTGACCGGCTCAAGCCGGGGGGCAAGGTGGCGGTGGCGGGGCTCAATCCGCACGCCGGGGAAGGCGGTCTGTTCGGACGTGAAGAGATTGAGGAGATCCGGCCGGCGGTGGAATCAGCGCGGAGGGAGGGATTGCGTGTGGAGGGGCCGCTGCCGCCCGATACCGTCTTCTATCTGGCCGCACGGCGAAAACGCTTCGACGCGGTGGTGTGCATGTACCACGACCAGGGGCACATTCCGCTCAAGCTCCTGGACTTCGAAGGCGGGGTGAACGTGGCCCTCGGCTTGCCGATCATCCGGACTTCGGTCGACCATGGCACCGCCTTCGATATCGCCTACCAGGGGGTCGCATCGACGAGCAGTCTGGTCAAGGCGCTGGAGTTTGCCGCCCGGCTGGCAGAGGGCCGTTGACGCAACTACCGCCCGGCGGCCGATGGCAGACCGATGGTTTCGCCCGAAATCACCAGTGCGAGGGAGCCTGTAACGGGTTGCTCGCCCGCGATATCCGGTCCTTCCTGGCCGGTGGAAACTGCGGCTTCCGGGATGTCTTGCGCGCCCAGGTAGGCACGGAGCGCATCGATCCTCTTGGTGACCACGCCTCTGTCCGAGGGTTCGGTCAGGGAGCGCGCCTGGTAGGCTAGACCCGGATGAGACAACAGGATGCCGGCGATCAGCGCTAAGCGTTCCCGGCCTTTGACAGTGAGTTCGGCGCCGCCGTTGTGGAACAAATCGGGTGGAATCTCGACTACGAGGCCGGCATCGGTCTCCCGGGTGGGCAGCACCCGTCCGAGCTGGGTGTAGAGGCGCACTCGCCGCTCGGCTTTTTCCAACTCCGCCAAGTGGCGGAACTCGGCCGCGCCGCCGGGGGTGCGGCGGGACCGCTCCTGCTCCCACCGGGCCCGCTGCTCCTCATAGCTGGCTGTCTGCTCCCTCAACAAAGCCTTGGCCCGTTGGGCTTCTTCTTCCGCCCGGCGAGCAGCCTCCCTGGCCGAGGCCAGTTCAGCCTCCAGCCGCCGGCGGTCGGCTTCTTCTTTGGCGGCCTTTTCGCGTGCCAGACGTTCGGCCTCCTCCAGGCGCTGCCGCTCGGCTTCGGCAGCGGCACGCCGTTGCCGTTCCGCCTCGGCTTGCGCGCGGGCCGCGGCCGTCCTCTCGGCCGCCTCGGCCCGCTGCCGCGCGAGCTGCTCCTGCCGCCCGTAAATCTCGGCGATGTCGCGCGCCTGTTCAGCGATTTCCACCGCTTCGCGAGCCAGCAGCACGACGGCCTTTTTATCGCCGCTCCGCGCCTGATATGCTTCGGCCTGCCCCAGGCGCCGCTCCGCCTTCAGGAACATCTCGGGGGCGTGCCGCTCGGCCCCGGTGGCTCGGGCGATCCGGACCGCGTTTCGCGCTTCGTACAGGTCGAGCGGTACCCTCGCATCGATGGTCAAGGCGAGCGGGTTAGCGAAGCGCTGGTACTGGCCTCGCGGAACGAGCTTATACTTGACGTCAGCAATGCGCAAGGGCTGTTTGGAATCCGGCGGGACTTCGTTTTCCAAGACCACGACGTCGCTCGGCTGGCGGACAGCGAAGTACGGCTCGGCAGTCACCACCAGACCGAACACCATCAGTTCGGTGGTCACCGCCAAGCGGCCCTTGCCTTCGAGGAGTTTGATCTCGCCGAGGTTCGCGGTCCGACCCTCGGGGGTGACCGCCCAAAACACGTAGGTCAGGTACTCAGGCCCTAATGTGATCGCAGGTTTGAAATATCGGAACTGAGCCTTGATTTCGACGTAGCCTGGTTTCGGCTCGACCTTGGCTTCGCCTTCGGCTCGCGGCATCAGTGGCGTGCCACGAAGTGCGATGCGGGCCGAGTCGTCGCGGCCGCGGTAATCCACCGCTACCGTGACCTTCTCGACAAATTCGGGGGTCAAATCGATCCACGCTGTGTCATTAGGCTCGGATCCCGCAGCCGGCGTCTGTGCGGCGAGCACTACGGCCAGCAGCAGGAAACAGGCAACGGCGCGGATCATAAGCAGCAGACGGGTCCTTCCTAAGATTATAGGGGACGTGGCGCGCGGACCCCCGGGATACGCTCCGGCCTGGGAGCAGAAGCGCCTTGGCTGTGAATGCCGCCAAAATCAGCCGATTGGGAGCGATGCGTACTATATGCGTACTATAATGGAAAGTAGGGCGACACCCCGCTTTCAGGGATTCGCTCGCTAGAGTCGCAGTTGGCCTCCATCGTAGGGTTGCAGCGATGTACGTGGGTGATTCTAGCGATCGGGTTACTACTCATCTTCGGTCCCAAGTAGCCAAGCGGACCACGCCCCCGACGCACCCGCGTCACCCTCTGGAGGAGTTCCTCGGGCGCCACTGGGTGCGAATACTGCTCGGCTGGCTGACCCGCCTCGACGCAAGCGGCGAGTGCCTGTTCGAGAGACTTTGCCTGAACTACGATCGCGATGAACTCCCGGCGCGGGAGCGCCTCAAGTGGCTCGTCCCGAGCAAAGTAATCGATCTGGCGCTGGCTCACTATGGCCTGGACAAGCAAGTGATGAAACAGAAGCTGTTTCATCATCGCCCGACCGTTCGGTCCCTCGCGCTCAGCGCCCGGAGCATCGCGCGGTTCGGCCTCAGCCAGCCGCAGCGCTTTGCCGCCCCGCTGTTCGTCGTCTGGAACATCACCAACGCTTGCAACCTGAGGTGCCGGCACTGCTACCAAAGCTCAGGGCCGGCGGCTTTGGCCGGCGAGCTGGAACGTTCGGAGAAGCTGCGCGTGGTGGACCAGCTCGCCGACAATGGCGTCCCATTTCTGGCGATCGCGGGCGGCGAACCGCTCGCCACGCCTGACATCTGGGCTGTACTGGAGCACGCCACGCGCCGTGGGATTCATTTGTCGCTGGCCACCAACGGGACGCTGTTGACGCGGGAGCGGGTGCGGCGCCTGATCGACTGCGGCGTGAAGTATCTCGAGGTCAGTATTGACAGTCCTCAGCCCGAAGAGCACGACCGTTTCCGCGGGCGGCGTGGAGCTTGGGAGCGGGCTGTAGAGGGCATCCGCAATTCCGTCGCGGCGGGCATGCGCACCGGCCTGGCAACCTGCTTGACGCGGCACACGATCGAGCGGCTGGACGAGATCGTCCGCCTGGCGAAGGACCTGGGCTGCCGGACCTTCTCGCACTTCAACTTTATTCCCGTTGGGCGCGGCCGCGCCTGCGCTGATGAAGACCTCACTCCGGAGCAACGGGAGCACCTCATGCGAGCTCTGACAGCGTACCTCCAGGAGGGTGAGATCAACGTCATCTCCACCGCGCCCCAGTTTGGGCGGGCCTGTGTCATTTATGGACCGCCTGACGGGCTGTTCGGGGTGGGCCACGTGGGCAGCGGTGGAGGGCGCAAGACCATGGTGTTGGCGCGTTACGTCGGCGGCTGCGGAGCCGCCCGCTGCTACTGCGCCATCCAGCCGACCGGGAAGGTGACGCCGTGCGTCTACATCGCGTCGGAAATTATCGGCGACCTTCGCCGGCAAAGCCTCCAAGAGGTTTGGAACAACGAGCTGTTTCGCCTGCTTTCCGACCGGGATGACCGGGGCGACCACTGCGGCGTCTGCGACCTGCGAACTTATTGCGGCGGCTGCCGCGCCCGAGCGCTGGCCTACACGGGCGATATCACCGCCGGAGATCCTGGCTGCGTCTACAACCGGCACGAGTGGGAGGAAATCGTGTCGGTCCGGGACGCGGAGCTGCCTCTGTATTCCGGGGGAAGAGCCGTCCCGGGAGCGCCAGAGGATCGCGTCCCTGGCCGGGAACCGACGGCAAGCTCTCCGGAAATCCACGCCTGAGCGCCTGATGCCGGAATGCCGACGTCGAGCGGAGCGCTAGCTTTTGAAGCGCGGCAGTCATGCCGGCACCGTCAGCGGGGGGTTTGACAGCCGTCGCGGCGGGCCTGGCAACCCGGCCCCCACGCGGGGTCGGCTATTTCTTTTTCCCGGCGGCCAGTTGTCGCGCTTGCTCAACGACCTCCAGGTGCTTGCCGTTGGACCAGGCTTCCTGGATCGCCTTCTCCTGCATCCCCAGGACGCGGCCGAGGAGGATGTAGGCGGGCAGGGCGTGCGGCAGGTGCGTCCAGCGGGCCATGTCAATCAGGGCCTCGAGGGCGCGCTCGCGGATCTGGGCCAACGTGGCCGGATCGCGATCCTCGGTCAGGTTGACGAGGTTCACCGCGGCCGTCGTGCGGTCGGTCCAGATGATCGAGTTCAGCATCTCGACGAACCACGTCGGCGGGATCTTAATCCCCAGTGTGGGCTTGAGCCGAGCGAGAACCTCGATGGCCGCCAGTGCCCGCATCGCGTTGTCTCGGACCGTGCCGTCGGGGTCGCGGAGGGCGTACAGAAGATCGTCCACGACCGCCTTCTTATCCGGCGCATATCCCAGCACGTAGGCGGCAATGGCCCGGTGTTCCTCATCGGCGGAGTTCCTGAGGACATCGCGGAGCAGGTCGAGGTGCTTCTCAGCCTGCTCGAGAAACCGCTCCTGATGGCCGCGGCAGGCGGGGTTGCGCATCAGTGAATGGCCTTGGGTGAGGTCCTCTTCGGTGTCGTTCTGCCGAACCGCCTCGCCGACGGCGGCGAGGAAGCGGACGTACGTCTCGTGGATCTCCTCGGGCAACAGAACCGGATCGGAGGGCGGATCGCGGAGGGAGAAGTGCGGCGCGCCGCGCTCTTCTATGCCCACGTAAAGGATCGCCTTGCCATCGTCGCAGCAAACGGCTTCGAGCCGTGCCCGGACGATGCCCGGAAGGTCTTCGATCGCTTCTTCGGTGTCGGCCTTGGAGCGGGGGAGTTTGCCTCCCTCCGTAGCCCCGAGCACCGCCCGGACCTCGCTTTCCGAGACCTCGCGCAACCCGTAGAAATTAATAGTCCCGATATCCGGACCCTGCGCCACAAGCCCGGCGGGCAAAAGCAACGAGAAAAACGTCCGTCGCACAATCTTTAGACGGCCACCGCCAGCCTGACAGCTACGGCAGCCCCAGGCGAATTTAGAAAATCACCTTCAGCCCGAACTGCACCCGGCGCGGGCTGCGCGCCGACAAGATCCGCCCAAACGACGGCGAGCCGAGAAAAATCTCCGGCAGCTCGAAGTTCGTCCGGTTAAGTACATTAAAGGCTTCCGCCCGGAGTTGCAGCGCCAGGCCCTCGCGCAGCGTGAAATCCCGGAGCAGCGATACGTTGATCGTTCGCAGGTTCGGTCCGTCGAGGATGTTGCGGCCCGCGTTGCCGAAACGGCCGAAAGCCGGCATGGCAAATTTTGCTGTGTCGAACCAGCGCTCCGGCCCGGGCCTGTTCAGCGCCGGGTTGCCGAGCAAGTCCGGCCGGTCATTGGCGCCGAAGCCGAGAATCGAACGGCCCGTATTGGAGTTGTCCAGCTCGGGCAACAACGCGACCGTGAACGGGCGGCCGGACTGGAATGTCCAGATTCCGTAGGTCTGCCAGCCACCGAAAATCGCCGCCGCGGTTGCGCTGTTCAGATAACGCCTGCCGCGGCCCAACGGCAGGCTCCACGAGTAGCTGAGCGTGAAGCGGTGGCTAAGGTGGAAGTTCGAGCGGCCCCGTTCGGCCCGGAGGTTGTGGCTGTCCTGCGGGAAGTTGGCGTCGCCGGCGCTGGAAAAGAAGCTGGAGGCGTCGTCAATGGATTTCGACCAAGTGTAGGAGGCCAGCACCGACACCCCGGCGGTCAAGTGCTGCTGGAACCTTGCCTGGAGGCCGTGATAGATCGACCTGCTGCGGGATTCCAGCAGATTGACATCGGCGAACTGCACGTCCGGGCGCGGATTCGGGATCACGGGGCTCGGCGGCGGCTGGTTGACATCGCGGGCCGAAAGCTGCCGGGTGCCTTTGGAGCCCACATAGCCGATCTCGGCGACCCGGTTCCGTCCGAACTGCCGCTGGATGTTGAAGCTCCAATGCTGCATGTAGGGCGAGCGGAGGTCGGTTTGGAAGGAGAGCGCCGACGGCGGCGAGCGGAACGGGAACGACTCGGGGAACGGGTCGTCCAGCGTCAGCGGCAGACCCGGCAGCGGGAAATACAGCCGGAAATCAAAAAATGGGGGGTTGAAATAGAGGCCCTCCCCGGGGGCCAGCGAAGACTGGTCGTAGTAGATGCCATAACCCATTCGGAGGACGGTGGGGCCGGCGTGGGGGCGCCAAGCCAAGCCGATGCGCGGGGCCCAGTTGTTGCGATCCGGGAAGTAGCCGCTGCGGGGGATGCCGCCCGTGCCGACCCGAACCAGGCTCCGCGTGCGGAGGTCGTAGACATTGGCGCGGTCGAACTTATCGATCGGCGGAGAGTTGTACTCGTAGCGCAGGCCGGCCGATAGCGTCACACTGGGCGCGATGCGCCAGGTCTCATTGAGGAACAAGCTGGCGCTGAAGGTCCGCAGGTACTGGGGGTTGTCCAGCTTCGCCCCGCCGGTCACGGCGGGGTAGCCGAGCAGGAGGTCGGCCAGGGGGTTGCCGGTGATGCCCAGGAAGTTCAGGAAGCCCCGTGACTGCACGTCGCGGAAGGCGTTCTGCTGGGTGCGGCGGAAGTCGAACCCCATCTTCAACAGATGGCGGTCCCGCGCGTGCGTGACGTTATCCAGCACCTGGTAGGTATTGGTGACACTGCGCTGCGGGTTGTTGGGTTCGTCACCGAGGGGAGAAAAGCCGGGCAGGGTGATGAGACTGAGCCCGTGGTCGCGAGGATTCAGCGACAGCTCGGGCAGCCCGACCTGGGTGTTCAGGCTGCGGCCGAAGTTCTGCTGCAGGGTGCGGGCGGCCACGCGACCGAAGGCGGTCCGGAGCTCGTTCAGCCACCGGGGGGAAAGCGCATGGGTTTCGCTCACGGTGACGTTTTGGGCGCGGCGGGGTACGACGACCCCGTAGCCCGGCACATCGGGGAACGAGGGTCCGGAGAATGGGTTGAACAAGGTCCCGTCGGCGAAGCTGCACCGCACGGTGAGGTCCCCGGCCCGGCCGATGGCTTGGTCCAGGCGAATGTCGGACTGGTCGCTGCGGTCCCGGGCGGCCGGGGACGAGACGTAATTCTGGCCGGCGGTCGGCCGGTTGGGCAAAGGATACAGCGCCGCGATGTTGGCCCCCGTCGGATGAACGAGAAAGTCCGGAATCCGGTCCCCGGGGAACGGCTGTCCAGAAACGGGCTCGAAGGGCTTCCGGTCGCTGCGGGAGAAATCGCCGCGCCGCTCCAACGCTGTCGGGACATTCGTCGTCCGGGTGATGCCTTCCCGCAGGCGGAGGCCCTCGTAATCGCCGAAAATGAATGTTCGGTTCTTTACCAGCGGCCCGCCGAGGGAAAAGCCGAACTGGCTGCGCTGGTACTGGGGATCAGGCTCGGCCGGGGCGGCAAAGAAGTTGCGGGCGTCCAGAGCCGAATTGCGGAAGAATTCGTAAACCGCGCCGTGCCACTGGTTGCCGCCGGATTTCAGCACGACATTGACCTGTGCGCCGGCGTTGCGCCCAAACGAGGCGTCGTAGGCGCCGGCGGCCAACTCGAACTCCTGGATAGCGTCCACGGCCGGGTTGACGGCGAAGGAATTCAGCTTGGGATCGCCGTTGAAAACGCCGTCCAGAAGGTAGTTGTTCGAATCTTCGCGCGCTCCGTTGACATTAAAAGCCACCTCGCCGCGCACCGACGCCGCCGACCCTTGCGCCGACGGCGCCACGCCGGGCAGCAGCAGGCTCAATTCCAGAAAGTTGCGCCCATCTAGCGGCAACCCCCGAATCAGATGATTCTCGATGACTCCTCCGAGCGAGGCAGATTCGGTCCGGAGGAGGCTGCGCACGGCCCGAACTTCGATGCGCTCAGTGATTTGTCCGGGAAGCAGCGGGATCTCCAAGTGGAGCTCCTGGTCGGTCAGCAGAGTGAGCTGTTGGGTATAGGTGCGATACTCGGGGCGGGAGACCTCCAGCCGGTAGGCGCCGGGCGCGACCACAGGGAAGAAAAACCCACCACTCTCGCTCGTCACGGCGTTCCTCTCCCAGCCGGTGTCCTGATGGGTCAGCCGCACATGCGCCTCAGGGAGGGGCTGTTCGTGCTGATCAATAACCACGCCGGCGATGTTGCCGCGCACGGTTTGACCTGCCGAGCACAGCGGCAGCAGCAACGCGACCAACAGCACAACTATGAGAATCATGGATGGAGCCGACCCCCCACTGTAGCAGAACCGGCCCACGGTCAGCCGGCCAAGGCCTGGCGGATGGGCTTTGTCTGCTCGTCCGAGCTCCGGGGCATCGGGGGCGGGGTACACCTTCAGAACGGCCTTGCAGCCGCATGGGCGTTTTGACGCTGGCAGGCAGGTTGGAGGCGTCGATCGCGTTCCACAACCGCAGCAGCTGCTGGTGGAGGCTCAAGGCTCGGCCGTGGTCCGCCGCCTGCACGGCTTGCCGGAGCTCGGCGCACCACGCCGGCGCCGCCGTCACCGGGCGGCATTCTTCGGTCGAGAGGGTGTGTCTTTCGCCGATGCTGCTGCAGCACGCCAGGCCATCGACACCGGCCCGGTCGATCCAGTACCGCATCTCGGAGGGCAGCGCCGGCTTCGTCGAGGCCGCCCTCTTCTTCAAACGGCGTCACGATGGGTGGGATGACGCCGCCCAGGTCATGCCTGCTCATGGAAAGTTCTCCCACAGCGTAGGAGACGGGTTATTGAGCCAGGAGCAAGTAGCAGGCGATCACTGCCGCGGAGACGGCGAAGCCCATAGGCTTGGCGTACTTCCACGGCGTGATGTCGACCTCGTGGGTGTACGTCTGCTCGTAGAGCTTGGAGGCCGGCCGGAAGTGGCTGATCAGCAGCATGATTCCCACAGTCAGGACAAACACCAAGGCCAGGAAATGGAGGAAGTGGATCTGCTCATTCAGACCGAGCAGGCTCATCAGGAAGGCCTGAACGCGGTCGCCGAAAGAAAACACCAGCAGGTAGAACAGCACCGGCCCGACAAGCAGCCCCGTCTTGGCGGCCAGTGCCGAGACCCGCTGGGTGAGAAAGCCGAGCAAGATCACGGCCAGCATGGGGCCGAAAAAGGTGGCGTTCACCTTTTGGAGGTAGTTGTATAGGCTGCCCGAAGTGTCGATGAGCGGTGCGCTCAACATGGCGGCGATGGCAAGGACAATGCTGCACACGCGGCCGGAGATGACCAGTTGGCGGTTGGTGGCGTTCTTGTTTATCAGGGTGTCGTAGATTCCTTGACTAAAGAGGGTGGCGGCACTGTTGAGTACGCTGTTGAAGGTGCTGAGAACCGCCCCGACCATGACGGCGGCGAAGAAACCCTGGAGGTAGGCGGGCAGGACCGCCTTGACCAGCGACGGGTAGGCCATGAGGTAGTCTTCCGACGACAGCGTGTTCTTGAACATGTGATAGGCGATCACGCCCGGCAGCACGATGATCAGCGGCCCCAGCAGCTTCAGCCAGGCGGCATACAGCACCCCTTTCTGGCCTTCCTTGAGACTCTTGGCGCCGAGCGCCCGCTGGATGATCGACTGGTTCGTGCACCAGAAGAAGATCTGGTTGACCACCATGCCGGTGAACAGCACGCCCAGCGGCAGGAACGAGCCGGGTTCATCGCCCGTGATGTCGAACTTGTGGCGCTCCTCGACAAAGACCTCGGTGAGCCCCGCCCAGGGGTTGCCCTCGCCCATGCGGCTCAACGCCAGCATCGGCACCAGGAGTCCGGCGATCAGAAAGCCGACCCCGTTGACGGTGTCCGAGACGGCCACCGCCTTCAACCCGCCGAAGATCGCGTAGAGGGATCCCAGCGTGCCCACGCCCCAGACGATCAGCCAAGTCGACTGGTCTTTCGTCAGGCTCAGGTTGGCCGAGACGTCGAAAATGCTCTCGATGCCGGCGGCGCCGAACAGCAGCACGACCGGCAGGATGGCCGCCGCGTAAGAGAACAGGAACAGCATGGTGGCGATCACGCGCGTCTGCTCGTCGTACCGGTCGGCGAGAAACTGCGGGATGGTCACAAAGCCGCTCTTGAGATACCGGGGCAGGAAATACAAAGCGGTCAGCACCATCGCCAGCGCTGCCGTCGTCTCCCAGGCGGTGACGGCGATGGTGTGGTTGAAGGCGTCGCCGTTGAGTCCGATGAGGTGTTCGGTCGAGAGGTTGGTCAGCAGCAGCGAGCCGGCGATCACCCAGCCGGTTAAACTCCGCCCGGCCAGAAAATAGCCCTCCGAGGTGTCCATCCGGTCATGCCGCGTTTTGGCGTAGGAAATCGCGGCCACCAGCAGCGTGAAGGCGAGGAAAGAAGCGATTGTCCACAACATGCCTGAGGCGGCGCACGGGCCGGAAGCGTGCCGCAGCGCTCAATGAATTATTGCATTCCGGCAGGGGCATGAGCGAAAGCCGCCGGGGTGCGGTCGGCAGCAGATCCTTCAAACGGTCTTTTCAGCCGGGCCAGGTCAAACTCGACGATACCGTCCGGCGACTTCCGGATCCGGCCGCCCGGCACCGCCTCGGCGCGCGGCGGATCGTTGCTGGTAGTTACGGGTGCCGATCCCCGGTCATTGCGCCTTCTTTCCTTTGAGCCGCATCGCCAGCAGGGCGCGCTTTTCGGGCGAGAGGTCCGAGTACCGATCAGACCTCCCCTTGGTCCGAGCGGCAGCGGGTACCGTCTTGCTCGCGAGTTCCTCGAGATATCGCTCGAACGGCTCGATCGTCAGCTCGGCCAGGTGTTTCGCCGCCGCGGCGTGGGAGGCGCACGACAGCTCCTCGTAGTGCCGCCGGCGCGTCAGCAGCCGCCGCAATGCCTCCAGCCACGGCCCCACATCCTGCTCCGGGATGACGGCTCTGGGCACCATTTGGCTGTCCAGCCGCGGTTCGTACTTCTCGACGGGCCTCACGGACAACAGATACGGCACTCCCAGTTTGGCCTCGGGCACCCCGCCCACGCGGCTGGCGAGCACGGGAATCCCGCGTGACATCGCCTCGAACACGATCCGCGGCTTGGCGTCGTGGCACAGCGACGGCACGAGCAGGACCCGCGTCCGGGCCAGCAGCCGGTCGATCTCCTCGACGGGCGGCAGCAGTTGCACGTTCGGCAGTTGCTCGAGCGCCCGCAGGTCCTCCTCCTTGGTGCCCCACATCGGCACGGCCGCGAAGGGAAACTCCGGAAGCCGCTTCACCAGCTCCAGGAAAATCGAGATGCCCTTGATGCCGCAAGGGTTGACCATCGTCACGAACCCGGAATCGAACCGGCCCAGATTGGGAAACGGACCCTTGCCATGCAGCGAGATCGGCAGCGTGACCGCCTCCATCCCGCCCCAGCGCTCCACGTACTCCTCGACATAGCGGCTGACGGCCACGATCCCCGCCACACGGCGGAGGTTCTCGGTGCGAGTTTCGCTGGCCAGGCTGGCGTCCGGACCGAACGGGAGGGCGAGCGTCGTCCGCGCCAGGTACACCACCCGGAACGGGTCCGCCTCCAGCGCCACGGTCAGAAACATCTGTAACGGGTCGTCGGTTGATACCAGCGTCCAGTCGGGCCGGAACTCGTCGATCTGGCGCACCAGGTGGTCGCGCACCCGGTGGACGCTGGTCTCGGTGTGGACTTCCACCCCATTGAGGTGGAACACCACCAGCCCGCCCGCCGACGATTCGATCTGAACCGATCGCGACTCCAGATCCGCCAGGAACAACTGAAATTTCTCCGCATTCAGCGTTTCACTGACCCGCGTAACAACCCGGCAGGCGTGGCCGCGCTCCGCCAAAGCTTCCAGCAGCAGCCGGTTGGACTTGTTGCCGCCCCCGTAGGCGGGATAGTAGAGCGAGTTCTGTACCAGCAGAATTTTCATCGGGTTGCAAGGCTCCGCCCGGGCGGGTCAACCCTCCATCTATGATGACATGACGGGCCCAGCGCGCCTGGCGGTGGCCGTGCCCTAAGCGTGGCTGCTAAGATCAATCTGCACGATGGCCCACCACACCGGCAACCACCCCGCCGCTCGCACCCTCTCGGTCATCACCGTCGTCCTGAACGAGGCCGCCCACCTGGAGCGGCTCAAGCGGTCGCTTGACGCTCTGGACGTGCCGGCGGGAGTCCGCGTGGAAACAGTGCTGGTGGACGGCGGCAGCACTGACGGCGGTCCGGGGGTGGCGCGGCGCCTCGGCTTTACCCAAATCATCGAGCTGCCGGGCGCCAACATCCCCGTGTCGCGAAATGCGGGCGCCCGCGCGGCATCCGGCGAATGGCTGGCGTTTGTGGACGCGGACTGCGAGGTGGCGCGAGACTGGCTGCGCGAGGCAATGGCCTTTCTCGACGGCGACGAGCCACTGGTGGTTGGATGGCCTGTTCGCCCTCCCGAACCCGTGACCTGGGTGCGAAAGGCCTGGTACGCCCACTGGTCGTTCAAGAATCCGCGCCGGGAGAGCTTCCGCGGACGCGACGTGGTGCGCCATGAGGCGTTCCGGCTTCTCACGACCCGAAACATGCTGATGCACCGGGCGGTCTTCGATCGCCTGGGCGGTTTCGATGAGAACTTGCCCACCAGCGAGGACAGCGACTTCGTGTTTCGCGCCGCCGGCCGGGGGATTCTGGTGCTGGGCGCGCCGGCTTTGCAAGTGATCCATCACGGGGAACCGGCCACATTGCGGGCCTTCTATCGCCAGCAGGCCTGGCACGCCAACCGCAGCTCGTACGCGCGGATCGTGCGGGAGGCGGCCGGCAAAACAGGGGGCCACGCCCCGCTGTTCACGGTGCTCTACGCCATCTCTGCGGCCGCGGCGATCGTCGGGCTGGCACTGAGCCTCCTGATGACCTCGTGGCATTGGCTTCTGCTTGTGTTGCCGTTGGCGGCGCTCTTGGCCGGCCCGGCAGCGCTAATAGCAAAGCGCGCCAGGTCATGGCGCCTGATGCCCGCGTTGTCGGTCCTCTACGCCGCCTACGGCTGTGCCCGGGCGCTGGACCTGGTGGGCTTCTACCGCGTTAAGCGAAGCTGGAAGCAGCGGTAGAACCCCCTGGACGCTCCTCCGAAGCGAGCCGTTCATACTGGCTGACCAGCAGTCGCATCACTGCGTCCATCGAATACCGCTCCGCGACCAGGCCTCGCGCCGCCTCGCCCATTTGCCGGGCGCCCACCGGGTCATTCAACAGGTCGATCAAACGTGCGGCGGCCGCCTCGTGATCTTCCGGCGGCGTCAGGAAACCGGTTCGGCCGTCCTGAACCAGTTCGGTGTTGCCGCCTACGCGCGTGGCCACCGCCGGGAGCTCGCAGGCCATCGCCTCCAGCAGCGCATTGGACATCCCCTCGCTGCGGGAAGGCAGGAAGAACGCATCGCAGACCGGCAGCAGGCTGAACAGATCCTCGACCGGCCCTAGCAAGCGCACGGTCTCTTGCAGACCACCCTCTCGGATTGAGCTCTCCAACTCAGCCAGGAAGTCGTGCTCGAGCACACGGCCGGCGACGAGAAAACGGACGCCGGGGATTCGGCGCCGGACGATCTCCGCGCTCCGCACTAGCACGTCGAGCCCTTTGACCCGGCGGATGTTGGCAACCGTGATCACCAGCGGCCCCGCGCCGCCCAGCCCGTAGCGCTCGCGAACCGCCGCCGCCGTCACGCGCGGACGGACCTGCTCCAGGTCAATCCCATTCGGCACGGTGATCACTTTGGAGGGATCCAGCCGGTCGGCCCGGATGACATACTCGCGCACCGCTTCCGAAACCGCCTGCACCTGGTCCACCAGCGGGCCAATGAGACGATAGGCCGCATCCAGCGCCCGGTTGCGCTGAATCCCAAGATCACGGCGGCTGGAGATCAACACAGCCCTTGAGGTGAGCTTGGCGATTAAGCCGGCCCACAGGTCCGAAGACTCATAGAAGGCATGCACAATCCGTATGCGCCGCTCGCGCAGCAGCCTCAGCAGCTTCGGGATGTACCGCACCGCGGCCCAGCCGTATATGCGGCGCACGGGATAGACTTCAACCGGACAGGGTATCTGCTGAAACTCAGCCACCTCGGGGTTGAAACGGAACGTGAGCACCACAGGGCAAAACCGGTCGCGGGGCAACCGGCGCAAGATGCGCACCAGGTTGCGCTCGGCGCCCCCCAACTGCCATAGTTCGTCGATGACGTAGAGGACCCCTAACGCGCACGACCCCGCCTCGCTCATGGGGCCACCTCGCCCGCGACCGATCTGCCCCGCCCGGACCGGCAAAGGCTCTCGTAAAGCGGCTGGTACCGGCGGGCCATCGACTCGGAAGAGTACTCCCGCATCACGCGCTGCTGGGCCGACCGGCTCAGTTCCTGCGCCCACGCCGGATGCTCCAGAACTCTCACGATGGCTTCGGCCAGCTTGGCCGGCGCGCCAGGATGCACCAGAAGCCCGTCGCGCTCCGATTCGATCAATTGTGGTATCGCCCCCACCCGGCTGGCGATCACCGGCACACCAGCCGCCATCGCCTCCAGCACGGACATTGGCAGGCCCTCGCTGTAAGAGGGCAGCGCGAAGACGCTCAACGAAGCGTAGACCGCCGGCATGTCATGCCGCACGCCGGTAAACACTATCCGGTCCCCGAACCCGGACTGTGCGGCCGCCCTCTCCAGACGGCTTCGCTCCGGGCCGTCTCCGACAAGCACAAACCGAGCTTCCGGGATTCGCACTGCCACGATGGACGCAGCTTCCAGGAAGCAATCCGGGCCCTTGTGCGCCGTAAGGCGGCCCACCATGCCGACTGCCTTCGCTCCTTCCGGAAGCGCCAGGGCCGGGCGGGCATTCCGGAACCGCTCGACATCAACTCCGTTGGGCACCACGGCGATTCGCTCCGCCGGTATTCCCCGCTGCCGCAAAACTTCGGCGATCGCCGGGGAGACGGCAACCACTTGGTTGACGCGCCGCAGAATCCCGCGATCAAGCCAGTCGTAGAGCCGCAGCGCCGCCGTCATCTCCGGCCGGTCAGTGCCCGTGTGGCACGTCGCCAGCACCGGGATGCCGACCGGCCGCGCCGCCAGGTACGCGTAGAAGTTCGACTTGTAGCCGTGGGAGTGCATCAGATCGACCCTCATCTCTTGCGCTTTGCGGCGAATGGCTCTGATCGTTCGCGGGTCGAGCCGCCCGGAGCAGGCGAAGACCTCCGCCTCCAGACCGCGTTGCCTCGCCTGATCCGCTGCCTCCTGATGAGGGTTGCGAGCGTCGCGGAGCACGCCGACCACAGGCCGGCAGGCGCCCGCCTTCTGGCTGGCGGCCGCCAGCGACACCAATGCATTCTCGGCCCCATAAAAACCCGCGCTGCTGATCAGATGAAGAACGCGCATGGCTGGTCAGGTGGCAGGACCCGCGGGCGCCCCCTCCGCTCCCGGGGCCCGGCGCCTCAGCAGCAGCCACAGGCGGTGATACACCTCATCGCCCAGCGCGCGCTGGAGCAGCCGGCTGGCCCCGTGTCCGACACGCCCGGCCAGCGACGGCCGCCCCCCGCGTTCGACCAGGCGCCGCAGATCGCTTTCCCGCATCCTGCGCGTAGCTGCAATTCGCCCGACCAGCCGCAGCCCGCCTTCGAGCCGCTCGGGCGGCCAGGGGTCGGAGGTGTATGCCTCACGGTAGCCCGCCTGCCGGCAGGCCTGCAAAATCCGCCGGTTCCAGCGCCCTCCGGGAAAGGCGAGCGCGTCCACCGCGGCGCCTAAGCGATCTTCCAGCTCCTGGCGCGGCCGGCGCAGCTCCAGCTCCAGCTCCGCTCCCCAGCACGTCGTCAGGAACCGATGGGACCAGCCGTGCGCCTGCACCCGATGTCCGCGCGCCACCAGTTCTCGGAGCTGGGACCACGTCATATACTCCGGATGATTCCCGATCCAGCCGGCCGTCACAAAGAAGATCGCCTTGACATCGAACCGCTCGAGCAGCGGCAGCGCGTGCTCGAACTGGGAGGCGTGACCATCGTCGAAGGTGACCCGCAGGCGCGTGCCGTGCCTCGCCTCCGGCCCGGCCACAACCCGCAGGTGACTCTCGAAGGCGCTTTCGGCAACCTGGTAGACGTACGGCGGCCCCCCGCCGATTTCGTGATAGGTCAAGGTGACGAACCGGCTCATTTTCACTTCCTCACCGTCTCCCAAGCCGCAAACCGATTGCCCCGCACGAACTCCCAGGCGCCGCGGACGATGGCGGCGTTCAGCACGCAGATGTGTGGCGGAAGCCCCAACAGCTTGCCGCGGGTGTGCCAGCCGGCTCGGTAGGAGATCCACGCGACGACATAAAACGCCAGTTGCAGGCCCAACACATACGGCGCCCACCAGCGAACAGGCAGCAGCGCGGCGCTGCCGGCAAAGATAACCGCCAGCAGCAGAGGCATCGTGTAGCGGAGCAGCTTGTGGGAAATCAACTGGAAAGCGATCCACGGGTGTTTGCCGAACCACAACAGCTCGCCGGCGATCGCCAGGCCCGCAATGCCCTGGCTGACCACGCGCACGCGCATGCGAAACTCGTCTTCGATCGACCGCGTGGGCCGCTCATAGGCGATGGCCCCCGGCGCATACAGCACGCGCCGGCCCCGGCGCACGATCTCGATCGGCTCCACCATGTCGCTGCAAGCGTGCGCCGGCAGCGGCACGTACAGGTCGCGGCGCACGGCATAGATCGCGCCGGTGCACGCCGTGGCTGTCCAGACGCGGCTTTGGAAAATGCGCAGCGCGTGCTCATAGCCGCCGTACAGGATTTGTCCCAACCCAGTGGGTGAGGGGGCCGTCTCGCTCGGCTCGACGAAGCGGCAGATACCGCTCACGGCCCCGACCCGGCCGTCGGCGAACAACGCCACCAACTGGCGGATCGCGTCCGGCCGGAGATCCGTCGTCGCATCGGTGAACACGATGATCTCGCCGGTGCACTGGCTCACCCCGAAATTCTGAGCGCGCGTCTTGCCGCCGCGCGGCTGGCGGCTGGCCCGCAGCCGCGGGTCGCGGATCGAGGCCAGGATCTCGTCCGTCCGGTCGGTCGACCCATCCGAGACGACGATCACCTCGAGCTTGTCAGCCGGATAGTCCAGTTCGTTCAGCGACTGCCGCACCTTCCACTCGATCCGGTCCGCCTCGTTGTACGCGGCAATGAGGATCGATACTTTCGGCTCGTAAGCGGGGTCCCTCTTCGGTTTGGGCGCGACCAGAGCCAGCAGGCACATTAGCAGCGGGTAGCCGATCCAGGTGTACACCAGCAGCCCGGCGGCACACCAAAAAATCACCTCGACGTACCGGTCCCAGCTCAATCCGCGCCCCCTCACTCAATGCCCGGACGGAGGCACGGGCGAGGGCGCCTCCTCGACCGCTGACATGTCCGAATGCCCATAGCTACGTGCCGGCAGCCTCTGCCTCCTTGTGTCGCCACCCCGCCTTTTCTCTCAAGGATCGTCCTTGAATCTAGCATACGGACGCAAGCTGCGCGCAAAGCAAAACCGCCCGCTGTCTCCCGCTTCCGTTGACCCTTGGCGGGAGCCGTTGTCGCGGCCAAATGGCTGTGTTACGCTGGGCGCTGACGGGCTGGAAAGCGGGGGACGGTAAAGGAACCCCGGCAAAACAGACGAAGGAAGAGCATGCTCGGTCTCGGACTCACGGCGTATCTGCCCCATGTCCTGTACCTCGGCATCCTGCTGGGCGCCATGCTGTCGCTCGCCGTGCGCCCCATTATCGGCATCTGCACGCTGGCGCTCGTCATCCCCTTGCAGTACGCCCGCAGCAGACTCTGGGACTTCCCGCTCGGCGAGCATGTTGTGGACATCCTGCTGCTGTGCATCCTGGTCGGGAGCTGGGTGCGTGGCCGGCCCCTGCTCCCGAAGACGAAGTTCCGCTGGCACGTGATCGCCTTGGGGCTGGTCACCTACCTCACGCTGTGGATCGGGCCCGTGATGAATGAGATGGTGCCCTGGCCTGTGCCCGGCCGCTTCAGCGGCACCCCGCTGGGCACTTGGATCGTGCTCGCCCGAATGTTGGTGATCTTCTTCGTGGCGGCCGCCAACATCACCAACACGCGCGAACTGCGCCTGGTGCTGGCCTGCATGTTGGTCTCCTATCTCTGGGTCAATCGCGGCTTCTACAATACCGTGCGAGGGCGCGACACCACCACTTATTCTCACCAGTTGCGCTCCCGCACCGGCCTGGGCTACGCCGGCCCCAACGGCCTGGCTGCGTTCCAGGCGCAGTGCTCGCTGTTCCTGCTCGGCCTGTTCGGCGCTGAGAAATCGAAGAAAGTCAAGATCGCAATGGCGGTGGCCGGCTTGACGGGCGGCATCGCGCTGCTGTTCTCCTACTCGCGTGCGGCGTGGGTCGGCTTTGCCTTGGGCTTGCTCTATTTGGGCATCTTCCGCATCCGAATACTGTTGCCCTTGTTGCTGATCGTCGGCTTGGTGTGGCAAGCGGTGTTTCCAGGAGCGGTGCGCGACCGCATTACAATGACTTATGAGGAAGGACAGTTAGATGCCTCCGCCGCCGAGCGGCTGGGGTTGTGGAAGCAGGCCATTGAGCTGACCATGAAGAGCCCGGTGCTGGGAATCGGCTTTGATGCGTTTCACTACTACCGGGCGGGCGAGAGGCTCCGGGATACGCACAATATGTACTTGAAGGCCCTGGCGGAAACCGGACTGGTCGGCTTTCTGTTGCTTGTCGGCCTGTGGGTACGGGCGTTCTTTTCGAGTCACAGGCTGTTCCGAACCGCCCGGGATCCGAGCTTACAGGCGCTGGGGCTTGGTTTTGCCGCCTACATGCTGGCCCTGATGGTGGTGAATATGTTCGGCGACAGGTGGTCCTACTTCGAGGTCAGCGGTTTTACGTGGCTGCTGCTGGCCATGGTGGCGCAGGCCCCGGCGCTGGCCGCCGCGGAAGCCGCACCTGCGTTGGCGCCGCAGCCGGCCCCGCAGGCTGCCGGCAGTCTGCTGCCCGCGCCTGCGCCGAGAACGACCTCCGGGCTCGGCAGGCACAGGGAATTGTCAACCCGGCCCCTGACGCCAATGAACCTGCGAGGAAGATATTCGAGAACGGGGGAAGATAGCGTCCGGTGACGGTCGGGCTAAAGCGGATTGTCGTCGGGGGATTCCGGTTAGTCGGGCTCCATATCCAGCGTTGGCATGATCCTTACAAGGATGCCGCCGGTTTTGTGGGGATCGCCGCCCGCCATGTGGTTGACGGGGGAGCTCATCGGGGCACCATTATCAGCCGCCTCCTGACTCAGTTCCCGGCGGCGACGGTACACGCCTTCGAGCCTCAGGAAGAACCCTTTCGCCAGTTGCGCGAGCAGTTCGGAACACACCCCCGCGTCCGTCTCAATCCGCAGGCGCTCGCTGACCACGAGGGCACAGCGCCTTTCTACATCAACAAGGACTGTTACAGCTCACTGCTCCCGACCCGGTGGCCCGACCAGATGGAGGCCACCGGCACGCACCATGACGTGGCCGTTACGACCCTTGATGCCTGGAGTGAATCCACCGGCATCATCCCGGAATTCGTCAAGCTGGACCTCCAGGGCAGTGAGCTGGCGGCCCTGCGGGGAGCCCGCCGGCTGCTCGAAAACGGCGTGCGGGCCGTGTTGACGGAGGTGAACTTCGTGGCCCGCTACCAGGGCTCGTGCCTGTGCCACGAGGTCGCCCAATGGCTTTATGATCACGGCTTCAGCCTGTTCCGCCTGTACGATATCTGGGGAGGGCCGGCAAGAAACTGGCAACAGGGAGACGCGCTCTTTGTTCGAAACGAGTTCTTGGGGGTGTAGCGGAATATTGCCGTTGCGGTGTTTGATAATTTCAGAGCGGATCTAAAGCGATACTTCGAGGGCGATACTACGCCTGGAAAGCTGATTTATGGGCTGTTTGAGATGTCGCTGTGGGCGATTGGCATCTTCCGCTTCGGGAAGCGGGCTCAGCGCATCCGGTTCAAGCCCTTTCGGTTGCTGGCGTTGATAATCTATTTTTTCCTGTACAAAACCGCCGAAGCTCTTAGTGGCATCCGCATTTCATCAGAGTCGGAAATCGGCCCCGGTTTGTTGATCCACAATTTCGGCGGCGTCGTGATCAAGGGTCGGATCGGGAAGAACTGCACGGTGATCCAGGGGGCCCAGATCGTGGCTCGCGCCGACGGGCGCGGGAGCGGATGGCCGACGTTGGGCGATAACGTGTTCGTAGGCGCCGGCGCTAAAGTGCTCGGCAACGTCCGGATCGGCAATAACGTCCGCATCGGCGCCAATGCGGTCGTAATGACTGACGTTCCGGATGACTCGGTAGTGATGCCGCCGCAGTCCCGTATCATCAAAGGCTTCTACCGGCCGCGATCCGGTGACGGCCAAATGGGCAGCCCGGTGGGCGAGATGCCTCCCGCCGGGACTCAGGAGGACTGACAAGACCATGGCCCTTCGCGATCGCGTGGTGGAGCTGGTCCGACAAACGGTGTGTCGAGGCCGGCCGTTTTCTCTCGGCGACGCCGACTCGCTGCTCGAGAATGGCGTCGTCGATTCGCTCGGAATGATCACCTTGGTCGATGCTCTGGCAAGCCGTTTTCAGATCACCATCGAGGATGAAGATCTTATGCCGGAAAACCTCGACTCGATTGACGCCATAACGAGTTTCCTTCGGCGCAAGGGTGTGAACGGTTGACCTCGAGCCAGATTGCGGCGATCTCCGACCTCACGGCGCTCTGCCGCCGCTCCGCGCGGCTATTCCCCCACCGGCTCGCATTGACCCACGCCGGCCGCCAGCTCACTTATGGTGAACTGGGCCGCCGGGTCGACGCTTTCGCCGGTTACCTGGCTCGCAGCGGCCTGCGGCCGGGGGACTTCGTCGTCTTGGCGCTTGAGAATTCACTCGAGTATGTCATCAGCCTGTTCGGCGTGCTGGCCGCCGGCGCCGTGGCCGTCCCGGTGAACCCGGAAGCAGGTCCCGGTACGCTCGCCCGCATCGTTTCACATTGCCGCGCCTGCGCCTTAATCGTACGTGAGAGGCTGTTGCAGCGCTCTCGGCTCGCGGTACAGCCACCAATCCTGGTCCCGCTCGAGGCCGACTTTGTCGGCAACCGCGAGAAGTTCTTCGCCGGCCCGGCGCTGCCCGGCCCGCGTCAGCCGGCCGATGCGGCGCCGGCCATGATTCTGTACACCTCCGGAACGACCGGGGAACCAAAAGGAGTAACCCTCACCCATGCCAACTTGATCGCCAACACCTCCTCCATCGTCCAATACCTCCGGCTGGCGGAAAGCGACAGCATCGTGAACGTCTTGCCGTTCTTCCACTCCTTCGGCAACTCGGTCTTGCTTACTCATGTCGCGGTGGGTGGGCGTGTCATCATCGAGAACGGTTTCGCTTTCCCTAACAAGGTTGTTGAAACGATGCAGCAGGAACGTCCGACGGGCTTTTCCGGTGTTCCGTCCACTTATTACATTCTCACCAACCGCAGTACCTTCCTCCGCCGCAACTGGGATTTTCTCCGCTACATTTCCCAAGCGGGGGGCGCCATGCGGGTGGACACAATCCGGCAGCTCAGAAAAGCTATGCCGGGCGCCGATATCTACATCATGTACGGCCAGACAGAGGCCTCGGCCAGACTGACGTACTTGCCCCCGGAATGGCTCGAGCGGAAAATCGGATCCGTCGGGAAAGCAATCCCGGGGGTCGAAATCCGGGTAGTCAACGCAGATGGACGCGATGTGCAGGGTGATGAGATCGGCGAGATTATCGCCCGCGGCCCCAATATCATGGCCGGCTACCTGAACGACCCGGCGGGTACCCAAGAGGTCCTCCGCGACGGCTGGTTGTACACCGGGGACATGGCTCGGGTCGACGAGGACGGTTTCATTTATGTGGTCAGTCGCAAGCGGGACTTTATCAAGTGCGCTTCCTATCGCATCGCACCCGGGGAAATTGAAGAGGTCGTGGCCGAACTGGACGGAGTTGAGGACGCGGCGGCGTTTGGCGTGCCGGACGACCTGCTGGGTGAGGCGATTGCGGTGGTCGTCGTCTGTCCGCCGGAACTATTTGACCCCGAGCGCATACGGCGCCTCTGCCTGGAGCGCCTGCCCGCGTATAAGATGCCAAAGTACATCCTCCACGAATCGGAAATCCCACGAACCGGCTCCGGCAAGAAGAAGTACTATCTCTTGCGCGAAAAATATTCTTCCGTCATCGCCTCGACCTGATCCCAATGCCGGCCATCGAGACCGTCTGGAACGCCTGGGAAGAAGAATTATGCCGGCTGCCGCTGCCGGACGGATGGAACGTCACCGATTACAGCCTGGCAACCGAAGGAGAACTTACGCAGGGCCGGATCCGACGTGTGGTGGCTGAGGCTCTTGCGCGCGAGCCGGTCCGCTCTCGCCTGCGTTCGGCCCGTTCGGCCTGCATCCTGGTCGATGATTTGACACGCCCGGTTTGCTGGGCGGAGGTTTTGGGCGTACTCCGGCAGGAACTTGCGGCAGCGGGCGTCCCGGAGCACCGGACCCGGATTCTCGTCTCACTCGCAGGCCATGCCCAGTTGAAGCCGGAGGAGTTGCGCTGGAAGCTGGGAGAAGCCGCGGCCGAGGTTGCGGCTCAATACGCTCCCGATGGCCCGTTCCAGTGGCTCGTAGTCCACGGGAAGAAGGTGGGCCTCAGTCAGCTATACTGTGAAGCTGATCTCAAGATCGCCTTAGGCTCGCCCGTCCCCCACCCCTTCGCCGGCTTCAGCGGCGGAGGAAAAGCCGTTATGCCTGGCATCGCCGACCTGGAGGCCGTCCGCCGCAATCATTTTCTTGTCAACTTCGGCCGCGGGAAAGTGGGGGAGGCCGACAATCAGATCCGCCGGGAGATGGATGATGTGGCCGAGGCCAGCGGTCTGGATCTGGTCATCAACGCCACGTGCAATGCACGCCGCCGCATCGTGCATCTCACGGCGGGACCTCCGCGCGACTCCTACGCCGCCGCTGTGGCCTTCGCCCGATCTTACTGGGCGGCGGAAGTCAAGCGCCCCCACAACGTCATCGTGCTGAATGCTTATCCGAAGGATCGCGAGCTGCTGCAAGTCGGCAACGCCTTCAATGTCATTCGCACCCTGCCGCCACGTGCGCGCGCGACGGTGGAGGTGGTGGTCCTCCTGGCCCGGCTGCGGAACGGCCTCGGCCACCACGCGTTGTTTGGACCAGGCGGCAGCCTGTACCGGCCGCCGACCCCCCTGTCTTTCCTGCGTGGACTCGATCTGGTCGTATATGCTCCGGAGTTGGGGGATGATCTTTTCCGGCAAGTGTTCGCTCCCGGCTATGCACTCTGCCGGCAGTGGGACGACGTGGTGAGGGAGCTTTTGTCCCGCGGCTGGAGACACTACGATCTCGGTGTATTTCATCAGGCTGCGATGCAGACCGCTCGCTAGCGAGGGAGCCCGCGCGGTGAGCGAATGAGCGAAATCAAAACCCTTTACCGGCAGTCCTCCCACTACCTGCTCGGCCGCGTGGCGGTCATGGCGCTCGGCTTTATCTCATTTCCACTGTACACGCGCCTGCTGTCGGTGGCCAATTACGGCATCGTCACGCTCGCCATGCGGCTCATGCTCTTCCCCGTTGCGGCCGCGAAGCTGGGCCTGCAAACTGCCTTGCTGCGGTTCTATGAGGAGAGCTCAACCTCGCCGTCGGCTCTGCCGCGGCTGTACTCGACGATCTTTTTCGGAGTTTGCTTGTGCTCGGCCGCCGCTACTGTGCTGTACATGACGTCGATCGGGGCGCTCCGGCGCGGCGTGGTCTCCACGCCGATCGCCAGCGCGCTGCTGGCCGCTTCCGGCTTGGTGTTCGTTCGCGGGGTGATGTCCATCGTCCAGGGAGTGCTGCGAGTCGAGCAACGGACGGTGGCCTACAACGCCATGGACGTCGCCGGCCGGATCGCGACGATCTCCGTCGTGGTAGTGCTGCTGTTCGGCTGGAGGCGCTCGCCGGAAGCGGTGCTGCTCGGCACGACTGCCGCCGAAGCCATAACCGTGCTGGCGGCGTGCTGGTTGCTGCTGCCCAGCGGGCATTTTTCCTGGCGTTATCTGGACCCTCCGCTCCTCCGGCGGTGCCTCGCCTACGGCGCCCCCCTGGCGCTCAGCGAACTGGCCACCGTCCTGTTGGGCTCCAGTGATCGAGTTCTGGTGCAATACTACCTCGGGGCCGAGCAGCTCGGCTATTACTCGGCTGCTCTGGGCTTGGCGCTGTACATGGAGGAGGCGATCCAGTTGCCGCTCAGTCTCGCGCTGGTTCCGATTTACATGCGGATGTGGGTCCGGGAAGGACCTGAAAGAACAGGCCGCTTCTTGCAGCAGGCCCTGAGGTACTTCACCTGGGTTGCCGCCGGCGTGACGGCTATGGCTGCAACCACCTCGCAGTCGCTGATTGTGGTTCTCAGCTCAGCCAAGTTCGAGCCTGCCCACCCGTTTCTGGCGCCGCTGGCGGTGGCTTACTTCGTCTACGCGGCCAACATCTTCGCCAACGCCGGCCTCCTGATTCACAAGAAAACCGGAGCGCTGGCGCGTTGTGCCCTTGCCTGCGCCGTGCTGAAAATCGCCCTCAACATCATCCTGCTGCCGCATTTCGGCTTGTGGGGAGCCGTTGCGGCGACGCTGGTTACCCACGTTACGCTGATCGCCTCGATGCTGTGGATCTCATCTCGACTGTTGCCGCTATCGGCCTGGAAGCTGGGCCTCGGAAAAGCCGTTCCCACGGCGGCCCTGTGCACGTGGATCGTTTCGCCGCTCGCGTTCGGCCCGCCCTGGACAAACCTGCTCCTGAAGGGTGTCCTGACCGCCGGCCTGTACGGTCTGCTGATGGTCCTGTTGGACACCGAGCTTCAGCATCTCGCCCGGCGGGCCCTGGCGACCGCCCGCACCCGGATGGGAAAGAAAACTGCTTCCTGATGGAGCGATGAGGGGGTTTCAGCGGAGATTCAGTCCGACCGGAGCCGAAGAATCCTGGAGACCAGGACCTTGCCCCACACCGCCGGGGCGATCAGATTGCGGCGGTGGTGCGGCTCATACCACAGTGCCCGGACGAAATCACACAGCGCACGCCGGTAATCCCGCCGCTGCAAATAAACGTGGCCCTGCTCATAATAGACCGAGCTGAGCGCGGCCCTTCGATGGGCGGGCTTAACCTCGCCGCTCCGGTAGTGCTTCTCTATGAATCGTAGCTGCGCCTCGCGCACCCTGGCGCTGTCTGCCGTCGCAGACGCTGAATGACGCCGGTAAAGAGCCAGGACCTTATCAATGAAGGCTACCTCGTACCGGCGGGCAATTCGGTAGTACAGATCGCGGTCTTCGCTTGGAGGCAGCGTTTCATCGAACAACCCCACCTCCTCGAGGCACCTGCGGCGCAGTAATACGGTCGGAGTCAATACGTGGAGCTTCCGAGTGTAAATCAAGACCGCGACGTCACCTCGGAGTGTGGGGCCTTTGCCCCCGGAGTCCGACTCGCGCAAAAGTGCGCCGTGCTCGTCAATCAGGCTCACCCTGCCGAATGCCAGGCCGGTGTGATCGTTGCCCGCCATCACCCGGAGCCCCTCGCTCACCCGTTCAGGCAGCCAGATGTCGTCGGCGTCCAGAAAAGCTATCCATTCTCCGTTCGAGTGCCGAATCGCGTTGTTGCGCGCCGCGGCGACACCGCGGCACGGCTGCGAAATCACCTCGAATCGGCCGCCCAGCTTCTGGCGATAATGTAGCAGCAACTCCAGTGTCTTGTCGGTGCTGCCATCGTCTACAGCCGTGATGCGCCAGTGGGGATACGTCTGAGCAATGACGCTGTCAATTGCAAAGCCGATGTACCGCTCGGCGTTGCGGGCCGGGATGACGACGTCAACGAGACCTTCCATTGAGCATCTCGACTGTCACGGACGCCAAGGCTGCTGTGGCGAAGTTGCTCGGCGATTGTCTGGGTTGCAGGCGTCTCACCTGGCACGGATTGAAGCCCCCCTCAACCATCAGACACCGTCCATCATATCATCGGGTTTTTTCCAACCCACTCGTGCCCATCGTGAGGCCCTTAGCGAACGACCACGGCTTGGGGCTTGCTCAGCGCCAGCAGCGCTCCTTGCGAATCCCGAAACTGCCAGCGGCAGTAGTAGGCCCGGTCTCGCGCAACACTGCCGGTCAGCGTGCAGCCGCTTGCGCAGCTCACCGGGGTGTGCGATGTCCAGGTGGTTCCATCCACACTCGTCTCGAGCACCGCCGTGTCCACTCCGGCCAGCCCCGCCGGCGGCCGCACGCCGATGGAGATCGTGTCCATTCCTGTCGTCGCCGCCGGCGTCGTGAACGACCCGGTGACCACGTCGTAACCCTGCTCGAGCCGGTAGTAGTACGTTGTGTTGGGAGACAGGGGAGTATTCTTCCCGAGGACAATGTCCCTCCACGAGCCTTTATCGGTGAAAGAAAAACTTTCCACCGGCGTGCCAAAATCGGCATTATCGTCCACTGTCACAGTCACCGGCTCCTCCGCGGACGGAAACAGGTTCCTCAGGATGACCTCCCCGCTTGCTGCACCCACCAGACTGTGCAACCCGGCCCACGCCCCCTTGTTGGCGAAGGCCGCAGGACTTGAAGCCGTTGCCCGCACGTTCAGGCTGGCATAATCGGCGAAGACCGGATCCGCCACTGCCGAGTTCCGCTCGTAAGTTGTGATGTCTCCAACTGATGCCAGGCAGGAGCCTTGATCGCCGGTACCGCCCTTTGTATAGTTGATGGCGCAATATGCTTGTGCCGGCGTCGCCCCTCCTGAGTAATACAGGTTCCGATCCGATGAATCGTTGGTGAACGCGGAAACCACGTGCGCAGCACTGCCGCCGTTCGGATCGCCGGCCGGATGGGGGTTTCTGTAGGCCGCTACAATGCTGTCCCGCCACGACCAGTCCGCCAAGTTCACGCCCACGTCGTTTCGCTCGTAGATGTGAAAATTGGTGGCCGCCGAAAACGGTGCGACCGCGGTAATATACTGCCACGACCCGGCGGGATACTGCACTTCCTTGATCTTCCCCGCCCAGTATTTCGTATCCTGTCCACTGCACGTCGTCTGCGCGGCCCAATCATACGCCGCATTACAAGAAGTGTCGCTCCCGTCCAAATTCTCCAGACAGACCGTGTTCTTCCCGATCTCCGACCGGATGCGGAAGATGCCATTCGCACTCGTGCAGCCAGGCACTTCCGAGATCTGATACAACTGCCCCTTCACCGGCTGCGTTCCGCCGAGTGAGTAAGAAAACACCGTGATGCAGTTTTCCGCTGTATTGTCTACGACGGCCCGGATGGGCTTAAAACCCGGCTGGCTGGCCGGGCAATCCGACGCAGTCGTCCGCATGGGCGAACTCTGCACGATGGCCTGCTCACCCGCGTCGGGCGCATTGCTCGCCATCACGTTGGTGGCGGTCACCGAACCCCAGATCTTGATCGCCGCCTTCCCCCCCGACACCCGCAGGCGATGCAGCTTCACATTCTGAGCCTTCATGTCCAGAGAGTCGGTGGCCGCGGAACTGTTAGTCCAGCAGGCGCCGCCGCTCGACAACAGAACCTGGGTGTGACCCGGAGGGATAGGCCGGTTGCGATTGGCGCCCAGACAGAGGCCCGAGCCCGCCAGCGCGTTGTCGTCCTGAATGGTGATGGTGTGCCGCCCGACATTGATCAGTTGGATCGTGCCGGTAATCGTCCCGGATATCGTCGGCGTGCTCGTAAGGGTCACGTCGGACTCCGACCGGATCAATAGGACCGAGTTCGTATCCTTCACGATCTGACTCGACGATGTCAGCGTCTGCACCGACGACACCGGCTCTCCAGCGGGCCATTTGCCGATCCAGTCCCCGTTGGCGATGGGCTGTGGCCAGTCTTGGTATTTCGGGCCGGCGATGCTCACCCGCTCCCAAAGCTGATCCCGGCCGGTTTCGAAGCTCACGACATCGTTGGCCGTGCCGTAGTCCTTCCCGAACCACGAATCTTGCACGATGACGTTCCGGCAGCCGCCGTATTCGACATACGACCATTTCGGTGGATTGTCCCGCAGTTGGCTCTGTGTCGGTGTCTGCATCCCGGGCCACGGCAGGGAGGTCGACGACGGAAAAACGGGCGAGCAGTTCAACGCTGAGCCCTGCGTCCAGAGGTATCCCAACCCGCTCACCGCGATGTGCGAGCCGAAGATCTTCAGCCCCTTCGTTGTCGACAGGTTGATCCCGTTCTTCGCGTGAATCCGAATGCTGCGGAATTCCAAGCCATTTTGCTCAGACTGGGCCCAGAATACCCACCTCTCCCAGTTCTCGAATCGGAGCCCGATGAACCTCCAGTGGCTCACCTTCGGGTCGTCGCTGTAAGCCAATGGAGTGGTGCTCTGACTCCCGAGGTCCGGCGACCAGAATACTTGCGACGAAGCAGCTAAGGCGCTGCCGTCCAGTATCACCACCTCCCCAGGGTGCGACCGGATCGTGCACGGGGAGGCTTCGGTGCAGGAAAGCGTCAATTGATCGAGCCGGTTCGAGCTTCCAGTGTACCGCCCGCCCCGGATCTGAATGGTGTCGCCGGGCGCCATCTGTTGATATGCCTTCAAAATCGTCTGATACGGGTTGCCGATCGTGCCATCGCCTGTTGCATCACTGCCATTGGTGGCGACAAAACACGTATTGTTATAACCCCCCGACGATGGGCAGGCAGCCCATAGGGGAACAGCGATTAAAACAAGAATTAGAACTCCTAACACGTCTGAACCCTCCGATTACTGTTGAAAGCTCAGGGCCACACTGGACATGTACGCACTGCCGCTGGCCGAGTTGTTCGCGCACTTCCAGACGACTGCCTCGCCCGCAACAACAGCCGCCGTTCCGCTGCCGGTATGGACCGACCCGGTCCCCGCTCCGGCGGGGACCGTCACCGTAACCGACGTGTCCGCGCCGTTGACGCGGAGAGTGCAGACCATTCCAGCGTCGCTTCCTTGACTGCTGGCCAAGCGAATTACCGGATCTGCGAACGTGCCGCTAACCGGCCATGCTACGCTCCGGGTAACCTCGGAGGTATGATCAGCCAAGGAACCCATCGGCGGAAAGTACGCGGTCGTGCTGGCGGCGAGCGCTTCATATCCTGCCCACATGACCACCGACTTCGACCCTCCCCCAACAGTGGCGTCGGTTTGGCATGAAAAGCTGTTGGTCGCCTGGTCGTAGTGCAGTTTTTCGGTGGATGCATTGCACGCCGGCACCGTCTTGACAACCCAGCCCGAGCCATCGTGAACCAGCACCTGGTCATCGCTGCCCGCAGGCAAGCCGCCGCCTCCACCGGCGATCGCACCGAGCTGCACCCAGCAGCCGGCCGTCGAGTTCCAGGCGAGCAGAATCGCCCCGCCGCCCGCGGGGAGCGTCTGGTTCGCATCATCGACAAGGCAAAGGTTTGAATTCGGCAGACTGGATTCGTCCTGAAGCGTGATCGCGTTGCCGCCAACGTTCACCAGGTAAACCCACTGCCCGTCGCTAGGCGAATCGGCGATCGTCGGCGTGCTGGTCAGCGTCACCGCCGCCGCCGCGCTGATCTGCTTATGCGAAACGTTCGCCACCGCAATCGCATCCGTCCCGGTCAGTGTTTGAACGGCCGAAGGAGTGTAGGCGGTCGCCCCCGCCCATGCGTTGTTGCCAAGGAAGGCGTTATCCAGCGCCAAAAACGGCACCGCCGCCGAATCCACCGACCAGACGGCGTCGCTGCCGACGATTGTTTTGGCGAGGCCCGACCCGGGCGACATCTGCCCCCAGGAGGCCGTGCTGCCATCTGTGATCAGATACTTTCCCGCGTGGCCGGTTTGGTCCGGCAACGCCCCGCCCCCTCCGGTAACGTCACCCTGGCAGGAGAACGTGTTCGTCGCCACATCGTAATGCAGTTTCTGGGTCGACGGGTCGCAACTGGGCAGCCCTTGCGCCTGCCACGCCGAGCCGTTGTTGACCAGCAACGTGTCATCCGTGTTGCCCGGATCCGGAACCGCCCCCACCTGCGTCGCAGTGTAGTCGCCCGCCTGAGCGACCACGTCGCCGGTGCGGCCAAATACGCTGCTCACGGCTCCCCCCCCTCCGCCGGCCAGAATCGCCCCCAGTTGAATCCAGCAACCCGCGGCGGCATTGTAGGTGAACTGAATCGCCCCTTTGGCCGGAATCGTCTGGTTCTGGTCGCCAATCAGGCACAGCCCGGAGCCGGGCAGGCTCGCTTCGTCCTGCGCGGTGATCGAATTCGAACCCACGTTCACTACGGTCACCCGCTGCCCGTCGCTGCCCGTGGCGATCGTCGGCGTACTGGTCAGCGTGATCGCCGACGCCGCGCTGACGGCGACCACCGTCGCGGTCGGCGCAATCTGGCTGGTCGCCGCCAGCGACTGCGTGGCCGACGGCACCTCCGACGTCCTCCCGGCATAACTGTTGTCGCCCAAAAACGCGTTGTTCAGCGCCAGAAACGGTACCGCCGCCGAATCCACCGACCAGATCGAGTCGTTGCCCACCGTCGTCTTAGCTAGGCCCGCCCCCGCATCTTGGGCCCCCCAGACGGCGTTGGTGCCGTCCGAAACAAGCGTTTTTCCGGCCATTCCAATCGGCGACGGCAGCCCGCCTCCGCCTTCACCCCCCAGCAGCGCCCACGTGTCAGTGGCCACACAGCCGTAAAGGTTCTGGCCCGCCGGAGCGTCGCTCTTGAAAATCAGCTCACCCAGCTTGCAGGTTGCCGGCAGAACCGTGTTCACCGCCACTGGCCGGGTCGACGCGGCCGAGGAAAAATCCACATTCCTCGCCTGGTTCGCGAGATCCACTCTCGTCTGGCCGTAGCTCACTGCCGCCAGCGTGGTCCAGATAAGTACACCTCGAGACTTCTTCATGATTCGTCCTTTCCACAGTGCGCGATGCGAGGCCGCCGCCAAGCCTCCTCGTCCCTGGGGGAGCAATACTCCCTGGAAGCCCGGCAGTCGGCAGCGAGAAAACGCGTCCTCGATTCCGCGCCCCGGATACGCCTCGGCTCCCGGCGGATGTGCGCCGCGACAACCGACCAGGGACGTAGGACATCCCCACACGCATTATGGCATCGGCCAGCTAAAACCACGCCTTGGAGTTCCCCGCATGTCCCTGCAAATACGTAAGATAATTTCTCGGCCCCGTCTGTGACTGGAAAAACCGCCGTGGCGGCTCGCTTGCCTGCCGACCAATGAAAGACCATCAGAAAATGCGCCTCCGAAATATTTCTAAAGCCGCCGTCAAATGGTGTCGCCGGGCGCTGACAGCGCTCGCCCTGCTGTTCCTGTTTGTCACCTTCACCCCGGCGGTGGAGTTTCCGGCACGGTGGCTCGCCGGACCATGGGCGGATCCCAAAGGCCAAACGCTGATTGTCCTCGGCGGCTCGGTGTTGGAGGACGGCACAATGGGCCTGTCCTCGTATTGGAGAGCCGTCTACGCCGCCCGCGCATTCCGCCGCGATGGCTTTCGCTGCCTCCTCGTCACCGGCGGCAGCCGAACCACCGTGCCCTTGGCTCACGTCATGCGGGACTTCCTGGTTCCTTTGGGTGTGCCCGAATCAGCCGTCACCACTGAGGCCCGCTCCTCCAGCACCCGCGAAAACGCCCTGTTTTCAGCGCCGCTGCTCGCCGCGCTTCCCCGCCCTTACGTGCTCATGACCAGCGACATCCATATGTACCGCGCTCACCGCGTCTTCGCCAAGGCAGGCATCCCCGTTCTGCCCCGCCCGGTCCCCGACGCTCTCAAGCGCGCCGGCCATTGGCCTCAGCGCTGGATCGTGTTCCTCGATATCCTCGCGGAGACCGCCAAGATCTTCTACTACGCCGCCCGCGGCTGGATCTGAGGGGAGCCGGAGATCTCCGGCCGCAACCTCCAAAGCTGGTCCCCGCCGCTTACACCCGTAACCCGTTCCTCCCTCATGCGTCTGCCATACTCAGGAGGACGATGTCCCGTTCGCTGACCCCAGCCGCGCTCTTGATCCTCTCGCTCTTCAGCCGGCTGCCCGCGCCCGCCGCCTGCCCGGCCGGCGCCGCTCTGCTCACCTTCCAACTCGCCGTCGAGTCTGGTCCTGCAACTCCGGCCCGCCCCATCCGGGCCGTCAACACCCTGTTGCCCGGCCAGACCGTGATCTTCGCCCCGATAGGCGCCGGCCCGGAGAAGCTCAGCAAAGGCAAGGTCTCCATCGTGCTGGTGCCATCGCGCTCCGGAGAAAACATTACGATCGTCAAGCCTCAGCCCGCCCACTATCCCTCCCGCTGGGAAGTGCCCAGCCGCACTCGAGTCGTCGCTCTGGTCTACGGCCCCGGGGGCCTCGACATCGGAAAGGTCTCCTCTCTCGTCTCTAGGGACCGCGAGCTCGTCGAACAACTCGCGAACTACGCCGAGCAAACCTCCCGCACCGAAGAGCTTCTCCAGGCCCTCGCCGAGTGGGACCGCACCCCGACCGGCACCGACAAGCTCAACGCCGCGCTGGCCGGCTTTTCCACCGCCTTCGGTCGCAACATCCCGCATCTGAACCGCAGCGCTCCCGCCGACGAACAGCTCGCCACTCTGCTGCGCGCCATCAACCCCGCCCTGTCTGCCTATGACCCCCTCACCCCCGAGCCCCGCCAGCGCATGGCGCAGTCGGCGATGCTCGCCAGCTCGGTCGCCGGCCTTTTCTTCGGCGGCCCCGTCGGCCTCGCCGCCGGAGGCGCCGCCATGTTCGTCAACCTTAGCGATATGGTCTTCCCGGACACCGAATTCCGTTCCGCCTTCGTCCAGGAAACCCAGCCCTACACCCTGACCCTCTGCGCCAAGCGCCAGCCCCATCGATCCCGCACCCGGCTCGCCTACCTCTGGGCCGTCCGCGTGCCGGATATCGATACCCCGGCGCTCGCCCTCGAGCCGCCCGTTCACCTCTTAGCCGGCGCCGCCACCCCCGTCAAAGTTCGGCTCAAAGATCCCAGCGCCGCGAGATTTCTCCACCGCGCACACGACTGGAGGCTGCTGCCGGCCTCTGGATCGAACCCTGTCCCCGTCGGCGTTCGCGTCCTGCCCGACGCCCAAGCCCTCGAAATCGACCTGCGCCAGGCTCGCCCTGCTCCCGCCGCCTACCGCCTGGCCACCAAGTGGGATTGGACGGAGGTCGTCGCCGAAGGGGAGGTCGTTGTTCACGAGCTGCGGGGCGAGCCCGTCGTCGCCCCCGCCTCCCGGGATCGCCTCGTCCGCGGCAGCGGCGCCGTGCCCGTCCAACTGGCCGGCTGCGACTTCCAGTTCGTCGAGAAGCTCGAGCTGCGCAAGCCCGACGGCGCCACTGACACCCTGAAATTCGACCTCCCGCTGGGCCCACGCGCCGGCCCCCAGCAAGAGCTCCGTACACTCATCGATACCAACCGGCTGGAGCCCGGTCACTATACGCTCGTACTGACCATGACCGGTGGCGCCACCCGCGAGGCAGCTCTGCGCATCCTCCCGCCTCACCCCAAGATCGCTCCCTTGCCTTTGCGGGTGAACCTCGGGGAATCTGTCCAGCGGATTCCTGTCACCGGCGAGGGCCTGGACCGAATCACCGAAATCGAGTGTGACCACGCCGATGTCGAGCTGGTGGGTGACAAACTCGTCGTCCGACTCGGGCCGGCGGCCCGCAAAGGTGACCGGCTCGACCTGCGGCTGAAAATCGAGGGAGTCCAAGCGCCGGTAACCATCTCATCCGCCCTCGAAGTCACCGGTCCAAGACCCCGCTTCGACCACATACAGGTCTCCCTGCCGGGCGCCATAGGCATTGAGCTCGCTAACGGAGAGCTGCCGGCCGGTTCGTTTGCCACTTTCTCCCTCCGCATTGAACCGCCCTCGACCGCGCCCACTTTGCACCTTGCTTGTGCCGAATCCGAGATGACCCTCCTCCGCGTGTCCGTCCGCCCCGGCCAGGAACGCGAAGCTGTCCGCCTCCGCTGGACCGGCCCCGGCGCACTGTTCCTCTCCCTGGATCCCGGCGCCATCGGCCAATCGGGTTGCACTTTGACCGCCGTCGCCGAAACCGAAACCGAGGGCCGCTCTGATCCCCGCCCCCTGGGTAAGGTCGTCCGCCTCCCGTGGATCGAGAGCTTCGAGCTCTCCGATGAGCCCGCCGGAGACGGCGCCTATTTCGGCATCCTGCAAGGCGAGGACCTCGAGGTCATCGAACGCGCCGGCTGGAACGCCTGGTTCGGCCTCGAAGTCCCCGGCCTGCCCGTTCCCGTCGCCGGCGCCGGCCACAAACAGCGCCTCAGAATCGCCTTGCCTTGGCCCTCCCCCACGCCCCACGCGCCGCTCTACATCTGGCTGCGCGGCGAACAGAAAGGCCGCGCCACAACCGCCCGGTACTAGGCGCGTTAGCTATACTCGTAGGCAATGTGGCGCTCGGTGCTTCTATTCGCCCTCGCCGGCGCCGTGCTCGCCGGGGAAATCACTCCCAGAGAATACCGTAACCGCCGACAGGCCCTCCGGCAGGAACTCAACGACGGCGTCACCATCCTCATCGGCGCCACCGAAGACGAGCGCGGCAACCTCCGGTCCCCTTTCTTCCAGGAATCCAACTTCTACTACCTCACCGGCTGGAGCGAGCCCGGCGCCATCATTGTCCTGGCGCCAGCCCGCGAAGTTCTCTTCATCCCCCGCCGCGACCCCGAACGCGAGAAGTGGACCGGCCCAAAGGCCGACCCGTTCGCCAGCGGCATCCGTGAGCTCACCGGCTTCGACCAGGTCGAGGCGGCCGAAACCTTTGAATCCCAGCTCGCCGGCCTCGTCGAAGCCGCTCCCAAGGTCTATACCCTCCTCGGCCAGCCTTACAGCGACCGCCTGAAAAGCCTCCTCCCGCTGCGGGAATTTGCCGACGCTTCCACTGCCATCGCCAAACTCCGCATGAGGAAGTCCCCCGCCGAGCTCGCCCTCATCCGGCGCGCCACCGAGGTCACCATGGAGGCCCACCGCGCCGCCTGGAAACGTCTGGCGCCCGGCCTGTACGAGTACCAGCTCGCCGCCACCATGTCGGCCGTCTACCTGGACGCCGGCTGCGCCCGCCCCGCCTACTCCCCCATCGTCGGCTCGGGCCCCGCCGCCACCATCCTGCACTACTCCAGCCTCCGGCGCCGCATCCAGTCCGGCGAGTTGGTCCTCATGGACGTGGGCGCCGAATGTAGTCGCTACGCCACCGACATCACCCGCACGGTTCCCGCCTCGGGCCGCTTCACCAAGCGCCAGCGCGAGCTCTACGAAATCGTCCTCGGCGCCCAGCAAGCCGTCCTCGCCGCCGTCAAGCCCGGCATGACCCTCTCCAAGGAAGGTCCGAACAGCCTCTACCGTATTGCCCTGGATTACTTGAACTCGCACCGCGCGGATGGAATCGAAGGCGGCCTCGGCCGCTATTTCACCCACGGCATCGGTCACCACGTCGGCTTGGACGTCCACGACGCCAACGACCCGGAACTCCCCTTGGCCCCCGGCATGGTCATCACCATCGAGCCGGGCCTCTATATCCCCGAGGAAAACGTCGGCATCCGCATCGAGGACGTCGTCCTCGTCACTGAAACCGGAGCCGAGTTGCTCACTGCGGCCTTGCCCCGGCAGCCGGAGGAGATTGAGAAAGCGCTTCGGAAGGGCAACTAGGATGCGCCGCCCCCGCGCACAGACGCTCGCCTATATCGGCTTAATCGCCGCCTGTTTCCTCATCGCGATGGCCGCCGGCTGGACTACTTTCGGAGCCCAGATAGACAACGACGCCTACGATTTCTTCTTCCGTCTGCTGCCCCCGGACCCTATCCCGGCACAGGCGGTGATCCTGGCCGTGGACGAGCGCAGCCTGATTGAGCTCGGCGGTCTCCGCCGCCTCCGGGACATCATCGCCGGAGGTCTCGAAACCATCGCTGCGGCCAAGCCAAAGGCTGTGGTGGTCGATCTCATCCTCGCCGACACATCGGATTCCGGCCAGGACGCCCGCCTGGAAGCAGCTTTTGCCAAGACGCCAAACTTGGTCCTGGCCTGCGACTTGATCCCTGGCGGCTGGGAAGATCCCTTGCCCCGCTTCCGGCGCTTGGCGGCTGCGGTCGGCCATGTCCACGCCGACCCGGATCCCTACGACAACGTCACGCGTAGGATTCCGCTGGAGAAGGCCGCTCCGAACGACCGCCGCTGGGCCCTCTCCCTGGAAGCCTTTCGCCTGGCTCGGAACGCGCTTTATATCTCCGAAACCCCGGAAACCATCGAGGTCGCCGGCACTGTCATCCCCGCCGCCCGCCAGGAGGCCCGGCCGCTTTACCTCCGCTTCCAGCGCCGGCCGCTGCCGCGAATCTCCTTCGCGGAACTGAACAGCGACTCGTCTTTGGCCGGCCGCTTGCGCGACGCCGTCGTCTTTGTCGGGGTTACTGCTCAGTCGGCGGCCGACGATCGGCACATGACGCCTTACTCCGGCGGTCAGCCCCTGCCCGGCGTCGAAATCCACGCCATTGCCTTCGAAACACTCGCCCGGGGCGAGTTTCTGACGCCGGCCTCCGACCTCACCGTCTTCCTCTTCTGCCTCCTCACAGCCGCCGCTGCAGCGCTCACCTTCCGGCGCCTTTCAGGCTGGCCCGCCTATCTTGCCGGTATCGGCCTGATCGCCGTCGCACACTTCGTCCCATATCTGTTCTTCCGTGCCGGGTCCGTCTTCCCCTTCGCCGCCCCAGTCTCCACCGCTTGGCTCACCGTCGCTGGCGCCGCCACTTGCCAGCATTTCGTCGTCCGGCGCCTCCTTCGCAAGTCCGAAACCGCGCGCGACCGCTACCAGCAGGCCATCCACTTCGTCACCCATGAAATGCGGACGCCCCTGACCGCTATCCAAGGCTCCAGCGAGCTCATGGGCCGCTATCACCTGCCGGAGGACAAGAGCCGGCAGCTCGCTCAGATGATCAACGCCGAGTCCAAACGCCTCGCCCGCATGATCCAGACCTTCCTCGACGTCGAGCGGCTCACCGAGGGCCAGATCGAGCTGAAACGCGAGCCGTTCGACCTCAGTACAATTGTAGAGTCGTGCCTCGAGCGGGTCCGGCCGCTCGCCGAGCGTAAGCGGATCACGATCCACGCCGGGCCGGTCTCCGGCGCCCTGGTTGGCGACCGGGAATTGATGGAGTACGCCCTCTACAACCTGCTGAACAACGCCGTTAAGTACTCCCCGGCAGGAACTGAGATCCAGGTCTTCGCGCGAAGGCAGGCCGGCCTGCTGCGGATCTCAGTCCGCGACCAGGGCATTGGCATGGATGAGGCGGAGTTGAAAAGCATTTTCAAGAAGTTCTACCGCACCAAGAAAGCCGAAGCCTCCGGCGAGGCGGGCACTGGCATCGGCCTCTCCCTCGTGGACCAGATCGTCACCCACCACGGCGGCCGCGTCGAGGTCACCAGCAAGCCTGGCGCCGGCTCCTGCTTCACCATCGTGCTGCCGGCCGCCGTGCCCGCCACCACCGTCGAGGGCGGCTGAGGAGGGCGAGATGCGACGCCTCCTGGTGGTCGAAGACGATAATGCGGTGCGCGCCACCGTCACCACCTTCCTCCAACTGGAAGGCTACCAAGTGGACGCCGTCGCCTCGACTCACGAGGCCCTCGAACTTCTCCGCTCCAGCGCCTATCCCATTGTGATCTCCGACATCTACCTGGACGAACGCAGCGGCTTGGACATCCTCCACGCCGCCCGCCAGGCTGACGCCCGCTGCGCCGTGATCCTCATGACCGGCCGCGGCACGATGGAAACCGTCATGAAAGCTACCGAGGGCGGGGCCTTCGACTACATCGCCAAGCCGTTCGAGCTCGACCGCATGCTGGAGATCATCAAGCGCGCCGAGGCCGATCTGGACAGCCGCGAGGAAGAAGAAGCCGCCGAAATCGACGAGATCCCCGAAAGCGAGATGATCGGCAGCTCCGCCGGCATGGTCGATGTCTACAAGACCATCTCACGGGTCGCCCCCACCGACGCCACCGTCCTCATCGAGGGTGAGACTGGCACCGGTAAGGAACTGATCGCCCGCCTCATCCATCGCAACAGCAAGCGTGCCGACCAGCCCTTTGTCCCCGTGGATTGCGGCGCGATCCCGCCCACCCTGCTCGAGAGCGAGCTCTTCGGCGCCCTCAAAGGTTCTTACACCGGGGCCGACCGCGACCGCATCGGCGTCTTCGAATCCGCCAACCGCGGCACCGTCTTCTTGGACGAAATCGGCGATGTCGAGCACGGCTTTCAATTGAAGCTGTTGCGCTTCTTGCAGGAACGCCAGATCCGCCCTGTCGGCTCCCCTCGCGCCCGGCCTGTCGATGTCCGCATCCTCGCCGCCACCAACCGTGACTTGCAGCGGCTCGTCGACGAGGGCAAGTTCCGCGAGGATCTCTGGTTCCGCCTTAACGTCGTCCGCGTGAAGGTGCCGCCCCTGCGCGAACGCTACGGCGATATCCCGCTCCTCGCCAACTTCTTCCTGAAGCGCTACAACCAAAAGTACGCCCAGCAGGCCCGCCTGCTGGAATCCGGCCTCAGGGTCATGGCACAGTACCGCTGGCCCGGCAACGTCCGCCAGCTCCAGCATATGATGGAGCGGCTAACGATCCTCGCTCCCCACGGTCGCATCGACGAGGAAGCCGTGCGCGCCGCCATCCGCTCCATGGAGTCCCGCGAGCACGTCAGCGAGTCCTTGGCCGATACCGAGGCCGAACAGATCCGCCGCGTCCTCGCCGTGACCAAGGGCAACAAATCCCAGGCTGCAAAAATCCTGGGCATCGAACGCAAGACCCTCTACCGCAAACTCGAGCGGATGGGCGAGCACTGAATCCCGCGGCGGCAAACGCCGCCATGCTGCTAAGTCCTTAGAACCCGGCGCAATATCTCTGCGGCCGCCACAGCATTCAATTCCGCCTCGGCCGTCAAGTCTTCCCCCTCGCTGAAGTCCGCGCCCGGAACGCGGCATAGCAGGGCCTCGCCCTGGAAGTTGAACAGCGAGCGCGCTAGCCCAACCACTTCGCCCGGACCCATCGCATGGCCAAGCGGTGTCCCCCACCGCCCCGCTTCGACCGGCTCGATGCGGGCCTTACCACCCTCAATATCGGCGTCGATGAAGACCACCCGGTCCGCGCCGGCCATCTCCTCCGCCATCTCCGGCGTCAACTGCGTCACGGCCCAAGTCTTAGCCCCCGGCATCGGCCCCGCCAGCTCCAGCACCCGGTGCGCCACACCGTCATCCCGGCGCAGCCGGTTACCGATCGCGACCACCAGCGTCCGCACCTAACCCCGCTGAACCCGGTCAATCAGCTCGCCCCGCCTGTTGCGCAGTTCGATGATCAGCGGCATCTGGCCGATCGCGTGCGTCGAGCACGACAGGCAGGGATCATAGCAGCGCACCGCCGCTTCCACCCGGTTCAGCATGCCCTCGCTGAGCCGGTTCGCCGTCACGAAGTACCGCGCCGTCTGCTCCACCGACTTGTTGATCGCCAGATTGTTCTGCGATGTGGCAATCAGCAAGTTTGCCCTCCGGACCAACCCGGTCTTGTCCACCTCATAGTGATGGAACAGCGTGCCGCGCGGCGCTTCGCACGAGCCGACCCCCTCCCAGTTGTTTTGCCCCGCATCCACCCGTACGTGTTCCCCAAGGAGCTCAGGATCGGCCAGCAGCTCCTCAATCCGCTCCACCGAGTGCAGCATCTCGATCAGGCGCGCCAGGTGATACAGGAACGACTCGTTCCGCACCACCCAGTGCCGTTGCCGGAATTCCCTCAGCTCCCGGTCGGCTTTGGCCGTTCCCATAGCGTGCACTACGTTCAACCGCGCCAGCGGCCCAACCCGGTACATCCCGCCCGGATACCCCAGCGGCTTGTAGTACGGGAACTTCATCAACGACCACTCCTCGCTCGCCTCCCCGAGAAACGTCCGGTACCGCTCCGGCCGCAGCCCGTCCGCCACGATATTGCCTTCGCTGTCCACAATGCGGATGCGGCCGTCATAGAATTCCATCTCGCCATCCTCATTGACCGTGCCCATATACAGCGTCGGGAAGTTGCCCATGTTGCGAACCTCGGCCTCAAACTGATCCAGGATCGACTTGAAGCGCTCAATCGCCATCTCAACGGTCTGGAAAGCCTCCGGAATCCAGCCGGCCATCTCATCCCGTTCCTTCTCCGACACGGCCTTTAGCACGCCCCCGGGCGCGCCCCACGACGGGTGGATACGCTTGCCGCCCAGCAGTTCAATGATCCGCTGCCCGAACTGTCGCAGCCGAATCCCCCGCCGCACAAACTCAGGCTCGGTCTCCGCCAACCCGAAAATGTTTCGCTTCTTCGCATCTGCGTCCATGCCCAGCAACAGGTCCGGCGAAGAGAGGTGGAAAAAGCTCAATGCGTGGGATTGGAGCACCTGCGCGTAGTTCATCAGCCGCCTCTGCTTTTCGGCCGCTGGCGGCACCCTTACCCCCAGGATCGCGTCCCCTGCCTTCGAGCTCGCCAGTACGTGGCTCACCGGGCAGATGCCGCAAATCCGCGACATCAGACCCGGCATTTCGTAAAACGGCCGGCCTTCGCAGATCTTCTCGAAGCCCCGGAATTCAACAACGTGGAACTGCGCCGACTGCACCTCGCCGCGGTCATCGACGTAAATGGACACCTTGGCGTGTCCCTCGATCCGCGTCACCGGATTGATGACGATTCGTTCCGCCATTGCTCAGCCGAACCTCCGCCGCTCGCCCGCGGGCGCCTTCCCGTCCAGCAGACTCATCAGAATGCGGTGAATCTCGTCCGCCGTCGGCGGACACCCTTGCAGGAAGTAGTCCACCTTGACGACTTCGTGAACCGGCCGCACCCGGTCCAGCAGCCGTGGCACGATCGGATTGCCCGCCGGCAAACCGATCACCGGCGCCGCTGTTTCTTTATATGCCCGATCCAGCACCTCCCCCAGCGAAAATAGGTTGCGCATCGCTGTCACGTTGCCCGTCACCGCGCAATCACCAAACGCCACCAATAGCTTCGTCCGCTTCCGTATGTGACGGATCTGCTCGAGCTGCTCCTCGTTGGCCACCGCCCCCTCCACCAGCGTAATGTCCACCTCTGGAAAATCTTTGTAGTCGGTCATCGGCGAAGCGCAAATCTCCGCCCGCTCCCCTAGCTCCAGCAGGCGCTCGTCCAGGTCCAGAAACGACATGTGGCAGCCTGAGCAGCCTCCGAGCCATACCGTCGCCAAGCGCGGCTTCTTCCCTACCGGATCCATTCGTGCTTCTCCCGCGCCGTCACAATGTATTTCAAGAAGCGCCGGTCCTTCCGCATTTCACCCACCGTTACACCCTTGCTGAACAGCGCTCCCGTCGGGCACACCTGGACGCACTTGCCGCAGTCCGTGCAGGTCTCCGACTGCCCCCACGGCTCGCCCATATCGGCGATGATCACCGAGTTCGTGCCGCGTCCCTTCAGGTCCCACGTGTGAGCCCCTTCCACCTCATCACAGACGCGGATACAGCGCGTGCAAAGGATGCACCGGTTGTGATCCAGGCCGAACCGCTCGTGGCTGGTGTCCACCCCCAACTTGGGGAACTGGTAACGGAGGCGCACGTGATCGATCCCGAGTTGCGCCGCCAGGTCCTGCAATTCGCAGTTGCCGTTTTGCACGCAAACGGCGCAGACGTGGTTCCGCTCGGCAAACAACAGCTCCACAATCAGCCGCCGGTGGGCCTGCAAGCGCGGCGAGTTCGTTCGCACTACCATGCCCTCCTCCACCGGCGTCATGCACGAAGCCGCCAGCTTCGGCTGCCCGGCAATCTCCACCAGACACAAGCGGCAAGCCCCCACATCCGAGATCCCGCCTACGTGGCACAGCCGCGGGATACGGATCCCGTTATTCCAGGCCACATCAAAGATCGTTTCGCCCACCAGCCCGGTGACCATCTTGCCGTCAATCTCCAGCGTCTTGACACTCATGTCATCCCCCGCCGGGCGAGCTTGGCCTCATACTCGTGCCGGAAATACCTCAGCGTCGTCATCACTGGGTTCGGTGCGCTCCGCCCCAGACCGCACAGACTCGTCTCCTGCAGCAGCACCGAGAGTTCCTCGAGCAACCCGATGTCCTCCGGCCTTCCCTCCCCACGCACAAGCCGCGATAGGATATCGTGCATTTGCACCGTCCCCGCGCGGCAAGGAATGCATTTTCCGCAGGACTCGTCCATGCAGAACTCCATGAAGAACCGGGCCACGTCCACCATATCCGAGCTGTCGTCCATCACAATCAGCCCGCCCGAACCCATAATCGAGCCGATCTCGGCCAGCGACTCGTAATCCACCGGCACATCCAGGAACTGCTCCGGGATGCAGCCCCCGGACGGTCCGCCCGTTTGTGCCGCCTTGAACTTGCCCCCGTTGGGGATCCCGCCGCCGATGTCAAACAGTATCGTCCGCAGCGATGTCCCCATCGGCACTTCGATCAGTCCCGTGTTGGCGATCTTTCCCGCCAGCGCGAACACTTTCGTGCCTTTGCTGGTTTCCGTCCCGATCGAAGCGAACCACTCAGCCCCTTCGCTGATAATCGGCGCGATGTTGGCAAACGTCTCAACGTTGTTGATCAGCGTCGGCTTGTTCCAAAGTCCCGCTTCCGGCGGATACGGCGGCCGCTGCCGCGGCTGGCCTCGCTTGCCCTCGATCGAGGCGATCAGCGCCGTCTCTTCGCCGCAAACAAACGCCCCGGCGCCCATCCGCAGATCCACACGGAATTGAAACCCCGTCTCCAGGATCCGGTTGCCCAGCAGCTTCTCGCGCTCCGCTTGCCGGATCGCTGTCTGAAGCCGCTGGATGGCCAGCCCGTACTCGCCCCGCACGTAAATGTATCCTTGCTGCGCCCCGACCGCGTAGCCGGCAATCGCCATCCCTTCCAGCACCCGGTGCGGATCACCCTCCAGCACGCTCCGGTCCATAAAGGCCCCGGGATCCCCTTCATCGGCGTTGCAAACCACGTATTTGACCTCCGACGGCTGGCGCGCCACCAGCTCCCACTTCAACCCCGTCGGATACCCCGCCCCACCCCGCCCCCGCAGTCCGCTCCGGTTGACCTCCTCGATGACCTCCTGCGGAGACAGTTCGGTGACCGCATACGCCAGCGCCCGGTAGCCCCCAACCGCCACGTAGTCCAGCAGGCTTTCCGGGTCCATCCGCCCGCTGTTGGCCAGCACGATCCGCTTCTGACGGGCGAAAAACGGGGCATTCAGGTCCGCCTTCTTCGACGCCAGTTGCGCCTTATCCACCGGATTCGCGCTCACCAGCGCCGGCGCATCAGCCGGCGTCACCTCCCCGTATAAGGCATCCTCGGCCGTGCTGCGCACCAGCGGCCCCCGGCTGCACAACCCCAGGCATCCCGTGCCGCGTACCTCCACCTTCCCTTGCCGCCCCGACGTCTTGATCACATCGGCGATGGCCTTCTTGACGCTTTCGGCGCCGCATGAGATGCAACCCGCCGCCGTGCAGCAGTAAATCCGGTTCTCCAGTTGCGCTTGCCGCCGCTGCTCCGTCGCTTCCAGTTCATGCAGTTGCTCGACGGTCATTCCACACCTATCCTGTCCAGGTCCTCGTGCAGCTGAGCCGGTGTCAGCCGCCCCACGATCTCCCCGTCCCGGATCACCGCCGGCGCCAGGCCGCACGCCCCAATACAGCGCGCCGACATCACGCTCACCTTGCCGTCCGCACTCGTCGCGCCGGCCTTCGCGCACCGGCGTTCCAGCGCCTCCAAAAGCCCCAGCGCCCCCTTTACATAGCAGGCGGTCCCGAGACACACAATGTAGCAATGCTCGCCCTTCGGCTCCAGCGCGAAGAAATGGTAAAATGTCGCCACCCCAAGCACGCGGCTGGGCGGCAGCTTCAGCTTGCGCGCAATCGTCTTCAGTAATTCCGGCGTCAGGTAGCCGTACAGCTCTTGCGCCGTGTGCAGAACTTCGATCAGCGCGTCGCCCGCATAGTGATGGCGCGACATAGCGCGCTCGAGCATCTTCTCCCGGTTGTCCCGCGCCTCGGCCCCCGCCCCCTGCCTAGCGGGCCTGGCCAGAGTTTCTTTCGGCATGAGGCTGCCTCGGTTCGTAGATGCAGAACGGCTCCTCGGCCAGGTAATCTCCCGTCATCCCGTAGGCCCGCGCCCTGCATCCCATGCACACGTTCTTGAATTCGCAGATGCCGCACTTGCCTTCCAAGTTCTCCGTGTCGCGCAGCTCGGCGAAGATCGGCGCATGCTCCCAGATATCCCGAAAGCGGGTCGTCCTGAGGCTGCCGGCCGAAACCGGCAGGTACCCGCACGGAAACACTTCCCCACGGTGCGAAATGAAGCACACCGCGCTCCCCGCCAGGCACCCCTTGGTCACCGCGTGCATGCCCTCCTTAGCCAGTTCCGGAACCCGCTCGCCGGCCCGCCGCGCCTCCGCCCGCCTCTGCCGCATGATCCGGTAGTAGTGCGGCGCGCACGTGGCCTTCAATTCCAGGTTCGAATCCAGCGAGCGATCGTAGAACCAGCTCAGGATCCGCTCCGCGTCTTCCCCTTGGATTGCCTGTTCGTCCTTGATCGTCAGCCCGCAGCCCACCGGCACTAACAGGAACATGTGAAACGCATCCACGCCCAGACGCTGAGCGAGATTCAGAATCTCCGGCAACTCGTGCTCGTTGTGCCGGGATACGGTTGTATTGATTTGCGTCGATACGCCCAGCTCCTTCAGCAACTTGATCCCCCGCACCGCCGCATCGAAGGCGCCCTTGTGGCCGCGGAAGGTGTCGTGCGTCACCGGATCGGCCCCGTCCAGGCTGATTGACACCCGCTGAATGCCTGCCTCGTGGATTCGGTGGGCCATCGCTTCGTCGATCAAAGTGCCGTTGGTGGCCAAGGCCACCCGGATGTCCTTTTCCGTGGCGTAGCTGGCCAAGTCGAAGACGTCGCGCCGCCACAGCGGCTCCCCGCCGCTGAGCACCAGAATGAATGGGGCATATTCCGCAATCTGTTCGATTACCCGGCAGCACTCCGAGTAGCTCAAGTCGTCCGGCGACATCAGTTCTGTCGCGCTGGCCCGGCAATGGATGCACCTCAAATTACATCCCGTGGTGAGCTCCCAGAATATCAGCCGCGGCCGGTACTGCCCAGATTTGCCGTGCGGTCGCACGTCATTTTCGGTGCAATTCGATAGCCAGCTAACCGGCCTTTGAAATCAAACGATTACGCCCCCCCCCATTGGGCGATTTGGCGCAAACACCCTGCGGTGCGCTCCAACGCATCCCCTCCGCTTCAAAGAAGTGGGTCTTTTGCCCCAACCCCCTCACGGCGGCCAGCTCTCCTCCCGCCACGCCATATCCCAAAACATGTACTCGTAACGCGCCGAGATCTCAAACAACTCAATCGCCCCCTCCCGCGCCGCCCCACTCAGCGTCCGCCCCTCCGCATCCATCATCTCCAGGACTTGCCGCACCGTCGCCCCATACTCCTCCCCGCCATACTGGTCGATCCACCGCTGATAATCCGCGTTCTTCGACCCTCGCTTCTTCAGTTCCTTTCCCACCTCCCAGTAGATCCAGTAGCACGGCAGCATCGCCGCCAGACCTTCGGCAAACGGCCGCTGCGAAACGCTGGCGATCAGGTGGTTGGTGTAAGCCCGCGTCGTCGGAGCCATCTTCGCCCTCCGCCCCGCCCCGCCCAGCAGGCTTTCGTGAAGCTGCCGCTCGACCTCCAGCGCCTCCACCGCATGGCGACTCAAAATGGTGCTCCACTCCTCGCGCGGCGCCTTCGCCGCCAGCAGGCTCAGCGCCCGGCTGAACGCTCCCAGATACTGCGCGTCTTGAGCCAGGTAATACTCAAACCGCGACCGCGGCAGGTCCCCCTCCACCAGCCCCGTCAGGAACGGGTGTTCGAGCGTCTTCGCATAGATCGGGCGAATCCGCTCCCACATCGCCTCCGTCAACTCGCCGGCCACCACCGGCAGCGCAACCAGTACCACCAGTGCCGCTCGCATGGCGCCTCTCAACAGCATACCCGCCGCCCGGCCCCGCCACTCGCCCCCAGTTTCCGCCGCGCCCGCCGGAACACCGACAGCAGCATCGGCTCCGTCAGTCGCCCCGTCAAGGTGTTCTGCTGGCTCGGATGATAAGAGCTGATCAGCAACGGCTGCCCGTCGCCCGTCCGGTGCTCGCGGTCATGCGCAAAGACGAACCCCGACCGCCGCGCGATCAGCCCGCGATCCCGCAAGATGGACAAATACACATCGAACGCCACGCGGCCCAGCGCCACCACCACCTTCAGCCACCGCAACAGCTCCAGCTCCGCCTCCAAATACGGCCGGCACCGCGCGATCTCCTCCCGCAGCGGGCGGTTCCCCGGTGGGGCGCACCGCACGGCCGCTGTGATATAGCAGTCGATGAGTTCCAGCCCGTCGCCCCGCGCTTTGCTCTCCGGTTGCGTCGCAAAGCCGGTCTTATAAAGCACACGGTAGAGAAAGTCTCCCGACCGGTCGCCGGTGAACATCCTCCCGGTGCGATTCGCGCCGTGCGCCGCCGGGGCCAGGCCGATCACCAGCAACCGCGCCGATGCGTCCCCGAACGACGGCACCGGCTTCCCCCAATAATCCCACCCAAGGTACGCCCTCCGCTTCCGGCGGGCCGCCTCGGCGCAATGCTCCCTCAGCCGCGGGCATAGTTCGCAGCCTACCACCCAGTCCTGCAATTCCTTCAAAGATGGAAAACAGGGCTGCATCAATTCGCATTTGAGCGTAACATGGTCCCCAGGAGGCCTACTATGATTGGCGATTGGTCGCGCAGAAAATTCGTCGGTGGATTCTCGATGGCCGGTTGGGGCATTGCCCGCGCCTCAACCACCAAACCCGCCCTGCTCGGCGGCAGCCCCGTGCGCCGGGAGCCGTTTCCAAAGTGGCCCGTCTTCGGTGAGCCCGAATCCACCGCCCTGAAAGAGGTCCTCGACAGCGGAAAGTGGTTTCGTGGCTCCGGCAGCCGCGTCGAGCGCTTCGAGCAGCTCTACGCCAAGCTTCTCGGCGCCCGCCACTGCCTCGCCACCGCTAACGGCACCTCGGCGCTGTTCACTTCCCTGAACGCGCTCGGCGTCGGCCCGGGCGACGAGGTCCTTGTCCCCCCGTACACCTTCATCGCCACCGTTAACGTCGTGCTCCTCCAGCACGCTTTGCCTGTCTTCGTCGATACCGACATCGAGACCTTCCAGATGGATGCCACCAAGATCGAAGCCGCCATCACAGACCGCACCGCCGCCATGATCCCCGTCCACCTGGGTGGAGGCACCGTCAATATGGATGCCGTGCTTCGCATTGCCGGCGAGCGCAATATCCCCGTCATCGAGGACGCCTGCCAGGCCCACCTCGCCGAGTGGCGGGGCCGCAAGGTCGGCACCCTCGGCACGACGGGCTGCTTCAGTTTCCAAGCTTCCAAAAACCTCAACTCCGGAGAAGGCGGCGCCGTCCTCACCAACGATGACGAGTTGATCGAGCGCTGCTACGCCTTCCACAACAACGGCCGCGGACGGCGCATCGACAGCTACAACTTCACCTACGCCGCGCACGGCGCCAATCTCCGCATGACCGAGTTCCAAGGAGCGCTGCTCGCCGCCCAAATGAGCCGCCTCGACGAGCAGTCAAAAATCCGCGAGCGCAACGCCGGTTACCTGACCAACTTGTTGAAAGAGATTCCCGGCATCGAACCTGCTCGCCAGTACGAGGGCTGTACTAGAAACGCCTTCCATCTGTACATGTTCCGCTACCGCGCGGAAGCCTTCGCCGGGTTGGAACGGGCACAGTTCATCAAAGCCCTCCAGGCCGAGGGCATCCCTTGCTCGCGTGGCTACCGCCCGCTGAACAAGGAGCCGTTCCTCAACAACGCCCTCCGCTCGCGTGCCTACCGCAGGATCTACCCTGAAAAGCTCCTCGACGAATGGCAAGAGCGGAATCAGTGCCCCGTTAACGACCGGTTGTGTGAGGAAGCCGTCTGGCTCACCCAGCCCATGCTGCTCGGCCCCCGTACCGACATGGACCAGATCGCCGAGGCGGTCCGCAAAATCCAGCGCAGCGCGGCCGACCTGCGCTCGGCCTAGTCAGCCGCCCACGCTTAAATTGATCTCGCCGATCCCGCCGGTGACGTCCACCTCAATGGTGATCGGGGACTCCCCGTAGGCCTCATTCACATAACGGCCGCCCTCTTTCCGCAGCCCGGGTGTGTGGATCTCCCCGATGCCTCCCTTGGCTACCACAACCACCCCAACCTCCCGGGGTAGCCGGATGTCGGCCTCTCCTACGCCCCCGCGCACTTTCACCGCGAAGTTCCGCTTCCACTCCCCGCTCAGGTCGAGGTTCAGCTCCCCCGCCCCCATCCCGACTTCAAGACTCCGCAGCGATAGTCCGCTAAGATCCAGTTCCCCAACGCCCGCCCCGAGACTGACAAACAGATCGATCGGAACGTCGTTTCTTAGCCTCAAGTGCCACACGTTGCTCATGTCGCCCGCCGGAATCACCTTCTTCCCGCGTCCCAAACCCACGTTCAGCCGGCCGCGGAATCCCGTCTCCTCATACCGCACTTCAGGTCTCCAGTCCGCAGGGAAAGTGAACTCGCCCTCCATCAGCTTTTCTGCCCCGCCCTGGATCCTCAGTTCCCCGGCCGGCATGCGGACTTCGGCCCGCACCATCTCCGCCCTGCCCGCCTCCACGACCTCGGTCTCCGTTCGTGTCTCAGCGGCCTCCCGGTCCACGTGAGCACAGCCCGCCGGCAGCATCGCCGCCAGCACCAGCACTCCTCGCAGCTTCATCACGCACCTCTGTCCTGCTAGACATACGAAGTGTGGCGGGATTTGTTCCCCATGCCAGGAGCGCACAAGCTCTGGCTTCCCGGCTACCCTCCCAGCCGCGCCAGCATCGCCTCCAGCGATTGTGACATCGGCGACAGCGCCGCCCACCCCCGGCTCTCGGGCGCAAATGCTTCTTCGGGAAACCGCTCGCAAATCTCCCGAAACAGCGACAGCAGCTCGAAATCCCGCCACCCGCGCCGGGCTTCCTCCTCCATCGCCTGAAACGCCTCCCCGGGCGTCAGCGCCGGCTTGTACGACCGCGCCGTGGTCAGCGCGTCATAAATGTCCGCAATCTGCAGGATGCGCGCCACCAACGGTATGTCCTCTCCCGCCAGCCCGTCCGGATAACCCGAGCCGTCCCAGCGCTCGTGATGATGCCTTATGATCGGCAGCACGCTCGCCACGCTCTTCAACGGACGGCAGATCTCTTCCCCCTTCACCGGGTGCTGCCGCATGATCGCCCACTCGGCCTCGGTCAGCCTGCCACGTTTGTGCAGGATCGCGTCAGGAATGGCGATCTTTCCGATATCGTGGAGATAACCGCCTCGGTACAGCGCCGTCAGCGCCGATTCCTCCAGACCCAGCGCCCGTCCCAGCGCCACGCTGTAGGCGGCCAGCCGCTCGCAGTGCCCCGATGTGTAACTGTCCCGCGCTTCCACCGCCTGCGCCAGCGCGAACAGGATCGTCTCGACTTCCTCCAGCGAGTCGATCGCCGCCTTGTTCCTCAGCATCGCCCGCACCCGCGTGCGCACCACCTCCGGATGCAGTGGCTTCATCAGGAACTCGTCCGCCCCCGCGGCGATGCCTTGGATCTCGTGCTCGCTGCCCCCGACACTCGTCACCATCAAGATCGGAATCAGCCGCGCGCCCCGCTTGCAGCGGATTCTCCGGCACAGTTCCGCGCCGTCCATCTCCGGCATCACCAGATCGATGAGGATCAGGTCCACCCGCTCGCGCTCCAGCAACGCGAGCGCCTCCGCCGGCCGGCTCGCCTCCAAAATCCGGTACCGCGCCACCTTTAGCATCGCCCGCAGCAGCCGCCGGCTGATCTCTTCACCATCAATGATCAGAATCGTCGCCGTCTTGCCGTCGGCTTCCCCCGACGGCGCCCACACTGAGGCCCGCGGCTCCACAATCCCGGCGGTGGGCGAGTACAAACTCGGCATCGGCTCGTTGACTTGCAGCCTCCCCCCTTCCCATCGGCAGGATCGCCCCCGACCTTAATTCTCGGCTCTCGCCTCGCGGTAAGATGAAGATTCCCCATGCCCAGACAACTCGCTCTCAGTTGCCTCTTTGCCGCCGTCCTGGCCGCCGCCCCGCTCTCCCGCGGCGAACGCGACCGCGCCATGAGCCACCTGCACGCCTCCCGGAAGATGTTCCTCGACGCCGTCTCCGACCTCACCGACGCCCAGTGGAGGTTTAAGCCCGGCCCCGGCCGCTGGTCCATCGCCGAGGTCGCCGAACATATCGCCCTCAGCGAGGACGCCCTGTTTCAACTCGTCACCGCCAAGATCCTGAAAGCGCCCCCTGCCCCGGAAAAGATCACCCCCGAGCAAAAGCAGAAGGACGAAGCTGTCATCGGCACCACCCTCGACCGCAGCCGCAAGGCGCAAGCCGCCGATTTCCTCCAGCCCAAAGGGACTTGGCCCACCCGCGACGCCCTTATCGAGCACTTCAAACAGAGCCGCGACCGGACCATCGCCTTCGTCCGCGACACCGGCGAAGACCTCCGCAGCCATTTCGCGCCTCACCCGCTGTTCACCGAACTGGACGCCTATCAGTGGGTCTTGCTCATCGCCGCCCACTCCCAGCGCCACATCGCCCAGATCAAGGAAGTCGCCGAGCACCCGGACTTCCCAAAACACCACTGAGTCTCGCCGATTCGGCTCGAACCCGTCGTGGAGCGGGCCCCCAGGCCTGCAACGACGGCTGTCGAGCCGTCGGCCAGGCCCGCCGGCACCGGAAGAGCTCTTCGGCCCCATCGCGGCACTGCCCCCGTCCCAATCCCCATCCGCGTTCATCCGCGGCCCATAAACCCCCCACGCCGCTGCCTCCGGAAGCCCGGCGAGACCCCGGTTCTCGCCTCGTCACTCTATTTTGCGAGACTCAGTCGCCTCGCCCAGGCGCCCAAGAATCCCGGCCACGTAGTTGATCGTCTCCCGAATCGGCGGAAGTCCGTAGTAGGTGTCTATTCTCGTCGGACCGGCATTGTAAGCCGCCAAAGCGCGCACCAGATCCCCCCCATACCGCTCGATCAGCCGCCCCAAATACCGGGCGCCGCCGGCAATGTTGTCTTTGACGTCGAACGGATCTTTCACCCCGACTTCCTCCGCCGTAGCCGGCATCAATTGCATCAGCCCTAGGGCCCCTTTCGAGGAAATCGCGCACGGACGGTAGCCGGATTCCCGCTCAATCACCGCCCGCAGCAGGTCGGGCGTGAAGCCTTCCCGGCGCGCCGCTTCCTCAATCACCGCCTCCAGCTCCGACTCTTGAATCCGCTCGCACTCCCCTGAGGACCCCGGCCCCCTCATCGGCCACGGGAAAGTGAAGAAATCGTCCTCCCCCTCTCCTTGCCCGCCTACCTGCCGGCGGATCGAATCTCGCTGCTGCGCCAGCCCCGGCGCCATGGCCGCCGCCACCTCAACAGAAAAATCCGGCGCCTGACCAAATCCGACCGGCGCGATCAGCACCCCCACCAGTAGCCTCGGGAGTCTCACCCCCTCCCCATCGGCGGATTTCCATCCCGGCTACAGATGCAGCCGTACCACGTGCTGCCCCCGCGGCAACGCAATCACAAAGCCGTCATCCCGCTCGGTCACCTTCAGCGGCTGCTCCGCTCCGTCCACCTCAATCCGCCCGGGCCGTTCTTCCACTACCGCAAACGCCCGTGCTGCCGACCGGTAGGAAAACTCCAGCCCCCCTGCTCTGGAAACCGCCGTCTCCAGCCTTCCGTTCAGGTCCACAAGCCGCACCCCCGGCCCCACCTCCGCCGGCTCGATTACGTGCACGCCCCCCGGCAACCATATCGTCGTGCCATCCGCCGCCGGCCACCGCCTCCCGTTCACCTTCGCCGGCCCCTCCCATCTCACGCCCACGTCGCGCAGCGCCTCGACCATCAGCTTGCCCCCCCTCCACTCCAGCCGGGTCACGGTAGACGCGGCCGCTGCCAGCCACGCCCAGTCTGGCCGCAGCAGCGAATGCTCCGCGTACAAGGCCACCCTCGGAAACGTCAGCGACGCCAACCGCACCTGCCGTAACAACTCCGTCCCGGTCTGCCGCTTGGTCGGATAAACGTCCTGATACCGCTCGACAATGTTGATGTCGATGCCCAGCTTCTCCCGGTGCGGCGTCAATGGCGCATATTCGGAGGCGATCCGCGGATACCGCTCCGGGCCTAGGTCCCACACCGTAGCCGGATCTTCAACCAGAAACGTGAAATCGTGCCGCTCCAGCAGCGCCAATGCGCTCTCGGCGTCCGCCCCGATCAGCTCCTTCATCCGCCGGTCGAAGCGGTCATCCACGTGCGTTAACACTATCGCCAGGTGCGGCTTCCGTCTCCGCGCCTGTTCTATTTCCCCGATCCAGTACTCTTGCAGCCGCCGCGCCACTCCGGCCCGGTACTCCAGGAAGAGCCGCAGCGCCGCCGCCTCCCCCGCCTTGCTTCCGCCGCCGAACAGTTCCGCCGGGTCGAAGCCGTGCAGCATTTCAAACTCCCTCCTCACGTCGTCGTTCATCGGCGTGAACCGCGCCGGATTCGCCGCCCCCTCCAGCGACTCGAAGTACAGCTCGGCCAGGTTGACCCCGTCCCAATCGAAACGGTCAATCAGCCCGTGGACCCCGTCGGCCACCGCCCGGGAACACAATGGGTTCACAAGGTTCATGAGCTTGCGCCAGTCCAAATGCGCATCCTGAAAGATGGCCGTCTTCTCCCGCCACTCCGGATGCTCCTCCCAGAAACGCTCACTGACGTGCGGCAGCTCCAGCCACGCATAGACCTGGATCGCCCGGCGATGGCACTCCTCGATCAGCCTCCTGAGCCAGGCGTCCCGCTCGTCATCCGGCTCAAAGTAATGCCACGCGGCCACATGCAGCGCCGACAGACCCGCCGCCCGCCAGCGCCGCGCGAAATACGCCAGATCAACCCGGCTGCGGTAGGAAGAGTCGAGGAACGCCCACAGGTCGCGGGAGCGAAACGGAACCTCCAGTCCCAGCTCCGCCAGCGCGGCAACAATGTAAGGGAATCGTTCATGCCCCTGCTCCCCAGGCCCCGTGGCCACCCAAAGCACGCCGCCGCGCCCGCACCGATATCCCGCCATCAGCGGCGCGCCGCTCCAGCGCTCCCGGGCGAAAATCTTGGCCCCGGGTGGCGCCTCATAGACCGGCAGCTCCACCGCGTTTTCCCAAATAATCGGCAGCTCGGGCAGGCGCTCATCCCGCACGTTGCGAGCCGTCACCCTCCGCTCGCCCGCGCGGAACCCAAACGCCTCCGCGAGGCCCGAGTTCCCTTCCAGGATTACATACGCCCCCTCTTCGGCCGCCTTGCGCCACTCCGCCGCAGCCTCCCTGGCCCCCGACTGCAGCACGACGACTCCCGCCGCATCCCGGCCGCCCTCCATCAGCCCCGCGGAGCTCAGCACCGCCCGCCACCCTCCCGAAGCCCCTCCCTCAATGTGGAAGCAGTACGTTCCTCTCGCCGCCGCCGGCGCCCAAACGAAGGCCGCTAACAGCAGCCCCGCTCTACTTCGTAGTCGCATACCACAAGCCCGCTCGCACTTCGTTGTAGTACGGCCCGCCCACGTTCTCACCCAGCAGATACCTGCCCCGCAGCAGCTCGACCGACAACACTAGCGACTTCGGCATCGACCGCCAGCGGAACCGCACCCCAGGTCCCGCCTCCACAAAGTTGGCCCACCCCTGTCGCTTGGAGTCCGCCGTCAGGTTCGCATTCCAGTACCACTGCGTGTGCAGCCCTCCGAGCGTTTCCAGCACCGGAGCCGTGTAGCCGAACTTGTTCTGCCAGTAGCCGATTACCGTGTTGTCGAACCGGCTCATGAACACCCCATCGGCCAGCGTCTCCGCAAAGCCGCCCGCTGACTCTCCTCCCAGCAGATTCCCGAAGCCCCGCTGAAACGATACCCCGCCGCGGTAATCCGGCGCCATCCGGCCCGCCCGGCCGCTACGATCCAGGTAGCTGATGTCCGTGCCCGCTTCCGCCCACGCTGTCAGCCCTCGCCACGTCCGTGTCCGAACTCCCAATCCAAACACCACCGAGCTTTCCGACAAGTATTGCGGCGCCACCGAACCGACGGTCTGCCGCGCGTCGCCGGCAAACCGCAGCGACACATACGGCTGGAACGGCAGCCGCCCCAACCGCACCTCCGTCTTCAGCTGCGCATATCCGAAGGCGTCCTTCCAGCGCCTCGAATAGAACGGCATCGCCCAGAACGTCACCCGCAACCGCGACACCGCCGGACGCAGATTCCGGTAGGCCCTCTCGGCCTCCGACGCCATCGCCGGATCCGGGCTCCGCCGCGCCAGGTCGAACCACTTCACCGCGACCTCATCCTGCCGCAGCACGTTGTAGGCCCGCCCCAGGTTGAGCATCACCGAGAAATCCGCCGGATCCAGCTCGTGCGCTATCTCCAGATACTTCAGCGCGTCCTTCAGGTAGCCCGCTTCCAAGCTGCGCTCCGCCATGACCTTCGCTTCAACCCCTGCTCCGCTCTCCCCGGCCGCCCTTTGCCCCAGCCGAATCTGCGGCATCCCGAGCGCCGCGCGCACGCGATCCGCTAACTCCTCATCGCCGCCTTCCAGAACCCTCTGAAGCAGCGCTGTCGCCCGATCTGTCTCGTTCCGCCGCAGCAACAGAAACCCCAGTTGGGCCGCCGACAGCAGGTCCTCCGGCGCCCGCTCGACCACCACCCCGAACTGCTCCTCGGCGCGCTCCGCCTGCCCCATCTCGAGAAACAGATACGCCAGCTCCCGCCGCAGCGGCGCGTTGTCCGCATCCAGCGCCAGCGCCCTCTCGAATTCCGAAACGAACGGATAGCGCTCCGGCAATAGCGCCCGGGCCGCCTCGGCCGCCCGCGGCTCCGCTCCCCGCGAAGCCGCCAACAATGCCGCATGCGATTCTTCCCCCCTCCCCAGCCGCCCCCAGACCCGCCCCATGTCCACCAGCAAGGAGCGCCTCTCGGGCCGCAGCCGCCATGCTGCCTCGAAATGCTCCGCCGCCAGCCCGTCCTCATTCCGCTTTTCCGCCAGCCGCGCCAGCTCGAGGTGGGCGCTGAAGTTGCCCGGATCGGCCTCCAGCGCCTTCCGCCACCGAGCAATCGCTTCCCCTAGCGGTTCGTCGATGTTGCGGAATGCCCTCTCGGCCGTCCTTCTGACGCTCTCGTCTCCGCTTCGCCGGAGGCGGTCAAACACCAGCCGCGCTTCTCTGGTCAGCCCCGTCTCGTGACACAGAAACCCGTACTCCAGCGCCGCCTGCTGGTTCGCCGGATCCAGCCGGACCACCTCCCGGAATTGATCTCGCGCCCCCTCGTTCTCGCCCACCTTCAGCAGCGTGTATGCCAGGTCGAGCCGCGCGGCGACCCTCCCAGGCGACGCCGCAATCGCCTCCCGGAAGCTCTCGATCGCCCCGTCGTAGTCGCGGCTTCGGAGTTGCTCGTAGGCTCGTGCCAGGCTCGCATCGCCCGGATCTGCCTTCGGCATTGCAACCTGGGCATACCCCGCTGCGCAGCTCAGCCACACGTATAGGACTTTTCCGGTCACCGGCATAGCCCTTTCTGGCTGTAGGTATAGTGCGTTCGCCCCCACCGGAATTGCAGCCCAATCGCTCCAAGCCCGCTTCCCCCCCAACGTGGCACCATGGAGAGGTTATGACAGCGTTCGCCGGCGTCGATTACATGCACATAGACTCCCTCTTCACCGAAGAGGAGCTGTTGGTGCGCCAGACCGCCCGCCAATTCGTCGACGATAAGGTCATTCCCGTCATTCGCCAGTGCTACAACGAGGGCCGCTTCCCCGACCAACTGATCCCTGAAATGGGCCAACTCGGCTTCTTCGGCGCCAACCTGGAGGGTTATGGCTGTGCCGGCATGAGCAACGTCGAATACGGACTGATTATGCAGGAGCTCGAGCGCGGCGACTCCGGCGTCCGCAGCTTCGTCTCCGTCCAGAGCGCCCTCGTCATGTACCCGATCTATACCTACGGTTCCGAGCAACAGAAGCGGCTCTGGCTGCCCAGGCTGCAATCCGGCGACGCCATCGGCTGCTTCGGCCTCACCGAACCCGATTTCGGCTCCAACCCCGCCGGAATGCGCGCCACTGCCCGCCACCAAGGCGGCCAGTGGGTGCTCAACGGCGAAAAAACCTGGATCACCAACGGCTCGATCGCCGATGTCGCCGTCGTCTGGGCCCGCGCCGAGGATGGCATCCGCGGCTTCCTTGTGGAACGCGGCACCAAGGGCTTCACCGCCTCCGACCTCCACGGCAAGCTCTCCATGCGCGCCTCTGTGACCTCCAGTCTCTCCTTCATCGATTGCCGCATCCCCGAAGATCACGCCCTCCCGGAAGCTCGCGGCTTGAAAACCGCCCTAAGTTGCCTCACCCAAGCCCGCTATGGCATCGGCTGGGGCGTCATCGGCGCCGCCATGGACTGCTACGAAACCGCCCGCCAGTACTCCCTGCTCCGCAAGCAATTCGACGATAAGCCCATCGCCTCCCACCAGCTCGTCCAGGACAAGCTCGCCTGGATGATCACCGAAATCACCAAGGCCCAACTGCTCGCCCTCCACGTCGGCCGTCTCAAGGACCAGAACAAGGCCCACCCGGCCCACGTCTCGATGCTCAAGCGCAACAACGTCGCCGTCGCCCGCGAATGCGCCCGCCTCAGCCGCGACCTGCTCGGCGCCAACGGCATCATGGACGACTACCCCATCATGCGCCACATGGCCAACCTCGAAACCGTCTTCACCTACGAGGGTACCGACCACATTCACGCACTCATCATCGGTGAGCGCCTCACCGGTATCCCCGCCTTCCGCTAGGCGCGGCCATGGAGACTGCTCAGGCCACCCCGCCTGCCCCAGCGCCGGCTGGCGCCGCTGCCGGGTGTAAACTGGAAGGTACACTGCGGAAAGTTGGGACGCGAAACTGCGACTCGGCCAGCCGCAGCGATGAGCAGCTTGCCATGACGTGCTGGAAACTGATCGCGGTGGGAGCTCTTGTTGCCGTCGGGCTCAATGCCCAGCCCAGGCTCGGCGCCCCGCCGCCGGCGGCGGATTGGGAAAAGATCTCCCAGCGCCCGCTCGGGGATTTCCGCAGTAAAAAGCTGGTTGTCGTGCTCGCTGAAATCCCGCCGCCTGGCATCCCCCAGCTCGCCGGCGAACTCGCCAGGCGTAACGTCGAACTGCTATATGCAAAGCCCCCTGCCGCTGGCTCCTTCGTTTGGCTGCTCGACGAGCAGGGGATCCTCCGCCGCCGCGAGCCGCTCCCGAGCTCGCTTGCCTCCATCCCCGCTCTGATTGACCAATGGGAACTGGGAAAAAAGGCTTTCGCCTGGGGCTGCCCGGAATGTCACGGCAGCGACGGCCACGAGGGCTATAATGGCGCCCGTTCGCTCGCAGGCATCGGCAACCGGCTCTCACGGGAACAGATCCGGACTACGCTTAACGCTACGAAAGTCTCCGTCGACCGCTATTCGATCCGCTGCTGCCAGTTCACCCGCCGGGAATTGGAGGCGCTCATCGTATTTGTCGCCGGTCTTTAGGCCCTGCTCCGGCAACCACCGCCCAGGCCCCGCTCCCCCATCGGCTCACCACAGATGATAGTAGCCGTCCCGCTGGACCACCTCAAATCTGCCCCCAAACAGGCTCGAGAGTACCTCGGCTCGCAGTAGTTCCTCCTTCGGCCCGTCGGCGAACACCCGCCCCTCTTTTAGCAGAATCACCCGCTCGATCTCGGGAATGATGTCGTGCAGATGGTGGGTCACCATAATCAGACCCGTGCCCGCGGCCCCGATCTTCCGCAGTATCTTCCGCAACTCGTAAGTCGCGTGCAGATCCAGGCTTGCGGTCGGCTCATCCAGCACTAGCGAAATCGGCTCGTGCACCAGCGCCCGCCCGATCAATACCCGCCGCGCTTCCCCGCTCGAAAGTTCGCTCATCCGCCGCTCCGCCAGATGCGGAATCTCCAGCAAGCTCAGAACCTCCCGCGCCTTCTCCTCCATCTCCCGCGTTACGTGGTGGTGCGGCCAGATGCCCACGCTCGAGAAAAACCCGGATAACACGATCTCCCGGCCCAGAAAATCCCGGCTGCACGCCGCCAGCAGGTCGTTCGAGACAATCCCCAGCAGCGGCCGCAACTCGAAGATGTTCCACGACTCCCGCCCCAAAATGCGCAGAGACGAGCCGGACCGCAGCAACGGGTAACACTCCCGCGTGATCGTCTTGATCAGGGTCGACTTGCCCGAACCGTTCGGCCCCAGTATCGCCACATGTTCCCCGGCCCCGATCGACAGCGTGATCCCCTCTAGCGCCACCCGCTGGTTGCGGACAATCGTGACATTAACGTACTCGATCAGCGGCGTCTGGCCGCTCAAGTGCTCTTGGCGGAACATCGGCGCCGGGCACGGCCTCTAGCCCCCCAGTGTACACCGGCCCGCGCTTCTACAACCCGTAATAGGCAGCGTTCTTGGCGATGAATTCCTGCTTGTCTTCCGGCACCTCGTCGAGCACATAAATCGACTCGGTCGGACAGACCGGAACGCAGGCGCCACAATCGATGCACTCCTCCGGGTGGATGTATAGTTGGGGAGCCTCTTCGTAGCCGTCCTCGCCTTCGGTGGGATGGATGCAGTCCACCGGACAGGCCTCGACGCAGAGGTTATCTTTCGTGCACGTATCAACGATGACGTAAGCCATGATTGCCTACTTGTCGCTCGGCAATTGGTGTGCCAGATCTCCACCGCTGTTAACTCATTAGAAACACACCCGATTGACGCCCTTCTGCCCGCTCGGCCATCCGGCGCCCTGGGGCAATCCACCCATTCACGCCTCACCTCGGCAGTCACCTCGACCCCATTTGGGCGATTTCCCACAACCAGCGGCCAACCTAACCCAGCAGATCCAGTATCCCCTTCAACTCCCGGCGGATCTGCTCCAGCACTAACGAAGACCGATTGAACAGTTCCCCCTGCTTGGCCTTCGCCGGAGACCTCCTCGACCGCTGTCCCAGAAACTTCCGCGCACCCTCGATCGTAAAGCGTTCCTCATACAGCAGCCGCTTGATCTCCAGGATTAGCTCGACATCCTTGCGCCGGTACAGGCGGTGCCCCCGGCCCGACTTTTTCGGCGCGATCGCCGGAAACTCTGTCTCCCAATAGCGCAGCACGTGCGGTTTGACCCCCGCCACCCGGCTTACCTCCCCGATCCGGAAATACAGCTTGTCCGGAATCTCCGGCGGGTCTGGTGTCGGCCCCATGTCCCTCGCACGCATCCGCTTGGCCTCCCTCATCTTACGGAATGCACCTGGGTCCGTCAACCGCCGCACCCCGCCCTCCGGCGCTCCCAATCCCTGGTGCTATCCTGTGGGATGTGCGGGCCTTGACAGTATCAGCGCTCTCCGCGGTGGCCTTGACAGCCGCGGCGGCCGCCGCTCCTTCGGCCCGATTGCTCGACATCCTCGCCGCCGAACTCAGCCGCAACTTCGCCATCCTGAAAGAAAAAGCCTCGCCGCCACCCTACTTCATCTCCTACGAGGTCACCGAGGTCGAATACGAAACCCTCTCCGCCGCTCACGGCGCCCTCGAGTCCCACGCCCGTCGCCACCGGCGCACCCTCGATGTCACCGTCCGCGTCGGCACTCCTCAGTTGGACAACTACCACAGCTTGCGCGGCGAACGGCCCGTGTTCACCTCCGGCCGGCCGATCGCCATTGAAGATAGCCCTAACGCCATCCGCCAGGCCGTCTGGCGTGAAACCGACCGCGTCTACCGCCTCGCCTCCCAGCGCCTGATCCGCATTCAAACCGACCAGCACGTCAACGTCGAACAACAGGACAGGCCCCCCGACTTCTCAAGCGAGCAGCCCTCTGTCTTCCTCCAGGCCCCGCCCAAACTCGTGCTCCACAGCGAGCAGTGGGCCGAACGTCTCCGCACCCTCTCCCGCGAATTCGACGCCTTCCCCAGCCTGTTATCCTCCGGAATCGCGTTATCGGCTCAAAGGGAAACCAAGTACCTCGTCAACACCGAAGGTACCCGCCTGATGCACGGCCGCACCTTCGCCAGAATCCACATCAACGCCTCCGCCAAAGCCCCCGATGGGATGGATCTCGTCTCCACCGACAGCTTCGAAGCCCTCCAGCCGGACGCCTTGCCGCCCGACAAGACCATTACGGCCGCCATCCGCCAAGTGGCCGCCGACGTCACTCAGCTCATCGACGCCCCTACCGTCGAGCCCTACGTCGCCCCAGCCATCCTCTCCGGCCCGGCCGCCGGCGTGTTCTTTCACGAAATCTTCGGCCACCGCATCGAGGGCCACCGCCAAAAGGACATCACCGAAGGCCAGACGTTCACCGACGCCGTAGGAACCAAGGTTCTCCCCGAGTTCCTCTCCGTGATCTTCGATCCCACCGAAACCACCGCCGCCGGCCGCGATCTCATGGGCGCCTACGATTACGACGACGAAGGCGTCAAGGCCAGAAGAGTCCCCGTCGTCGAAGACGGAATCATGAAGACCTTCCTCCTGTCTCGCTCGCCCATCCGCGGCTTCCCGAAATCCAACGGACATGGACGCAAAGAGCCGGGACGAGAGGTGGTCTCCCGCCAGTCAAACTTGTTCGTCGTCTCCACCCGCCAGGTCCCCGAGACCCGCCTGCGCCAGATGCTCATCGAGGAGATTCGCCGCCACAAGAAAGCCTACGGCTTCTACTTCGAGCGCGTCACCGGCGGCTTCACCACCACCGGCCGCCGGGGTGTTCAGGCCTTCAAGGTGATCCCCCTGGTCGTCTACCGCGTCTACCCCGACGGCCGCCCCGACGAACTGGTTCGCGGCGCTGACATCGTCGGTACTCCGCTGGCCGCCTTCGCCAAAATCATCGCTACCGGCGACCGGCTGGGTGTCTTCAACGGTTATTGCGGCGCCGAATCGGGTAGTGTCCCCGTTTCCGCCGTCTCGCCCGCGCTGCTCGTCTCCGAACTCGAGATTCAGCGTAAGGAAAGCTCCCAGGACCGCCCCCCTCTCCTGCCGAGACCCACCGCCCCACGGGGGACCTCATGAGGCTGCGCACTCGGGCACTCTCTGGCCTCGCTATTTTGGCCGCGGCGCTCACCTGCTCCGCCCAACCCTCCGCCGACGCGCTCGATCCCATCCTCCAGGCAATGGTCGCCGAGCTCGAGCGCGCCAAGTCCCTCCGGCTCGTAAACCTCGATGTCCCCTACTTCATCGAGTACGGCCTCGATGACGCTGTCAGCTACTCCGTCTCAGCCACCCTCGGCGCCATCGTCTCCGAACAGCATACACGCTTCCGCGTCCCCCGCGTTCAGGTTCGCGTCGGCAGCTACGAATTCGACAACACCAACTACGTCTTCACCGACTTCCTTATGGCCGCCCATTTCTCCCCCCGCCCGGTCCCCCTGGACGACAAGGTGCTAGCCCTGCGCACCTATTTCTGGCTGGCCACCGATGAGGCCTACAAAGCCGCCGTCGCCGCCATCGCACGCAAACGCGCCGCGCTCAGGGCCATCACTGTCCGCGAAGAGCTGCCCGACTTCACCCCCGCTGAGCCGGTGCGCTTGATTCTGCCCCGTGCCAGGCCGCGCGTCGATTCCAAAGCCTGGGCCGTTCGCGTGCGCGCCTTGTCGGCCCTCTTCGCCTCCTACCCCAAAATCACCGATTCGGAGGTTCTGTTCGAATTCGTCACCTCCGACGCCTACCTCGCCAATTCCGAGGGAACCCTGATCCGCCACCCGGACCATTTCGGCTACCTCCAGATCCGCGCCGAGGCCCAGGCCGCCGACGGTATGATCCTACGGGACGCCGCCGTCATCGAACGGCTCGACCCCGCCCAGATGCCTGCCGATCTCCAATTGCAGCGCTCTGTTCGTCAGGTCGCCGAAAACCTTACCGCCCTCGTCAATGCGCCCATGGCCGAGTCCTACCTCGGACCCGTCCTGTTAGAAGGCCAGGCCTCGGCCCAGTTGTTCGCCCAGTTGCTCGGCGACAATCTCGCAATCCCCCGCCGCCCCGTCGGGGAGCCCCGGCGGCCCGTTCCCGTTGAACCCAGCGAGCTGGAAGGCCGGATTGGCTCCCGCATCCTACCCGAATGGATGGACGTCGTCGACGATCCGACCCAGCAGGAATGGCGCGGCCAGCCGCTGCTCGGCCACTACCTCGTCGACCTCGAAGGCGTCGTGCCCGCCCCCCTGCCACTGGTCGAGAAGGGAATCCTTAAGCATTACCTGCTGACCCGCCAGCCGGTCAAAGGCGCCGCCCGCTCCAACGGCCGCGCCCGCCTGCCCGGCCGCTTCGGCGCCAAGTCAGCCGCCTTCAGCAACCTCTTCGTCAGCGCCTCAAACACCCTCTCACCCGCCGCCTTGCGCCGCCGGCTCCTCGAACTGTCCCAGCAACGCGGCCAACCCTTCGGTCTCCTCATCCGCAAACTCGATTTCCCTTCCACCGCCCGCCTCAGCGAACTCCGCCAACTGGCCGCCGCCGGCCGCGAAGGCGGCGCGGGCGGAAGACTGTTCAGCACCCCAGCGCTCGCCTACCGCCTCTACCCGGACGGCCGCGAAGAGCTCGTCCGTGGTCTCCGCTTCCGCAGGCTCTCCGTCCGTTCCCTGCGCGACATCGTCGCCGCCTCCGACGAGAGCCACTTGTTCAGCTTCATCGGCAGCAACGCGCCGCTCTCGCTGATCGGCGTCGGCGGCTTCGTCATCGGAAACAGCGTCGTCGCCCCTTCGGTCCTCTTCGAGGACCTGGAATTGGACAGAATGGAAGAAGAGCTGCCCAAGCTGCCGGTCGTTCCTCCTCCCGAACTCACGGCTTCGGAGTAGCTCCCCCACTCCGGCGATGGGTGTTCTGAGCCGCACCGTCTTCCGCGAGGTGGTCGCCAGCTCCCTGCTGGGCGCCACCCTGTTCACCTTTGTTTTCTTCCTCCAGAAGCTGAGCCGCCTGTTCGAGATCCTGGTCCGGACCTCGGCGCCCCTGCCCACCGTCGGTTACCTCTTCGCCCTCCTGCTGCCCGCCACCCTCACTTTCGCCATCCCCGTCGGTGTACTCGTCGGTGTGCTGCTGGGCATGAGCCGCATGTCGAGTGATGGCGAGATCATCGCCATGCGCGCCGGCGGCCTCTCCACCCGCCGGCTCCTTTACCCCGTGCTGGCCTTCGCTCTCCTGGCCATGCTCGCCACTAGCGCCGCCACCCTCTGGCTGACGCCGCTCTCCATCCGCGAAACCTACCGCCTCCTCAACCAGCTCCTCGCCGAGCAGATTACCGCCGACATCCAGCCGCGCGTCTTTGAGGAGTCTTTCCCCAACACTGTCCTCTACGTCGGCGACGTCATTCCCGGCCCCGTCGCCCGCTGGCGGAATGTCTTCCTGGCCGATCTCAGGCCCCCCGGCGAGCGCGGCGAGGGCGGCCGCGAGTACGGCGACCAGCCTCGCATCACTATTGCCACGGAGGCCCTGGCCTCCCCCGACGTCGAACACAACCGCATCCAGCTCTCACTCACCGACGGCCGCTCCCACGACGTCGGCAAGGACCCTAACGAATACTACAGTTGGGCCTTCCCGCGCGGCGAACGGATCCTCGAAGCCAAAGCCCCCGAGCGCGAACACGCCAAAGCCTTCACCTCGATGGACACCCGCCCCCTTCTCACCGAGGCCCGCGCCTCCATCGAGGCCCGCATCGAGCTCCATCAGCGCCTCGCCTTGCCCTTCGCCTGTGTCCTGCTCGCCCTCGCCGGCCTCCCCCTCGGCGTCTCCACCAGAAAGAGCGGAAAATCCGCCGCCTTCGTCCTCACCGTCTTCATCGCGTTCCTCTATTACCTCGCCCTCATCAGCCTCATCGGCTTGGCACGGCAGGAGCGTGTGCCCGTCGAAATCGCCGTCTGGACCCCCAATGCCTTGCTGGCCGCCGTCGGCATCGCCCTCCTGGTGGATCTCGAAAAGCCCGGCGAACGCGACGTCGTCGGATTCCTCCGCGCCTGGAGCCGCTGGGCTTGGGGCGCTTTGCGGCGCCGCCTGCCGGCGCCCCCCATGCCGGTGAAGAACGGCCGCGGCTGGTACCCGCTCCTGCCCCAGATCGTCGACACCTACGTCCTGTCCAGCTTCGTCTTCTATTTCTTCGTCCTCCTCGCCAGCTTTGTCGCCCTCACCCATGTCTTCACCTTCTTCGAACTCTTGAGCGACATCATGCGACACAACATCCCCATGTCGCGCGTCCTCACCTACCACGTCTTCCTCACCCCGAAGCTCATCTACGATTCCGCTCCGGTGAGCGTCCTGGTGGCCGTCCTCGTCACCCTCGGCGTCCTCAGCAAGCAGAACGAAGTCATCGCCATGAAGGCCTGCGGCATCAGCCTGTACCGCCTCTCGGTCCCCATCCTGATGATGAGTGGCCTCCTCAGCGCCGCCCTGTTCGGCTTTGACCATTACTACGTCCCCGAGGCCAACCGCATCCAGGACGCCATCCGCAATGAAATCAAAGGCCGCCCCGTCCAAACCTACCTCCGCCCCGACCGCCGCTGGATTTTCGGCCAGGGCTCCCGCATCTATTACTACCGCTACTTCGATCCCGCCGCCCAGGTCATGTACGGCGTCAGCGTCTACGAGCTCGACCCGACGACTTTTCACCTCCGCCGCCATATCTCCGCCGAACGCGCCCGCTGGGAAGCCTCCCTCAAAACCTGGATCTTCCAGAACGGCTGGACTCGCACCCTCGACGGCGCCCGCGTCACCAGCTACGACGACTTCGCCGCCCGCACCCGCACCTTCCCCGAACTCACCGAATCGCCCGCCTATTTCCTCAAAGAAGTCAAGCAGGACCAGCAGATGAATTTCGCCGAGCTGGCCGCCTACATCCGTGAGCTCCAGCAGAGCGGATTCGACACCGTCCGCCTCCAGGTCCGCTTCCACAAGAAGTTCGCCGTCCCCCTGTTCGCGCTCATCATGGCCCTCATCTCCGTCCCGTTCGCCTTCCTCACCGAACACCGGGGCGCGATGGCCGGCGTCGGCGTCAGCTTCGGGATCGCCATTGCTTACTGGGCTGTCGGCCAGTTGTTCGAGCAGATCGGCAACCTCAACCAGATGCCTGCCGCCATGGCCGCTTGGACGCCCGACGTCCTGTTCTCCCTCGTGGGAGTCTACCTGTTCACCCAGATGAAGACGTAAGGCCCCCGATCACCCCCGCCGCCGAATCACCATCTCCGGCCGCATGAAATACCAGCACCCAACCGACACGGCGTTCAGCAAGCCCGCAATCAGGAAATACGCCAGCGCGCTCCCGGTCAGCCCGAACAGAAAAGGAAACGCGTTCGCGCTCACAAACGACCCGAAGTTCCCCACCATGTTCATCGAGCCCGACACCGCGCCGGAATTCCTCCCCCCGATGTCCAGGCAATAAGCCCAGCTCGGGCTGATCGTCATGTCCGCGCCGAATGTCGCCACCGCGAAGCAAGCCACGGCGGCCGCCGCGCTCTCCATGAAACCCACCGCCCAAATCGCTCCCGCCGCCAGGATGAACCCGAGCATCGCCGGCAGGCGCCGCGACCACTCGCGAAACCGGGAACGGTACAACATATCCACCAGAAACCCCGCCGTCCACTGCGCCGCCCCGCCAAACAGCAGCGGCGCCATCGAGTAGCCCGCCGCTTCCCCTAGCGTAAGCTCATACCGCCGCTGCAAGTACGGCAGCATCCACGATAAGCAGATGAAAAAGGTGAAGTTGCCCGCAAAATACTGGAACATGTTCAGCCCCATCCCCCGCGAGCGGAACACCTGGCCAAAGCTCAGTTCCGGCCCCGACAGCGGGCTGCTCTGATCCACCGGCGTCTTCGGATGATTCCGGAAAAAGACCGCCCACAGCAGCCCCCACACCAGCCCCGGCACGGCCAGAATATAGAACGCCGTGCGCCAGCCCCACCCCTCCAGCAGCCACGCCATCAGCGGAAAGGCCACCGCCGCCCCGATCCGCGTCCCCGAAAAAAGGATCCCGTTCGCCCGCCCCCGCTCCCGCACCGGAAGCCAGTTATAGAACGCCCGCACCGACCCCGGAAACGCCCCCGCCTCCGCCACCCCGAATAAGAATCGCACTGCCAGCAGAAACCTCAGGCTCAGCGCCATCCCGGTCAGCGCCGTGAACAGACTCCACACCGTCACCACCCCCGACAGCGCCAGCCGCGGCCCAAATCGGTCCGCCAACCATCCCGACGGCACCTGCGCCAGCGCATAGCCCAACGCAAACGCGCTGAACACAGCGCCCATCGCCTGGTCCGACAGCCCCAGCTCCCCCGCCATCGCCCCCTTCGCCGATGAAATCGCCGCCCGGTCGATATACGTGATCAGCGAAAGAACAAATAGCCAAAAAACGATGACGTAACGCGCCAAGCCAGTGAGAATATCACGCCACTCATCCCCGCGGCGCGCGACCCGTGGCGCACAGCGCCGGCTCGCCCACGCCGGCAGCCATGGCGCCCGCTTCCCCGTCGATCAGCGGCGCAAAGCCAAGACTCTTGAAACGGCTCCGTCATGCCAACTAGATCCTCGCCAATTACCCTCGGTCGGCCCGCGACGACATTCTCGCCCGCTCGGCGTACGCAAGCTGCCTCGCCTGCGAATACAGGACGTTCCCGATTCCGGCACCGATGCGCCTCCCCGCAGACGAGAACTTTCCGAAGCCCGTCGTCGATTCCCTTCGCTCGACGGCCTCGACGTGCTCTGGGCCCGCACGGATCGCGCCGGATGGAATGATCTCGCCCTCCTGCCTCCGGCCGAATCCGAAGCACGCATCGTCCTCACGACCGACTGGGACTTCCCGCACATTGCCGTCCAGCGTCGGAGCCCTTCCGAGCAATCCGGTGCTGTTTTGTCCCGGTTACCTACTGCGACTCCCGAGCAGCTCGCGCCGCTTGTACGCGCCTTTGGGGACGCGAAGGCCATCTGGGCTGGACGTGTCAGCATCATCACGCCGCCAGGGTTTCAGATGAGGGCGGCTCGCACCAAGCGACCCGGCCTGTCGCGGACAAGACCCCCTTCGCTCCCAGGCCCTTCGCCCCACCACAGGACGCTGTTCTCGATATTGGGGCGCGAATGCCCGTCCTTAACGTGAAAATCCCCGGGCCCGCCTCTTCCACCTCACCGCAGGCCGCCTCTCCCGCTTCCCGGTGGCGATTCTCCTCAGTCGGTTCACCTCCGCGCATCATAACTCAGAACGAATTCGGACACCTTCCGGCGACGCCGCGATAACGCTTCCTATGAACGCCATCGGGCGGATCGGCGATGTCGGCGCGGTGCATCACTGGCGGGCTCAGGTCCCCCGAGGACCTGCCCACAGGCCCCGTCCGCCTTCCGGTGCTAGCGCCGCAACAAGTCCACGCAGAAGAAATCCGGAGGCGTGCCGTCGCCGGGCAGTGACCCGAACATCCCAACGACCGCCGCCACCATCGCTGCACGCTCGGAGACGCCCAAGCGCTCGATCCCGCCCCTGGTGACACCGGCGCCCGCCCCTCAGCCCACCCCGCCCGTTCTATAATTACTTCGGGCACCAGCCCATGATGGAAGGAGGGGGAACATTAGAATGGAAGAAAAACTCAACATCGCCGTCTTCGTCGACTACGACAATATCGAGATCGGCGTCAAATCCACCCTGAGGCGCGACTTCGATGTCTCCCTGCCGCTCGACGCCCTCCGCGAGCGCGGCGACATAGTCGCCAAGTTCGCTTACGCCAACTGGAGCCACCAGCACAAGGCCACCCTGCAAATGGCCGAGAACGCCGTTCAGATGGTTCAGCGCACGCCCTCGCCCCGCGGCGACAAGAACGCCGGCGACATCAACCTCGCCATCGATGCGCTCGAAATGGCTTTCACCCACGACCACATTAACGCCTTCGCCATCGTCAGCGGCGACAGCGACTTCAATCCCCTGGTCAACAAACTCAAGGAGTATGGCAAGAAGGTCTTCATCGTCGGCGGCAAGGCCTTCACCAGCAACATCCTCCAGAAGAATTGCCACGAGTTCATCAGCTACGAGTCCCTCATCAAGGACACCCCGAAAAGCGAACCGTCCAAACAGCCGTCCGCCAAGGACCAGACCGGCGCCGCATCCCGCACCCGCAAGCGCCGCCTCCGAACGCTCGACCTCGAACGGGCTATGCCTCTCGTCCGCCGCACCCTCCAGGTGCTTGAGCGCCGCAACGTCCAGCCCCAGCTCGGCCTGCTGAAATCCACCATGCTCCAGCTCGATTCCACTTTCTCCGAGCGCGACTACGGCGCCGGCAGCTTCTCCGAATTCATCGAAAAGCTGCGCGAGGCCGGCTACGTCAAGCTCAGCGGCTCCGGTGGCCAGGCCACCATCGAAACCAAGGCCGCGACGCCCCAGGAAAAGGAGCCGCCCAAGCCCGAAGACACCCTGCCCGTGCTGCGCGATGTGCTCGAAACCCACCGTCTGGACCTCGAAGAAGGATGCTCCGCCGACGACCTGGAAGCCTGGGTTTCCGAAGAAGCCCCCAACTTCGACTGGAAGAACTACGGCTTCCGCGAATTCGCCGAACTGCTCAACTACGCCCAGGATAAACTCCTCGTCCGTGTCGAACCGGACGAGGAAGAGGGCCTGCTCGTCTTCCTCGGTCCGGAGTTCTACCCGCCGGCCGCGCCGGAGGAGAAACCCCCCGCGCCGAAGAGAACCCGGCGGCGCCGGGCCCGGTCCAAAAAGACCACGATTCCCAACACTGCGGAGAAGAAACTCAACGATGATTGAAAGACTGAATCCTGCTGGAGTTCCCGTTCCTCGCGGACCTTATTCGCCGGCCGTCCGCGCTGGCGACTTCATCTTTGTCTCCGGACAGGGTCCCATTAATCCCGAAACCGACCAGATCGAACTCGGCGATGTCCGCCATGAAACCCGCCTCGTGCTCACTAACATCAAGCGCATCCTTGAAGGTGTCGGCTCGTCTATGTCCGACGTCGTCAAATGCACCGTCTTCCTGGCCGACGCTGACGACTTCCCCGCCATGAACGAGGTCTACGCCGAGTTCTTCGGCAATGCCAAGCCCGCTCGCACTACCGTCGTCACCAAGTTCATCGCTTACCCCGACATGAAGGTCGAAATCGACGCCGTCGCCTGCACCCCCAAAAAGTGAGATCCTCATGACGCGCCGGACACTCCTCGGCGCCCTGGCCTCTCCCTGCCTCCGCGCCCTCCAACTCCGCGCCGCCCAGTCAGCGCCTGTGGCCAAGATCACCAGAATCGAAACCTGTTGGTGGCCCAGCCGCGACGATGCACCCTTCTGGCCCCACTGGACCTGGCTCCGCATTCAGACCGACTCGGGCCATTGGGGCCTCGGCGAAACCTACCCCTACGGCGAAACCGAGGCCTCCATGCTCCATTCCCAGGCCGCCCGCTTCCTCCTCGGCAAGGACCCGCGCGATATCGAGCGCATCTGGGCCGACCTTTACCACATCTTCGATTACCGCATTACCGGCGGCGTCGAGATGCGCGTCCTCAGCGCCATCGACCTCGCCCTCTGGGACTTGCTCGGCAAGCTCCTCGGTCAGCCCGTCTACCGCCTCATCGGCGGCCGCTCCAATCCCCGCATCCGCCTCTACAACACCTGCTTCCCCCACAAGTACGACTTTGCCAAGGAGCCCGAGAAGATCATGCGCGAGGTGATGGACCGGTACGGAATTACCGCCATCAAAATCTGGCCCTTCGATGCGGCCGCCCGCCGCAACCGCCGCCAGTTCATAACTCAGCAGGACATCGACGAGGCCCTGTTCCCCGTGCGCCGCCTCCGCGAGCAGTTCGGCGATAAGATCGAAATCCTCCTCGAGTTCCACAGCAACTGGAACCTCACCTCCGCCGTCCGCATCGCCCAGGCCCTCGAGCCATACAAGCCGATGTGGCTCGAGGACATGCTCTTGCCCGGCAACTTCCACCAGTACCGCCAGCTCGCCGAAGCCACCTCCATACCCCTCGCCCTCGGCGAGCGCATGGCCGGCCGCATGCAATTCCAGCAACTGCTCGAAGCCCGCGCTGCGAAGTTCGTCATGTTCGACCTCTGCTGGTGCGGCGGCCTGAGCGAAGCGCGCAAGATCGCCTCCATGGCCGACACCCACCACCTCCCGATCGCCCCCCACACCGCCGGCGGCCCCCTGCTGTTCTACGCCTCCACCCACCTCACCACCGCCGCCACCAACGTCTGGATCCAGGAAAGCTGCCAGCGCTTCTACGAGCACGACTGGCCGGCGATGCTTGACAATCCGATCCTCCCCAGCGGCGGCACGGTCGCCGCCCCGGACCTCCCGGGCTTCGGCATGCAACTCAAACCCAACCTCTGGCAGCACCCCAAAGCCGTCCGCCGCCTCTCCGAAGCCTAGCCCCAGGGGGCGCCAGCTTCAGCTTGCGAAATCCGCCGTCGCCGCCCTGCACGTCCCAAGCTCCGGCATCCAGCTCAAACCCGAAGTCTGCTGCCACGTTAGACGGCTCGTCCCCCTCACTACGCCGCACGCGCCGCCCGCCTCCTCACACCGGCCCTCCACCCCACAGCCAAACCCTGAAAGACAGATGCCTATTGACAGGCCCAAGAAAACCGATAACAATTGAAAATGGCCCCGAAAGGCGCAGATTAGAGGGGGGAGGAGATGGAAATCGTCATTATTGCCATCCCGGCGACGATGATCATCGTTGTTGCCCTGATGGGTATTCGCGCCCAACGCGCCGCCCGCCGCCAAGGGCGGCTGCTCAACCAAGCGCTCAAGCGATACGTGTCCAAAGAAACGCTGGCCGAACAAGCTGAGCGCGCCCGAAAAGAAAGCGTCGCCTGATTTGCCCCCCCTGTAATCCCCCACGCGGAGTGAATGCTTCGGTCGCATCGCTTCCCCCCCAACCTGTCCCTTGCTGTCTTTCACCGTCGCCCCCGACGGCGGCGTGCGTCCAACCAAATGCGCTAGCTTAGGCTAGAACGGCATGTATCGGAAGCTGCTTTTATCGACAGTTATCGTCCTCCTGTCCGCCCGCGTCATCGGCGGCATCGTCGGCACTCGCAAACTCATCAAGGCTTCGCAAGTCGGTCTCATCCTCGTCGTGACGGCCGCAATATTGCTCTGGATCCTCAAGGGCATGGCCCCCTTTCCGCCGGCCTGGATCGACAGGGCCGCCAGATACTGGCCTTTCTGACTGTCCTCCCGCACCCCGCCGCGCTTGTTGGCCGGCGCCGCTTTCGGCTAGACTTCAGGGTGATGGCGGCATCCGGCATCTGGCTTCGGATTGCGGGCCTATGTTCGCTCTGTCTCGCCCCAGCTTTCTCCGGCCGTCCTTCCGCCGACCCGTCCTCCGGCCAAACCCTCCGCGTCACCACCCGCCTCGTGGAGCTCAGCGTCGTGGCCGAAGACGAAGCAGGCAACCCCGTCCCGAACCTCACCCGGGAGGAGTTCACGCTCTTTGATGAGGGCAAACCCGAGCAGCTCGCCATCTTCCGAGTCGAGACCCCCCGAATCCGCCGCCCCAGCCGGCGCCCCCTCCCGCCGAACAGCTTCTCGAACCGCCTCGAACTGCTCGGCGACGCCCCTACGAGCGCCACCGTCATCCTGTTCGACGGCCTGAACACTCCCATCATCGACCAGGCTTACGCGCGCCGGCAGATCATCAAGTTTCCTTAAGGAGCTCCAGCCGGACGACCGCGTCGCCATCTATGTCATGGGCCGCGGACCCCGCGTCCTGCAAGACTTCACCGAGGATTCCAGCACCCTCCTCACCGCCCTGGACCGCTACCAAGCCCGGCAGTCGCCCTCCCTGGACGCCCCCCTGTACCACCCCGCCGTCACCGCTGGCGCCCACTTCGACGCTTGGCTCGGCGAATTGACCTTCAATCTCGTCGAGTACTTCGATCGCGACCGCGCCTTCCGCACCGTCCGTGCACTGGCCGCCGTCGCCAGCCACCTCGAGCGCCTGCCGGGGCGGAAGAACCTCATCTGGGTGGCGGGCAGCTTCCCGATCGACGTCGGCGCCGATTCGCTTCCCCTCACCGCCCGAGCCCGGCGCGGCCCAGCCGCCTCCCGCCCCGAGCTCGCCCGCGCAGTCCGCGCCCTGCACCGCGCCAACGTCGCCGTCTACCCCGTCGATGCCAGGGGGCTCATGGCGCCGCACAACTATCGCGCCGACCGCAACGTCGTCACGCGCCCCTTGCCCGGCGCCGATCAGGCCACCTTCAGCGCCATGCGCAAGCTCGCCGACCGCACCGGCGGCCGCGCCTTCTACACCAACAACGACCTGAAGGCCGCCTTCCGCCGCGCCGCCGACGATGCCCGCCTCACCTATGTCCTCGGCTACTACCCCTCCCACGACAAGTGGAACGGCCGCTTTCGCGAGATCAAGATCGAAGTCAGCCGCCCCAATACCCGGCTCCATTACCGCCGCGGCTACTTCGCCCAGCCCGATGAGCCCTCGGATGCCGAATACCGCGAGGCGATCCTCGAAACCGCCACCTGGAACCCGGTCGAAGCCACCGGCCTCGGCCTCACCGTGCGTGTCAGCCCCGAGCCGGACGGCACGCTCAGCCTCGACCTCAACTTGGACGCCCGCGACATCTCCTTTACCGCCGCCCAAGGCGGCTGGCAATGCGCCCTCGACGTCTGGCTCGTCCAGCTCAATGATCGCGAGCGCCACCTGAAGACCACCGCCCGCGCCAACAATCTCCGGCTCGACCCCCTCACCTACCAGCGCATCATGCGCGCCCAGGGCCTGATGCTCGTCGAGAAGCTCAAGCCGTCCTCGCCGGCGACCCTGCTCCGTGTCCTGGTTCGCGATATCGCCAGTGGTGCTCTCGGCTCGGTTACCATCCCCCTCCGGAGCATCCTTTCCGCCCGCTGAGCTGCTCCGCTGTTTGCCCCGCCTTACCCAGGCAATTCCCACACCCGAAACACGTGCCCGTGTCGTTCCATATCTACGTGCTTGCCGCGAAACGTCACGCCCTCCATCTCCAGTCGCCGCCGCTGCTCCAGCGCCGCCTCGTGCCGCAGCCGGATCCGCCCGCCCGCCCCCACCACCCGCTGCCACGGCAGCGCTTCCCCCTCATTCCGCAGAATCCGCACTACCAGCCGGTGATACAGCGGATACCCCGCCGCCGCGGCCACCTGCCCGTAAGTGGCCACCTTGCCGCGCGGGATCGAACGGATCACCCGCCGGATCGCGCCGTCGCGCTGCGTGGATGGTCGCGCCCCGTCGCGGATGATCTGACGCACCAGCCTCGGGTCGATCTTCTCCCTCATCACCGCGCCCCGATTCCCCCTCACTTCCGCTTCAGGTGCGAATCAAAGAACGCCGCCATCGCCTCGAAGGCCTCCGGCGTGAAGCTGTGCCCCCCCGGAGGCTGGTGAACCACCAGCGCCGCCCTTCTGCCCGCTTGCTCGTAGGCCGGAGCCACAACTTTCACGAACCGGTCCACTCCCGCCTTGGGCATCCCTATGTCCTCAGTCGGCGCCCACAGCATCAGCGGCTTGGGCGCCATCGCCGCGGCAAACTCAGCCTGGTCACCCGCCAACAGCATCCCCGGCACCCACCAGTAGGTTCCGTGGTACCCGATGCTTCCGGACCGGGCGAAGGTCTCTACCGAACCCACGCCCCCGCAGATCGGTGCCGCTGCCGCCACCCGGTCGTCCACAATCCACGTGTAAAACGCCGTGATCCCGCCGAACGACATCCCCGTCGTCCCGATCTGTCCCGGGGCCACGTCACTGCGGCCGGCCACATATGTAATCCCCTGCCGAATTTCGTACAGCACCGCCCCCATCGCCGTCCGCCCCTCCACGAGCAGGACGTTGGCTTGCTGATTGATCGGCGGTCCCCGCCGGTCCAAGCCCCGCTGCGTCAGCGCCAGCGTCAGATAGCCCCGCCGCGCCAACTCCCGCGCCCAGCCCAGCATGCGTGTGTGCGGTTCCCGGCTTCCCGGGCGCCTCCACTGCCCCAAACCGAACTCCCGCGTCGTCATCGACTCCCGGCTCCCGCTGCTGCCGTGCAGGCAAACGATCGCCGCCAGCCGCCCGCTCGCCTCCGCCGGCCGGATCACAAACGCCGGCGCCCGCTCCCCGTCCAGAGACTCCCACGAGACGTCTTCGATCACCAGACCCTCTTCCCGCCGTGTTTCGTGCACCGTGACCGAGACCTCGGGAGGCGCAAGCGGGATCTTCACCAGCTCGGCGAAGGCCTTCCTGGCTACAGCCGAAAACGGACTCGCGGCCGTGCCCGCCTCCGCCGCCAACAGCAACAGCCCGAGCACAGAAATCTGCCCCATCGTCGCTCCTCCCGGAATTCTATCCGAACCCCATCTTCTCCGAACCCGCAAGCCCCAAAAAAAACGCCCCTAGTTGTGGCACTGCTTGCAGGCCGCCTCCTTCGGCAGCGTCAGGTGGGCTTCGGCCGTGGAACCGTGAGCGTTGTGACACATCCCGCACTCTCGAAGCACGTGTGCGGGGTGCGAATGCGTGTTAGCGAATGCCTCCTCCTGATGGCAGTCGAAGCAGCCGCCCACGAATCGAAAGCGCCCGCGGCGGCTGAGCCCGTGGCATTGCGTGCACGCCGCCCCGGCTCGGGGCGGATGCGCCACATATGGCCGGAATCCTTCTGGCGCCTTGTCGCCCACGAAGAACCGGACTTCCGTCCGCCCGCCTCCCCAAACCAGCGCCAGCGTGTGCTCCCCCGGCCCGGCCTTGACGGTAGCGTGCAGCACGTTCGGGAAAGGCTCGCTCGCCGCCACCGCCGTGCCGTCGAGCTCGAGTGTGCCCGCCGGCGCGATGGCGATCACTTCGACATCGGAGCCGGCTAGCGCCGCGCGGTCCGTCGGACGGACGATCTTGCTCCCCTCCGCCGCCAAACCGGCCGCCCAACCCAGCACAAACCACGCTGCCACCCGAGCGCCCCGCGCCCCCGTGCACCCGCCCCTCATTACGCGTAAATCCGGCAGATGTAACCCGCGTACTTGCTCTCCGTCCTCCGGTGGCCCGGCGCAATCCCCGCGTCGCAGTAATACAGGTGACCCGCGTGCCACGTCATCCCATGCGGGTCCGGATCGTCGCTGTTCAATTGGATCGCCTCCAGCACCCGCCCGCTCTTGACGTCAAACCGCAAAATCCGGAAATCGTTCGAGAACATGCACCACAATGTCTCCCCGTCCCAGCCCAGACCGTGCGCCCGCGTCAACGGCACCGGAAACGAGCTCAGGAACCGCAATTCCGCGTCCGTCCGCGTGATGTTCTTGTTCGGGCCGAACTGCGTGATCCACAGCGACTCCAACGCCCAGACCAGCCCGTGCACCCCACCGCCGTTCGGCGTCCGATAGTTCTTGACGTGGCGCCCCGTCTTGATGTCCAGCTTCACGATCCGTCCGCCCTTGTCGACGTCGTGCGGCCGCTTCGCCCGCAACTGCGCCGGGCCGTTCGCCGCCATCCACACATAGCCGCCACCGGCCGCAATGCCGCTCGTGTTCGATGATTGCGTCTCATACGACACCAGCGGCTTGCCCGTCTCCCAGTCCAGCAGATGCGCCCGGTCCGTGATCTGCTCGCCGACCCACAACCCTTCCGGCGTCGCTTCCAGCCCATTCGGATGGCCGTCCGGGGATTTGTACAGCAGCTCGATCTTCTTGCGCATCCGAATCGGATAGTCGTGCTCGCCGGGGACGAAGACCTTGCCCGCACCAGCCGTCCGATTCCCGCCCGCCGAGAATGCGCCCCCGGCGATTCCTGCAAACAGCGCCCTGCGGCTCAACATTTCCCTGCCCCCTTCCTTAATCGCGGATGCGTACCAATTTTCTGTCAATGTCCCTGAGCCTGGCAACCCCCGCCAACCCCATGTCCAGCGCCAGCTCGGTTCGCAGCAGTTGGATGATCCGTTCCACCCCTTCCTGGCCGAAGCACGCCAAGCCCCATAGAAAAGGCCGGGCGATCCCAATCGCCGTCGCCCCCAACGCCAGGGCCTTTAGAATATCGGTCCCGCGCCGGAAGCCCCCGTCAATGAGCACCGGGATCTTGCCCCCCGCTGCCTCGACGCACTCCGGCAGTGCCTCGATCGGCGCGCCGGTGTGGTCAAGCTGCCGCGCCCCGTGATTGGACACCAGCACCGCCGACACACCCACCTCGACGCTCTTCGCCGTGTCCTCCGCCGTCAGAATCCCCTTCAGAATAATCGGCAGTTCGGTCACGTCGCGCAACTGCTTCACCGTCTCCCACGTCGGCGTCGGGAACGGCCGCGACGGATATTCACCGGTCCGCCACAGCACGTCGCCCGGTTTGTAGATGAGATTGCCCTGCGCGTCCCGCGGAATGCCCGTGTTGCACCAGCTTCGCACGAACCGGTTGTGAATGCTCCGCTCCCGGCGGGACACATGCATGATATCCACGGTGAAGCAGATGCCGCCGCAGCCCATGTCCTCAAGCCGCTCCACGAAGTTCAGCATCGTGTTCCGCGTGCGGAACTGCCCACCCGTGGTGACCTGCCACCAGTTCTTTGGTCCGCGCCCCGACGTCAGTAGATCGTCGATGCCGCCGTTGGTGATCAGTAGCGTCTCGGAAGCCGCGGCGGCTTTGGCCACCTCCTCCTCGCCCCGCGGATAAAAGCACTCCTTGCCCCCGGCCGGACACAGAAAAATCGGATGGCCCAGTTGCCGCCCAAACAGCTCGGCCGAGATGTCGATCTGGTGCACGTCAGTCAGAAACCGCGGCCGAATGATGATCCGGTTGAACGCCTCCCGCGCATCCCGCAGCGCCACCTCGTCTTCAGCCCCCTCATCCAGGTAGTCCCACGCTACCGGGTCAAGTTTCGACTTGGCCAGCTTGGCGAAATCGAACACATTGACCAGGCCGAACATCGGATCTTCGCTGCCCGGCGGCTTGCTCTGTCCCGCGATCAGCGGCGAGGCCAGCAGAAAACCCGCCAGATTCCCCAGAGCCCGGCGGCGGCTGACGGCCAGGCCCGTCCCCTTCGCGCTCTCTTTTCCAGCCACGGTTCCAATTATTCTAAACCGGCCGGCGCAACAACCGGGCTGCTCTCCACCCGTAATGGCACCCGCTCCAGATCGTCGTCGCCGCCGCCAGCCGGTACGCCGCCTCCCGGATCGGTTGCGCCCACGTCCAGCCCCCCGCCTCTGAAACCATCACCGTCACCGCCGTGCTGATCTGCACGAACGTGCTCAGCTTCCCCCACACCGACGGCGTGAACTCTCGCACCCCGGCGGCCAGCATCAGACAGCCGGCTGTCGCCAGGATCAGAATGTCGCGGCCGAAAATCAGACCCACCAGCCACCACGGAACCGCGCCCGCCAGTGCCAGGCAAATGTAGATCGCGCTGAGGAAGATCTTGTCCGTGATCGGATCCAGGTAGGCCCCAAATCGCGTAATCGCTCCCAGCCGCCGCGCCACGATGCCGTCCAGCGAGTCCGTCACCGCCGCCGCCACGAAGATCCCTACCGCGACCTCGTAGCGTCCCTTTAGAATCGTCCAGGCAATCGGAGGGGTCAGCAGCAGCCGTAGCGCAGTGAGCGAGTTTGCAAAGATCGCGCGCCGGCGCATGGTGAGGTGCAGTCTGACCGCTTAGGATACCAGGGCCTTTTCGGCTCCGTCCTCCACCTGGTCGGCTGTGACCACCTCGTACAGCGAGGAGTCCGACATGATCTTCGCCACCAGCGCCACGTGCATGGCGTGGCCCGCCCGCTCGGCGATCACCTTACCCAGCAAAGGCCTCCCGATCAGCGCCAGATCCCCGATCAGATCCAGCGCCTTGTGCCGGCACGGCTCATCCGGAAAGCGCAGGCCCTCCGGATTCATCACCCCTGTCCCATTGAACCCCACCGCGTTCGCCAGGCTCGCGCCCCGGATCAGCCCCATGTCGCGCAGCTTATCCAGCTCATGGGCGAAACCGAACGTCCTGGCGGGTGCAATCTCCCGGGCATAGTTCTCCGGCGTAACCTCCAGCTCCAGCTTCTGGCGGCCGATCAATGGATGGTCGAAGTACACGTCGCAGCTCAGCAGGAAACGCTCTGCCGGCAGGATCGCAATCCGCTTGCCGCCCCCTTCCACGACTACCGGCCTCACAATCCGCAAATACCGGCGCTGGCGCCGGTATCTGCGAATCCCCGCCTCCTGGATCAGCTCCACGAACGGCAGTCCGCTGCCATCCAGAATCGGCACTTCGAGGTTGTCAATCTCGACGTACGCGTTGTCGATCCCCATGCTGTAGAAAACGCTCAGCAGGTGCTCCGTCGTCGAGATCAGTACGCCCTGCCGCATCAGGCTCGTGGCGTAACTCACCCTCGTCACGTTGCGCCAGCTCGCCGCAACCGGAAACCTTTCCAAATCTGTGCGCAGGAAGACGATTCCCCTGCCTGGTGGCGCTGGACAGATGCGGATTCTAACCGGCGCCCCGCTGTGCAACCCAACGCCACTGACCCCCACGGCCCGGCGCACACTGGTTTCGCCTACCATCGGCTATCAAGCGCTGTCCGCAACTGGAGCCCCAAACTGGAACTTGCTGAAAATAGAATAGTTGCTCGTGCTCAGCCGTGGCGGATTTGCAACAGTCTCGCCGCCTGCCGTGGCAGAAAGGCACTACATCGTGCTAGCCGGCCTCTAGCAACTTCCCCGCCCGCCGTATTGCGCCCGCATCCTGTCGGCCCAGCGCAGGTAGCGCAAGATGTCGCGACGGCGCCGCCAGAGAAGTGAAAAGAAGTCGCGGAAACGAACCTCTTCGGCCGGAACGCCCCAGTAGGTTTCCAGCCGCCAGCGAAGATAGGGACTTCGCCACGGCGTCAGACGGTATCCGCGCGTGGCGCGCCAGAGCAACCCGATCATCTAGTCCATGGAAGACCCAGCCTTCGACAGCTTCGACGGCCCCTCCTCCACTGCGGTGGCGTAGTAGCCCGAGCGGGTGCGTGCCTGCGGCCGGTTCTTGCCCTTCACCTCGACGCGGATCCGCCGGTAACTCCCGTCCATCTCGGGATTCGACGGCGTGTACGCGATTACGTACTGATTGCGAATGTCGTGCGCCACTTGCACCGCGATCTGATCCACCTCACCCACGTCGTCCGGATAGTAGGCCAGCCCGCCGGAGGCTTCCGTGAGTGTGGAAAGGGCGCGTTTGGCGCGCTTCCTCTCCCGCTTCTGCTCTTCGTTCAGCAGCCCGATGGCGTAAATCAGCACTTCGCTCTGCCGCGCTTTGTGGACCAGTTCCTCCAGGGTGATCTGACTGGTGTTGTCGTTGCCGTCGGTGATGACCACCAAGACCTTCTTATCCTTCTTGCCGTACTGGAGCAAGTGGTCCATCGACATGCTGAGGGCATCGCGCATGGCGGTTCCGCCACGCGAGTCGATGCGTGTCAAACCCTCCTCCATCTTCTTGATATCGTTGGTGAAATCCACATCCAGGTAGGCCTCGTCATTGAAGTTGACGATAAAGACCTCATCCTCCCGGTTGGATTCCTCCACCAGCGTCAGAGCCGCCGACTCCACCGACTGGCGCTTGTCCCTCATCGAGCCACTGTTGTCGATGATCAGGCCCATCGACACCGGCACGTCCTCGCGCCGGAACAGCTTCACTTCCTGTTTGACGTCATTCTCATAAACGGTGAAGGCCTCTTTCGGAAGATCGGTGATCAGCTTGCCGTTCTTGTCCGCCACGCTGGCGTGGAGCACAACCAGCCGCGTCTCAGTGCGGAACACGGCCTCCGGCTTCTGTTGGGCGCGTGCCGACACTGCAGCGCCGGCCCACCAGATTACAACGCAGATCGATGCGGCGCGCAACTTACTGGGTCGGGGCATAATATCCGGTTCGGTACGAGGCCCGCAGGGGCGGCAACCCGCGCGGCTGCACCAGCTTCACCCGTACCCGCCGATACTTCCCGTCTTTCTCCTGGTTCGTCGGCGTATATCCTAAGACGTACTGGTTGCGCAGTTCGATTCCGATTTTGGCGGCAATGTCCGGCAACTCGTTCACATTCTCCACCGGAAAATGCCGCCCCCCGGTCTGCTCAGCCAGCTCGCTCAGCAGGCTTGGCCCGGCCAGCTCCTCAGCGGTCCGTCCCCTCGACGCTATTGGTTCGTAGATGCCGATCGCATACACCTGTACATCGGCTTCTCGAACCAAGTTCTTGATCTCGCTCTGGGTGTACCGGCTGCTGTTATCCCCCCCGTCCGACAGCACCAGAATGGCCTTCCGCGGATTCCGCGCCTTTTTCATCTCTGCCATCGCCATATACAGAGCGTCCAGCAATGCCGTCCGCCCTCTGGCTTCGGAAAACGCCAGCCGGTTTTGGATTTCCTCCGTCTCCGACGTAAACGGCTGCATCAGGCGCGGTCGGTCATTGAACTGGATCAAGAAAAACTCGTCTTCCGGGTTCGCCGTCTTGAAGAACTCCGCTGCCGCTTGGCGGGATTTGTGCAGCTTGGCGCCCATGCTGCCGCTCACGTCGAAGACCAGGCCCACCGACAGCGGGGCGTCCTCGCTGGAGAACTGCGAAACCGTCTGTTCCACCTTGTCCTCGTACAAGCGGAAGTGCTCCTTCTCCAGCCCCGTCACAACCTGGTTCAGCGGCGTAGTCACTGTTACCGGAATCAGCACCAGCGTGGCGTCCACACGGATGTTCGGGGCCCGCCGTCCCCTGTCTTCCTCGACCCTTGGGTGGCTGCGCGGCCTGATCGAAACGCGCGCGTTGTCCTGCGACCCCGCCCTGTCCTCGGCAACCCCGGCGCCTCCGGCGAGCATCAGCAAAGCCGCCGGACCGGCGACCAAAATCGCTTGCCGCAGCGTCCGCACCTTCCTTCTCCCCCCTCTAATCCTCTTCCCGTCCCCAGTATAACACGAGGTCTTTTTGTGGTAACATCTATCGTGCGTCAACAGGTCCTGGGTGTGATCCCCGCCAGGTTCGCCTCTTCCCGCTTCCCCGGAAAGGCGTTGGCCCGCTTCGCCGGCAAGACGATCATTCAGCACGTATACGAGCGCGCCAGCCAAGCTAAGTTGTTGACGGAACTAATAATCGCTACCGATGACCATCGCATACGCGAGGAGGCCGAAAGCTTTCATGCTCCGGTCTGCATGACCCGCTCCGACCATCCTTCCGGAACCGACCGGGTCGCCGAAGTGGCCGCCTCCAACTCGGCCGACATTATTGTCAACATCCAAGGAGACGAGCCGCTCATCGACCCGGCGGCCATCGACGCGGCGGCCCTGTCCCTGATGACCGATGCGAAGGCGCCGATGGCCACGCTCAAAAAAAGAATCGAAGACCTGCAAGAGTTCGCGAATCCGAATGTGGTCAAGGTCGTTACTGATCACCATCACCGCGCCCTCTACTTCTCCCGCTCGCCCATCCCGTATGATCTCAGCGGCCAGGCCATCCACTATAAGCACATCGGCCTTTACGTGTACCGGCGCGACTTCCTTCTCTCCTACCCCCGCCTCCCGATCGGCCCCTTGGAGCGCGCCGAACGCCTCGAACAGTTGCGCGCCCTGGAAAACGGCTTCCCGATCCGCGTGGTCGAGACCCAGTACGAATCGCTCGGCGTGGACACCCCCGACGACCTCAGACGCGTCGAGAAGATCTACCTGGCGGCTTTGCCCGCCCGAGTGAAAGCCGCCAATGGCTAAATACATTTTTGTCACCGGCGGCGTCGTCTCCAGCCTCGGAAAAGGCATTGCCGCAGCCTCGATCGGCTGCCTGTTGGAAAGCCGCGGATTCACCGTCACCCTCCAGAAGATGGACCCGTACCTCAACGTTGATCCCGGCACCATGAGTCCGTTTCAGCACGGCGAGGTGTTCGTCACCGACGATGGTGCCGAGACGGACCTCGACCTCGGTCATTACGAGCGGTTCACCCACGCCCGGTTGACGCAGAAAAACAACCTCACCTCCGGCCGCATCTATGAAACCATCATTTTTCGCGAGCGGCGCGGCGACTACCTCGGCAAGACCGTTCAGGTCATCCCCCATGTCACCGACGAGATCAAGTCCTGGGCCCGCCGCCTGGCCGATGAGGCCGACATCGTTATCATCGAGATCGGCGGCACGGTCGGCGACATCGAATCTCTCCCGTTCATGGAAGCGATCCGACAGTTGCGCCATGAGCTGGGCCGCGGCAACTCCATGCATGCTCACGTCACGTTGGTGCCCTGGATCGCCGCCGCCCGCGAACTCAAGACCAAGCCCACCCAGCATAGCGTCAAAGAACTCAGGGCCATCGGCATTCAGCCCGACATGCTGCTTTGCCGCTCCGAGCGCCCGCTGCCCCACGACGTCAAGGCCAAGATTGCCCTGTTCTGCGACGTCGAGCCGGAGGCGGTCATCACCGCGCGCGACGTCGAATCGGTCTACGAAGTCCCCTTGGTGTTCGCCGAGCAGGGCGTCGATGATGCCGTTCTTCGCCTGCTGGCGCTGGAAGACCGTGCCGGCAGCCGCCAGCTCGATCAATGGACCAAAATGGTGCACCGTCTGAAAAATCCCGCCGGGGAGGTTCACATCGGCTTGGTCGGCAAGTACGTCGGCTACGAAGACTCCTACAAGAGCCTGAAAGAGGCGCTGGTGCACGGCGGGCTCGCTCACGACCGTCGCACCCGCATAAGCTGGATCGAAGCCGAAGACCTTCAGTGGCCGGACTGCATCGACCGCCTCCGCCGCTATGACGGGATCCTCGTGCCGGGCGGTTTCGGCAAGCGGGGCGTCGAAGGAATGATCAACGCCATCCGCTACGCCCGACAGTACGCGGTCCCATATTTCGGCATCTGTCTTGGCATGCAGGCTATGGTCATCGAGTTTGCGCGCAACGTCTGCGGCCTGCCCGAGGCTGATTCTACCGAGTTTAATCCCTCGACTCCGTACCGGGTCATCTACAAGCTGCGCGAACTCAAGGGTGTCGACGAGCTCGGCGGCACCATGCGGCTGGGCGCCTATCCCTGCCGCCTCGCCCCCGGCAGCTTCGCCCGCGCCGCCTACGGCGTTGACGAGATCAGCGAGCGCCACCGCCACCGCTACGAATTCAACCGCGAGTTCGAGCAGGTGCTGACGAACCATGGGCTCCGGCTGGCCGGCGAAACCCCCGATGGCACCTATGTCGAGATCTGCGAGATCGCCGACCACCCCTGGTTCCTCGGCTGCCAGTTCCACCCCGAATTCAAGTCCAAACCCTTGGAGCCCCACCCGTTGTTTCGCGCCTTCATCGGTGCCGCCATCGATTACCGCGAGAAGCGGTGCCCCGAGGAAGCGATGGCCGAAAGAGCATCGCAGTGACTCGCTTATGCCCGTGGAGTTGGTCACCCCGTCCGGCCACATCATCCGCTTCGGCGCTGGGGCGTCTCTGGCGCTGATCGCCGGCCCTTGTGTCATCGAAAGCGAGGAGCATGTTCACTTGCTGGCCCGCGAGATCGGCCGTATCGCCGGACACTTCGTCTTTAAGGCCTCCTTCGATAAGGCCAACCGCAGCAGCCTCGCCTCGTACCGGGGCCCCGGCCTGAAGGAAGGTCTCCGGATCCTCGGCGGGCTCAAGGCCGCAGGCTACCCCATCCTCACAGACATCCACGAGCCGTCCCAGGCCGAGCCGGCGGCCGAAGTGGCTGACATCCTCCAGATCCCTGCCTTCCTCTGCCGCCAGACGGATCTGCTCGTTGCAGCCGGCCGCACCGGGCGCATCGTCAACATCAAGAAAGGGCAGTTCATCGCTCCGCGCGACTTCCATTTGGCCGCTGAAAAGGTCGCTTCCACAGGCAACGAGCGCATCCTGCTGACCGAGCGCGGAACCTGCTTCGGCTACAACAACCTCGTCGTGGACATGCGTTCGCTGAAGATCCTGCGCGACACCGGCTGGCCGGTCGTCTTCGATGCCACCCACAGCGTGCAGCTTCCCGGCGGCGCCGGCTCGGCTTCCGGGGGGCAGCCCGAGTTCATCGAGACCCTCGCCCGGGCCGCCGTCGCCGCCCGTATCGACGGCCTCTTCATCGAGGTCCACGACCACCCCGAGCGGGCGCTCTCCGACGGCCCGAACGTCCTCCCCCTTGCCCGCCTCGACCCGCTCCTCCGCCGCCTCCGGGCCATCGACGTACTCGTCAAGGGCTGGGAGCCCGCCTGAGACCTCCTCCCTTTCTCTACGCTTGACCAGCCGGCGGACCTCTGCTCTGCCCCTGCGATATCTCAGCACAGAGGCAATCAGCGAACCCGAATCGCCTTCCAAGTCACAGTCACCGCAGCCCCCTCACCCAGTTCACTCTCAACGTGACGCCAAACCCCCACCAACCAGTTCCTTCAGCCTATAAGCCTTAAGGCCTTCAGCACGAACTAGCACCACGAACGGGGATTTTGCCCGTGTAACGGCGACATGGGCGTGGAACTCCCCGCCCCATGCCACGCAGACGCGGTTTCGGGAATGGACCCGATTCAGGATCTCCGCATCCGTAGCCCGCGACAGGCCAATCTCCTCCACATGAACGGCGTCCCAACCTTCCTCCCGGAGCAGCCTGGCTGCCTCGGGTGAGAGTCCCTGGTCGGGGAGTACTCGCTTCATGCGACGCTGAACCACTCAACGCCGTCGTCCGGGTTCGCCGCGGCGAAGACCGGCGCCCGCTTCAAATCCTCTTCCTCGCGCAACGGGGACTCGCGCAGGAGTTCGGCCCGGTCCGCATCTGTCGCAACCAGTTCCAAGAGCCGCCGTACCGTGATTCTCAGGCCCCGGATGCAGGGTTGCCCACCCATCTTCCCAAGCTCGATCGTGATCCGGTCGGAAGGTGCTCGGAGCGTCATGCCCTCATTGCAGCTTCCAAGCGGCCCTGCTTCGCAGCTACCCGAAACCCCGGCGGCCGCCTCGCCCGGGCTCCGGTGTCGGGAAGCGTATAAGCTTCCCCGGTCGATGACAAGCTGAATGGTGGGCTCCTCAACGAATGCCGCCCCGGCGCCGTCATCTAAGATGGTAGGTGTAAGGGAGGTGGATCCGTGCACACGCGAGCACACACCCGGCGTCGCGGCTTCTCGCTCATCGAGCTGCTCATCGTCATCGCGATCATCTTGATCATTGCGGCCATCGCCGTGCCCAAGCTGGACAAGGCGCGAATGCATACCCAGGAGATGGCCGCCATCCGGCACATTGGCACGATTCATACCGCCCAGACCCAGTACTATTCGCAGTTCGGGCGGTACGCGAAGTCCTTGCAGGAACTAGGACCACCGGCCAGCGGCGCCCCAGGGCCTAATGCCGCCGACCTCATTCCGGGTGACCTCGCCAGTGGCGAAAAGAGCGGCTACCAGTTCATCTTGCAAGCCTCGCCCACCGGCTACACCATCAACGCCAATCCTGTCACCTTCAACAGCACCGGGCGGCGCACCTTCTATTCGGACCAGAGCCTGGTCATCCGCGAGAACTGGGGGCAGGAGCCGGCCGACGCCAACAGCCCCGAGATCAAGTAGCCCAAATTCCGATATTGTACTGATATCATGAGACCGTTCATCCTGCTGCCCGCCCTGCTCTTACTGCCCTCGTTCGCCACTCGCTCCGCCGAGCCGGCCCGTGAGTCGGTCGCGGCCGCGCTGCACCGGGCCGTGGACTTCTACCGCAACCACGTCTCCACCGAAGGCGGCTATCACTTCTACTACACCGATGACCTCAGCTACGGCCGCTCAGAGTCAGCCGAAGGCCCCACCCAAATCACCGTCCAGCGGGCCGGGACGCCGCTGGTCGGCATGGCGTACCTGCGCGCCTGGGACGCCACGGGCGATCGCTTCTACCTCAACGCCGCCCGCGACGCCGCCCTTGCCCTCGTTCGCGGGCAGCTTTGCTCCGGCGGCTGGAACTATACCATCGAATTCGACCCCGCCAAGCGCTCCCGCTACGCCTACCGCGCTGACGGCAACTGCGGCAGCGGCGCCTTCAATACGACCACCCTCGACGACAACGTCACCCAGGCGGCCGTCCGCCTGCTGATGCGCGTCGACCGCGAGCTCGGCTTCCGCGACCAGAAAATCCACGAGGCCGCCCGCTTCGCCCTCGACCGGCTCATTGCCGCCCAGTACCCCAACGGCGCCTGGCCACAGCGCTTCGAGCAGCCCCCGGACCCCGCCAAGTTCCCCGTCAAGAAGGCCAGCTACCCCGAAGCCTGGTCCTGGAACTGGCCCGGAGAGAACTACCAGTCCCATTACACCTTCAACGACAACACCATCTGCGACACCATTGACATGTTCCTGGAGGCTGCCCGCATCTACGGCCAGCCGAAATACCAGGCGGCCGCCGAAAAGGGAGGCGACTTCATCCTGCTGGCCCAGATGCCCGAGCCGCAGCCCGCCTGGGCCCAGCAGTATGACGCCGACATGCACCCCGCCTGGGCCCGCGTCTTCGAGCCGCCGTCGGTGACCGGTGGCGAATCGCAGGGCATCCTCAAGCTGTTAATGGTCTTGTACCGGGAAACGGGCAAGCGGAGGTACCTGGAAGCCGTGCCAAAGGCGCTCGATTACCTCCGGCGGTCGGTCCTGCCACCGCCCGCCAAACCTTCGGAAGCCTACCGGCGCGCTGCGCGCGGCGGCGGTCCCGTGCTGGCCCGCTTCTATGAACTGAAGACCAATCGCCCGCTGTACGTCACCAAGGGCACGCAGGTCCGCGTCAAGGGCCGTTCCACCTACCGCCTCGACGGCTACCAGCTCAGCTATAGCGATGAGTCGGTCATCACCCACTACGGCGTGCTGGTGAGCGGGCGCGAGCTCGACATGCTCGGCGCCGAATACGAGACCATCGCCAGGGCTGACCCGTCAACACTCCGCCGGCCCGACAAGCTCTACACCCTCTCGCCCTGGAGGGACGCCGACAACCTCCTGCCGTCCCCCGCGGCGGTGGCCCGAGTCCTGGACGCCATGGACAGCCGCGGCGCCTGGGTCGAAGAAGGCTACATCGGCAAGGCTGACCTCGTCGCCTCCGTCTTCGCCGCTCGCAATATGGTCGTTCGCATCGGCAACCGCACCTACCCGCTGAAGGAGAATGAAACCGTCGAGGTCTTCGACGGCACGCTTCCCCCGCGCGAGCGCATCATCAGTTCAGCCACCTTCGCCCGACACGTTGCTCTGCTAACGGCCTTCCTCCGGCAGACGCGCTAAACCGCCAGCGCCTCAATCCCGAATAGCCGGCAGTACTCTTTCAACTGCCGCGCCAAGTCCCCATAGAAGAAAATCTGGTGGAAGCCCGGGTACTCCAGCATTTCCGCTTTGCTGTCCAGGGCGACCATCACCGAGACGACGCACCCGCCGGCCGGGGGGACGGAGACATTCTCCACCACTGTCCCCGTCGAGATCACCATCTGGGTTTTGTTCTTCGTCTCGCTCTTCAAGAGCACGTCCGCCACTGTGACCCGCTCGCCGGGGGTCCACTGCGGCACGGGCACCGCATCCCGCTTGCCGTGATGGTGTGACAGAAAGTACGGCTCGGGCGGCTGCGACCACCCGCGCAAGCGCGTCGGACAGGTACAATGCGCCCCGATCAGGCAGTTGCGCGCCGTTTCCGGCACCGGATCCTGCTGGAAGCCCGGCCGGTCGAACAGATACTGCACCAAAGCATGGGTCACCGCCGCTCCCAAATCCGCCTCGCAGGCCGCCGGCACGCCGTGATCCAGCATCGATGACCAGGAAATGCAAGGCAGGCTCACCTTTGTCTGCCCCAGCGCGCCGAGGCAGTCCATCGTGATCCCGTCGCCTTCCTCCTCTTCCAGTATCTGCCGGGCCACCAGATAACTCTTGATCCCGTTTCTGACATCCTGCTCAGTGGGTCCCTTCACCTCGGTCGCGTGCCGGATGTAGCGCTCGGCCAGCGTGCGAACTTCCTCTCCCTCCGGCATCCGCTCGTACTTCTCGGCGAACACCCTGGCCGGGACATACCGCAGGCGCGTCCCCGTGTCCGGAATCCGGTCATCACGGCGCTCACTCCCCCGGAGCACAACAAACCGCATCTCGCGCAGCTTCGCCCCGGCTTTCAGCATCTTCAGGCCGAATGCGGCCTGGCGGAAATCGCCGGTCGAGCAGATCAGCACGCCCGGAGTCTTGGCCAAGCCCCAAGTGTTGGTCGTGAACGCCGCCCCGATGGGCGCGAAGACGACCGCCGGCGTCCGGCTGTCCGCCGCCATCCTCGCCGTTGGCCAGGCGTGTTCCTGTCGGTCCAGCAGCATCACCAGCAGTCCGTCCGCCCCCTCCGCCTCCGCCGAAGCGATCCAGCTCTGTGCTTCCTCGGCCGAGTAAATCGGCTCCGGCCGAACCTCCAGTGCGATTCCCAGTTCCTGGCTCGCGGCAGCCGCCTGGCGCTCGTAATTCCGGCGCGCCGCCTCGCCGTCATAGATCTCTCCCGGCCAGCGCATCCCGTACCGCTCCCGGCGCCGCACGAACGCCGCCTTGACCCTCGGAACGTACTTCGCGCCCGGACCCTTCAGCCGAATCGGGCCCTCCTCATCGCCGCGCAGCCCTCCGAGGTGCAGGCCGAGCCAGCCCGCCGCCGTACACCGGATCAGAAACCGCCGCCGCGTCTCGCTGGAATTCATTTCAGACTCCTGAAACCGAAATATAGCACGTCGCCCGGCGACGGTTTTTCCTCTCAGCCCAACTTCGATATGATTTCTGGCTGACTGGACCGAACCATGGACCCAACGATCGATCTCAACCTCGCCCACATGCCGGCGCTGCCCGAAAATAAGCACTGGCGCATCGGCGCCGTGGGCGCGGGGTTCATCATGCGCGACGTACACCTGGTCGCCTACCAGAGGGCCGGCTATAACGTCGTCGCCATTACGTCCGCCGATCCCGAGATGACCCGCCAGACGGCTGCCCTGCGCGGCATCCCGAAAACCTACGACTCGTACCAGGAACTCATGGCCGACCCCACCATCGAGGTCCTCGACATCGCCGTGCCGCCGCACGTTCAGATCGAAGTCGTCCGCGAAGCCGTCAAGCACGCCGGCCACATCCGGGGCCTCCTGGCGCAAAAGCCCTTGGCGGTGAACTTCCAGGACGCCCGCCGGATCGTGCGCATGTGTGAGGACACGGGCATCGTACTCGCCGTCAACCAGAACATGCGCTACGACCAGTCGATTCGCGCCCTGAAGACCATCCTGGATCGCGGCTACCTGGGAACGCCCACCCTGGGCACCATCGAGATGCGCGCCTCCCCCCATTGGGCGCCCTGGTGCAGCCTCTACGGGCGGCTGACCCTGCTCATCATGAGCATCCACCACCTCGATTCGTTCCGCTACCTGTTCGGCGATCCGGACAGCGTCTATGTCAGCGCCCGGCCGGATCCCCGCTCGAAGTTCGAACACCGCGACGGCATTGCGCTCTATATCCTCGAGTACGCCGACGGCCTCCGCGCCGCTGCCTGGGACGATGTCTGGGCCGGCGCCATCCGCGAAGGCGCCGCCTCGGACATCTATATCAAATGGCGCGTCGAGGGCAGCGAAGGCATGGCGCAGGGCACGATCGGCTGGCCCGGCTATCCCAACGCCGTGCCCAGCACCTTGCAGTTCACCACCGTGCGCCAGCCCGGGGTCTTCTTCACGCCGCAGTGGACCGAAACGTGGTTCCCCGACGCCTTCCAAGGCACTATGGGCATGCTCCTGGATGCGCTCAACACCGGTCGGGAGCCGGCCGTCAGCGGCCGCGACAACCTCCGCACCATGGCCCTCGTCGAGGCTTGCTATCGCTCCCTCGACGAGCACCGCCCCGTCCGCCCCCAAGAGATTCTCGAGGAGAAACAACCATGAAGCTCGGACTGATCAATTCCGCCTGGCTCGGCTCCCCCGTCGGGACCGAAGAAGGAATCCGCCAAACGAAACAGATCGGCTTCGACACCATCGACATCTTCGCCGACCCCATCGAGCTCACTGTCCGCGAAAAGAAGCTCATCATCGACACCGCCAAACAGCTCGATCTGCCCATCATCTCCGTCTGCTGCGTCGCCCTCGGCATCGCCGATTTCAACACTCCCGTCCGCGAGTTCCATATGGACCGCTGCGAGGCGTACCTCGACCTCTGCTATGAGTTCGGCGCCAAGAACCTCCTCCTCGTGCTCGGCGAGTACGTCTGGCAGCAGGAGGTCATCAAGCCGGAAGACCAATGGAAGTGGGCCGTCGAGAATGTCCATCGTCTGGGCGAGTACGCCCGGTTGCTGGAGTTGGAGATCGCCATCGAACTGGAGCCGTTCAAGCTCTCCCTCATCAACAACCTCAAAAAGATGAAGCACTTCCTCGATGACGTCAACCATCCCGCCGTCAAGGCCAACCTCGACATCTCCCACCTGCACCTCGCCGGCGTCGCCGCCTCCGAAATCCCTGACCTCCAGGGCCGCATCGCCCACGTTCACCTCTCCGATTGCGACGGCAACAAGCACGGCGACCTGCCCCCGGGCCGCGGCGTGGTCAACTTCCCGCCGTACCTTCAGGCGCTCAAAGACGTCGGCTTCGATGGTACGGTCAGCATCGAGCTCGAGTACTCGCCCGAGCCCGCCAAGATCGTCGAATGGGTCACCGAGGCCTACACCGAAACCGACAAGCTGATGCGCGCCGCTGGCATCCGGGGCTAGCTATGCAACGCCGGGCCTTTCTCCAAGGCGCCGCCGCCCCTGTCCTCGGTCGCGTTCACGGCGCCAACGACCGGATCACCGTCGCCCAGATCGGCTGCGGCGGCCGCGGCCTCTATGAACTCGACGTCTGCAGCCGCCACCCGCAGGTCCGCATCGCAGCCGTCTGCGATGTCTACCAGCCCCTCATCGACAAAGCCCGCTCCCGCCTCGGGCCCGGCGTGGACGGCTACCAGGATTTCCGGCGCGTCCTCGACCGGAATGACATCGACGCCGTCTTCGTATCGACGCCCGACCACTGGCACGCCCTCATCACCGTGCTGGCCTGCCAGGCGGGCAAGGACGTCTTCTGCGAAAAGCCGCTCTCGCTCACCATCGCGGAAGGCCGCAAGATGGTCGAGGCGGCGCGCAAGTACAACCGCGTCGTGCAGACCGGCAGCCAGCAACGCTCGGCCCCCCATTTCCAGCGGGTTGTCGAACTCGTCCGAGGCGGCCACATCGGCCGCGTTACGATGGTCGAGTGCTGGAACTGGGCCAACGAGTCGCCGGCCGGCATTGGCAACCCGCCGGACGAGGACCCACCGCCGGGCCTCGATTGGGACCTTTACCTCGGCCCCGCTCCCAAACGCCCTTACAACCGCAACCGCTTCATCTGGAACTACCGCTACTTCTGGGACTATTCCGGCGGCATGATGACCGACTGGGGCGCCCACCACATGGACGTCGTCCACTGGGCGATGGGCGTGGACGCGCCGCTGGCCGTGTCCGCCGCCGGCGGCAAGTTCGTCTTGCAGGACAACCGCGAAACCCCGGACACCTTTGAGGCCGTCTTCGAATACCCCGGATTCCTCGCCCGGTACACGCACCGCAAAATGAACGACCATCCCCTCATGGGCCGCCCCTATGGCATGCTCTTTTACGGGGACAAAGGCGCCATCGTCCTCGACCGGCGGGGCTTCGAGGTCATCCCGCAAATGCGCCCCGCCGATTTCCGGCCCGACATGGACCGCATCGAGGATCTCCTGCACGGCGGGGCCGGTCAGCCGCCGAAACCGCTTTCCCAGCGCCGGCCCGCGCCGCCCCGCCTCGAGCGCCCGCCGGCGACCCCGCTGTGCACCCCTGAGAAGGTCGAGGGCGTCTTCATGGAACCCGCCATCCAGGAGGCCCACGTCCAGAACTGGCTCGACGCCATCCGCTCCCGGCAACGTCCGAACGCCGACGTCGAAATCGGCCATCGCTCGGTCTCAGCCTGCCACCTCGGCGTCATCGCTTATCGCACCGGCCGCAAGATCCGCTGGGACAGAGCCGTCGAGCGCATCTTGGACGACCCCGAAGCCCAGCAGATGACCTCGCGCGAGTACCGCCCGCCGTGGAAGCTCGAACTATAAAGCCGGACCCGCTCTGAAACTATCTAACCGTCCGGGCGGTCGTTTTAAGCCGCAACCCCGCACTTCCGCCTGTGCGATGAGGAGAGCATGATACCTGGGAGCGACGACCAACTGCCGAAACGTATCACCCTGAACCCCAAGGTCACGGCGGGAAAGCCCGTGATCAAAGGGACGGGACTGACAGTCAACTACATCCTGACTCTTCTGGCCACGGTGTACGAAGAAGCCCGCGGGATCGAAGATGATAGTGCATCGAGACCGGCGCCCGCATCGGGGCGTCGTACTCCTCCGGCTAAAGGACCAACGAGCTGCCCGCAAAATCAATGCGCTTCGGCGACTGTTGGCCGCTTACGCTGATCGGCTCTCGGCTCCGTTTCTCGTTGTCACAGAAACCGCAGTTCGTTTTGTCCCGGCCCGCCAGTGAGGCCGTCCTCCTTGTGGCCGTCCCGGGAAACTTCGAGCCTACACCCCAAACACCCTCTCCGCGTACTCCCGGCTCAGCCGTAGATTCTCCACCAGCGGGCGTGTCACCGCCGTTCCCGGTTCGTGAAACAGCTCGACCACGACCCAGCCGTCGTAGCCGATCTTCTTGAGGTGCGCCGCCACGCGCCGGTAGTCGATCTCGCCGTCGCCGAGCGCCTCGGTGCAAACCCCGTCCCGCATGTTGCGCACATGCAGGCTTGCGACGCGCCGGCCGGCTTCCCCCAGGATCGCCAGCGGGTCCTGCCCGCCCCGGGCCACCCACATCAAGTCGAGGCACAACCCCGCGCTCGTGCTCTTCAGCAGGTGGCGCCACTCGCGCGCGTTCTCCATCATCTCCGGATCGTGATGATGCAGGATCAGCTCCATGCCCTTTCCGCGGAGCTCCTTCGCCAGCCGGTTGACGGCCTCCGCCTGCGCCTCGAGCTCCTGGTCGGTCTTGCGCTCCTTGTTCGCCTTCGGGGCGGGATTCACGTTCAGCGTCTTCGTCCCTGCCGGTCGCACCACTTCCGCCAGCGCGAGCGCCTCGCCGATCGTCTTCTCAGCGCCCTCCGGGGTGTGCATCGGCCCGCCGTGGTAGACGATCGGCACGCCGAAGCCGTGTTGCCGGATGAGCGCGATCGTGCGCTCGCGCAACTCCGGCGTGAAAAAGATGCTCATTAGCTCGACGTTGTTGAACCCCGCCTGGGCCATCCCGGCGAAGATGTCCGCCAGACCGTCGGCCAGCGTCCGCTTCTGCTTCCGCATCTCCTGGGTCCAGATGAACACCTGCGCCGTGATCTGCGGCGCGTAAGCGCCCGCCGCCAAGGCCGCCAGCCCGCCGAAAAGAAACTCCCTCCGGCCCACACGCATCGCCATCGCTCCTTCCACCGAATATAGTATCCATAAGTCCCATGTTCGAGATCGGATTCCATACCGACGCCTTCAACTCCAGCTACTGGAGCTTCGAGCAGTGCCTCCAATGGGCGCAACGCTGCAACCTCCGCTTCATCGAGTGCGGCGCCATCGACGGCGTCAGTTGGATCCACGGCCTCGGCTACCAGCCCCACATCGCCCTCTGGGAAGACCCTCTCCTGCTCCGCCGCAAGATGGATCGCTACGGCGTCCGCTTCTCCCAGATCGACGCCGCCTTCCCCCTCTCCCGCCCCGAGGGCGCCACGCTCGGCGTCGAGTACGTGCTCCACACGATCCGCTGGGCGAAGCTGGCCGGCTGCCCCCGCGTCGACACCACCGACGACCGCCACCGCCCCGAAGGACTCACCGACCGCGAAGCGCTCGACCATATGCGGCGCATCTACCTGCAAATTCTCCGCGTGGCCGAAGCCTACGACATCGTCATTAACATCGAGCCTCACGGCTACTACACCACCAGGCCCGAGTTCATGGCCGAAATGCTCGCCTTCGCCGACTCCCCCTGCCTGCGCATGAACATGGACACCGGCAACACTTTCATCGCCGGCCAGGATCCCGTCGCCTTCCTCGAACGCTTCCGCGACCGTGTCAGCCACGTGCACGTCAAGGACGTCAGCGCCTCGCTGGCCGCCGCCGCCCGCGGCGACCTCACCGGCATCGCTGTCTCCCACTGCGCCATCGGCGAGGGTGTGAACGCCGACAACATCCGCCGCTGCCTGGCCATCCTCCGCCAGGCCGGCTACGACGGCGTGCTGTCGATCGAGTGCGAGGGCCACGGCGGCCCGATGATCGAACGCAGCCTCGCCTGGGTCCGCGACGCCGCCGCCGAAGGTTAGCCGCCTTGCTCGCCCCTGCTCCGGCCGCCCTGCACGGCCGCTTCCTGCCGTTGGACTACCTGGCCATCGCATTCCGCCTGTTCTCACTCATCTTCATTCGACGGGAGCTGGGATTGCACTATCACCGCCTGAGCCATGATGTCGGGCAATTCCTTTATCCGCGCCGGACTGTACACCTCCCACCAGACCCGCGTCCAGCGCTACCTCACCAGGAGGTATGAGCGCGCCGCCCGCTCCATCTAGCACGGTGGCTCACCGCTATCCTCGGCACCACCGCCACTCGCGTCGCCGCCCTGCTGGTGACTTTCGACATCGCCTCGCTGTGGGACCTCCCAAATCAAGACCAGCACTCCTGTCCACTTCTTCCTCCACACCCCCATCGGCGTGCTGGCGTGTATGATTGTGGGTTACGGGCTCAGCCGGCTCCTCCCATCCCAACCGAACGAGCCGGCCGGGCTGACAATCTTCACCAAAGGCGGTCCCCGTTGACCTTCTCCGGCATCCTCCCGGCGGTCGTTACGCCCCTGGACGACAACGAACGGTTCCTCCCCGCCAGTTTCGAGCGCCTGCTCGCGCGTCTGTACGAAGCCGGCGCCCACGGCGTCTATGTAAGCGGCCAGACGGGCGAGGGCTTGCTGCAACCGCTGGCTGACCGGGAACTGGTGATCCAGGCCGCTGTCCGCAATTCGCCCAAAGACCGCACGGTCATCGCCCACGTCGGCGCCTGGCGCACCGCCGACGCCATCCGCCTGGCGCGGCACGCCGCCCGCGCCGGCGCCCACGCCGTCAGCAGCTTGCCGCCCATCGGCCTCTACTCGCTCGAGGAAGTCAAGGCCTACTACGCAGCCTTGGCGGCGGCCAGCGACATCCCCGTCATCGTCTACTACTTCCCGGAACTCTCCCAGGCGATCGCCACCCTGGACGCCCAGCGCGAACTCCTCGCCATTCCCAACGTCATCGGCCTCAAGTTCACCGGCTTCGATCTCTACAGCCTCTCCAAGCTCAAGCAGGCCGGCGCCGTCGTCTTCAACGGCCACGACGAGGTGCTCGCGGCGGGCCTGCTCATGGGCGCTGATGGTGGTATCGGCAGTTTTTACAACCTCGTCCCGGAACTGTTCGTGGACGTTTACAACAGCGCCCGCGCGGGCAACTGGGCCGCCGCCCGCGCCGCCCAGGACCGCATCAACGAACTGATCGAGATCACCCTGCGCTTCCCGATGCTGCCCGCCATCAAGACCATGCTCGGCTGGTCCGGCATCCCCTGCGGCCGCTGCTTTCATCCCCGCCGCGCCCTCACGCCCGACGAAGAAACCCGCCTCGCCGCCCTGCTCGCCGACTCGAGTTTCGCTGAAGCGGCTTTCGCCACGCGCCGCTGAAACCTGCCCTCCATCCGGGTGCCCGAATTGCGAAAAGTGCTCCTGTGGTGCTACGATTTCGAGAATCGTGCTACGACGCCCCATCCTCCCCTTCGCCCTCGCCGCCCCAGCCCTGCTCCCGGCGCAACCCTCCCCACCACCTCAGCTCCCGGAACTCCACCAAAGCATCGTCATAACCGCCACCCCGCTCGGACCCGCCATCGAACCGCGCACCGCTGACGTCTTTCGCGAAACCCTCTTCTCGCGTGACGACCACATCCTCCAGTTGCTCGGCGCCGGCATCGACGCCGGCCAGCATGAGGGCGGCGGCAAATCCCTCGAGATTCGGCGCTTCGGCTTCAACCTCGATCACGGAGGCCTCAACGGCGGCCTCCGCATCCTCGTCGATGACGTGCCCCAAAATCACGCCACCCAAGGGCACGGTCAGGGCTATCTCGGCGCCCTCAAAACCCTGAGCCCCGAACTGGTCCACGAAGTCAACCTCATTAACGGGCCCTTTAGCGCCGAACATGGCGATTTCAGCGGCCTCGGCGTGATCGAGATCCTCCAGCGCGAAACTATGCCTGACCGCTGGACCGCCCGCTTCCAGTACGGCAGTTACGACACCTGGAGAGGCTTCGCCGCCTGGAGCCCGCGCTGGCCGCAGCGCGAGGCGGTCTTTGCCTACGAG
>FWPU01000769.1_pt1 | contig 102036 bp, 95 predicted proteins | sample 2228361 | NCBI WGS metagenome assembly FWPU01 (sample SAMEA103939777, study PRJEB20133) | metagenome | reverse complement strand
CAAAAACACCCTGCTGGATTTTTACTTGCAGGGTGTCTGTCCTCGTGCTATACTGTTCACGGGGTGAGCAGTCACAGCCTGCTTGCCTCACCGTGAGCGTGTACCAGCACGGCTCACGGAACGCCCCCGGGGCGCATGACGCCCTGCGGGGCGTTGTGTTTTAAGGCAATTGGTTGGAGATTGGTTTGGAAAGGTGCTACGAGGCAGTATAGCACGTATTAGCGCAGTTGTCAATAAACTTCGCTAATATAAATCAAAATAAAAACGACCTTTCGGTCGTTGGAATAGTTCTAAATAGCCAGAGATGTTGTTTTTGGCTTATATGGAACACCGTTTTCGTCAAAAAGCCATTTACCTTGACCTTTTCTCTGTTCGTAGATTTTAGAACAGTAGGCTACATCCTGCTCATCCAATAATACTTTTTTGCCTTGTCGTCCGATGATTTTTATGTAACCCCTTTTTACCCATCCCCGTAAAGTAGAAAAAGGAACTTTATAATCCTCAGCTGCCTTAAGGATATAAATAGCATTGCCTTTTAGATGATCAAACTGGCGATACTCCGGTAAATCCTCTTTTTGTTGAATTTCGCCTCTGACCTCATCTTCACTCACGACCATTTCTCCCGCAATCACTCCCGCCCTGATTTTACCTTTCTCCACCAGGACGCGCAAATGAGCCTCCTCCAGCCCGTATTTGCGAGCGGCTTCGGATACCGGTACAAATGTGGGAAGTGTGACCATACCTCTCCTTCCTGCTCAACAACACAAACCGCACCCAGGGATCCATCGGGTGCGGCGCAGAGGACAGGGATGGAATCCCTGTGGAAGTCGGGGCGGGCGGATTTGAACCGCCGACCTCACGGACCCGAACCGTGCACTCTAACCGGGCTGAGCCACGCCCCGAACGCCGCTCATTATACCCCCTCATTAGATTATCGGCAAGATTTTTAAGACGTTTCCTTCGTATTTTGGTAAAGTCGCTTTTTGCCTTACCTTACAATCGCTTAAGATATTTTATAAACAGCACAATTACTATTGTCACTTTTTGAAATGTTGATATACAATTAAAATACCTTACAAAGTCAATAATCATTGTAGATATTCAAGGAGTGAACCATGTTTCGAATCAGCAGAAGACTGGATTATGGTTTGCAAGTGATGATCGCCCTGGCCGGCAACACTACAGGACGCCCCATCCCCAGCGCCCAGCTTTCTGAAACTCTCAACATCCCGTTGCCTTTCCTGCATCAGATTGCTCATACGCTCATGCAATCTGGCCTCATCAAAGCCACCCCCGGTCCGCGCGGCGGACTGCGCCTCAATCATCCGCCAAAGAACATCACCGTTCTCAAGATTGCTGAAGTGCTGGAAGGGCCGATCTGCCTAACGCCTTGTTTGGAGGATACCGACGATTGCCCGCGCAATGAAATCTGCGCATCCCGCTTGATGTGGGAAGAGTTGCAAAACAATATCATTGCTTATCTCTCCTCCACTACCCTTGAAAAACTGGCCGCTTACTCAGAATTGATGAGTGTTCAGGCTGAAGGACAACCGGTTGAGGAAACTCAGGATGCAAACGTTCAAAAAGGCTGATCGCTGATCAAGATCAAATCACAATTCATGAACAGGCCGGGTGAGTTTGCTAAAACTACCCGGCCTAATGCTTAAGCGTGAATGGTTCAGGCTGCCTCTAAAGCAGCCAAAACTTCCTTCGAGTGGCCTTCTGGTTTGACATCCGGAAAAACGCGCAGAATGGTGCCATCCGGGCCAATCAGGAAAGTTGTTCGAAGCACACCATCGTACTCACGCCCCATGAACTTTTTTCTTCCCCATGCCCCGTATAATTCGCAAACCCGATGATCTTCATCCGCCAGCAAGGTGAAGGGTAAGTTATATTTTTCCTTGAACTTGGCATGAGACTTTGGCGAGTCGGGACTGACTCCCAAAATGACCACACCCGCCTTGTCGTATTCAGAATAATCATCCCGGAAACTGCATGCCTCCTTGGTACATCCGGGCGTATCATCCTTGGGGTAGAAATACAAAACAACAGGTTTCCCGCGATAATCACTCAAACGACGCAGAGTACCCGTTTCATCAAGCAGTTCAAAATCGGGAGCGGGATTATTGGGTGAAATTGGCATCTTACACCTCCTTTGGTCATTTTTATTGGATCCATCTTCCCATTCGGGAAGGATCATAGCCCGGTAAATTAGCAACCGCTTTTCGAAATTCATCATCCTCAGCGAGTAAGAACAAGGGTTGCAGCAACTCATCATCTGCATAGGCCGCAGGGATGATCAGATCGTATTCCTCTTCAAAAAGAGGAATAAAGTCCAAATCCAGCGCTACGGCAGCAGCGGCGATTCCTAAGCCACAATCAGCCCGCCCCGACGCTACTGCCGCCGCTACCGCCAGATGCGTATATTCTTCCTGTTCATATCCACGGATTTGAGCAGGGGAAATTCCCAGCAAGCCAAGGTGATAATCAAGGAGAATTCGGGTTCCAGCTCCCCGTTGACGATTCACAAAAATCACATCCTCGCGCATCAAATCCGGTAATCCTTCAATCTTCTTTGGGTTGCCTTTGGCTACCAGCAAACCCTGAATGCGGTTGACCCATCCCAGTATACGCACCTTTTGATCGGGAAGATACTGTTGAACCGCGCTAAGGTTGTACACACCGGTCTGTGCATCCAGCAAGTGACAACCAGCCAGGTGAGTTTCTCCGCGTCGCAAGGCAACCAGCCCGCCCTGACTACCCACATTTGCGGATACCAATCGCCGTCCATGATTCGCCAGATACTGAGCCAGCAAATCCAGGCTGATGTCGTGCGACCCAATTGCAAAAATAGTCTGATGGAGTTCTTCCGGTAGACGGTAAAGCCGAACTTTTACGCGGCTGCCCGCTTCTATGCCTTGTACCCCGCGCGGTAAAACCACAATTCCATCGGCGCGTACCAGCGAGGTAATCACCCCTGCCCCACGCGAGAGCGGCGCTGCCAGCATCTGATCCCCTACTTTGCCTACAACGACCCGCACATAATCATCATCCCCCGCTGGTGAGGTTAATTTTCGGGTCATTTTTGCTTCCATCTCGATGGGCGTTTGGGATGGTCTTCCAAGCCAGCGCGCTAACAATGGTTCAACAAAAATTTCTCCTGTCAACGCTGCCGAAACCGGGTAGCCCGGTACCCCAATAATTGGACATTGGCTACCATTTTGCCGTCGAATCATCCCCAAGATCACCGGGTGACCCGGGCGCACCGCGACGCCATGAACCAGCAATTCGCCCAGTTTCTCGACAACGGCTGCAGAAAAATCCTCCGAACCAGCAGACGATCCGGCATTCAGCAGAATGAGATCGTTATTTTCAGCGGCTTCCTGCACCCGCTGACAAATAAGTGAGTAGTCATCGGCGCTAATTGGATAGCGAACCGCTTCACCGCCCCACTGGTTCACCTGCGCCGCAAGAACCAGCGAGTTGAATTCGATAATTTTCCCGGTTTCCACCGGCTGACCGATCTCAATCAATTCCGATCCAGTGGGTAAAATCGCAACCCGTGGTTTGCGGCTGACTGTAATTCGATCATGACCGGCAGCCGCAACCGCCCCCAAATCCACGGGACGCAACACATGCCCGGACGGCAACACCAGCTGGGTCGCTACGATGTCTTCCCCCATCGGGCGAACATGCGACCACGGCGGTAAGGCTGCTCTTAGCCGGATTGAATGCGGTCGGCGGCTGTCACCCGTGATCTGACCCATCTCATCGAGGGCTTCCACGTTCTCAATCGGCACCACTGCATTTGCCCACAAGGGTAACGGATCGCCGGTATCTACATACAACGTCTGTGAACCAACCGCCAGGATCACTGGTGAAGTGGGCATGGCGCCTGCAATATCCTCTGCCCGCAGAGCAAAACCATCCATTGCAGCAGCATGGTAATGGGGATATGAGATACGCGCCCAAACAGGCTTTGCGGTTACCCGCCCAACGAGAGTTTCGTTCAGTTCAACGGTCTCTTCTCCGAGTATGCCGCTGATGCCTGCCTCTTTCAGCGCATTTTCCAAGCGAGTCATGGCCTCGTTCAGGGGAATATCCTGCAAATAGACGGACATCGTACCTCCTCACGGTTCGATTTTTGACCCGGTAACAATTTGCCTAAAGCAATTCAAATTGCAATCTGATTTTATTTCCTGCTGGCTGAGAAAATACAGCGTCTCAATCGAATGGTTGTTGCTTACCCCCAGACCCATCCCAGCAAAATACCCATATCTGGCTGCCCTTCGTGTAATGTTTTCATCGGCTTTTCCGAATGGATAAGCCAGCGTCAGTTCTTTTTTATCCAACAATTTCTTCAGGTAGAGTCTTGACCCCACCATTTGGTCATAAGCATGCGAGGGGTTTTTCACCAAGTCCTCATAACTGACCGTATGGCTTCCTGTTTCCCATCCATTTGCAAACAGCTCGGTTAACTGCGCCGAACTCATGTAAGTGGGAGCGCCAACATAACCGGTAATCACATACACGACCCCTTGGAAACCACACTCCTGCAGAACCGGAAAAGCAAGCTCATAGACACTCCGATAGCCATCATCGAAAGTGATGATCACGGATTTGACCGGCAATTCTCCCCCTTTCAGGATCACTTTCGCCAGTTGTAAGGGGGTGATCGTTACATATCCACTTTCTTTCAAGAAACCCATTTGAAGGCGAAAATCTTCCAACGACACTTCGTACCGGTTTGCCGCTTCCCCCTCTGCAATACGGTGGTATAGCAAAATGGGCACATTGATCTGTCCGGCGGGATAATACATCCACGCCGGGCTAGGAGTTTGTGAAACGGTGGGGGTAACGCTGGGCAGAAGCGTTAAGGTTGGAGAAAGCGTGGGGGTTGAGAGAGACTCAGTCAACGTTGGCAATACCGTAGGGGTTACCCAAGATGGGGTAAAGTTTGCGACCTCGCTTTCAACTTTTGGCGTGGCAATCTGGACAGCCGCTTGAATACCGCTGGCGCAGCCCATCAGCAACAGGCTGAAAACCCCACTCAGCAGTAGCAAAGACCAACTCGTAAATTTTGGAGCGCTCATTCTCTCCCCAACAGGTAAACTTCAACTTCCTCGCCTGCCCCCACTCCGGTAGCATCTTCGGGTATGTAAATCAAACCATCTGCCCGACTGAGCGAAAAAATCAGATTGCTTTTGTAAAAGATTGGCTCAGCCTGCCATTGGGCATCCTTCCGCAACAATTTTGCCGGGTAGTAATCTTCACGCCCGGCTTGTGAAGGCAAATTGACCGTTAGCCTCGCCCGCAGGGTGGGACGAATGAAACCGGAAACGCCGCATAGACGATTCAAAGCGGATGGGACAAATAGATAAGCGATCACCAACGCGCTGACCGGATTACCGGGCAGTCCAATGACCGGTTTCCCGTTGCATACTGCCAGAATGGTCGGTTTACCAGGCCGGATGTTCAAGCCATGCACAAGCACACCCGGTTTTCCCATGCGATTGATGACCTCAGCCGTCAGGTCACGAGTACTGGCTGATGAACCAGCGGTGATAATCACTGCATCACATTCATCCAGAGCCTTTCTCACCCCCCCTTCCAACGCCGCCGCCTGATCGGGAAAAATTCCATACCGTCTGGCAACACCTCCCGCTTGTTCCACCAGAGCGCTCAATGAATAACTGTTTACATCCCGCACCTGACCCGGCTGTAGCTCAGATTGTGGAGAAACAACTTCATCCCCGGTAGATAGGATACCCACTTGTGGTCGGCGCAGAACATCCACCTCCAAAATTCCCAACGCCATTAAACCGCCAATTTCGGGCGGCCGTAACCGTATGCCGGGAGAAATGACTTCCTCACCCTGTTGAACATCCTCACCCGGTTTGAGAATGTTCTCGCCCTCCGCAACAGCCCGCAGCACCTCGATTTCATTCTCTCGCGAAGGCTGGGTATATTCAAGCATGACCACTGCGTTACTGCCTTCCGGAAGCATTCCACCGGTGTGAATCAACGCCGCTTCTCCGGGCTGTAAATCAAAGGGCGGTGTTTTTCCCATTGGCAACTCGCCTTTGACGGTCAAATAGGCCGGCAGCGACTCGCTCGCCCCAAATGTGTCCGCCGCCCGTACGGCATACCCGTCCACACTACTACGCGGGAAAGCCGGAAGTGGTTCCGGACTGAACACCGCATTGGCGGTTATGCGCCTAAGCGAATCAACCACCGCCAGACGCTCCACATCTTTCAACAATTGTGGAATGAAATCCAGCCAGTAAGACAAGGCTCTGGAAGGAGGGAGCAATTCTAAAAATTCAGGCATGTACTACCCCGTCCACAAAGAAAAGACTTGCAAGTAAAGCAGCAGGCCAAAACTTGCAGCAGCCGTCAATCGCAATAGCCGCCAGTTTGGCTTGGCGCCATTAGCAATTTGCATCATTTGCCAGATTTGAAAGATACCCACTGGTAAAACCAGTAAGCGCGGCCAGGTTAATGACCAAGCCAGACCTGCTAACGGACTAAACCCAATCAGCAAGAAAGCCAGGCCGATTAAGAAATTATGCAAACTCATCCCGCGCTGCCAGCCCAGTCGAATCATCATATTTTGGCGGCCGGCTTTGATCTCGCTGAAATAGGTTTCCAGTGAGGTGGCCAGGCTGAAAGCCAGAAAGAGCGCCAGCAGCGGAAAATTGAACAACCCCATGATCGGAATTAACTCACCCCGCTGCAGCAGATAACCAAAACCTGGCACCAGGGTAGTTAAGAAAATGGCGCTGATCAGTTCACCATAACCGGAGTAAACCAACCGCAAGGGTGGCACACCATAGAAGAACGCAAACAGCCAGGCAATTCCCAGAAAAATCAAACTGGCCGGTTGAAGAGCGCCACGCGTGTAAAGCACAAAAGTAGTCATCGCACCAACGGTCAGGGTAGTTGCCGCTGCCAGCAAATAAACGCTCCGTGAAATTGGCTTCCAATCATCTATACGCCCATTATCGCTATTGGAACGGCGCGGAATTTCTGCGACAAGGTCATAATAGGATTTGAGATAAACGCTGCTCAATTGCAGCAAAGTGACTACCGCTTGCCCAAACCAGTAAACCGACCAGTCGACGGCTTCACCTAGATAGAAGACGACCCCCACACCACAGGCATACAGGAGTGCGCCCGCAAGCAACGCCAGCGGTTGTGATGTACGAATGAACTCTGCAAGCACTTTGCCAAAATTTTTCTGCATTCCAATTCCTATCTACTTAGATTAATCCATAGCCGCCGTCAACAACAAGTACCTCTCCAGTAATGTACATACTTTCCAACAGAAACAAAACCGCTCGGCTTATTTCATCCTCGCTGCCACTCTGTCCCATTGGTAATCGCTGAACCAACCGTTCCCATTCTTCGGCGGGCGTATTTTCACCCCGCAGAATCAACCCCGGTGCAATTGCATTAACGCGGATATGGGGCGCAAGCCGTCGCGCCAGCAAGCGGGTCAACACCTCCAGGCCGGCTTTGCTGATTACATATACCGGGTAACCCGTCCACACCTTCCGCGCGCCTGTGTCACTGATTTGGATGATCACACTGCCCGGCTGCATTTGTTGGGCGGCTTCAACCGCACACAACCAGGCTGCCCGCAGATTAATGTTCATCACTGCATCCCACTCTTCCAGCGAGATGGTCAGCAAATCCTGTTTGGGCATCACCGCAGCCGAATTAACCAGCGCCTTGAGCGGCAACCCGCATTCGGCAACCTGCTCGAACATTCGCCGGATTTCCTGATCATTTCTCAAATCTGCCCGAAGGAGAAAAACCGGCACACCCACTTTTTCTATCTCTTCAGCAGTTTGGCGAGCAGCCTCTTCAGAGTGGTGGTAATGTAATCCGATCGCATATCCTTTATTTGCTAGTGTGAGCGCAATAGATTTACCCAGCCGCACGGCTGCCCCGGTCACTACTGCAAGTTGAGGACGCTCATTTTCCATGAAGATTATCGCTGAAAGAAGTTGGAAATGAAAAACCACAAGTTAGCCGGCCTTTCTGCCAGCCGGCGCATGAAGTAAGGATACCAGTGAGTACCAAAAGGGACATAAATCCGCACCGGGTAACCCTGTTGAGCCAATTCTACTTGCAAATCTCGTCGAATCCCGAATAACATCTGAAACTCCAGACGCTCAACCGGTAAGCCATGCCGGCTGGCAGTCTGTATTGCGTACGCGATTCGCTTCTCGTCATGGGTGGCAAGGGCTGCCAGCGGCGGGAAACGGCCGCCGGCTGTTGGTGGAGAGTCCTCAAAACCCACAGAGGCTTCGATTAACAGATCGCTCAGCCGGTCAAAGGCTTTGTCCACATCGCGCTTCTTGGGGTACGCCAGATGAGGCGGTTCCTGGTAGGCCCCCTTCACCAGACGAATTTTTATCCCACGTTCGATTAATCGGCGGGTATCTTCCACACTGCGATACAGATAGGATTGAATGACCGTACCAACATTGGTGAAACCTTGCAGATGCAAATCCGACACAATGTTCAGGGTAGCATCGGTCAGGCTGGAATCTTCCATATCCACCCGGATGAAGTTATTCACCTGAGCGGCTTTTTCCACGATTTTCCGGATATGCTTCTCGGCCAGCGAGGGGTCAATCACCAATCCCAGTTGACTCAACTTCACCGAAACATTTGCCTGCACACCCGAGCGTTCGATTTCATCCAGTAAATTCACAATACCCAGCGCAGCCTGTTCGGCATCGTGTACCGTTTGGGTATTTTCACCCAGTTGATCCAAGGTTGCCAGCAGCCCCTGCTGGTTAAGCATCCGAACAACGTGGATAGCCTGTTCCACTGTTTCCCCGGCAATAAAGCGGGAAGCCGCCCGCCAGGCCGGCGCCCAACTGCTAATCCAGCGCTGCGCCCAATAGGCCTTGGAAAGGGTAATCAACAATGAACGCAGCATCTCCAATCCTGTCTCGTTACAATCGGATTTCTGTTTTATTCTATCATACTGAAATTACGTTTGTGATATAAAATGATTTACAGGCAGGGTTTAGATGCGTACATTATTCCGTTCCCGCTATAAAGTGATTCTTTTTGCCCTCGTCTTCACCGGCGTTGTGGCCATCTTCTACATCAGCCGAGTGCCAGGAGGCTTTGTGGCCGGGTTTGGGCAGCTTTTTCTGTCCGGCGTCATCTGTCTGTTAGGCCTGTTCTTCTGGCTTTTTTTCTTCTCCCAATTTGTCTTGCCAGTCCGCAAACTGGAAGACCGCTGGCGTATTTATCAGCGGCTGTTAATGTACATTCAGGGAAGTCACGGACCGGCAATTTTCATCGAAAACGGCAAAATCCGGCAGCGCAAGGGTGAAATCAAGAAGGAAGGACCGGGTGTAGTGATTTTAGACAGCGCCAGCGCAGCGGTTTTGAGAAAAGAGGATCGCTTCAACCGCGCTATTGGACCTGGTATCACCTTTACAGAGAAAAAAGAATATCTGGAAGGCGATAAGGCTGTCGTGGATTTGCGCATCCAAAAAGGCAAAATTGGACCGTTTCTCTCGGCAGGTGCGCCCTCCACGGCTGGTGATGATCAACCAGCCCGATTAGAAGTCCAGCAGAGACAGCGTATGGAAACCCGCGCCCTGACTCGAGATAATATTGAGCTCGTCCCAAAAATTATCGTCCACTTCAAAATTGACGCCCAGCCGGGCGAAGGCGGTACCCAGTACGGTTACCGAGCTTCTTCGGTCGAAAAAGCGATTCTGCGCCGGAATGTAGACGCCAACCTGCCAGAAGATACCCCAGACCGGTTGAATGACTGGCGCTGGCTGCCACCCCGTCTGGCTGCGGATGTGTGGAAGGAAACCCTCTCTCGTTTCCGGTTGGATGAATTGTTCCACAGCCGCACCGATCAACCCACCGCCTTAGAAACCATCCATACCATCGTTCACCAAAGATTAACTCAGCCTTTGGTAGACGAACTGGATCTTTTCGGGAAACCAACCGGTCAACAGGTTCCCTCATCGGAATTTCAAATGTTACAGGAACGCGGTATCCGCGTACTGAAAGTTGAAATCCGCGATTTGGAAATGCCGGAGGAAGTCGAGAAAGACCTGATCAAACGTTGGCAGACCTCCTGGCTTAATCAGGCAAAAAGAGAAAAGGAAATGATCGAAACTCACCGGCAATACGTCACCCGCGAAAGTCAGGAACAGGCTGTGCGTGAATTTTTCAGTCAGGCAGTTTCGCCCCTGGCAGATAGCTGTGCCGGACAGGTGTTATCGGTCAAACGAGTCTTCCACATTCTCATGCGTTCGATCCGCAACATTCTTGAACGCAATCCGCAGGCACAAACCAGACTGCAGCAGGAAAACGAGCAATTAAGCCAATTGATAGAAATGTCCATCCCTGAAGAAAGCTGATGACGCCACCCTCTCCCCCGTCTTTTCCTCTTTTGGATCAGGTTCAAAACCTGTTGGAACGGTTAGTAAGCCGCGCGCTCCGACTGGATCAAACCACCTCAACCATACGCGGTTTTTTTGTGGTTACCGCGTATATCGCCACTCTCCTCCTTTATACCGCTGTTCGCCATCCTATCGGCCAAATCGGGAACGCCTTACTGGGTCTGCTGGTACCGGCGGTCGTGCCGCGCGATATGTCGCAGGTGCAGTATTTGCTTTTCGCATTGGGGAACACCTTCTTTTCACTGGATGTTTTATTGATGGCAGCCGCGCTTGGTGTGCCATTCTTCCTCGCATTGGAATTTGCCGCTTTGTATCAATCCGACATTTATGAAATCGCCAATAACTCCGTATCGCGCCGTTTCATCCTGCAGGCCGCATTTGCCATTCCAAAATATCAAACCCTTGAAATCAAGGAGGAGAAATTAACCGCCGAACAGCGAAAATTACCATTCATCCAAATTGGCGGACCGGGGATCGTCAAGCCCAATCCAGAATTTGCGGTGATCTTTGAGCGGTTGGATGGTAATCCTCATTTTATTCGAGCCGGAATGAGTAAAAAAGATCGCACGCTGCAGGGTTTTGAGCGTCTTCGCCGAATAATTGACGTACGCGATCATACCTTTCATTACGATAAAATCATCGGCCGCACAAAGGATGGCATCAAGATCGAAATTCAGGATGTCAATTTGTTGTTCAGCATCTGGCGACAGAGCGGGAATACTTCGCTCAGCAATCCTTACCCGGCCCATCTGCGCGATTTATACTGGCTCACCTATCAGCAGGCTGGCGAACACTGGACATCCGCCATGACCGAGCTGGTCGAAGAGCATTTGTTACGATTCATTCAGAATCACACCATCGGTGAAATTCTCTCAGCGGTGGGAGAGCCAGAAATCCGTCGTCAGGTTGAGCTGGAAAGCACTGTTCAGCGGTTGGCGTACGGGCAGCCCTTGCGTCGTCCGTTGCGCTTCATTTATTCTCCCGAAATGCCCCAACCGTTGCCGCCCCCTGCCTTCATTCCCCGTCCCCAATTGAGCAACTTTTTCAAAAGCTTTACTCAGGAATTTCCGTTGGCCGCCCGTCAGCGTGGTTTACGACTGGAATGGATCAATGTGGGCACTTGGAACACAACCCATCCGATTCTGCTGGATCAGCACATCGAAGCATGGCGTCTGACCAGTGAAAACCTGACCCGCTCAAGCCAGCGTGTTATGAATGAAATCCGCAACCAAACCCGCTTGCAAACCTATCAGAGGATTATTCAACAAGATATTCTCTTTTCCATCGCTCAGCTTGCTCAACAGGGTTACCAGCTAGATCAAATTTATTATGAGATCGTACGCTTTTTTGAAATTCAGATCAGCAAAATCATCGCCGAAATGACCTCGCAGGGACAGCCCGTTCCAGCAAGGTTGCTCTCAGCCAGACAATGTATTCACACCGCCTTGGAAAATTATCTTGCCAGCAGCGGGGCAACATTCCTGTGAGAAGGCTAAGATTGTCTGGTAGAATAAAAAATAATCCAAAACCTCTCCCCTGCTCGTAAAGGACAACACCAGTATGATAGTGGACAGTTTACATCCCGATAAACGGGTACTCGTCATCGGAGCCGCCAGTCTGGATGTATTAGGACAGCCCATGGGTGTTCCCGAACCCGGCACCTCAAACCCTGCCCACGTCCGCACATCATTCGGAGGCGTTGCCCGTAATGTGGCGGAAAATCTTGCCCGTTTAGGCCAACCGGTTACACTCATTTCCGCGGTCGGCAAAGATGATCTTGGCGCACAACTTCTCAATCATACTGCCTCTGCTGGCGTGGATGTCAGCCATTGTCTGCAAATTAGCGATGCCAGCACCGCAACGTACATTGCAATTCTGGACGAGAATGGCAACCTCTACTACGGCTTGGATGACATGTCCATTCTCCGCCATGTTTCGTCGGCTTACCTGCGCTCTTTAGCGGATTTGTTTGCCGACTCGGCCTTGGTGTTTGTAGATGCCAATTTGGCTCCGGCCACCCTCAGAACAGTTTTTTCGCTAGCCAAGCGCAATCGCCTTCCCGTTTGTGCCGATGCGACCTCTACGCCACTGGCAAAACGGTTTGAAAATCATCTATCCCGTCTATTTCTGTTGAACGCCAACCGCAGCGAAGCCTCGGCCCTATTGGACAACAGAATTGAGGTCAATGACATGACCAGCGCATTAGCGGCTGCGCGTGAGTTCGTGCGGCTGGGTGTGGAAATTGCCGTCATTCCAATTGGCGAAGGTGGAGTATGTTATGCCACATCGCAAACTTCCGGGCACATTCCGGCAGTGCTGACCCGCATTGTGGATAGTATCGGCGCGGGGGATGCGCTCACCGCTACAACCCTTTTTGGCATATTGAATGATATGGATATTGACGAAGCCATCCGTTTGGGGGTTACCGCCGCTTCACTGACACTGACCCACACCGGTGCGGTTGTCCCCAATCTGTCGCTGGAACTTCTCTATGACCGATTGATTATCTAAATGAATTCCATTAACTACCTTGAAATTGCAAACCCTATCCGAACAGCGCTTTTTTCCGGCAAGCCGGTTGTTGCGCTTGAATCGGCAGTGATAACCCATGGGTTGCCCTACCCACACAACCTGCAACTAGCCCTGAAGATGGAAGACACCATTCGTCAACAAAATGCCGAGCCAGCCACCATTGCGATTTTGAATGGTAAGATTCGGGTGGGTTTATCCGCAGCAGAAATTGAGCGCCTGTCCCAGATGAAACAATGCCGAAAGATCAGCCGCCGCGATTTTGGGATTGCCCTGGCACGCGGCGAATCCGGTGGAACCACCGTTGCGGGAACGCTTTTTGCCGCACATCAGGCCGGCATCCGGGTCTTTGCCACGGGTGGAATTGGTGGAGTGCACCGCAATGCGCCTTTTGACATATCAGCCGACCTTCATGAATTAAGTCGTACCCCATTGGTTGTGATTTGCGCCGGAGCCAAAGCCATCCTCGACCTGCCAGCCACCCTGGAAGTGCTGGAAACGTTGGGCGTACCGGTGATAGGCTACCAATGTGAGGAATTTCCTGCCTTCTACTCGCGTCAATCCGGTCTTAAAGTTAACCTTACCTGTCAAACCGCTTCTGAAATTGCGCAGGTTGCGCTGGCCCATTGGGGAGCGGGTGTCCATTCTGCGATTTTGGTTGCCAACCCGCCTCCTGCTGAGAGCGCTCTACCATCCAATGAACTCGAAAGGATCATACAGCAAGCCGTGCGCGAAGCAGAACAGAATGGAATACACGGCGCTGCCGTAACCCCCTTCTTGCTGGAAAAAGTCAATCAACTCACAGGCGGGGCAAGCATGCAAGCCAATCTGGCTTTATTGTTGAACAACGCCCGGTTAGCCGCAGAAATTGCCCGTGCCATCTCAGAAATGAACATTCCCTCGCTTCGAGCTTAGGCCGGCAGTAATTCAGGGAGTTGAGGTCGGCCAGCGTGTATCGGTGGGCCGCAAGGTGCGGGTCACCGTCGGCGTCAGCGTGATCGTTGGCGTTCGTGAAGCCGTCGGGGTCAGCGTCACCGTGCGGGTATTGGTTGGTGTGATCGTCAAGGTCACTGTGCGCGTAAAAGTGGGGGTAGGTGTCCCACTCGCTGTTGCCGTAGGGGAAGGAGTCCGGGTGGGTGTTCCGGTTGCAGTCGGCGTAGGCGGTTCACCCACGACGGTGAATCTGCCAAACGACTTCCATTGCAACCCCACAAAAATTTGCACTTCATAATCCCCCGGTAGCCATTCGGCCGCAGGCGGTTCACATTCCGAATACCCATAACCGCCCGTGCTGCCTGCCCATGGTTCGGTCAGAAAGCACAGGATTTTATTGTCAGCCATGCGCACCCACAACACCGACCACTGCCCAGCAGTGGTCATTTTGTCATAACTGAAGGTAGCGTACAATTTTCCCACCGGATTTTGAAATTCCGTCTGCGGATTCACCGGCTGAAAATCCCGGTTTATTTGTCTGGAGATAACCACCCGGCTGAAAACTGCTTCAGGGTTGGGCGTGATGGTGGTCTCAATTTGGGCTGCGATCACATCCGGCAGAACCGGCGTTGGTGATTCCAACGGGGTTTCGGTCAGTGTAGGGGTTAACGTAATGGTTGGCGTTAATGAGATCGTCGGGGTAAGAGTGATGGTCGGGGTAAGTGTAATCGTCGGCGAAGGCGGGAAGATCTGATAAGCCACTGGTTCTGCATAGCGATTGACGGCGAACGCAAATCCACCCAGCAATACTGCCGTAAAAATGAATCGCCAGCCGCGTGAAACCATCTCGCGCCGCTTGCGAAAATACAATAATCTTTTGCCGGATTGAATGGTACGAATGCCGGTAAGGATGCTGAAAACTACTCCCAGCAATAAAAGCAAAAATGCAGTTTGAACGGCTGTGCGAATGTCCAAATTCATTGTAATACCCTGTTCGACATAGCCACTACCGGTGATTATAGCACGAGTAAATCTCTTCTACCCAAATCACCTTTCATTTATGAAAACCCATCACTGATTTCGTTGTCGCTGATTTTTAATTTAGGTAGAATAAACATTAATGCCGCTTGCTCCAGGTACTGTACTCAATAACCGTTACCGGATCATTTCCATCCTCGGTCAGGGTGGGATGGGTTCGGTATATCAGGCGATGGATGAAAATTTGGGCATTGCCGTTGCCGTCAAGGAAAATCTGTTCCTGACGGACGAATATGCCCGTCAATTTCAACGCGAAGCGAACATCCTCGCCAGTTTGCGTCATCCGAATCTGCCCCGTGTTGGAGATTACTTTACAATTCCCGGTCAGGGTCAGTACCTGATCATGGATTATATTGATGGGGAAGATTTACGCCAGCGCATTGAACGGTTAGGCACCCTGCCGGAAGAAGAGGTCATCTTGATCGGGGTAGCCATTTGCGATGCACTTCATTACCTGCACACCCGCACACCCCCAATCATCCACCGCGATATAAAACCCGGCAACATTAAAATAACCCCCGAGGGTCAAATTGCATTAGTGGATTTTGGACTGGCAAAGGTGATGAGTGGCAGTCAGCAAACCACCACCGGCGCTAGGGCTATGACCCCCGGCTACTCTCCACCGGAACAGTACGGCACAGCGCCGACGGATGCCCGCACGGATATCTACTCGCTTGGTGCCACCTTATATGCCTGTCTCACCGGCACAATTCCTGAGGACGGTTTATCGCGTGCCACCGGTAAGACAGAATTAACCCCGGTGCGGGAATTTGCTCCTAAAACCTCCCGCAAATTGGCAGCCGTGATCGAAAAAGCGCTGGAAATTGACCCCCAAGATCGCTATCAGACTGCGTTGGAACTTAAGCAAGCGCTTCTCAACGCCAGCGAAATTGACCGTCCGCCCATCAGTCAAATCACGGTAACGCCACCGCCACTAGAAAACCTTCTTCCTGAAAGTGTAACTCTTGAAGCCCAAGACGAAGAACTACAAGCCGTAGCGGTGATGGATCCGATGCTGAAAAGGCGAACCTCAAAACCGGTTAGCCGTCGAAAGCGAACCAACGGTCTTTTGCCGGTCTCCCTCCTGCTGGCCAGTGTTCTGACCGTCTTTTTTATTATTGAACCGGGCATTCCATTGGCGCTGCGCAGCGCCCTGTTCCCGGCTTTACCTTCGCCAACTTTGTTTATACCCGCCGTCACCACCGCCGCGCCGGTTGCCTTTGTCCCCCCTCCCACCGAATCGGTCACCCCAACACCAGAGCCTTCGTCAACCCCCACCCCCTCACCCGATCCTACTGATACACCGACTCCAACCATGACATTCACCCCTTCCCCAACAGCCCTCGGGGGAAGTGGACAAATTGCTTTTGCTTCCAACCGCACCGGCTTGATACAGATTTGGTTGATGAATGCTGACGGCACCCAACAGCGTCCTCTCACCAACATGCCGGATGGGGCCTGCCAGCCCACTTGGTCTCCCGATGGACTGAAACTGGCATTCATTTCACCTTGCGCCGGGCGGCGCGATCAATACGAAAACGCCAAAATTTACACACTCGACCTCACAACAGGCAGTGATCCCTTACCTTTGCCTTTACCCGCCAGTCCGGCTTCCGATTACGATCCAGCCTGGTCGCCAGACGGTAACAGGATTGCGTTTACATCTACTCGGGCTGGCAACCCGGATATTTATGTCTATAATTTTTTAGACGGCAGCCTAAGGCAACTCACCAGTGAGCGGTATGTTGAAAAACAACCCGCCTGGTCTCCAAGCGGTACACAAATTGCCTACGTGCGAGAATTGGTCTATGGGCAGGTTTGGATCATGTCCGACACGGGCCAATTCCAAAACCGTTTCTCACTCAGCGGTGAAGTGAATGATCTCTGGCCTACTTGGACACCAGACGGAACAGTCATCCTCTTTAGTCAACTGAAATCGGACGGTATTCCCAATCTGTTTGCCTTACGATATGAAGACCGTTTTACTACACGGGCAGTGCGCATACCACCGCGTGGTCAACCTGACCCCGGTCCGATCGCCCAGGTGAGCATCTCCGCTGACGGAAACTGGCTTGCCTTTGAAGGCTGGCCGGATGGGCGCAATCACGATATTTACCTGATGACCATCAACGGCGCTAACCTTATCCGCCTTACAACCGATAAAGACTTTGATTTTGGAGCAGCCTGGCGCCCGCCGCTCAAACCACAAGGCAATTAATCCACCAAAAGTTTCCGGTAACGCTCGGCAAACAGCGCCGGCGTCCCGCCGGTATGCCAGAACAGAATGCGATCCTGCTGCTTGAAGAAGCCCTTACCGATGAGATTAATCATTGCGGCTGCGGCTCGGCCGGTGTAAACCGGGTCGAGCAACAACCCCTCATAACGCGCAAAAAGGCGGATGGCTTCAATTTCCTGAGGAGATGGAATGCCATAGCCTTTCCCCAGATACTGATCGTTGACCAAAACCTGCGCCGGCTGGCAGCCAACCCTTAAACCAATCCGCTCTGCTGCTTCATTGACCAGTTCCGCCACGCGCTGCTGCAATTCACCTGCGGAATGGTCTATGCTGATTCCCAGCACATTCCCATGCCAATTGTGCTTCAGGCAGCCCAGAATTAAGCCGGCCTGTGTACCTGCAGACGAGGAGGCAACCACAATCCAATCCACATCCACTCCCTGCGATAAGAACTCCTCAAACGCAGTCAAATATCCAACTGCCCCAATCGGCGTTGAAGCGCCCAGTGGAATCAAAAAGGGTCTTTTACCAGCCGACCAAGCTTCTTCAAAGACCTGTTGAAGCACAGGATTGCGCTCTTCGGCCGTGCAATAGACGATTTTTGCTCCAAAAAGATGATCCAAAAGCAGATTACCGGAAGGTTGGTTTTCTTTCTCCCCCGAAAGAACTAAGATGCACTCCATCCCATAACGGACTGCCAATGCCGCCGTTTGCCGGCAATGGTTGGACTGCGCTGCCCCAACTGTGATCAGGGTGCGTGCGCCATTGGCTTGCGCTTCGGCAAGCACATATTCGAGTTTACGGGTCTTATTTCCGCCGCCTGCCAGACCGGTCAGGTCGTCGCGTTTTACCCATAATTTAGTCCCACCTAAAACCGCCCCGAGTCGGGGCATAGGCTCAATGGGGGTGGGCAAATGAGCAATCCGAACACGAGGTATCATACACCAACCTCCCGGCGAGTCTGTTCCCGACCGCGCCTGCGCATCCAACCGAGCAGACGCGGCAGAAATTGCAAGTAAAGGGCATACATCACCGGACGGGCAGGATAGTCCCAAGCCCCAATGGTGCGGATGACTTCACCTCCTAAGCCCTGTTTGAAGCGAAACACCCCCCACATGCGATCCTGTTCGTTAAATTCATCCGGAGCGCCCCATAGGTCATAAATCTGACAACCTCGCGCTTTCGCCCGGCGCATGGCTTCCCATTGGAGGGGATAATTGGGCATCTTATCGCGTTGAACATTTCGCGACATTCCATATAAGTACCATGCCTTTCCAGCAAAGAAAAATAAAATCAAGCCCGCCACGACTTCGCCATCAACCTCGGCCAGCAGCGCTTCTGCCATGTCGGCTTGTAAAAATTCCCGCCATACGGTCAGGTAGTAGGCTTCGTTGCGAATCGCAAAGCCGTCTCTCAACGAGGTTTCAGCATACATCCGGTAAAGCAGCGGCAAATCCTGCAACCCCCCCAGTCTTACTTTTACACCTTTGCGCTGAGCCAATCGCAAATTGTAACGGGTCTTTTGCTTCATCCGCGCCAGCCAGTCTTCCTCGCTACCGCTTAAATCCAGCCAGACCGTATTCCGAAACTGAATCTGATCGCTGGAAAAACGCCATCGGCGCTGCTGAAGCCAATCCACGACTCGGCGACCGAGAAGGTTTTCCACTGCTTCGTCTGTTTGTGAAATTCCTTTGCCAAGCATCACTTCAGGATCAATCTTCAAGAAAATAACGCGTCGTTGCCGTGCCAGTTTTTCAAGATCGACAATTACCCGCGTCCGCCAGATCTCATCCTCCCACTCCAAGAGTGGACCGCGTGGGACATACATCACCCGCAAACCAGTGGAAAAACCGCCCAAACGCAGGCTTCGTTCCAGGATCATTGCTGCAGCCCGTATCGTCCCCTGTTCATCTCGCCAAACCTGGGGGTGTGGCGTCCAGCCATAGCGCGCTTTGACCGCTGCCCACTGGCGAGTTTGCAAAATGTGAGCAGAGGGCAAATGAGCAATCCAATCATTCCACTGCTCAAATTCCATAATTTTTTACATGCCCTGATCCGCCTTAATCTTAGCAACCCAATCGGCAAGCGCCTGATCATGACCAGCGCCGGTCAGTGGAACAGGCAATTGATCCACATCAAAAAAATCTGCTCGGTCGGCTTCACCATTCAAACATAAACGTCCGCCCGTCCGGTGAGCATGATACACCAGCAACAAACCATTCCCACGCGGATCATCCTCGAAATAGTAGGCGCCGTGCAAACCATCCACCTGAGCCTGCAGGCCGGTCTCCTCCAAAAGCTCCCGTTCCGCCGCTTTGATTGGATTTTCATCATCTTCCACGTAACCCGCAGGCAGATACCAGCATCCCAGCCAAGGTGTAGTTGCGCGACGCGCCAGCAATACGCGATTATTCTCAACCACCATTGCAGCAGCGCAAACTTTCAACTGAGGGTAGAATACCCATCCACATTGGGGACAAGTCTCTCGCTGGCGATTTTCCATCCACACCAACGTCAATTCTGTGCCGCACTGATAACAGAATCCCATATCGCTATCCTTCCACATGCCTTCGGGCAACAAATTGCTGATACATTTTATACAGAAGCGGCTGATAGATTCGATCCCACGCGCCCACACTCCGCCGAATTTGTCCACCGAAACCGCGTTTGAAACGATACACTCCCCACAAGCCGTCCTCTCGTTGCATAAACTGGCTTTCCAGCGTCGCTTCATCCTCATCGGGTATCCCCCATAAGTCGTAGACGGTGCAACCGCGCGAAGCCGCCCAGCGCATGGCTTCCCATTGAAGCAAATAGGTTGGCATCCGATTGCGCTCTTCGTTGGTAGATGCTCCATAAAAATACCATGCCCGTCGCCCAAACGCAAACGCCATCAGCCCTGCCAGCGGGATATTTTGGTACTTGGCGATTAATAAGACACACATCCCTTTCGGAGCAAATAAATCAAAGACCCGTTGATAATACGCCAACGAGTGAACACCAAACCCATCCCGCTCGCCTGTCATGATCATCATTCGATAAAACAGGCTCACATCACTGGAATCCTCAATGACCACCTCTTTTCGTTGGGCAAGGCGGATGTTATAGCGAGTCTTTTGTTTCATGCGGTTCAGCCAGTCCTCTTCTCCGCCTGCTAGACTGATTTCCACCGTACGGCGGGGTTGAACTGGCCTTGATTTTACCCACTCCCGAAAGTAATTTTGAAGGGAGACATCTTCCGCGTCATCTTCCCAACAGTCTGGTTCCACTTTTAGAAATACAGCCCTTCGACGGCGGCAATGTTCATCTGCTTCCGCCAGTAATTCGCTCCAATCAGACCCGAGCGGACCTTTGGGAAGATAGGCAATGGTCAGTCCGAGCGGCAATCGGCGGAATAAAATTTGGGCGGCGCTGGTTTCATTTGCCAGCCGCAGCGGTTGCCAGCCAAAGGTAGCCTTGAACTCACCCCACTCGGCGGTCTGCAAAAGATGAGCCGACGGGAACTTTTTCAGGAAGCCGTTCCATTGAATTGCATTCAGTTCGGGCATCAGATAATTGAAGTGATCTCCGGCGGGGGTGTGCTTTGAATGACTGCACCCGGAATGAAATGATCGAGCAATTGAATAATCTCTTCACTTGATCCTTCACGGGCAAGGTTGATCAGTTCATCTACAAATTCAGCCAAACGCTCGCTGCTGAGGGGTTCAGTATTCTGAGAACGGTAAATATCGGGATGTTCGGTTGAAAGAAACTGGAAACCCTCGTCCCAAAGATCTTCGCTTAATTTTTCTCCTGGTCGAACGCCGGTAAACACAATTTCGATATCCTTTCCAGGTTCTAACCCGGAAAGACGGATCAAATCTTCCGCCAGATCAAGTACGCGCACTTGCTGTCCCATATTCAACACAAAGGTTTCAGCGCCTCTGCTCATTCCGGCAGCCTGTAAAACGAGATAAACGGCCTCAGGAATGGTCATAAAATATCGTTTCATATCTGGATGGGTGATGGTGATTGGCCCACCCCGCGCAATTTGCTGCTTGAAGATCGGCACAACACTGCCGCGACTGCCGAGCACATTGCCAAAGCGTACCACTGAAAAAACCTTTCCCGTGCGCAAGGCTGCATCAATCACCAACATCTCTGCTACTCGCTTGGTAGCGCCCATTACGTTCGCCGGCCGAACCGCCTTATCCGAAGAAATCATCACCAGACGCTCGACCTGATGCTCAATCGCCAAATCGACCAGATTTTTTGTGCCAAGAATGTTATTGGTAACCGCTTCTTCTACATTTATTTCCATTAGTGAAACATGCTTGTGAGCGGCAGCATGAAAGACGATTTGCGGATGATGCTGGCTGAAAACCTGATTCAGCCGCATTCGATCACGCACATCAGCAATCACCGGGCGGATCGTCAGAGACGGGAAGTGATCTTTGAGATCCAAAAGACCTTCAAAGATGCTGTTTTCTCCGTGTCCCAGCATGATCAATTCAGCCGGATTGTAACGGGCTATTTGCCGGCACAATTCCCTTCCGATTGAGCCACCGGCGCCGGTCACCAAAATCACCTTGTCGGCGAGGACTTCCCCAATCCACTCTTCTTTGATCCGCGTTGGCTGGCGGCGCAACAGGTCGGTAATATCCACATCCCTCAAACGACTGACGCTGACTTTTCCCCCCAGCAACTCATAAATACCCGGCATGGTACGGAAAGGAATACCCTTTAACCGGGCTACATCGGCAACCATTCTGACCACGCGCCCCGGTGCGCTGGGGATGGCAATGATGACTTCGTCCACCCGCAATTTTTCCAACCAGCGCGTCATCTCGTTGATAGTGCCGACGACCGGCACACCGTGGATCTGCTGCTTGTGTTTGGTAGGATTATCATCCAGAAATCCGACCGGAATTAGATTCAACTGGGGATTTTTCTGCAATTCTTTTACAACTAATGCGCCGGCATCTCCAGCTCCGACAATTAGAACCCGCTTGACCCTGCCAGCCTGCATTTCACCAAAACGACGACTGGTTTCGGCTAGAAAACGAAAAACAAAGCGCAACCCTCCAACCATCGCCAGCGAAAGCAGCCAATCAATTACGAACACCGATCGCAAATAGCCGGGTAGCACGCCACGCGTGAACAAAATCAGCATGACCAGCGCAACAATCACGGATGATGTAGTTACCGCAATGACAATCAGTTTCAACTCTTCAACACTGGCATACATCCACATCCGCCGGTACAAACCGAAAAAGTAATACACGATCGGTTTGACCACCAGCGCCACTGCAATCATCCAGTAGCCGAAGGGCAGGTAAGCAAAAAACAGGCTGCCTAATTCAAAACGAAGGATTAGCGCCCCAATGACCGAAAGAACGATTAAGACCAAATCGCCAACTAAGAAGTAACGATTTCGAATATTGGGTTTATTTTTCATCTACCTATTGACCCTTAAAACCGACCACCGTGCCAATGGTGCGGACGATGATAAGAAAATCCAACAATAAATTCCTGCGTTTGATGTAGTATAAATCGAATTCCAACTTGATAGCGTTCATCTCCACGTTTTCAGCATATCCGTAATTGACCTGCGCCCAGCCGGTCAAACCGGGTTTGACAAACAAACGAGCGCGGTAGAAGGGAATGTGTTGCTGTAATTGTTCCACAAGTTCCGGCCTCTCTGCACGAGGGCCGACCAAGCTCATATCCCCGCGCAACACGTTGATAAACTGGGGCAGTTCATCCAAGTGAGTTTTTCTGAGAAAGCGTCCAACTCGGGTGGCGCGGTCATCATTCTTGCTGGCCGGGCGGGCAATCCCATCCCGTTCTGCGTCCTGAATCATCGTACGGAATTTGATCATGTTGTATGGTCTGCCGTTCTTGCCCAATCGCACCTGATAATAAAAGATTGGGAAGCCAGAATCGACAATGATGAGGAGAGCAATCACCGGGAATAATACCACCATCACGAATGACCCGATCAAGCCACCAAAAATGTCCATTAGCCTTTTTGCCAGTTCAAAAAAACCACTGGCGTGCACCTGATCTACAAAAGAGCGCAGGACCCAATCGGTTTGCAGGTAATAAATTGGAATCCGCCCCAGAAGCTCTTCATACATAGTGGGCATGGTCGTCACTTCAATGCCTTGCTCTTCCGCTTCCAGCAAACGGCTGAACATCTGCGGATTCATCTCTCCGGAAATCGCAAACACCAAATCGGTTACTTGATGCTCCTGCACGAGATCGAATAATTGCTCGTTTCCACCTAGAATTGGATATCCCATCACGCTCGTGCCAATTTTTTCGGGATCGTCATCCACCAGCCCGACCAGAAAGAAGGGTGGCGGCCAAGTTTCCTTGATCACCCGCACCAGTTCAGTTCCAGCTCGACCAGCGCCGACAATCAATACCCGCCGCATAAACAGCGGAGTAGTGAAGAGACGGATATACAAAAAACGCCAAGCAAGGGTCAGCAGATAGGCAGAGAGGATGAAAACTCCCACGCCTCGCCTAGGTAAAGAATTGGGCTCAGAGATGAAAAAGATGAACAAGTAAAGGGCAAGGCTGATACCGGCTGCCAGCGTAATTTCCTGAACTGTTTGGGTTCGGATGCTGGAACGGCGTGGGCTGTACGATTCGGTCAGCAACAACAGCCAAATAACCGGTAAAAAGAAAAACCACAGCGGAACCCTTTCCTGTAAAAATGCCCACGAAAAGCGATACCATTCCGCCCCTTGTGCCCACAAGTAAAGGGACAACATTAGCGAAAGAATGGCAACCAGAAAATCCCCAAGGAAAAGGGTTGAGCGTCTTTCGGTAGGGCGTAATCGAAGGCCTTGACGGGGTGAAATTGGTTGGCTACCCATGAATTTAATTATCTCACGATTTCAGAGAGCGAATCATACTGACTAAAAATCCCGATCCCCAGCAAACGTGCATGGTGGCGATTGCAAGTGGAATACCAATTAGCAAGTACCATTGACGCTTTTGCAGCGCTGCTGGAATGGCCGAAATGATCAGCGCCAAGCCATACACGCCAAGAAGGCCAGCCAGCATCAATCGAGCAATCCCCATGAACAAGGAGAATCCCAGCAAAACAATGACGGAAGCTACAAACAAAGGTGGCAGCAGTTGCCGCCAACGTAGAGAGCGCGGATAGCGGCGCAACATGCGCCACTTCCAGAAACCATAGCGCCAGTACTGCCGGCCAAGCGATGTCAGGTTCGGACGGGCATAATAGACGCTTTGAATACCCGGATCAAAATACACCCTCCCGCCCTTTTGTCGGATGCGGGTATTGAATTCGTAGTCTTCGTTGGTCAACAGGGTTTCGTCATACCCGCCGATTTTTTCGATCAATGAGCGTCGAAAGGCTCCAAATGGCACCGTATCTACCCATCCAGCCTGACGGCTGTAACGGTAACGGGCGTCTCCCACGCCTAATGGATGAGCCGCTGCTGCCGCGATGGAATGCCCTAACCAGTGCGGACTGCCGGGTTGGATGATCCACAAGCCACCGACGTTATCCCCCAATCCCTGATTGAGATTGTGTACGCTGCGGCTAATATAATTCTCAGCGGGGACGCAGTGAGCATCAAGCCGCAGGATGATTTCACCCGTCGAAGCCTCGATGGCACGGTTGAGCGCCGCCGGAATGATCCGCTGCGGGTTGTCAATCACCCGCACATTAAGATCAGAGTGGGATTGTCGAAAAGCCTCAATCCGCTGGCGAGTCTCATCTACAGAACCACCATCGGCAATGATAACTTCCAACAGGTCGCGAGGATAGGTTTGACGATAGATAGCATCGAGCAACAAGGAAATAGTTTTTTCCTCGTTGTAACATGGAATGATGACCGAAACCGATTGAACCATTGGCTGGTTCACATCCTGTAAATGTTCAACTCCTTCTGTCAACATCAACGTCATCAACGATCTTATCTTATTCGGCGAGGGTTCACATCCTGTAAATGTTCAACTCCTTCTGTCAACAGCAGGAATCGTCCTCTTCCAAGAGAGCCACTACTTCAATTTCTACCGCTGCGCCTTTGGGAAGCCCTGCCACCTGCACTGTTGATCGAGCTGGCGGCTCGGAAGGGAAGAATTCGCCATAAATGGTATTCACTTTCGCAAAGTCATTCATATCCCGCAGGAAAATTGTAGTTTTGACCACTCGCTCAAAACTCGTGCCAGCTGCTTCCAGCAAGGCGCGGATATTTTTCATCACCTGGCGGGTTTCTGCTTCTACTCCCCCCTCCACCATTTTACCCGTTTGCGGATCAATTCCGATCTGCCCCGCCGTAAATAAAAAGTGCCCCCCCTTTACCGCTGCAGAGTACGGTCCAATCGGTTTTGGCGCATGATCAGTGACGACAACTTCTTTTCGACAGCATCGCTTACTCATAGTCTACCTCCCGTGAGGATTCTGGTGCTGTGATTTTAAGCCATGTTTGACTTATGGTAAAGTGCAATTTCACACAGGTCGTTAAAAATTATCGGACGGCGGGTTTATTCCGCCGTCCTGTTCATCCTTCGTTTCAATAATGCAAGTCTTTTGGATCGGCCGAAACCCGTTTGCGGAAAACCCAATAACTCCAACCTTGATAGAGCAAAACAAGCGGAACAAAAATTAACGCCACAATAGTCATTGTTTGCAACGTATTTAGCCCTGAGGCGCTATTGTAAATGGTCAGGCTAAAATTGGGACTAAGGCTGGAAACAAGCACCCGCGGGTACAAAACCAGAAAGATGGTTGCCGTAGAGAGGATAATTGCCAGAGTATTACTGGCAAAAGCCCAGCCGTCCCTTCCTTGCCGAATAAACCAGCCGGCTGCCAGCAAGGCCAAAACGGCACCAATCGGAACAGGGCCGGGGTTGACCCCAAGTCTTTCCAGAATATCGGTAAATACATAGGTAGCGATTGTGGCTGCAACCAGCGCTAGGGTGGTGCCCACCCAGATCCGGCTCGCTGCTCGCCGGGCAAGACTGGCAATCGGCTCTTCGGTTTTCAGCGTGAGGAAAATCGCACCTTGCAATAAAAATCCAAACAGCGTTACCAAACCACCAAGAATGGAATAGACATTGATCAAGTCCCAAAATCCACCTACATAATACTTCTGTGCATCAATGGGAACGCCGCGGATGAAATTGGCAAAAGCCACCCCCCAAAGAAGCGAGGGGACAAAACTACCCACACAGGCAGCCCAGTCCCACCACTTGCGCCAAAGAGGATTTTCGTCTTTGGAGCGGAATTCCAGAGCAATCCCACGCACAATCAGCCCAATCAACATCAAAAACAGCGCCAAATAAAAACCGCTGAACAAGGTGGCATACCAGTTGGGAAAGGCCGCAAACATGGCCCCTCCAGCCGTAATCAGCCACACCTCGTTACCGTCCCAATGCGGGCCGATCGTATTGAGAATCATCCTGCGCTGGCTATCGTTCTTGCCCAAAAACGGCAGGAGCATCCCTACGCCCAGATCAAACCCCTCCAAAACAAAATATCCAACGAACAAAACCGCAATCAAGATGAACCAGAGCGTATTGAGATCCATCTTTTCCTCCTTATTCCCAGTAGGTCTGCTCTTCGATGGTGCGCGGTTTGGGCATCTCCGCTTCAGCGCCCGCGACGGCATATTTACGCAAGAGATAAACATCCGCAACCATCAGCAAACCATACACAATGGTAAAACCCAGCAAAGTGGTAATGACCATACCAGTAGTCAGGTTAGGTGATACCGCATCGGCCGTGCGCAATTTGCCGTAAACCACCCAGGGCTGTCTGCCCATTTCGGTCAAAAGCCAGCCAAAGATATTCGCCAGATAGGGTAGGGCCATTGCCGGTAAAAAGAGACCCAACCAGCGCATATCAGCGTTCAGTTGATTACGTAATACGCGATACAGCGCATAGGCCGCAAAAGCCAGCATCAAAAAGCCGCTTCCGACCATAATCCGAAACGACCAATAACTGACCCCAATCGGCGGTACATAGTTGCCCGGTCCATACTTTTGCTCATACTCCCTTTGCAGGTCTATGATTCCCTTTACCTCGCCATCCAAGCGGTTGTAGGCCAGTAAACTGAGCACACGCGGAATACGCAGGGAAACCTGCTCGCTCAGGGTTTCCTGATCGACTACCGAAAAAACCGAAAAAGATGCCGGGTTTTCGGTGTTGAGCAAGGCTTCGGCAGCGGCAATCTTCATCGGCTGCAAGCGCACCATTTGCTGAGCCTGATTGTGTCCGATCAAAATCACCATCAGAATCGATAAGCTGCCAAAAACGGTGGCCAGTTGAAAAGAGGGTTTGAAGACCTCTTCCTGTTTTCGACGCAGGAGATGATAGGCGCTGATTCCCATCACAAAAAAGGCGGCCGTAGTAAACCCCGAAAATACAGTATGCGGAAATTGACCCCAAACATACGGATTAGTCAACAACGCCGAAAACTGCTGCATGACCAGCCGTCCACCCTCTTCAGCATAACCTACTGGCGATTGCATGAACGAGTTGGCAACCAGAATCCAGAAAGCTGACAGATTCGAGGCAATTGCCACCAGCCAAATCGCTGCCGCATGCACCGGCTTGGAAAGACGATCCCAACCAAAAATCCATATCCCTAAAAAGGTTGACTCAATAAAAAATGCCAGCAGTGCCTCGATCGCCAAGGGAGCGCCAAAGATGTCCCCTACATAACGAGAATATTCTGACCAGTTCATCCCAAATTGGAATTCCTGGACAATGCCGGTAACCACCCCCATGGCAAAATTGATGACAAACAACTTTCCCCAAAATTTGGTCATGCGCTTGTACCGCTCATTGCCGGTGCGAACGTAAACGGTTTCCATGATAGCAACCAATACCGAAAGACCCAGTGTAAGCGGTACAAAGAAGAAGTGGTATACCGAGGTAACGGCAAACTGCCATTGAGAAAGAATCGTTACAGAAGAGTTCATTGCAACATCCCTCTTGATGTGAATACCAGAATAATTTCACAAAAGAAGTGCGGATTATCCACTTACTGGTTAGTTTATGACTTCCCTCTTACGCCTGCTATGGTCAAATTTCCTGAATTGTACTGTCCAAATGTCACCCCCTCGATCACCCATTGCTCGTCCTTCCTCATCCCGTAATCCGTTACAAGCGTTTATGCAGTGGGCAGGGAAAAGTAAAAGGTGCTGCCGCGATTGATCTCGCTTTCGGCCCAAATTCGGCCGGAATGGGCTTCGACCGTATGACGGGCAATTGAAAGCCCTAAACCGGTACCACCCCCAGAACGGGACTGATCTGCTTTATAAAAACGCTCGAAAATGCGCGAAAGAGCCGCAGGCTCAATCCCTACCCCGCTGTCCTGCACTGAAAAAATGACCTGACCCGCATCTTTCCACGTCCGGGCCACAATTTCCCCACCTGCGGGTGTGAATTTTATGGCATTATGAAGCAGATTGACCAACACCTGCTCAATCCGCTCAGCATCGGCAAGCACATTGGGAAGACCTTCAGCCAGCTCTTGCCGCAGCGTTAGACCCGCCCGTTCAGCCTGTAATTGCATGCGTTCCACTGCACGGGCTACCAAATCGTTGGGTGATACCGGTTTGAGATTGAACGGTACTTTGCCGGATTCGATCCGGGAAAGTTCCAGTAATTCACGTACCAATTGGGTCATATTGTCAATTTCTTTTTCCATTTTTTGCAAAAATCGCCGTGCTGCCGGTGGATCTTCCAGCGCGCCTTCCTGCAAGGTTTCGGTCAATGCCTTCAAGGATGCCAGAGGGGTTCGTAATTCGTGCGAAACATTGCTGATAAAGTCCCTGCGCACAACCTCGAGACGACGCACTCGGGTTAAGTCCTGAAAGACCAGCAGCGTATTCTCGGGAAGCAACGGTTCAAGCGGTGTGGCGATTCCTTGAATAAACAAGCGCTCCGGTGTCGTTTCAATGGTGGCAATTTGCTGACGTTTGGTTTTCACACAGGTGCGCCATAAATCAACCAGGGCATGCTGACGAACAACTTCTACCAGCGAATGACCCAAGGCTCGGCTTGAATCGACATTGAAGATTCGTTCAGCAGCCGGATTGATCAAGGTGACCAACCCCTCCCCATCCACAATCAAAATGGCATCATTCATGTTTTGTAGAACTGCATCCAGTTTGCTGCGCTCTTCTCGATAACCTTCGATTTGCTCGCTCAATCTTCTGGCTATACGCACAAAAGCCTGACTCAACACGCCGATTTCGTCTTTTCGGTGAGTGGGCAATTCAATGTTGAAATTTCCCATCCCCAACCGGGAAACCTCGCGGCTTAAATGTCTCAAGGGTGTGATCGTCTGATTAGCCGCCAGAAAAGCCAGTAAGACGGTTAAACCGATCACTACCAATGCGCTCCCGAGGATGGTGTTTCTCAGTTCCAATAAGTCAGCCTCAATCTTTTCGATTGAACTGGCTAGCCGCACAATCCCAATCGGTTTCCCGTTGTCGTCAACGCGCAGCGCAAAATAATAAAGCCGTCGGCGAACCGTATCGCTAAATCGAATAGCCGTACCCTCCCCTTCGGTGAGGGCTTGTTGAACTTCCGGGCGGTTAAGATGATTTTCGACCTGTTGCGGATCTCTGCCCGATTCACCAATGACCCGCCCATCCGGAAGGATGACGGTGACACGGACTCGGGTAATGCCCGCATAATCATTGACCAAGACGCTCAATTGTGGATTGATTTGACCTTCGCGTAAATGATCGCGAATGTCTCGGGCAATCAAATCAGCCTCAGTACGGAGCGTAGTGCGCAGATTTTCGTAATAGGTTCGCTCCATGAAGCGGTAAGCATACAAACTCACTCCCCCTACTGAAAAGATAATCAGCAGGATGAAAGGAATCGCTAACCGCCACAACAGTGAGCGTTTCAGCATGGAAATCACCCCTCAAAGCGGTATCCTGCACCGCGCACTGTAACAATCCGTATCGGCTGGGCAGGCTGTTCTTCTATTTTTTCCCGCAGCCATCGCACATGAACGTCCACCGTACGACTATCCCCGATATAATCCCATCCCCACACTCTTTCGAGAATAAATTCCCGTGAGAGAACCTGCCCACGATGCTGAGCCAGAAAGAGCAGTAATTCGTACTCTTTGGGTTTGAGGGGAACAGCCTCTTCATTCAGGCGCACTTCTCGCCGGGTAATGTCAATCACCAGATTGCCGAAAATCATCAACTGGGAAGGCACACTCACTTCGCTGACGGTTTGGCTGAATTCTTCCCGCATCAGTCTCACCCGGCGCAGCATGGCTTTTACCCGCGCCAGCAGTTCACGCATACTGAAAGGTTTGGTCAGGTAATCATCCGCTCCAACCTCCAAACCCACCACCCGGTCAATCTCATCGTCGCGGGCAGTCAGCATCAGAACAGGAGTGGTCATTTCCTGCCGTAAGATACGGCAGACTTCAAAACCATCTATGCCGGGCAGCATAATATCGAGAATGATCAAATCAGGATGGATTTTGCGGGCAATGTCCAGCGCTTTAATACCATCCCCTACTGTTTCAACTTCATAACCCTGCCGTGTCAGGTTATACGCCAATGTTTCCTGCAAGGTTTGTTCATCTTCAACGATCAAGATTTTTTCTGGCATGGTTAAAACCTCATTTCCTCGATTATCTCAGCCAGACGAAGCGAGAATCGCTGACGATTATAGCAGTTTTCGACCGCATTTCTACCCGACAATCCCATTTGTCTGGCTGTCATCGGATCATCCGCCAAACGCCGCACAGCCTGCGCCAGGGCTTGCGCATCTCCTGGTGGAACGGCAATGCCCGCCTGATGCGACTCAACCGCCTCGCGAATGACCCCATCAATCGCCAGCACAACCGGTTTGCCGGCTGCCATGTAATCGAATACCTTGTTGGGATAAGTCGTCTTATACCATTCCAACGGCTTAAGGATCGCCAAACAGGCATCTGCAGCGGATAAGATTTCACCCATCTCTTTCTTTGCAACCGGCGGCATGAACAGAACATTGGTCAATCCCATTTCATCCGCCAGACGGATCAAATGGGGTTTCTCTTTGCCATCCCCAACCAGCACAAAGCGAATGCGTGGGTCATCCTTCAAAATTTTTGCGGATTGCAAAACCACTTCCAAATCATTTGAAAGGCCGTGTGCGCCGGCATAAAGCACAACAAATTCGTTTCCTAATCCCCATTGCTGGCGGATATAAACCCCGTTCTGGTGGGGATCGAACATGGCTGGGTCAGCGCCGTTAGGTACAAGTTCCACCCAGCGCGCACCCCGCTTGCTGACATGCTCGATAAAACCCGGCGAATTGACCATCACGCGATCCGCGTGGCGGTACAAAAAGCCTTCCAACCCCTCCGAGAGACGAATCAGCAGCGGGTTGCGCAGAACACCGGCAGCCACTGCAAACGCTGGCCATAAATCCCGGACTTCGAATAAAAAACGAACGCCTTTCAAACGCGCTACCAGCCAAGCAGTTAAACCCTGAAAAATAGGCGGAGAAGTCCCCCAAACCAAGTCCACTTTTTTTACAGACAAGCCAGCGAGAAATGAAGAAAACATGAAACTGAAAAAACTGATCAGCCGGTGAAAGAAACTTCGGTGCAGAGCGGGATAAGTGTATGCCCTCAGGAGGGTGATACCTGCTTCCGGCTGCTCCTTTGTCAACCACCCCGTCTTTTGCTGCCGCGTCTTTCCCGTCAGGTAAGAAACCGGGCTGGCAATAATCGTAACCTGATGACCGCGCGAAACCAGAAAACGCGCCATTTCGTAATGCCGCGTTCCGCCGGCTTCGTCCAGTGAAGCAAAGGCCTGATGAATGATTAAGATATGCATCAATTTGATTTTATCTTAAAACTTTTAGCCTGCAGCGGTTTCTTAAGAAGGCTTACTTTGGATGAATCTTGAAATCGGTCTTCAATTCAATTGGCAGTTGAGCATCCAGCTCAACCCATAACGAAATAGCCGGCTTGCGGACAAGGTAGGTCGGCGAAAACCACCCCCACCTTACAGCAACGCTTTTTCCAACGACATCGCCTTGCAAAACCTGACCTGCCCGTACGATCCTGATCAACATATTTTGTTCCGGCTGACTCGCAACATGCACCCACAATTCAAACCGACCGTAATCCATCATGAGGGTTCTGCCTTCCAGTTTCCAGTCGCCATCTCGTAGCAGCCAGTTCAGACTGACCTTACCGGTCACCTCTTTCGAAGGCAGTGGGGACAAAAGGTCAACAACCTGCCAGTGACCCGGCTCAACCCAAGACACCCAGCGCTCCTGATGAACTCCAAGGCGGCGGTAACCCATTCGTACAGCCCCCATGCTCTTTCCATCCACATCGAACCGATTTAGGAAATGCGCCTGATCCCATCGAAGCCACAGGAATTTACCGGCCCGCCACATGGGCTGCTGCTGATTAATCAGTGGAACATTGTGAACTTCAGCCAACGCCAGCCCATTCTCCCATGGAGGAGGCAGGTTGTAAGCGTAGGTACCAGGGTCGCACACCAGACGGTGGCCTCTCCACCATAACTCCGTCTGCAACTGGTCAGCATGTGCCGGACGGCTGGTAAAGTGGTGCGCTCGTAAACTCATCCACTCATCCCGATTTCCCAAGCGTCGGATGCCGCGTAGCAGGGGAGGGTCGCTTGCTTGGGGTAACTCAGCCGGATTCAGCCCCAGCCAGCAGGCTAGTTCATCCCATCCTCCAGTGGGCAACGCGCGCTTACTGCAGAAAGCAGCCATCGCAGCCTGCACTATCGGTCGGTAATCCTCAATTGTCCCCCCTAGCGGTATCAAATGCGCTCCATCATGATGACCCAAGTGGAGCGCCTCGCCACCGGTTTCATCCATCACCCCATACAACCAGCCAGCCGCCAGGCGCAGTTGAACCAGAAGCTTCTCCGGCAAAGGATGCTGCTCGATCTGAGCAATTCGGTGTACCAGCAGAGCCAGCGTCAACATCAAGCGGTGATAATTGACACTGTGTTGAATGTATTCGCCGTCCGCTTCAATCTGATGCAGGACAGTCCACTCGAACCACTGCCAGCCGGTTTTACGCCAGCGGCGCGCTTCGTGGCACTCTGGCAACAGGTGAGCGGCAACCAGCAATCCCACCGCCTCTGAAAACAGGTGATTGTTGTTTTGCGCACGGGCATACGCAAGGGTTGCTTCAATCCGACGGGCATGATGCACAACGGCGGCGGCGATGCTCTGCTTTCGATTTTCATCGTAGAACCGAGAATGCTCGAACACCTGAGCGGCAAAAGCCAACGAGATCACACGCAGCGCTGCCTCTTGGGCAGAAAGCCAATTTTCGCCAGCATTGACCGGGTTATCCTCAACAAACTGCTCCCAGTAATGCCAAAAACAGCGGGCATAGCGTTCATCGCCGGTCAGGCAGAAAGCCCTGCCCAGTGGGAAAACCCATCCCAATCGGGCCATCTCCCAGATTGGTTTGATATCCCCCTCTACCTCATCCTCGCGTAGCAAACTCCAGTGCTGAGTGGGATTGGGCGGTTTGAGATTCATCGGCTGGGGCTGACCACCAAACAACCTGACCCTGCCGGACAGGATTTCCTCTGCTTCAGCCAGTCCATCTTCGCCGCGCAATCGGTTCCAATCTACGAGCCGCTGAGTTTCGGGTAAAACAAAAATGTCGGCCCTTAATCTGGGAGAGCGGTTCAATCTTCTTCCGCCTACCGGTGTCCGCCTGCGGTAATAACCGCTGCGGATACCCAACCGGTAGGCTATCAGATAAAAGAGCGGCCTAATTCCTAATTCCTTAAGCAGCCAGTATGCTTTCACCCACCCATTGGACGTCGTCATGCGGGATTTAAGCCAGTGTGATTTCTACATCAGTCTGTTGATGGAGCGATTCCACCGCTGCGAAAGTGGTTCGGGTTACACCCAGCAAGTGATCATACGGAATGGGCGGCGCTCCACCCTGCTGAACAGCCTGCACAAATGCCCGCCACAGGGCCTGATGGCCTTTGTCCTGCCGCAGACGGGCAGTGAATTTCTGATGCTTTCCATCCCGCACCAATTCGAGCGAGCGAAAATCTTCCAGCACGGCTACGCGTCCGCCGCAGAAAACCTCCACCCGCTCTTTTGGAAAACTCTTATCACCGTTAGCCAGATAATTCACTACGCCAACCGAGCCATCTTCAAATGACAATGTGATACATACATTATCCTGCCGATAGCGTTCACCATCCGGCAGACCAACCGTTCGCACGCGGACGGGTGGTTTTCCCACCAGAAAGGTCAGGTAGTCAATGAAATGACATCCTTCGCCGATGATTCGCCCGCCGCCCTGCTGAGGATCGTGCAACCAATGACTCAAGGGTAAATAACCAGCATTCACCCGATATTGAACGAACAGTGGTTCGCGCCGACCCGACAAAAATTGGGCTATTTGCTGAGAAAATGGCGCAAACCGGCGATTGAAACCCACGGTCACCAAATGTGGTGGTTGTTGCATTAGCAGCTCTTGAACAGCGCTCAATTCTTCAGCTGTGATTGCCAGCGGTTTTTCGCAAAACACGTGCTGGCCAGCTTGCAATGCCTGAATGACCTGCCGGGCATGGTGCTGATGACGGGTCAGGATGGCAACAATTTGAACCTGTGGATTGCCCAATACATCGCTCTCCGCCGAGCTGGCAAACTGGAATCCGTAGCGTTCGGCGGCATGACGGGCGCTTAATCCGCTGGCAGTCGCAATTCCGACTTTTTGCACACCGCCCGTCTTCTGCACTATCGGTAAGAACACTGCTGTGGCATAATTACCGGCTCCCAGTACCCCCAACCCCGGCAGTCCTTCCACAGGAGCCGTTTGCGGTATAAACTCTACCCGGCGCGCAGGATGAACATCTTTCTCCTGGTGAGGATAGGTCAATAGCACGCCTAAAAAGGGCTGTTGACTCTTTCCACTGATTAGATCATAAGCAGCTTCAGCCTGCTCAATCGGGAAGCGGTGGGTAATCAACGGTTTGACATTTAATTTACCGCTGGCCAAAAGGTCAACAACTGCCTGCAAATTTCTGCCCTCTGTCCAGCGAACATACCCAAACGGATAATCCACGCCGCCTTCTTCGTATTGCGGGTCATATCGTCCCGGCCCGTAGGAACGAGAGACGATAAATTGCAATTCCTTTTCGTAGTACAACTTGCGCGGCAACGTCATGCCGACGGCGCCGACCGCAATGACCTTCCCGCGCTCACGAGCCAGTAACCCTGCCAGTTCAACCGGGTCACTGCTGGAAGTATCGGCACAGATCAAGACGGCATCAAAACCGCGTCCCTGCGTCAACGAACGACCGTTTTCTTCTGCGTCAGAACGTTCAACCGCGCAGGCGCCCATCTGTTCAGCGAGGGCAATTCGTTTCGGGTTGATGTCCACCCCAAAAACGGAACAACCGGCAGCGCGAGCAATGCCCACGGCGAGCAGTCCTAATAACCCCAAGCCGATCACTGCAATTCGCTCGCCGATTTGCGCTTCAGCCAGGCGAAAGCCGTGTAGTGCAATTGCGCCCAGTGTTGTAAACGCTGCGCTCTCAAAATCCACTTGCTCCGGCAGGGCTGCCACCAGATGTTTGGGTACAACCACATACTCGGCATGGACGGCATATCCCCCGCCGGCACACGCCACTCGGTCACCCGGCTTGAAGCCCTCCACGCCAGCTCCCACAGCCACAACCGTACCCGCCGAAGAATAACCCAGCGCCATCGGTTGATCTAACCGATTAAGAACCGCTTCGAGAGTCGTCAACACCCCCTCGCGGCGGGCTTTGTCCAACACCTGCCGGAAAAGATCGGGGCGAGAGCGCGCTTTGCCAAGCAAACTTTTACCGGCAAAATCCACCACCATTCGTTCCGTGCCGGCGGAAATCAAAGAAACCGCGTTGCGTATCAGTACCGAACCGGCTTTTGGTGTTGGTACCGGCACATCCACAACGGCGGCTTTCCCATCCCGCAAATTTTGCAGTAACTGCTTCATGGGTGACCGGTTTAACGGGCGTAATCTACCGCCCGGGTTTCACGAATGACGGTTACTTTAATCTGACCGGGATACTGCATGGTTTCTTCGATCTTTTTGGCGATATCCCTTGCCAGACGGGTGGCGGCCAGATCGTCAATATCCTCGGGACGGACGATGATGCGAACTTCCCGCCCGGCCTGAATGGCATAACTCTGGCTGACGCCTTTGAAGGAATTGGCAATTTCTTCCAACGCCCGCAATCGTTTGATGTACTGTTCCAGATCTTCGCGGCGAGCGCCGGGGCGAGCGCCGGAGATGGCATCGGCTGCCTCGACGATGATGGCCTCAACCGTTTCCTGTTCAACCTCATGATGATGCGAGGCGATGATGTTGACAACCTTTGCCGGGACACCGTAACGCTTCGCAAATTCCGCGCCGATCATGGCGTGAGTGCCGTCGGTATTGTGATCCATAGCCTTACCCAAGTCATGAAGCAAACCGCCCATTCGGCAAATATCCACATCCGCACCTAGTTCAGCGGCCAAGACCGCTGAAAGTTTGGCTACCTCAACGGCATGAGCCAATTGATTCTGTCCGTACGATGTGCGATACTTCAAACGACCCAAAACTTTGATGACCTCAGGATGCAGACCGGTTACGCCGGCATCATACGCTGCCTGCTCACCAGCCTCTATGATGCTCTTGTCCACCTCTTTCTGTTCTTCTCCCAGCACCTTCTCGATGTGTGCTGGATGGATGCGTCCATCTACAATCAGGCGTTCCAGCGCCCGGCGGGCAACCTCGCGTCTGACCGGATCGAAACATGAGATGGTGACTGCTTCGGGAGTATCATCCACGATGACATCCACCCCGGCGGCCTGTTCAAAGGCGCGAATATTGCGTCCATTTCGTCCAACGATCCGCCCTTTCATCTCTTCATTCGGCAAAGAAATGACCGACGTGGTTACGCTGACTACATGATCGGAAGCTACCCGCTGAATGGATTCGGCAATCAATTCTCGGGCGCGTTTCTCACCCTCAGCGCGCGCCTCGGCTTCAATCTGGCGGATGATTCGCGCCATATCTGCGCGGGCTTCTTTTTCGGCTTCCTGCAGCAATACCGCGCGGGCTTCCTCCACGGACATTTGAGCAATTCGCTGCAGCTTCGCCATTTGCTGCTCGTACATTTTCTCAACTTCGTTCAGCCGCTTATCCACAGCCGACTGGCGTTTGTTGACCGCCTGTTCACGCTGCTCCAGCCGCTCGAACCGCTGGTCAAGTTCTGCCCGCCGTTTCTGCAAACGGTCTTCCTCGCGGTTGATTTCCATCCGGCGGCGGTTGATTTCCGCTTCTGCTTCCTGCAAGGCTTTCAGGGCTCTATCCTTGGCTTCCAGTTCAATCTCGCGTGCCTTTTCGTTGGCTTGCAGTAGAACCGCGTCCGCTTTATTTTGCTGATCTTTTTTGAACTTTTCGGTGAAGTAGCGGGCTAACCAATAAGCCAGCCCGGCCAAAACCAGCACATCCACCAGCAAAATCACTACCAATGTTTCAAATCCAAATTGTCCCATGTTCCAATTCCTCTTTCCAGAGTCAGGTTTCGGGCTGCTCAATCTCTCTTTCGGCACAGATGCGGCGCACAACCGGAGCAATCGTTCCGTAAGAAAAACCGCGGCGCGCCAAAAACGCCGTCAGCCGCTTGCGAAACACATCCTGCTGCAGGCTGGTTAATCTTCGCGCATAACGAATACCAGCCTCATACGCCAGTTCACTCTCCTCCGCAAGAGGATTGAGCGCCTCTTCAATATGATCTTCCGAAACTCCCTTCTGCTTCAGCTCATAACGCAGCAGACGGCGGCTGCGCGGGCGAAAGGTGGTGCGATTTTCCGTCCACAATCGGGCAAACTCGGAATCGCCCAGCCAACGTTCAGTCTTCAACCGTTCGATGATTTCATCCGCCACAGGCTGGTCAAATCCCTTTTCGATTAATTTACGCCGGACTTCCGTCTCTGAACGCGGGCGGAAGCTCAAATAGTGCAAAGCACGCTGGTAGGCAACCTCACGAGTCTCCTCTTGCTGAAGGGAATGGATCTTCTCTTCACTTAGGGTTTGCCCGACTTGTAACCAGGCCGCCACAATTCGTGATAGTCCGAAAGCAAATTCCCCATCGAGATAAACATTCACTCGATTTGGATTGCGCTTTTGCACCTTTAAAGCCGTTATCTTACGCTCCGCGTTCAATCCACACCAGCCTGCCCGGAGCAGCCTGAGAAGAACCAGTTTGTGTGGAAGTTGAATGCAGATTTTACCGGGAGCGTGATGGATAATCCATGAATACTTTCAAATCCCTCACGAGACTTTGGTAAAACGCCAAAGGGTAAACCTTTCTGGTACTTTTACCTTCCAAAGCCTCCGGTTTAATTGCACCGTCCTGGCGCAACCTACCCTCTTTGGATAGTTTAACCTTGAATTCAGAGCCGTTTTCACTCTCCGGCTTATCTACTAATCCCTTATCTCTCCCCAATGGAGAGAGCAAATCCAAACACAAACGGTATCTCCCCGCCACTGCCATGTTTATCCCTTACTTTGATCATACCGGGCTGAGGGAGTTTCAAATTTCTTAACACATTATACATGATTTTTTAATATTGAAAACTATTTTGGCAGCACAAATTCCCGCTGTTGATTCAATACTTGTATTCGGACAGGGTAAGCAAATCCGCTCCATACCCATTCGGAGGATTTGAAAGTCGCTGGCCAACAGAGGAAGGGGTAATCATCGTACCCGGGCGACTAGTCGAATTGCAGGAGTTGAAGCACATCAGCAAGGGCAGCATCAAATAATTCCCGCATAATTTCCGGCGGCGCAGAATAAGCCCCGCCAAAACTGCCGTCCCCAAACAACCGGCGCATTTGTTCAGCATTTGGCAATCCTTGATAGGCGGGGGGAATCTTCGAGCCTTGCGGCAGTTCGGTCACCTGAACGAACGAGAAGGCTTCTAACCAATTGGCATGGGCTGGCTTTAATTCGTACTTTTCGGCCACCGCTTCCACACTGTGCGACTTCCACCATGCATACCAGGCAACTTTCAAGTCCGGCAGCTCATTGGCCAGTTCCACCAGCACATTGCGCGCCCCATCATTGCCTCCATGACCGTTCAAAACCAGCAAACGCCGAAAACCCTGCTGATAAACTGACCTGATCAGATCCTCTACCACCTGAATCAAGGTGGCGGAACGCAGGCTGATGGTGCCGGGGTATTTGAGGAAGTAAGGAGAAACCCCGAAGTTCAATGGCGGTGCAACCAGCACACCGCTCCGCTCACTGGCGGCATCCGCCAGCGCCAAGGGGATGCGCACATCGGTCAACAAACTGAGGTAACCATGCTGTTCACAGGCGCCCAGCACCAGGATCAGACGATCATCCTGCTGCAGGTAATTCTCGACATCCATCCAATTCAGATCTTCCAGCCGCATCTTACCTCCATTGCAAACGGAAATACTCTCTGAGTATACCGTTATTTTTTAGTTTAAGCGCCTTAAGCGCGGCAGCGAAGCCGGACGCCTCGCTGCCGCAGAATAAAAAGGCTCTCCTCCTTCAGCCGATAGGATCAAACCACAATATTCACCAGCCGGCCGCGCACATAGATGACCTGCCTTGGGTTGCGACCTTCCAGGTGACGTTGGACACCTTCGGTAGCCAGCGCTTTGGCTTTGGCCTCCTCCTCGGAAATGGTTATCGGCACTTGGATACGATCGCGCACCTTTCCATTGACCTGCACCACCAGCGTAATTTCCTCTTCTTTAGCAGCCTCTTCATCCACCACCGGCCAGGATTGGATGTGAATCGAGTAAGGTTTACCCAATCTTTCCCACAACTCCTCGCTGATATGCGGGGCAACCGGCGCTAACATTCGCAGATAGATGTCTACGGCTTCTTCCCAGGCCGGCGAGCCAAAGGCCCCGGCCTGTTTGGCTTTGCTCATTTCATTGAGCAATTCCATCAAAGCGGAGACAATCGTATTGAATTCAAATTCCCGGAAATCACGGGTAACTGCCCGCAGGGTTTGATGAACCTTGCGGCGCAGGTTGCGGGTTACGCTTTCCTCCACCGGTTTTGAGGCAGCCGGTTCCAACACCAGCGACCACAACCGCCGCAGCCAGCGGCTGGTGCCTTCAATGCCGCCGCTGCTCCACGGCCCGCCCTGATCCCAGCGGGCAAAGAACATCAGGTAAGCGCGAACCGTATCAGCCCCGTAAGCCGCCACCAGATTATCCGGCGCTACCACATTACCGCGGCTCTTGGACATCTTTTCGGAATCTTCGCCCAGTACCATCCCCTGATTGCGCAATTGCAGCATGGGTTCATCGCCTTTGGTGATGCCCATATCGCGGCAGGCTTTATGGAAAAAGCGGGTATAGATCAGGTGCATGGTGGCATGTTCAATGCCGCCCGTGTAGGTATCTACTGGCATCCAGTAGTCATATTCCTTCGGGTCAAACGGGCCTTCGTGATACCAGGGGCTCAGGTAACGCAGGTGATACCACGATGAACACATGAAGGTATCCATCGTATCCGTTTCTCGTTCAGCCTCTCCGCCACACGCCGGACAGGTCGTTTTGCGCCAGGTCGGATGCAGTTTCAACGGGCTTTCACCGGTCGGCTTCCATTCCACTTCATCGGGCAGCAGCACTGGCAGCTGATCCTCTGGAACGGGTACAACTCCACAACTAGAACAGTAAATTATTGGGATAGGCGCACCCCAATAACGTTGGCGGGAGATCAACCAATCGCGCAGCCGGTAATTGACCGAGTATTTTCCCTTGCCGGTTTGTTCCAGCCAGCGGGTTACTTCCGCTTTTGCGCGATCGCCGGGTGTTCCGGTGAACTCAGCCGAATTGATCATCATGCCATACTCGGTGTGGAACAGCACATCCCGGTAGAATTCCACATTCCAAAGCATCTCCATTAACGTGCGCGCCGAACGGGCAGCTGGCTGCAATTCCTTGCAGCGTGCCAGAATTCGCGCTTCGGCCTCAGGTGACTCCCATTCCCAAAGCCCGTTTTCAAAAACGAACACCCACCGCGATCCGACAATTTCGTTCCAGTGACCGCCGCTCAAGTGCTCCTTGACAATGTTCAAGTAGGGATCAATCTGGCCGGCTTGCAGGGTCACGAAGACACCTTTGTCACTGTGCTCGAAGCCGACTCCGGCAGCATGGAGCGCTTCGACGAAACCATCCCGCATTGAACCGGCGGGCGCAAAGGATTTGGCCAAACCATCCGGTCGAGCAATAACCGGCAAGATGGGCAGACCGTACTTGAGGGCAAATGCAAAATCGCGTTCATCATGCGCCGGTACGGCCATGATGGCGCCGGTGCCGTAAGTCATCAGCACATAATCGGCAATCCACACCGGAATACGCCGTCCGTTGACGGGGTTAATGGCATAACCGCCAGTGAAAACGCCGGTTTTTTCCTTGTCAGCCGCCTCACGTTGAATATCCGACTGCCGCAGGGTTTGTTGTACATAGGCCTCTACCGCAGGGCGCTGTTCATCGGAAGTCAGTTTTTCCACCAGCGGATGCTCCGGCGCCAAAACCATGAAGGTTGCCCCCCACAGCGTATCCGGGCGGGTAGTAAACACTTCCAGCAGATCACCATCCTGGGTCGTAAAATAGACCGCTGCCCCTTCCGACCTTCCAATCCAATTGGTTTGTAAGGTGCGAACTCTTTCCGGCCAATCAATGCCTTCGTAACGAAGCAGTTCTTCGGCATATTGGGTGGTTTTGAAAAACCACTGCTCCAGATTTTTCTTGATGACCGGTGTCCCACAGCGCTCGCAGTGACGATCTTCGCCCCACACCTGCTCACGCGCCAGGGTGGTATTGCAATTAGGACACCAATCCACGGGTGACATTTTACGGTAGGCCAGCCCATGCTGAAACAGTTTCAGGAAGAACCACTGCGTCCAGCGGTAATATTCGGGGTCTGAACTGATGGCTTCCCGCCGCCAGTCAAACATGGCGCCCATGCTGCGCAGTTGACGGCGCATGTTTTCAATGTTGCGGTAGGTCCATACCTTTGGGTGTATGTTGCGTTGAATGGCAGCATTTTCGGCAGGTAAACCAAAAGCATCGAACCCAATTGGAAAGAGCACATTGTACCCTTGCATGCGCATAAAGCGCGCCCGCGCATCCGACGGGGTCATCGCATACCAGTGGCCGATGTGCAGATCTCCGGATGGGTAAGGAAGCATGGTCAGCGCGTAGTGCTTTGGTTTAGAGGGATCTATATCGGAATGATACAGACCATCCTTTTCCCAACGCTGCTGCCATTTACTTTCAACTTCTCCCGGATTGTACGCCGATATCGGTGATGAGTTCATACCACTCTCCTGTCTATGATAAAGCAAAAATCCCTTCATCCAAGCAGGGACGAAGGGTTGCTCCGCGGTACCACCCTGATTGCTCGGAGCAGCTTGCACTCCGAACCTCTCAGAACGCGCTAACGGGCGAACCCGGCAACGACTACTCTCCTTTCACCGTTGCGGCCTGCTCCAAACGAGCCGACAGGCGAGTTCAATCTCACGCGCTCCGCAGGCGCTTTGCCGGGCTCACACCTGTTCTTCCCGACTCGCTGGCGGATGATTTACTACTCCTGTCATGGCCTTTCAAAAAACGAGCCGTGCCCATTTGCCACAACTCGTTTCTTGAGTGGACCCAGGGGGATTCGAACCCCCGGCCTTCTCAATGCCATTGAGACGCGCTCCCAACTGCGCTATGGGCCCATGAAAATTTTGGGTTGTTAAGGAAAACCGACCTGTCTGCTTGGGGAACCCGCCCCAGTGGACCTGAGGGGATTCGAACCCCTGACCTCTTCAGTGCGATTGAAGCGCGCTCCCAACTGCGCTACAGGCCCCTTTTTTCGAGGGTGGTTGAATTCTACCCGCAAGCCTTCAGTCTGTCAAGTTTTAACAGTTGTCTCAACCTCAGGTTCAATGATTACCCTCCCTCGAAGCCCAAACCTCGCTCTTTCAACGATACATAACGCCCTCTGCCAATCACCAGATGATCCAAAACCTGAATATCCAATAGTTTTCCGGCTTGGACAACCGCCCGAGTTAAAGCCACATCCTCCGGGCTGGGGGTCGGATCTCCGCTGGGATGATTGTGAACCACCAAAATACAAGCAGCATGGCGTATGATCGCCGCCCGAAACAATTCAGCCACCCGCACGGTGGAAGCATTCAACGAACCCTGATACAGCTTTTCAATGCTGATGACCCGGTTACGGGTATCCGTCAGGATAACCCATAAATTCTCCTGCACCAGTCCAACCATCTCATACATTACCAAGTCAGCCGCATCAGCCGGCGAGTGAATCGCCCGGCGTTCGTCTTCGCTATCCGCATCACGCAGTCGTTTTCCCAACTCGATGGCGGCCTTGACTTGGGCTGCCTTTGCCTCCCCAACGCCGTGTTGAGCGCAAACCTCACTGAAACTAGCCCGATGAAGACCTCCCAATCCCCCAAACGTATTCAAGAGACGCTGCCCCAATTGAACGGCGTTTTCGCCCGGCAAGCCGGTGCGCAGTAGAATCGCCAGCAATTCGGCTGTGGTCAAAGCGCTTGCCCCCACCTCAGCCAATCGTTCACGCGGACGTTCGCTGAGCTCCAAATCGGTGATGCGGTAGTTAACCATTTGTTCGCGTGTGTTCTTGATTCGCTGATGGGTCATCTTCCCTCCCGCTGGTGTAATCCTTGCGCTTCGCAGAATACTATAGCGGAGACTGTAAAATTCGGCAAGCCAAAGCGGCGAGGATTAAATTGCTCCCGTGCTATAATTTTTCCATTGGAGTTGAACGCATGGATACAGCCACGCTTGGAAATTTGGCGCTTGTTGCCGCAGCTTTTGGCGCTGCTTTTTTAGCAGCCCTATGGCTTAGTCTGATTCTGTGGACATACCGGGATATTCGCAGCCGCAGCCGTGACCCATTGATTCGCATTTTGGCATTGCTGGTCGTTGCAGTTTTATTCTTGCCCGGTGTTCTCATCTACCTGATCTTGCGCCCTCATCGCACCCTCGAGGAAGAGTATCAACTAACCTTGGAAGAGGAAGCCTTGTTGCAAAACATTGAAGATACCCCTCTCTGTCCGGGATGTACCCGCCGCATCCAACCTGACTGGCAAATCTGTCCGAATTGTCACACTCGCTTGAAAAAAATCTGTCACCACTGCGGCAGGCTCATGGAACTCCCCTGGAATTTGTGCCCATATTGTGGAACGCCAGCGCCGGGAATGCGCCGCGAAGCAATCAGTATTGAGGATGCGCTTCAAAATCTGCCTTTGGAAGAAATGGAGAGAAACCGGTCTGAAACATCTACACCCTCAGCGGGTATCCGATTTTCAAACCCTTCGCAGGAGGATGTGGATTTTCACAAAGAAACTGAATGATTTAGGACGGTGTAAGGTTTGGCAGCCTGTGGACGGAAATGTTTTGCCGGGGTCAAGGTATAATTTGAATATGCAAATTTATCCACTGCAACCTGTTGATTATCTGGTCATTGGTCACGTAACTCGCGATCTGACCCCTGATGGGCCGCGATTAGGTGGGACAGTCGCTTATTCGGGCTTGACCGCCCGCACCTTGGGGTTGAGAGTAGGTATTGTAACCGCCTGCGATCCCGATTTACCCCTCTTCGAGCTGAACGATCTGGCCCTGGCAATCCGTTACGGCGATACCACCACCACTTTTGAAAACATCCAAACCCCCGCCGGCCGAGTCCAGCGCGTCTTTCACCCGGCCACTACCCTTGATTTGAGCATGGTGCCGGAGGTTTGGCGGAACACCCCCGTAGTTCATCTTGGCCCAGTGCTGCAGGAAGTTGACCCCAAACTGGCGCGTTCCTTTCCCAATTCATTTATTGGAGTTACTCCTCAGGGCTGGTTACGAGCGGCAAACGCGGATAATCGGGTCATTTTCACCGAATGGCCGGAAGCGCGTTTTGTTCTGGAAACCGCCAATGCGGCAGTTTTAAGCATCGAGGATGTGCGGGGAAATGAAGACCTCATCGAAGAGATGGTTTCTTCCATCCGTGTCCTGGCTATAACGGAAGGGGCCAGCGGCGCACGGATTTACTGGAATGGCGATGTGCGCTATTTTCGCGCACCAGTCACCCGGGAAGTGGATGCCACCGGAGCTGGCGATATATTTGCTGCGGCTTTCTTTGTGCGTCTTCACCAAACTCGTGACCCATGGGAAGCCGCCCGCTTTGCCACTCAACTGGCAGCGGTATCCGTAACCCGTCCCGGGTTAGAAGCAATCCCCACCCCCGAAGAAGTTAAATCGAATTTAGTTGAAATCCTACCCTGAGAAGAAACGATGGCGAAAATTTATACGTTTGTCAATCAAAAAGGCGGTGTCGGTAAAACAACTTCGGCGATTTCGCTGGCATCCTTTCTGGGCTATTTTGGACAGAAAGTGTTGCTGATTGACCTGGACCCGCAGGCAAACGCCACTTCCTCTCTGGGAATTGACAAGCGTAGTGTGCGCTATGGCACATATGAGGTACTGATGAGCAATCAGCCCATTGGGCCGCATATTTTGCATAATCCCCGCTTTCGGCTCTCCATCCTGCCTTCTTCACCGGCTTTGGCTGGCGCGGAAGTGGAACTGATTCAACTTCCAAACCGCGAACGCCGCCTGCTGGAAGCGCTTACCCCGGCCATTGACCGCTATGACTATGTTCTGATTGATTGTCCCCCCTCCCTGAGCCTGCTCACCATTAACGGCCTGGTGGCTGCCCGGCAAGGAGTGATCATTCCGGTTCAGTGCGAATATCTTGCGCTGGAAGGGCTGGGGCAGTTAACTCAAACCATTCAGCGAGTCCAAACTTCCCTTTTCCCCGAACTGACTATTCGAGGTGTGATTCTGACCATGTATGACGGTCGCACCCGTTTAGCAATTGACGTGGTGAATGAGGTTCGCAAATATTTTCCCGATAAAGTCTTTCAAACCGTCATCCCGCGCAGTATACGTTTGGCAGAAGCGCCGTCTTACGGTTTACCCATTTCGATCTTTGCGCCCGAATCAACCGCTGCCCGGTCTTATGCCCAACTTACCCGTGAATTGCTGGCCGGTGACGGTGTGTTCATTCCAGAATTTGTGAAACAGGATCAGGCATGACACGCAAAAGTGGCTTGGGCAAAGGATTGGATGCCTTAATCCCCGGCAATCAACCCTCCGCCGGAGAAGGTCAAATTCAACAAATCCCGATTGAGGCCATCAGCGCCAATCCGTATCAACCCCGCCACGAAGTTGAAAACCAGCATCTGGAAGAACTTGCCGAGTCGATTCGCCAGCACGGCATTTTACAACCAATTATTGTTACCCGAGACCCATTCAGCGGACAGTATTCCCTTATAGCAGGAGAACGGCGTTTGCGGGCTGCCCGCATGGCCGGGCTGGATACTGTGCCGGCAATTGTCCGGCTTGCCAGTGAGCAGCAACGGCTGGAACTGGCTCTCATTGAAAACTTGCAGCGAACAGATTTAGGACCGTTGGAAACCGCTCAGGCTTATCAGCGTTTGGCTGATGAGTTTGGACTTTCCCATGAAGAAATAGCCGAGCGGGTCGGAAAGAGCCGGGTTGCAGTTACCAACACCCTGCGGCTGCTCAAGCTGCCCGAAATCGTCCAGAAGGCGCTCGCAAACGGTTCGATCAGTGAAGGTCATGCGCGAGCGCTGTTGCAACTGCCTACCCCGCAAGCCCAGATAGCCGTTCTGCAAATGATCATCGAGCGCGGTTTGAGCGTCCGCCAAACCGAAGAACTGAGCCGTAAATACAGCGGAGAACGGCCTGCCCGTCCCCTCCCCCCCGAACCCTTGCCGGAAATCCGCTCGCTGGAAGAAAAACTGCGCCAGCATTTGGGAACACGAGTTACCTTGCAGCACGGCAAAAAGGGCGGAAAAGTGATCATCCACTACTATTCCAACGAAGAATTGAACAACCTGCTCGATCAACTCTTGAGGGATTGAAGTTGTTTTTGCTTTATAACGCTACCTTTTACACATTGCACCCGGCACAACCAACGGTACAGGCGCTGGCGGTCAGGGACGGTAAAGTCGTGGCTGCTGGCTCAAATGAAGAGGCTGAAGCCGCTCTCTCGCCAGGCGCTCAGCGGATCAATTTGAACGGCTTGACGGTTCTACCCGGCTTAACTGATTCACACCTTCATCTTCAGCATTATGGGCTGAGTTTACAATATGTGGATTGCGAAACCGCCACCCGCGCAGAATGTTTGCAAAGGGTAAAGCGCAAAACGCAGAATACCCCTGACCAAACCTGGATACGCGGTCATGGTTGGAATCAAAATGTATGGGCAGAGGGATTCGGCAATGCCCAATTACTGGATGAAGCTGCTCCCCACCATCCGGTCTACCTGACAGCGAAATCACTCCATGCCGCCTGGGCAAACAGCCTTGCCTTGCGGGCAGCCGGCATTGACGAAAACACCCCCGATCCTCCCGATGGACGGATTCAGAGGGATGAAAGCGGTCAACCAACCGGTATCCTCTTCGAATCGGCCATGTTACTGGTCGAAAAAGTCATCCCGGCAGCCACCTTGCCCGAAGTTCTACGGGCAATTGATGCCGCTCAACCTCACCTATGGAGCATGGGTTTGACTGGCGTCCATGATTTCGACCGACGCCTCTGCTTCATGGCCTTACAGGAACTGGAACAAGCCGGCAAACTTAAACTGCGGGTGGTCAAGAGCATTCCCCTGGAAAACCTGGAAGAAGCCGTCGAAATTGGCCTGCGCAGCGGCTTTGGCAGCCCGTGGCTGCGGATCGGCCCGCTCAAATGTTTTGCCGATGGTGCGCTTGGCCCGCAAACGGCTGCCATGCTACAACCTTACGAGGGCAGCGCTACCGATGCCGGCATCCTCTTTCTGGATGCAGAGGAGATTGTGGAAATCGGACAGCGCGCTGCAGTCAGCGGGTTGAGTCTCGCTATTCATGCCATCGGTGACCGTGCCAATCATGAGGTGCTCAAAGCCTACGCACAACTGCGCCAGTTTGAAGAACAAGAAAAACGCCCTCACCTGCGCCACCGCATTGAGCATGTGCAGGTGTTGCATCCTGACCATCTTTCCCTGCTGGCGAAATATGACATCATCGCTTCCATGCAACCCATCCACGCCACCTCAGACATGGACATTGCCGACCGATACTGGGGTGAACGCGCCCGCTATGCCTACGCCTTTCAAACCCTAGCAGCCCTCGGCACCTGTCTGACGTTTGGATCAGATGCGCCCGTTGAATCACCAAACCCATTTTGGGGCATCCATGCAGCCGTCACCCGTCAACGTCCTTCGGGCTACCCTTCGCCGGATGGCTGGTATCCATCGGAACGTCTCTCTCTCCAACAGGCTTTGGAAGCCTATACGGTCAATCCTGCTTACGCTGCCGGGCGCGAAAACGAATTGGGCAAATTACAACCCGGCTACTATGCCGATTTGATTGTACTGGAAGAAGACCCTTTCATCACACCCCCTGAGCGGCTGCATGAATTACATCCGCTCAAAACCATGATTGCCGGAGAATGGGTTTGGGAAAGGTAACCCCATGAACCCGACCGACCACCCCAAAAAACCAGCGCTCACCCCCGAAATTTTAGTTCCCCGCTTGGGGGACTATCTGATTGAACGGGGCTTGATCACCACCGAACAGTTACAATCCGCCTTACAACAGCAAGCGGTGTTACGAAAAACGCAACAGGAAGATATCCCCCTACTGGGAGAGTTGCTGGTAGAGATGGGGATGATCACCCGCGCCGAATTGGAAGAAGCCATTACCGAACATGTTTTACAACTCCGCAATGCCTTGCAAGAAACTAACCGGCAGTTGGAACAACGCGTCCGGGAACGAACCGCCGAATTGGAAAAGGCGCTGGAAAAACTGGCGGAACTTTCCCAACTCAAAGCCAATTTCATTGCCAATATCTCCCACGAATTACGCACCCCGCTTACCCACGTGCGCGGTTATCAGGATTTACTGCTTTCGGGAGATTTGGGTGAACTCAATGCTGAGCAGATCAACGCTTTGCGCACCATGCAGCGCTCGACAGATCGTCTGGAAAGGCTGATCGAGGATTTGATCCTGTTCGCTACGGCAGAACGGACTCAATTACCCATCCAATGGCTGCCACTCGATTTACGTGCCCTTGCCGGTGAGATCATCGCCCAAATTCATTCCAAAGCCAAAGATCATCATCATGACATTCGGCTGGTCTCACCGGCTGAAGTACCCGTTGTCTATGGCGATCAGGAAAAAATTGGCTGGGTAATTCACCAACTTCTGGATAACGCCATCAAATTCACCCCACCGGGTGGTAAGATCACGGTTGAACTGATTCCAGATGAATTGCATGTAACCGTACGGGTGAGTGATACCGGCATCGGCATCCCGCCCAACCGGATGAGCGAACTTTTCGAACCCTTCCATCAATTAGATAACAGCCCCACCCGCAAATATGGCGGTACCGGCCTTGGGCTTTCATTGGCAAAGAAAATCATCGAGGCTCACGACTCATCCATTCAAGTCCTTTCAGAATTAGGTAAAGGCAGCCGTTTTTCATTCGCTCTCAAGCGAAAACTGGCGCCTTTCAAGGAGGCTTAATTCGGATGAATAGTAAAGAAACCCCCATGAAAGACCTCGATGCGGACATATTCTTCCAAGTCGTCCAAACTTTTTGGGAAATGAAATCCTGGCGGGAATCCGCAAACCAGTTGGTCAAAATAATCCGCCCCTATTTTATCTTCGACAATCTGGTTGTTTATCTGCTGGATCCGATGAACCTCTCTCTGGAAGCGGCTTATGCCAAAGCCACCGGTAGAGGGAAATCCGCCGAAGCAGATGTAGCCTGGGGGGAAATCATTGCCGCGCGAGTCATTGAATCGGGTCAAATCGTGCTGCAAGAACCGGAAGAAGCCGATCCGCTCAATCGTCTGAAACAGCCCTACACCCTTGCGCTCCCGCTAGCCTCTCCATCCCAGATATTTGGCGCGCTTGTATTCATCCGCTTTGGTAGTCCGCCCTATTCGGCCGAACAAATCAAATTCGCCCATCTGATCGCCCGCCTGCTCTCCCGACAAATTCAGTACGAATATCTGAAACGGGATCGTGACCATCTCGAATTTCAATACCGCGTTTTTCAGGTTCAGGAAGATTTTATCTCCACCGTTTCCCACGAACTACGCACCCCGTTAGGGTTCATCAAAGGTTACACAACCACCCTGCTTCGCACCGATGCCAACTGGGACGAGAAAACCCAACGAGAGTTTTTAACCATCATTGATAACGAAACCGACCGTCTGCAAGACCTGATCGCCAATTTGCTGGATTCGGCAAAATTGCAGGCTGGACAAATTGTCATGAATTTTCAGCAGGTTCGTCTCGAATCACTGGTCAACGACCTGCTGACCCGACTTTCCTTACACCACCCCGGCTTGGTCATTCATACCGATATCGAACAGCCGCTCAGGCCAATTCAGGCTGACCCCCGCCGTCTGGCGCAAGTATTTGAAAATCTACTCACCAATGCTGAAAAATACGCCCCCGGCTCGCCTGTCTATATTACAATCAAATCGGTAAAACACGGTGTAAAAGTAGATATTCGGGACGAAGGCCCCGGAATTCCTGAAAAGTATCAGGAACGAATCTTCGACCGCTTCTTCCGTGTTCCCGATCAACCAACCAATGTGCATGGATCCGGCTTGGGCCTTTTCATTTGTCGTCAAATCATTCAGGCTCACCACGGCGAAATTACGCTGACATCCAATGTTGGAGAAGGCACTACTTTTCATATTTTCTTACCTGAGAAAGTGGATTGACTCTCATTCACCCGCTGACAAGGGGTGAAGAAACCGAAGGAGGACGAAAGATGGGCACCCGAATTTTGGTGGTTGATGACGAACAATTGTACCGGCATCTCTTGCGGGTCAATCTTGAAACCGAAGGTTACGAAGTGATAGCCGCCCGGGATGGTGAAGAAGCCATAGAACTGGTTACCTCCCGCCAGCCGGACTTAATCATTCTGGATGTAGCCATGCCCCGCCTGGATGGATTCAGCGCTTGTGAGCGCATCCGTCAGTTTTCTGATGTCCCCATTATTATGTTGACCGCCCGCGGCGAAGAACAGGACCGGGTGAAGGGGCTCAATGTGGGTGCGGATGATTACGTGACCAAACCCTTCTCGGCTACCGAATTGGTTGCCCGAGTTCGGGCTGTCCTCAGGCGGGTGAAAACACCCCAACACGGCATTCAGAACCGTTACTTCACTCATAAAAATCTGCGGATTGATTTTGCCCGTGCCGAGGTCTGGAAAGACGACCGCCCAATCTACCTTTCGGCTACCGAATACCGCCTCTTGATTCAATTTGCCCAACATGCCGGCCGTATTCTGACTGCCGAGGAATTGCTTACCGCCGTGTGGGGTGAGTCGTATCGCGAAGACAAAGAAATTTTATGGGTCAGCATTGCCCGATTGCGCCAGAAGCTGGAAGATGATCCTCACAATCCTCAACACATTGTCACCCGTTCCGGACTGGGTTACTTGATGCCGGCACCCGATCAGCCAGCCCATTCCTGAAAGAAAGGCCAAAGTTATTATGTTTGCGAACTTTGAAGAAAAAGGAAAGATTTTTACCCAGGTCGTCACCAAAGAGCCGGTGGATGTGGTCATTCAAACCCCCAGCAGTTGCATTCATGGGCGTGTTCACGTCCGACCTGAAGACCGCCTGAAAGACGAATTAGACCGCACGACCGCGTTCGTAGCGGTTACTCAGGCAAAAATTTTCGATCGTGAGGGCAAAAATCTCTTATACGAAAGCGCCTTCGTGGCAGTGAATGTCGCCAAAATCGAATGGGTATTGCCAAAAAACGAATTGAAAGAAAATAAGGCAGGTGAAGAATGAACCCGGCAATTCCCTCACAACACGCTGCTGAACTTGCCAAACTCAAAAATCACCTTATCACTTTGATTTCTCGGGAGCTGGAAAATAACCCGCGGTTGAATGAAGACCGTCGTAAGGTGGTGTCCCAATTGCTCAGTCAGGCTTACTCTGGTCTGAAAATCAGCCTGCCAACCACAGTACGGGATCAACTTTTTCGTGAAATACTGGATGAATTGCTCGGTTTTGGCATCCTCCAACCTCTTTTAGATGACCCCGAGATCAGTGAGGTCATGGTCAATGGAGCAAAGAAGGTCTACATCGAAAAAAAAGGCAAGATCATCAAAACCAACATCACCTTTGAAGATGATATGGCTGTTATGCGCATTATTGAAAAGATCATTCTGCCTTTGGGACGGCGGATCGAGCCGGACAGCCCCACTGTAGACGCCCGCCTGCCGGACGGCTCACGGGTCAACGCTGTGATCCCGCCGGTTGCTATTGATGGCCCAACCATTACCATCCGTAAATTTCAAAAGGAGAAACTTTCCATCGAAGATTTGATTCGATACGGTTCGCTCACCCCTACCATGGCGGAATTTATTCGCGCCTGTGTGATGGCACGCCTGAACATCATCATTTCCGGCGGCACCGGCTCCGGTAAAACCACCTTATTGAATGTCCTTTCTGGTTTCATTCCCGAAGAAGAACGGATTGTGACCATTGAAGATGCCGCTGAATTGAAACTTCAACAGGAGCATGTCGTCCGTTTGGAAACCAAACCGCCCAACATCGAAGGGAAAGGCGTCGTAACCATCCGCGACCTGGTGCGCAATGCCTTGCGCATGCGCCCAGACCGCATCATTGTCGGTGAAGTACGCGGCGGAGAAGCCCTGGACATGCTGCAAGCCATGAACACCGGTCACGATGGCTCTCTTACCACTTTACACGCCAATTCGCCGCGCGATGCCATTTCCCGCCTAGAAACGATGTGCCTGATGGCAGGCATGGAGTTACCGGTGCGTGTCATCCGTGAACAAATCGCCTCGGCCATTGACATGATCATTCAACAAACTCGTCTCAAAGATGGCACCCGCAAAGTCACCTCCATTACCGAGATCGCCGGCATGGAAGGGGAAACGGTGGTGATGACCGACATCTTCAAATTCCAGCAAACCGGCATAGCCCCCGATGGCAAAGTAATCGGCGAACTTAAACCAACCGGTATTCGCCCGCTGTTTATGCCGCGTCTGGAAGCGGCTGGCTTCAAACTCGGCCCGGAGGTGTTCGGCGCCAACCTGAGCAGCATGTTAGGAAGGCGCAGGTAAAAATTTTTTGGGCAATGCTATAATGAGGTGAACAATTTGTTCATCCCGCTTCGGTGAGGTGTTTCATGAAAACCATTCAACAGGCAACCCAACTGCGAACTCGAAAACTGGGGTTATTGATTTACGACGCCAGAATCTCCCGCAACCGCAGCGTAGAACAATGCGCCAAGGCGATGGCAATAACCCCCGAACAATACGAACAGGTTGAAGCAGGGTTGCTTGCCCCCTCTCTCCCTCAGCTGGAAGCCTTCGCGTACTACCTTGACATCCCTTTGGAGCATTTTTGGAGCGCTCAATCCTTGCTGGGACAGGGGATGCAGGAACCCTTCGAACAATCCCCGGCTTATGTGGCCTTGCGGCATAAAATCATCGGCGCCCGCTTACGCATGGCACGCCAGACTCTGAACCTCACCTTGCAGCAGATGGAGGAAAAGACTGCCATACCGAAAGAACGAATCGAAGCCTTTGAATTGGGTGAAAAAGCCATCCCGCTGCCCGAACTAGAAATCCTTACCAATCATCTCCAAATCCGCATGGAAGAATTGTTCGACCAGCGCGGGCCGATTGGACAATGGCGATCCGAAAGGATTGCCATGCAGCGTTTCATGGAATTACCCGAAGATGTGCGAGAATTTATCTGTAAACCGGTCAACCTGCCCTATCTAAAATTGGCCATGCGCCTGAGTGAACTTTCTGTGGAAAAATTACGGGCTGTTGCCGAAGGGTTGTTGGAAATTACCTATTGAGATCAGACTTGCGCGAGGGGATAAACCATGTCCGAGGCAGACATCCAGGCCATTACGCAAAAAGCATGGGAAGCCTATCAGAACGAGGATTACGAGAGCGCTGCCAATGCCTTTTCAACCGTTGTTGAAGCGTTGAATTCCGAAAGTCAAACGCTTCAGCGGGCGGAAATGAAAAATAACCTCTCGGTTTCCTTGCTGAAAGCCGGCAAGCCACAGGAAGCCTATCAGGCTGCTTTGGGTACCGATCGGATTTTCGCGGAAGCGGGTGATCTCAAACGACAAGCCATGGCGCTTGCCAATTTGGCCAGCGCGCTGGAAGATTTGAAACGCCTTGATGAAGCCCTTGCCATGTTCACCCAATCGGCAGCGCTGTTCCAGCAAATTTCCGAAAAAGAAATGCGAGCCTATGTCCTCCAGCGCATCTCCGCCATCCAATTGCGACAGGGTAAACGGATTGAATCGCTGATCAGCATGGATGCCGCCCTAGAGGATAAGAAGAAATTATCCTTCAAAGACCGGCTTTTGCGGAACTTAATGGGCATCATCCGACGCCTAAGCGGCATGAAATAAGCCGGTTATCCAATCTTTATGTCCAACCAATTCCAAACCCGCCGCGCCACTCCGCAAGATCGTCCTCAACTTTCAGCGATAATCAATCAGGCCGACCACGCCTTCTACCACCTGGATTGGTCTCCACCCCTTGATTGGCTGGGCAAACAACCCTTTTGGGTTGCGGAAGACAGGCTAGGAATTCAAGCCGCCCTGGCGCTTATCGAAGAACCTGCCAAAATTGCCTGGTTACGCCTTTATGTCTGCCGGCGCGGTGTATCTCCGGATGAACACTGGCGGACTTTATTGAACCACTGTTTGAGCGATTTCGCTCCCGACAACAGGCCAATCATCGCCGCATTGGGGTTGAAGGAATGGCTGGTACCCCTCTTGCAAGATGCCGGGTTTCAGTATCATCAATCCATCGTTACCCTCTACCGTGACTTGGAGGGAGAAGAAGCCGATTTCATCATCCCCCCATCCATTTATATCCGTCCGATGGAGGGAGAAGAAGCCGATTTCATCATCCCCCCATCCATTTATATCCGTCCGATGGAGGCAGAAGATTTACCGATTGTAGCAGTCATTGACCAATTATCTTTTGAGCCAATTTGGCAAAACTCACTGCCGCAAATCGAAATTTCTTACCAACGCGCCCGCTATGCAACCGTTGCCGAGGTAGATGATCAAATTGTTGGGTTTCAAATCAGCACATCCAGTCTGTTTTCTATCCATCTGGCAAGGCTGGCCGTTCACCCATCCTACATGCGCCAACATATCGGCTATGCATTGGTAGCCGATTTGATTCAGCGCTGCCAGCGCGATCACTGGTTTGAACTGTCGGTCAACACGCAGGATAACAATCATGCTTCGCTGTCACTTTACCAGAAAATCGGTTTTGAACGCAGCGAACAGAGTTTCTCGGTTTGGGTTCATCATCCGGATTGACACTGACTGGACAAATAGCATCATTTATGGCAAAATTCCTTCAACATTAAACGATTTTATTCAAGCACGGAGGAAAAATGCCAGCCAAAGCCAAAGAAGCCAGTCGCAAGGTTGCGCTTCGTGAACAACGCCGAAAACAGGAACAGCGCAACCGCCTTATCCTGATTAGCATCATCTCTGTGGTGGCGGTTGCCATCGCAGCTTTACTGATTGTATCCAATCAACCCGCCAGCGCTGACCGCATTGCTAAACCGGAGATCATCAGCCGCCCGCAGGTGGACGGTCAGGCCGTTGGAGACCCCAATGCCCCCATCAAAATTGAAGAATACTCGGACTTCAAGTGCATTCACTGTCGCGATTTTTGGCAAAGATCTGAAAAACGGTTAATCGAAGATTATGTTGCGACTGGAAAAGTCTACTTCAAATATGTGCCGCTCAGTTTTATCAGCCCGGAATCTTATCGAGCTGCTGAGGCTGCTTATTGTGCGCTCGATCAGGGCAAATTCTGGGAATACCATGACTTCGTCTTTGCCAATTTTGGCGCAGAATTGAATGATGCGATGCTCAAAGGCATTGCCCGCCAGTTGAATCTGGATACGGCCGCATTTGACCGCTGCTATAACAGCCGTCAATATCAGCAGCGGGTGCTTGATGATGCCCGTTATGCCAGCGGCTTGGGCGTAACCGGAACGCCCACCTTCAATGTCAATGGTCAATTGGTGGGTCAGGCAGAACTCTTCGATACCATCGAACAGGAACTTGCAAAACTAAACCCCTGAGTTCAATAAACCCCCAGCGATTGCATTAAAACAACCATCAGTGGAGCAATGACTAGCGCCGGCAGAAAGTTGCCGGCGCGAATCGGCTTAATCTCCAGAAGGCTGCCAATTGCAATCGCCAACAAAATCACCCCGCCGGTGGCGTTCAATTCCTGCATCATCGCTGGGGTAATCAGCGCCTGTAACTGGGCTGCCATCAAGCTAATGCTGCCCTGATAACCCAGCAAAACAACAGCGGAAAATAACACGCCAACACCCAGCGTTGAGGCAAATGCCAGCGCCCCAAAGCCATCCAGAATGGCTTTGACCGCCAGTGTTTGAAAATTGCCGGTCAACCCATCTTGGATCGAACCGAGAATTGCCATCGGCCCCACACAAAAAACAAGCGAAGCGGTCAGAAATCCGCGCACAAAGCGATTATCCTGCGCGGAATGGTCGCCTTTGTTAAGACGGGCTTCCAGCCAGCGCCCCAGGTTTCTCAAACCATCCTCAATCCGCAGCCACTCGCCAACCACCGCCCCCAACAGCAAACTGGCCAGTACGGTCAGCGCATTTTGAGTATCCAAAAACATTTTCAACCCAAAAGCAAATGTGAAAAGCCCCAGTCCGGCCATTACCGTCTGGCGCAGCCGTTCCGGCAGCCGGCTGCCAAGGACCAACCCCAGCAGACCACCCACCAGAATAGTCACGACATTAATCAACGTTCCAGTCATCTTCAGGAGTATTTAGCCAGCGTAGGGCGAGACTTTCCATGAATTTGGGTTTCATACAATTCGAGGACAAAACACAGCGAGGACAGACGGTTTAGATAGGGAATGATTTGAGGGTTGCCCAGTTTCTCCCGTTCGTTCAATTCTACCACCCGTCTTTCTGCGCGGCGGCAGATGGCGCGCGCCAGACTGAAAGCGCCACTTGCCGGTGTATCGCCGGGCACAATAAATTCACGCGGCAATTCAATCGCTTCACTCAATTGGTCTGTTTGGTCTTCCAGGCGGCGAACATGCGCGGCATGGATGCTGCGGAACTGCTCAGCATTTTCCGGCGTTGCTGCGATTTCAGCCATCAATTGATACAATTCGCGCTGAATCTGAAGAACCAAACGAGCAATCTGTTCATCCTCCGTCAGACTGCGCGCAAAGCCCAAGGCAGCCGTGGTTTCGTCCAACGAACCAAGCGCTTCAATACGCAGATGGCTTTTCGAGATACGCCCCTCCCCCAAGAGACCGGTTGTGCCATTATCACCTTTACCGGTATAAAATCGTTTTTTACTCATTCACCGTTTCCCTTTCCCGTTTTCAGATAAAGATACCAGAAAGATGAAGCAGGGAAGCGCGTTTGTAGATTCTTTTGCCAGACAAAATCCCCCGCCTGACTGATCGAGCGGAGAAATTCATCGGCATTTTGCAGTAAAGTTCTCTTCTCAGCGGGCAACTTTCCAATCTCCAAGCCTAGAAGATGCAGAATAACCCGCTGGCGCACATGAAAGGGATAATCCACAGGCAAAACCGGGATGGATTCTCTTTTCAGGTCATCGAGATAACGCAGCCAAAGCCTCATTCGCTGCTCCCATTCCTTTTGCCCTTTATTGAGCCAGGCTGATTTCCACTGCTGGCGTACCTTCTCGATTTGCTGCAAAGCGCCCACCAGTGAAGGATCAGACGAAGCAGTATCTCCCAGTCGAGTAAGGCTGAGCAATAAATTACCGGGGGTTAATTGATCGGAGTCCCCACCCAACATAGCTCCTTTTTCTCGCTGCAGTGGCCAGAATAAAACCTCCGAAAGCAGGTAGTCTTCCAAAACTTCCGCAGCGGAGCGAATGAAGGCTGCGTCATGCGAAAGGATATCCATCTCTGCACTCGTCCAGTCCTTAAGGGGTAGGAGTCACCGCCGCCGGCCGGCTGGAGAGGTACCATTCCAGCAAAGTGGCAAAACGGTCGCTGCTTTCCAGCAACGGCCCCATCCTCACTCCCTGCACCTGACGATCCACGCCGTAGTTATATACGGGATAGAACAACGGCAGAGCCGGCAGTTCCTCCGCAAAGATCACCTGGAAATTACGGTAGAGGCGGGCTCGTTCATTCAGATCAATCGTTATACGGGCTTCTTCCAGATATTCACTGGCAATTTTGTGATCCCATTGGGTATAGTTTTGCCCGCCGGTTGCCTGAACAGAATCCCAGAAGGGATAGGGGTCAGGATCTGGAGAGCGGGTGAAGTTCAAATCCACCAAAGCGGCCTGATAATCCCGCGGGGTCAGGTGCTGCTCAATCAAATCGGGATAGGGCAGATATTCCAGATTAACTTGCACATTCAAGGCTGCCCAGTCTTGCTGGATGGCTTCTGCCAAAGCCCGCGAACGAGCCGTATCCGGCGCCAGCAGGGTGAATTGAAGCGCGTCCCCATCCTTACCGATCCGCACATCACCCCCGTCGGCTGGCAGACTGTAACCAGCATCAATCAGGATTTGGCGGGCGCGTTCAGGATCATAATTGACCCGCGATAAACCATCGTAATACGCCCATGTGCCGGGGAAGATCGGCCCATCGGCCAGAATGGCCTGCCCGCCCAGAATCCGATCAACCAGATATTGGCGATTGATTCCCAGATATAACGCCCGCCGAATTTCTGCTTTTTGTAAAAAACCGACTTCCGGATTTTTGAGATTGAAGAGGATCAAACTGAGTTCCGGCTTTCGGCCAGTATAAATGGCTAAATCTCGTTCGACCAATGCAGAGGCAAGCACATCCTCGCTGATCGAACTGATTCCCAAAACCCGATCAGCCTGATAGGCCTGTAATGCCGAAGCCGCATCGGGAAAATAACGAAAGATGACCTGAGGGATAAATGGTTTCTTGCCGTAATAATCCTCGAATGACAGCAAAGAAACTCCCACGATCTGACCATCTTCAACAATCAACTGATCGAAGCGGTAAGGTCCGCTGCCTACCGGTTGTATGTTGAACTGCAAATCTCTGATTTGGTCAATCGTTCGGCTACCCAAGAGGTGTCGAGGAACAATTCCAAAAGTCAAGTAGTCCAGAAACGGAGCAAACGGTTCGGGTAATTTGAACTGGATAAGGGTGTCATTCAATTGAACCACTTCAATATCCCGCCAAAATCGCTGAAGGTCCTCCGGAACAATATCACCGCCATTGCGGTACATCTCAATGGTAAATAGAATATCCGCCGCGGTCAGCGGTTGTCCATCGTGCCACTTGACATCCGGACGGATTTCAAAGTTATAAATAGTACCGTCCTGAGAAATCCCCCACGAAGCGGCTAAATCCGGCACAGGAATACCGCGCTCGTCAAAGGATAACAAGCGGCTGAACAGCAGGCGGTTCACATCCCGGTCGGCCGGATTGTAAAAATCCAGCAGCGGGTTCAAGCGTTGTAAAGAACCGATCAAGGCTTCGGTATAAAAACCTCCGGTGACCGGCTCGGGCACAATTTGAGTAACCCCTTCCGGCTGCTCACTGAGCAGTAAAATACCCACCACCAAACCGGTCAGTAGAATAATGAGAATTTGCCAGCGAAATTTTTTCATCTTGAGGTAAACCTAAAAGGGCGACTCCCCCAGAAAGGTACCAATCGCCCTAAACTGTATGGACTCTGACCTGATCTAAAATCCCTTTGGCTTGATTCAGGAACCAATGGCTACCGAAAGGAGGGTGAGAATGACAAACAGAATCGCCAATCCAATGGTGATCAGGAAAATTGTTTTTTCCAAACCGCGCCGAGCCGTGAACACCTGACTGCTGTCTGCGCCGGTCAAACCGCCCAGACCAACCCCTTTGTTTTGAAAGATCACGCTCGCAATCAACGCGATTGAGATTATAATCAAAGCAATGTCAATGTAATTTACCACGCTCGTTCCTCCTTAATCATGAACGACCCGATTATACCGTTTGAGGGTGGAAATCGTCAACCATCATGCACGAACTGATCGCTAATCTTCACATACACACCCGCTATTCCGATGGCAGTGGTCTCCATGCCGATATTGCCCGGGCTGCCCTGGACTCGGGTTTAGATGTGGTGATCGTTACCGACCACAATGTGCTTGTCAACGGCTTTGAGGGGTATCACCGCAAGAACGGCCGCATGCTGCTGATGCTGGTTGGCGAAGAAGTTCACGATCAGGCGCGCCTGCCACAAAAATCGCATCTTTTGGTGTTGGGCTGCAACCGTGAAATGGCTCGTTTTGCAGATGACCCCCAAAACCTGATTGATCGGGTTCGTGAAAGCGGCGGTCTTACCTTTATCGCCCATCCCCGCGATCCGGCTTTGCCACTTTTCCATGAGGATGACATCTCCTGGGAGGACTGGCAGGTAACCGGTTTTACCGGCATTGAATTATGGAACGGTTTGAGCGAACTCAAGACCCACATCAGAAATTGGGCAGATGCCCTTTTCTACGGCTTTTTTCCCCAATTCCTTGCTCATTATCCTCACCCGGAGGTACTGGCGCGGTGGGATGACCTGCTCGCCCAAGACCGCAAAGTGGTCGCCATCGGAGGCTCAGATGCTCATGCGCTGAATATCCGGCTAGGTCCCCTTCGCAGAACCATTTATCCCTACGAATTTCATTTTAGGGCGATCAATACTCACTTGTTGACACCTCAACCGCTCAGCGGTGAGATCAATACCGATCGGAAGATGATTTATCAGGCTTTTCAGCAAGGGCATTGCTTTGTTGGCTATGACCTGCCGGCTTCAACTCGTGGCTTTCGATTCACTGCTCAGGGTAAAAACGGCAAAGCAATTATGGGTGATGAACTGATGATGGACAGCGCGATTACCCTGCAAATCAAATTGCCCCAGAAGTGCGAGTGCGATTTATTGAAAGACGGCCGGGTTATCAAAACTTGGACGACCCACGAGGTATGTACCCATATCACCCGTGAGCCGGGTGTGTACCGGGTTGAATGTTATTTGAACTATCTTGGCAAAAGGCGCGGTTGGATTTTCAGCAATCCAATATACCTGCGGCCACCGCGCTGGCGTACCAATCCATTCAAGGGATCTCAATGGTCACAAACAACGTTACCCGACTTTTAACGGCCAAAAAAATCCCATTTGAGGCTTTCGAACTGCCCAACGAAAAAATCAGCGGGATGGAAACCGCCCGTTTGTTGGGAGTTGACCCGTATCTCATTTTCAAAACTATCGTGGTTAGCAGGGAAAAGGGTGGGAAGCCGATTCTAGCAGTCATCCCTGCCCCGCATCAGGTTGATTTGAAAGCGTTGGCTGCTTTTTTGGGTGAGAAAAAAGTACACCTTCCCAGCCAACGAGAAGCTGAACGGTTGACCGGTTTACAGGCGGGCGGTATATCCCCGCTGGCTTTGCTGCAACGCGGATTTCAGGTGATCTTGGATGAGGCAGCCTTGCAGCACGATCAAATCCACATCTCCGGCGGCCAGCGCGGATTGAACGTTCGATTACCAGTTAAGGCGTTAATCGAATTGACCCGCGCCCGCACCGCCATCATCAGCGCTGCCGGCGGGGAAGCCAGCGACCAAGACTAACCCTTGATGACGATGACCGGGCGCAGCCGCGCAACCTTGCGGGCAATGCCCGCCCCGCTGACCGTTTCGACCACTTCATCCACGTCCTTATAAGCCAGAGGCGCTTCTTCCGCCAGGCCGGACATCGAACCGGCTCGCACGTGAATTCCCGACTGTTCCAGTTCATTGCGCAAACGCTCACCGCGGAAGTCCTTTTTAGCCTTGTTCCGACTGAGCACGCGACCGGCCCCGTGACAGGTTGAACCCCACGAACGCGCCATGCTGTCTTCTGTGCCAATCAACACCCACGATGCCGTTCCCATGCTTCCCGGCACCAAAACCGGCTGACCCAGTGGTTTATAAATATCGGGCAGTTCGGGATTGCCCGGCCCGAAGGCACGGGTTGCTCCTTTGCGGTGGACACAGACTTTCATCTTTCTGCCGTTGACTTCGTGGGTTTCCACTTTGCCCATGTTGTGGGCAATGTCATACACCTGATGCAATTGCCAGCGCAGCCCGCTGCCGGCAAACACCTCCTCAAAGGCGCGCCGCGCGTGGTGAGCCAGAATTTGCCGGTTGCAGAAAGCGTAATTGGCTGCCGAGCGCATGGCAGCCAGATAATTTTGCCCTTCAGGACTGTCCAAAGGCGCGCAAACCAACTCACGATCGGGCAATTGAATGCCGTATCTTTTCACGGCGGACTGCAAGTCCTGTACGTAATCGGTACAAATTTGATGACCGAAGCCCCGCGAACCGCAGTGAATCATCAGCGTCAGCATTCCCTCTTGCAAGCCTATTGCCGCAGCAGCCGCGCTGTCAAAAATTTGATCAACCACATCTACCTCAATGAAGTGGTTACCCGCTCCAAGCGTTCCCAATTGAGTAATCCCACGCTGCTTGGCACGCTGACCGACTTTGCCGGGATCAGCCCCTTCCAGACAGCCGTTTTCTTCGGTACGGCGTAAGTCCTCCTCACTGGCCATCCCTTTTCTCAACGCCCACCGCGCTCCCTGCCGACAAACTGCGTCCAGTTCGGAGGTGGTCAAACGAATTGAACCTTCGCTACCCACGCCACTGGGGCAGTAATGATTGAGCGCATTGGCCAGATCGTCCAGTTTTGCTTCCACCGCCTCCAACGGAATGGTAGAAGCCAGTAACCGCACACCGCAGTTGATGTCGTAACCAATTGCACCCGGCGAAATAACCCCGTTTGGGTAGCGGGTTGCCGCAACTCCCCCAATCGGGAATCCATACCCCTGATGCATATCCGGCATCACCACAACCGGTTCAACCACACCGGGCAAAGTTGCCGCATTAATGGCTTGCTCGATAGATAAATCCTGCAAGGCGGCTTCCAGCAACCGTCGGGTGACAAACAGCCGCACGGCTACGCGCATATCCTGCCGATACGACTTGGGAATCTCCCATTCAAATTCACTGATTTTGTTCAGGTCTTGTATTCGAATCATGGCACACCTCGCTACACATCAAACACCAACCGGGCTTCCAATCCATTTTCGCCACGCCGCACAACGAGATTGTGGTAGGTAACTGCCTTGATCGGTTTTTCGATGGTGCGGATTGGTTTACCCCACAATTCGGCATACAACCTGTTGCCCTTTAATTTTAAGGGAAAATCCTCAAAACCGATGCGGTCAATTTCCAAATAAAACAAGACCTCATTCAAAAAGGATACCAGCAAACTTTCATCATCCTCGGCAGTCAGATGAATTTCTATCCGCCGCGCAGGTTCATCCTGCACTTTCAAGCCCATCAGAGTATTCATCCCCATGGCAGCCTGTCGGAACAGTTCGCACCGGTTGGGCGCCCACACCCTCAGCGCCCAATCTGCCGTATGTTGAATTTCTTCAAATCCTGCATTGTTCATCTTCTTCCCTGGACTAGCCTTATAATTATAAAGTATGAAATCCCGCCTTGATGAAATCGAATCCCGTCTGAAAGATTTGATCGAAAACCGCCTTGCGGCGCTGGCTTGGCGCAAGGATCATCCCAATCTTGCGGTTCAAATTGTGGAAGCGCTGCGCCAACAACTCCTTTTGGAAAATCAGGAGGATCAGCCCCTTCCCAGTGTGCTGGTGTTTGCCATGCACCCGGAAGAGGCAAGCGCTTGGCAAAACAATCCCGATTGGCTAACGTGGCTGAACCAAACCCTGCTTGAAACCGTGCGGGAAGCCGGCGCATCTTTTGCGGCACCGCCCGTCATTCAGGTGGTTGGCGACCCGCGTCAGCCATTCGGCAAACCCCGCATTACAGCCGCCTATCAGGATACGCTGCCCGGTTCAACTGCTGTGTTGCAACTCGCAGATCAAAGAGCAGGTAAGCCGCCTTTGCCCGCCAGCCGCCCATACTTGATTCTGCACGGCAGTCAGTTTTTTCCTTTGGATCAACCGGTGATCAACATTGGCAGACGCACGGACAATCATTTGGTTATTGAAGATCTGCGGGTTTCTCGCGCCCACGCGCAGATTCGCCGCATCAAAAACCAGACTATTCTTTTCGATCTCAATTCCTCAGGCGGAACTTTTGTCAATGGCAAGCGAATTACTCAAACCACCCTCTTCCCGGGTGATGTCATTTCGCTGGCTGGCTTCACTTTGATTTACGGCGAAGATAGCGGCGAATCCTCTTCCATCGGTGGCACTTCTCCCGCCCAACCTCCGGTATAATGCCTGCATGAGCGGTATTCTCGTCCTCATTTTACGCATCATTTTTACCCTCCTCCTCTATGCCTTTCTGTACTGGGCGTTGAGTGTGATCTGGCGGGATCTGCGCGGGAAAACGCAAGAACTGACCCACGATGTCATTCCTGCCCTGCTGATCACTCCATTGGACTCGACTCCAGAGGAAATCATGCGTTTTCAGACCAGCGAGGTGATTTTGGGGAGGGATACTCTGTGTAACCTGTGCGTACCTCACGAAACTGTTTCAGCCCGACATGCACGCTTTACCTTCCAGCAAAATCAATGGTGGGTAGAGGACTTGAACTCCACCAATGGCACTTTCCTGAATGGTGAACGGTTGACCACCCGTGCGGTCATCGTAAAAGGGGACGAGCTTCGTTGCGGTCAGTTCACCTTCCGAGTCGAGATAGAATCCAAAAAAATCTAATTAAGCAATAGGGAGAATAGCATGAGTCAAGAAGCCATTTTGGGAATCATCGGCGGTTCCGGCCTGTACCATTTTGAAGGATTGGAAGATGTCCAGTCCATTGAAATCCACACACCTTTTGGCAAGCCCAGCGCGCCGATCCTGATAGGAAGTCTGGAAGGCAAACGAGTCGCTTTTCTGGCGCGCCATGGAATTGGACATCACATCCTGCCTTCGGAAGTCAACTACCGCGCTAATATTTACGCCCTGAAACAACTGGGGGTGCGCTTTGTGGTAGGCGTCAGCGCTTGTGGATCGCTGCGGCACGACTACAAACCCGGCAATTTTGTCATCCCCGATCAAGTGGTTGACTTCACCCGCGATCGCAAACGCTCGTTTTTTGGAGAGGGCCTGGTTGCCCATATCAGCACCGCCGACCCGTATTGTGCCAGCCTTTCCCGTCAATTGTTCGAAGCCGCTCTCAGCACCGGCGTTGAAACCCATCAAGGCGGAACATTCCTCACCATCGAAGGGCCGCGTTTTTCCACCCGTGCTGAATCACACCTCTTCCGGGCATGGGGCATCTCCATCATCGGCATGACCACCAGTCCGGAGGTCTTTTTAGCCCGCGAAGCAGAAATGTGCTATGCCAGTCTGGCGCATATCACCGATTACGATGTATGGCATCTGGCTGAAGAACCGGTCAATGTGGAGATGGTTATCCGCACCCTCTCCCAAAATACCGCAGCGGCTCAGCAAGCCATTCGCAGCCTGGCCGCCAATCTTGAGGAAAACACCGATTGTGATTGCAACACCGCTTTGGAAAAAGCGCTGATTACCGATCCTGCCCGCATCCCATCGGAAACCCGCCAAAAACTCGCCTTGCTGGTGGATAAATACCTCCAATCGTGAACGTCGTGTTCCCGCCGGCTGCCGCTGCCCAAAATCATATCGAACGCAGGCTGATGGGGTTGTCCGTGCTGGCAATCGCCTTTTACAGCCTGATTCTGACTCTGTCACCCGCAGTCAGACTGCACACCTTTCAGGTGGATTACCGCTGGCAGCACTGGATTGGCTGGTTGGCTTGGGTCATTCTATTTGCCCTGGCTTATCGTTATCTCAGCCGTCAGTTTGAAGAACATGACCCATACCTGTTACCCCTCACCAGCCTGTTGAGCGGCTGGGGATTGATCACGATTTATCGCCTGGACACGGCTTTGGGTTACCGCCAAACAATCTGGTTGGGGATTGGAATTTTCATCCTGATCCTGATCAGCCGTTACCCGCAAGTATTTACATGGCTGCGCCGTTACAAATATCTTTGGTTGACTGTTGGCCTGCTGGTGACTGCCCTGACCTTCGTGCTGGGTACGTACCCGGCCGGCGAAGGCCCGCGCCTGTGGCTGGGTTGTTGCGGTTTGTATTTTCAGCCCTCCGAGCCGTTGAAATTGCTTCTGGTGATTTATCTGGCGGCGTATCTGGCCGACCGAATTCCCTTCCGTTTTCGTTTGCCAGAACTCCTCACCCCTACTCTGATCATGACCGCTTCTGCTGCCCTGATGTTGGTGCTTCAACGCGACCTTGGCGCTGCAACGCTCATCATTGGCATCTACACGCTGGTCATTTTTCTGGCTGCCGGCAGAAGGAGAATTCTGATCATCAGCGGATTGTTCCTTGTGGTGGCTGCTGTCGCCGGCAGCTTGATTTTCGATGTCATCCGCTTGCGCTTAGAAACATGGCTGAACCCGTGGGTAGACCCGGCCAATCGTTCTTTCCAGATTGTGCAATCGTTGATCTCGGTTGCAGCCGGCCGCTTGTTGGGCGCCGGCATCGGGCTGGGTAGTCCGGCATTAGTTCCGGTCGCTCACTCGGATTTCATCGCCGCCGCCATTGCCGAAGAAAGCGGTTTGGCGGGAATGCTGGCATTGATTTCCCTGTTTGCGTTGCTGACCTACCGCTGTTTGGCCATCTCGCTGGCAGCGCGCACTACTTTCCAACGGTTCTTGTCAGCCGGTATCGGAGTGTATTTTGCCATTCAAGCCATCTTGATTATGGGCGGCAACATGCGTCTACTGCCCCTTACCGGTGTGACCCTGCCTTTCGTTTCCTACGGTGGGTCGTCCCTGGTTACCAGTTTGATTGCCATTGGCATGGTGATGTGGGTTAGCACACCTCGAACCGAACCTCCATTACCTGTTCAACAACCGCATGCGTATAGATGGGTTGCACTTCTCTTTCTGACGGGTTTTGCTGCTCTGGCAGTCCTCGCCGGCTGGTGGAGCATCGTCCGCGCCGATGCCTTACTTTCGCGCCCCGAAAATATCCGCTGGATGGTCAATCTGCGTTTTGTGCCGAGGGGTGATTTGCTTGACCGACGCAACGAGATCATTGCCACCACTACCGGCGAACGCGGCAACCTGAACCGCCAGCTGCTTTACCCACCATTGGGGAACACTGTTGGCTACATCAACCCACGCTTCGGAAAAGCCGGACTGGAAGCCTCGCTCGATGGCTACCTGAGCGGTCTGCAGGGCAATCCGGCTTCGCGCATCTGGCTGGCTGAACTGATTTACTCCCAACCGCCGGATGGATTAGATGTTCGCCTCAGCCTCGACTTAGGGCTGCAGCGAATCGCCGACGGCATGCTGGAAAACCATCGCGGCGCAATTGTGCTGCTCAATGCCCAGAGCGGTGAGATTCTGGTGACCGCCTCTCACCCTTACTACGATCCGAACCAGCTCAATGACCGCTATGCTGAATGGCGCAACGATCCCGGCGCGCCGTTCGTCAATCGCGCAACACAAGGGCAATACCCAACTGCAACTATTCTAGGCCCCTTTCTTTATACCTCCCTTAGCGAGAAAGGCAGCCTGCCTGTTCTACCGCTCAATCTTTCTTATATTCATGAAAATCAAACCTTGACCTGTGCCCGGCCACCGCGCGCACCCCTCACGCTTGAAACCGCCATTGAGGCCGGCTGTCCGGCTGCTTTAGTGGAAATGAGTCGTGCGGTGAGTAGCGCGCAAATGAAGGAACTTTTCAACGCTCTGGGCTTCTTTTCTTCACCGGATATTCGGTTGGATGTTGCCCCGCCTTCCCAACCGGATCAATTGACCAGCAGCCGATTGGCAGCCATTGGTAAAAGCGATATAACAGTTACCCCCTTACAGATGGCGCAGGCAGCTGCCGTTCTGACTAACAACGGTATCCGACCCAGTCCACGGCTGGCTGTATCTGTTGAAACACCTCACCAAGGCCGGGTGATTTTACCGGCCGGCAGCGCGGTGACCGTTTTTGGCAATCCCCAATTCGTTTCGGCTGCTGTAAATCGCCTTGCCACTGAAGATCTGCCCATTTGGCAGTCGCTATCAGCTCAGCAGTATGATTCAATGGCTTACACATGGTTTATTGGTGGTACACTTCCACAGTGGGGCGGCATCCCCCTCTCCATCGCCGTGTTACTGGAGGAGAACAACCCCCAATTGGCCCAAACGATTGGCCAAACCCTGCTACAAAACGCGCTTCAACCGCTCACTCCTTAACCAGCAGATTGCGCAAGGCTGCTTCGTGCTCCGAAAAGCGGAAACGATAACCGGCTTCCAGCAAGCGCTTGGGAACGGCGCGTTGACCCTCCAGCACCAGTTTGCTCATTTCACCCAAAACCAGTTTCAAAGCAAAGGCCGGCACCGGTAACCAGTAAGGGCGTTTGAGAATGCGTGCCAGTGTTTTGCCGAAAGTAGCGTTTTGAACCGGCTGAGGTGCGGTCAGGTTATAAGTTCCCGCTGACCTTTCATTTTCTACTAGAAAATCCACAGCCCCAACCACATCGGCGATGTGAATCCACGGCAGCCACTGCCGGCCGCTGCCCAAGGGGCCACCGGCAAATAAGCGAAAGGGTAAAATCAGGCGGTTCAACACCTCTGCACCCTCTGCCAACACCACGCCGGTGCGCAGGACAATTCGCCGCACACCCATGAACTCGGCTTCACGGGTCGATTCTTCCCAATCTACACATAAACGCGCCAAAAAGTCGCTGCCCGGTGGACTGGTCTCTTCCAGCACCTGATCGCCACCATCTCCATAATAACCAACCGCCGAAGACTGCACCAGCGCCGCCGGCTTGCGGGCAGACTGACGCATCGCCTCAATCAGCGCCCTGCCGGATTGAATCCGGCTGGTATAAAAACGCTCTTTGCGCTGCTCTGTCCAGCGTCCCCCGCCCAGATTCTCCCCGGTCAGGTTGATGACCACATCCACCTCTTCCATCAACTGTCCCCAGCCTTTCGCCGATCGAGCATCCCATGAGACGCCTATGGTACCCGCTGGCAAATTCGCCGCCGATCCGCTCCGGCTCAGGATGAACACTTCCTGCCCCTTTTGGACATAATGACGGGCCAAAGCAGAACCAATCAAGCCCGAACCGCCCGCAATAAGAATTTTCACCATTTACCTCCTATAGCACAACTCTTTACAATATTAACACTTCTTAACCCGTTTCTCATAGCGATTGTAGAAAGGTGGTGCTATAATTTTGCAGGTGAGGTCGCAATGGCGGATAATGTGCTGGTACTCAACGCCAATTTCGAGCCAATCAATGTCTGCGACTTACGCCGTGCGGTTGGTTTGATTTTGACACAAAAGGCATCCATGGTGATGAATGGACGGGGGGAAATTCACACCGCTGGATCTTCATTTCCGCGTCCCTCGATTATTCGATTACAGCACATGGTGCATCGCCCGCGCCCCAAAGTGAAACTGACCCGCCGGGAGGTGTTCCGTCGGGATAATTACACCTGCCAGTACTGCGGTAAACGCACTGGCGATCTGACCATAGACCATGTCATCCCGCGCCATTTAGGCGGCCAGCATATCTGGACGAATGTGGTTACTGCCTGCCCACAGTGCAATCACCGCAAAGGTGGCCGCACCCTCGCCGAAGCCGGCATGCAATTGCTGCGCCCCCCTGCTGAACCGCCTGCTTCAGCCCTGTATATTTTCGGACGACACCTGACGGAATACACCGAATGGGAACCTTTCCTGCTCGGCTGGTGATCTATTCACTTCCGGTTAGGTCAATTCCCATAAAATCTTCACATACATAAACCGGCCCGTCAAAGGCCGATTGTGCCTCGCGAATCAGTTCCTCTTTGGTGATATTGGCCGGGTAGTGAATCAGGTAAAGGCTTTTCGCAGCGGATTTCCGCGCCACTTCACCGGCTTGACGCGCAGAAGAATGCCCTACCGACTGACCGGCCGCTTCATGGATCAGCACATTTGCATTCTCCGCCAGACGCACCACCTCATCACAGGGTTCACTATCACTGGAATAGCTAACGACTTTTTGAATGCGGTTGAAGGCAATCCTCAGCCCCATCGTTGGAAGCAGATGCCTGACCGGAGAGGATACGATCTCCAAACCATCCAATCTGAGGAGATCTGCTCCCTCCACCTCGGGTATGATGCGGTATTCAAGCGGGAAAAAACCCGGCCAACTGCGCCAGTCGTACAATTCCATCATGGTTTGCAGCCGACTGAGGGTATGTTCCAACCCATAAACGTACATCGGGCTCTTACGCCCCATCAGCCACAAATCCATCAAGAACAAGGGCGCGCCGGAAACATGATCGGGGTGAAAATGGGTCAGAATCAGGTGATTGATTTGTTGAGGATTAAATCCGCCCCGCTGCAAGTGAACAATCGGATTAGAAGCACAATCCACTAAAATTGCTTCTTGCTGATGGCGAATAAGAAGGTGCGTATTCTCCCGACCGATAGCAGGAATGGCGTTTGCGGTGCCCAGAAAGACAATTTGATCCATGCCGTTCCCCTTCCAGAAAAAAATTTTTATCCGTGCTTGAATCAGCCAAAAAAGCGGAAAATAATCAGCGGCGTAACCCAGGATTCGATCACCGCTGCCAGGAGCAATAACGGCACAACCAGCCCAATCATCACCTGCAGCCAGCCGGCAATGGCGATCAAAAATACTTCGCCGACCGTTTTATCCTTCATTGGAGTTGCCAGCAGAAATCCAATTCTCAAGACCGCCGCTGTGGAAAGCAGAATAGCTGGAACCTCCACAATCCCATGCGGCACAACTCCCGAAAGGATGAGTTGAGCAGCCGGCAATTGATTGACCTCCATAATGCGGGTAAAGTAGCCCAATAACCCAAGTGTTGCTAATAGAGGCAAGGTGCCCAAAACACCAAACGAAAACAAGCCGAGCAGCAAACCAACTATCAATGCGCGCACATTCTGCAAAAAGATCTGCTGAACGCTTCCAACGCCGCCAACCGGAAAATTGAGGCCTAATTCCCGAACCCGTTCCTGAAACTCACCTTGCGGCAAGATCAGAAGAAAACGATCCGCCTGCTGAGCGCCGAGAATAATGACAATGATTGCCAATACCACTGCCGCCAGCAGGCTGCCGCGCAATTCAAGCAATGTTTTACCCAGCACATTCCGGTACCAATCCGGTACATTGCGCGCCCCCCCGCGGAAACTATTCCAGAAAATCCGCCAAATCCAGCGGATATTAAGGACATCAATTTCTCTGCCTAACAGTTCTTCCCGCTGGAAATGAGCCAGCCCAACTCGAATCAACAGCACCGCCAGCACCAATAAGCCAAACACAATCCACCACAATGAGAGAGTATCACGACCCCAAAACATGACCACGGCCTCAGCCTGAATCAACAAGGCCATTGGGATGATGATAAAACTGGCTAGAAGATTGGCGGCGCGTACCGAAGTCGCTTGCGTGGAAACCACCACCGCACCGCTGACCATCACCACCGCTTGAGTGATCGTTAGAATGATGATTTGCAGCATTGTTTCCGCATCCGGTAACGGCACACGGTTGATGACCAACCCGCCGATGTACACCGACATCCCCAAAAAACTTCCCATCAGCGGCGGCACGGTAGAAGAGAGCAATTTACCCAGATACAACTGCCAGTCAGCCAGAGGCGAGGTTAACAGCGGTTCGATGCTGCCGCGTTCTTTTTCACCCACAAAACTTTCCAGTGCAATGACCAAAGAAACACTGATGGGAAAAAAACCCGTAATCAGCAGCAAAAATGGGATCAACCGTTCACCAATCAGGCCCGCGCCGTATTGGTTGACGAAATCCAGCAGTTGCCGTGCCGTAAAATTCATCAGGAATGGGAAAAACAGCGTCAGGATTACGATTGGGAAAATGATTCGCCAATCCCGAAACTGATCGCGCACTTCACGCTGAGCGATGATCAAGGCTGGGCGAATGTCAATTGTTTTCATCGCCATTCTCCTCCTGCAGGCTGACTGCTCTCAGGTAAGCCTCTTCCAGACTGCGTGGTACAGGCGCGCAGGAAAGCACGGGGATTTGTTGATCCAAAAGCCGCTTCAGCAGCAACGGAATTTTTTCCTCCGGTTGGTCAATCCGAAACACATAGCGACCGTTTTCTTGCCTGTTTAGTGAAACCCCAACCGGCAGGATTTCAGCCGGAATACTAAAGCCATTGCGAAGGGTGATCTCGTACTCCTCCGGCCCAAGCAGAAACAGCTTGAGCCGCTCCGGCACATCATTCAAAATGATCCGTCCCCGGCGGATGATCGCAATTTGATCAGCGAGCATTTCCGCCTCGGCAAGGTTGTGGGTGCACAGGATCACCGCCCGCTGATCCGAGCGCAGGGCGCGGATTGCATCCCGTACAATCCTCGCGCTTTCCGGGTCCATGGCCGAGGTTGGCTCATCCAGCAGCAACACCGGCGGATTGTGCAGTAAAGCCCGCACCAGCGCCAGTTTTTGGCGCATTCCCTTGGAATACTCGCCCAATTTCTTTTTACGCGCCTCCCCTAATCCAAATTGCTCCAGCAATTCCTGCTTACGTTGCTCGATCGCCGACTCCGGCATTCGATAGAGACGCCCGTAAAAAGTCAGGTATTCATCAGCATTCATCCGGCTATAAAGGCCATGATGTTCAGTAAGAACACCGACCAATGAACGCACCTTCTCAGCCTCATGGACCACATCATAACCAGCGATTTTGGCCGTTCCGCTGGTCGGGCGCAGGACGGAAGTCAACATGCGGACTGTTGTGGTTTTGCCGGCCCCGTTAGGCCCTAATAACGCTAAAATCTGCCCAGCCTGTACATCCAGATGAATGCCCTGCACCGCAACAAAATCGGCAAAGTGCTTGGTTAAATTTTCCGCGTAAATCATGTTTCAATCCCCTCAAAGTAAACCACCAAACGCTACACCATTATCCACGAACGGGTTGGGGCGGCTTGCTGCTTTGGCGATGCCGCCAGAACAAGCCAACCGCCGCACTGACCGCAATCACCGCCATCAACATTTGATTGACGTTCAAGCCTGCTAAAGGTGAAGGATCTAATCGCAGAAATTCCAGGAAAAACCGCCCAACCGGATAAATGATCAGGTAAAGCAAGAAAATATCACCTTTCTTCAAGCGGTCGCCGAACTTTCGCCCTACCCAAAGCAGAAATGCCATGTTGAGCAGGTTGTAAATGGACTCGTACAAGAACAACGGGTGATAGTAGGCTACATCCTTGAATTCAGGCAGCCGGTGAATTGGATCAATGAAAATTGCCCATGGTAAATTGGTGGGCGCGCCGTAAAGTTCCTGATTGACGAAATTTCCCCAGCGACCAATGGCTTGTGCCAGCGCCAGTCCGGGGGCAATGATATCCGTCCATTCTGCAAAACTCTGTCCCTTCTTTCGGCAGTAGATATATAACGCCAACGCCCCACCCATCACAGCTCCGGGAATGCCAAGCCCGCCGTTCCAAATGGCAATCGCATCCAAAGGATGGGTCAGATAGTACCATGTCGTAATACCGCGCTCGACCATCGAGGCCGGTGGTGTCAGAATGTGCCAGATGCGAGCGCCTACCACACCCGCAATTAACAGCCATGGCAGCATATCCCATACCAGATCAGGGTTCATGTTGCGTTGCTTGACCTGACGAGCAGACAGCCATGCAGCCATGATCGCCCCAAACATGATGATGACACCGTAAAAGTGAATCGTAATTGGGCCTATATTAAAACTATTCGGCATCCTCTCTCCACCTCATCGTAATCTCATGCCTTTGGCAAGTCTTCCTCTCCCCGGCTCTGCTGATACACCAGCCATAAACGCTGTAAAGCAGTGAAATTCGCTAATACCGCCAAAATCCACAACGCAATCAACGGCTGACCGAGAAGCAGTAACGGGATGAGTACCAGGAAGCGCTCCACCCGGGTCAACAACCCGCCTTTGACATTGAAACGGGCCGCTTCGGCGCGCGCTTTTACATACGATACCATCAGCGAGCCGCCAGCTGCCGCATAACCGAGCAGAACCGGCAGCCATTCGTTTTGCTGTAAGTAATAAAACACCAATCCGCCGATTAAGATTATTTCTGCAAAGCGATCAACGACCGAATCAAGCACACCGCCAAATCGGGTAGGTTTCCCAAGCAGACGCGCCATCGTCCCGTCCAACGCATCCAACGGTGCCATCACCAACACCACCAACCCGCCCAAAAAAAATTGTCCGCGCGCCAGTAAAATCGCCGCAGCAAAAATGCCGGCCAACCCCAAGAAGGTAACGGTATTGGGAGTCAATCCCGCCTTGATGAAGAAAGCGCCAACAGGATCAAGCACCCCCTTGAAACGGGCGCGTAAAAAATCGGTAAAAGTCCCTTTTGGGGGTTGTTTTTCTGTTCGAACCACACTTCACCAAAATTCAGTTGGATACAGTTGCGGAAACTTCCGCAGCCTTTCTGGTTTGTATCCTATCTTACCTGATGCAAACTGTCAAGCAATCCCCCATCCAAAAGATTAATCATCATCCTCATCGGTATCGTCCTCCAGCGGATCAATCAACACTTCGCGATCTTTTCCGCCGCCTTGCGCCGGCCCAACAATGCCCCTTTCCTCCAATTCATCCAGCAAGCGGGCAGCCCGCGGAAAACCGATCCTCAACCGACGCTGCAATAAACTGGCGGAGGCTCGCTGAGTTCGGCGTACCAGTTCAATCGCCTTCTCGATAAGGTCATCCCCTTCATCATCCTGGTGGACCAATTCCTCCCACGGTACGGTCTGCTCGATCTGGTCGGCCAATTTTTGTTGCCAAAAGGCGATGACCCGCTCAATTTCCTCATCCTGCAGAAGAACTCCCTGCGCTCGCAGCGGTGTACCGGATTCCGGGTTCAGGAAAAGCATATCCCCTCTTCCCAGCAATGATTCAGCGCCGTTTACGTCCAGAATGACCCGGGAGTCAATGGATGAGGCCACATTAAAAGCAATCCTCGCCGGAAAATTGGCTTTGATTAAACCGGTGACCACATCCGTACTTGGACGCTGGGTGGCAATGACCAGATGAATACCGGTTGCGCGCGCCATTTGAGCCAGCCTGACCAGACTGTGCTCGGTTTGATCGGGCGCCGACATCATCAAATCGGCCAGTTCATCAATCAGCACGACAATGCGCGGCAGAGGCATCGCGCCGCGCCGCTCTGCTTTACGGTTGTAGGCATTCAAGTCGCGCGCTGCACTGGCTTCAAACAAACGGTAACGCTGCTCCATTTCAACCAATGTCCAGCGCAGTACCGCCAGCATCCGCTCGATTTCCGTTTCCACCTTTCCCAGAATATGCGGCAGTCCGGAAAAACGCGCCAATTCGACCATTTTTGGATCGAGCACCACCAATCGCAAGGTAGTCGGCGAATTATTCATCACCAGACAAGTGATGATCGAAGCCAGACAGACCGACTTACCCGAACCGGTCGTACCGGCTACCAACAAATGCGGCATCCGCGCCAAGTCGGCTACCACCGGCTGACCGGAAACATCCCTCCCCAGCGCAATTGCCAGAGGGGATTGCAATTTCAAAAATTCGGTGGACTCGAGAATCGGACGCAGTCTGACCAATGTGGTACTGCTGTTTGGCACCTCAACTCCAACATAAGAATGTCCCGGGACTGGCGCTTCGATTCTCAATCGCTCGGCAGCCAGTGCCAGCGCTAAATCTCGCGTCAGAGCAGAAATCTGGGCAACCCGCACTTTTTGACGGGTGATCTTACCATCCGCGCTTGGTTTTTCCACATAACCGGGTTCCACCGCAAACTGGGTTACGGTCGGCCCCTTACGGTAACCAACCACCCGGCTGGGCACCCCAAATTCCGCCAGCGTTTTTTCAATCTGGCGGGCGATTGCCAAAACCCGTTCCTCGTCCAGACCGTTACTTTCCTCATTCGCCAGCAGGGAAAGTGGCGGCAGGTTCTCCTCGCGTCGATAAGCAACTACAGGAATGGGAACGCCTTCCTCGCGGATAGCAGCGGGGCTGCTCTCGCCTTGCTCAATCGGCTTATGTTGGGTTTCAGCAGCCGATTCGACTGGCAACGATTCGATCCATGTCTGAATGCGCCGGCCGGCCCAGTGATGAAAACCGACCGCGCCGGAGAAAAACCACAACCCTAGCAAAATCAACAAAAGACTGCTCCATGGAAGTGGTAAAAACTGGGTGATTAGATAGGCCAGCCCCCAGCCAATCACCCCCCCATCCAGCCCGGCTTCTGCCCGCTCCACCGAAACTCCCCCCAGCAACGCCAGAAATGCCATCGCGGTAAAAATCAATCCTTCCCAGGCAAGAATGCGGCCTAACGGAAACCGGCGGTTTTGGGCTGGATTGCTGCGCAGCAGGGAAACTCCGGCAACAGCGGTCAAAACCGCCAATGGGATACTGGCAATCCCCAGCCAGCGCTTTAACCAATCACCGAAAGGGGAGATAAAAGAACCGCTCGTCCATCCCAGCAATACCAATAGGGTGAGCAAACCTATGGCAATCAGCAAAACGCCAGCAATGTCTCGCCCATAGCGTTCCAGACGTACCATAGCCCGCCCCATCCCCTCTAGCAGGGAGGAAGCCTTAAATTGATTCTCTGAAAAGCGCTCTTGGACGGATTTGCCCGCCTTTTTTCTGGAAGGACTCATTCGGTTTGTACTAATCCCAATCCCAGCCGGCGGCGCTCCGTATCCAGATGCAGAATGCGGACATTCACTTCTTGCCCAACACTCAGATAATGATGAATGTTTTTACACTGCGGGGGCAGCCGGATCGAGGAAACGTGAATTAAGCCTTCCACCCCTTCCTCCAAACGGGCAAAAGCCCCAAACCGCGTCAGCGAAGTTATCCAGCCTCGCACAACATCACCAGGTTTGTAACGCACTGCCATGGTTTCCCACGGGTTAGGCTGTAACCGCTTAAGACTGAGAGCAATCCGCGAGGTGTCTTCGTTTACCTGTAAAACCAGTACCTGCACTTCCTGATTGATCTCCAACAGTTCGGCAGGATCCTGCACACGCCCCCACGAAATCTCGGACACGTGAATCAAGCCCTCTACTCCACCGAGATCAACGAATACACCAAAATCGGTGATATTGGTGATGCGCCCCTTCACCACGGCGCCCTCTTTCAAGGTGGAAAACAAAGCGCGCCGTTGACCTTCACCTGCTAGGGCAGCTCGTTCGGAGAGAACAACCCGTTCACAGCGCGGCTCACATTCGATGACCTTCAGCCGGATGACACGATTGACATAACCCGCCAAAATGTTGCGGCGTTCTTCTTCGCTTGCATCGGTTGGCATCTCCACCAGATGAGAAACCGGCACAAATCCCTGAATGCCTTTGCCTTGAACCAGAACTCCTCCCCGATTAAACCCATGCACTTTCAGAGAAACGATCTCATCCTGTTCAAAAATCCGTTGGACATATCCCCAGTCGGTCGGAGCAACTACCCCCTGGTTTGCTCCGCCTGAATGGATTCCTTTTTTGGGTGGCGCATACATCTCCTCATCCGCAAGGACCGCAGCCCACCACCCCTCATCAATCGGATCTGCCTGTTGTTCCCCCAGATCCATTTCAGTTTTTTTGGCAACCATCCTTTTACCTCCCTGCAATAAATACAAATAAGTTAGATTTATTGTATATCAATCACTCCGATTTTGGCAATTCGTTGGTATGCCCATTTTGGGATTCCATTTCCAGAATTGCCTTAGCAACTGCCTCAATCGCCACGCGCTGCTTGCGGTACAGGTCGGCTTCGGACATTGCCAACCGCATGGCAATTTCTCTCACCTTCTTCCCCTCCAAAAATTTCATTTCCAGAATATTATACAACACCCATTCACCGGTGAAGCGCCTTTCTCCCTCCGGCCGGACACGTTCAATGGCTTCTCTTAGGATTGCCCGCAGCGCATTGGACGTATTACCGTCATAGCGGCTCAGCATGGCCTGCACAATCTTCAATTTGGTTAATGGGCTTTCGGTTAGTTTAGGGCCGCCCCAGTAATGGGAAAGAGCATCCTTCACCCATTGCGAAAAATCGGCGGCTGCCAGCGGAATCTCGTCCCTTAACAGGCCGGACTGATCGTAACGGCCGGCGGCCTGCAACTGTTGAATGTAAGCTGTCTTGGTGGTCAATTCACTGATCGAGCGGAAAACCCCTTCCTGCAAGCGACGGTCTTTTAGGGCCAGCAAGACTCGTTCACGAAAACTGTTGATCGCTTGAATCTGATCCTCGTCCAGCGCCATTCCGGCTGCGCCGCTGATCCCCAGCAATCCAATCAGGTCAGGAGCGCCCTCCTCGTTTTGATCCACCAACGGAATGAGAATGTCATCCCCCCAGTTGAACATATCCACCGATAGATGGTTGGCACGAATCACACTCTCTAACTCGGTTGGATTTCGATCCTCCTCAAAAAAAGTCTTTCCAACCCGCACCAGGATTTCCAATCCATCTTTCTTTAGCGCAACCACATAAGCGCCCTGCACCTGCAAACGGTCACACACCGCCGCAAGAATCATCTCCAAAAATTGGCGCAGATCATTGCGGGTGATCAAGCGCTGTTCGAGTCTGCGAAGAACTTCGATCTCCTCCTTATCGTTCCCATGAAACAGCCAGCGTTCCAGCACAGGAAAGGTCAGCGTAACCAGATACTGCCCGGTCAGAATGGAGACAACCATCACAATGGGTACCAGAGCGTTATGCGGCAGACCGTACATTTCCCCCGCCCGGCGGGTGATCGTCGTCAAAGCCAGCGTAATGGAAGCCGTTACCGGGCCGCGTAATATCCATTTGAAAAGGCGGCTTTTGACCATACGATCGGGCAGCGCAACCCCGAAAAACGCCACCGAATAGGACATCATCACCACCAGCCCGCCAACCAGGAAATTCGTCAATACCGAAATAAGCCAAAAAGTCAGGCGATGTTGAGCGGCAAAATTGGAGGAGAACAGCAAAAACGGGAATGATCCCAGCACTGGAGCAATCGAGCCGACCAGCAGGTAGCCAATCCGCCGCTTGCTGGTGCTGGTAGTGGAACGTTGGAATGCCCGTACGAAGTTGTACCACGCCATGCCAATCGAAACAAAATACACCAGCATGAATAAATCCGTGCCCAAAATCGGTTGGAGATATGGCGCAGGTTGGGAATCAACCGCCAGTTCCCCCACCAGCAGTCCCATCGGCAGCATGACCAGAAACAAGACCGCCAAAGCATACGAAAGGCGAATCGCCCAACGGCGTTTACCCCGGCTGGGTTTTCCGGTGGTCGCCAGTAAAGCATCCGAAAAATGTAAATAGGCTGAAGGGAGAAAGACAATCCCAACCCATTGAAGACGCAACCATACTTCTAGTTCTTCAATTCGAGGGGCTACACTGGCAAGCGACTCGGCTGAATAAATGACCACCAGACAGAACAAAATCATTGCAAACGAGCGGGCAACCCGTTCACGCAGGTTGAAAGTCAGCGAATACAGCAGCAGCGAAAAGGCCGTAATCGCTACCCCTGCCATCAGAATCTGGTTGATGGTGATCAACACTCCCATTGAGTCACCCTCATCGTCATCATCTTAACATACTGCTAAAAAACAAAGCGATATCCTGATTGGCATAATATTGATCATTGTATCCGCTGAACTCAAATCCCAATTTAAGCGCCATGCGGATAGCGGGAGCGTTTTTGGAATGCGTTTCTAGAATCATCCGCCGCAATCCTCGCCGGCTGGCCCACCCCTGCGCTGCCAGCAACAACGCGCTGGCAATTCCTTCGCGCCGGCAGTGCGCCGCCACTGCCAGATGCGCTACCCAGGCTGTTCTGGTTGCCAAGCGTTCTTCCACCCCAATATAACCCACAATTTCCCCGTTCAAGACAGCCGCCAATAAAATTGTCTGCTGCCGCAGGCGTTCCGGCAGACTCTCCATGCTGTACGGATATTCCACCTTCACCGAGCGGGGTAAACGCACCTCACGAAAGGAAACCGAAAGTTGAGTTTCCTCAACATGTCGTTCCATTTGCCATACGTAATCGCTTTTTCCAAAATGTTCAAGAGAGATCAAATCCGGAATTTCACTGATTTGCGCAGGTCTAACTTCTATTTCTGGCATAATCCTCCATGTTTTACGGTGCGGAAATTCTCACAGGAATGACGCAGGCAGGAAATACATTATTGACATTGTCGGTCACAACCAGTCGCAGGCGGTAATCGCCCGGCGTCAGCGCAGAAGTATCCCACTGCCCGCTCCCCTCTCCGCCCAGTGGTTGATCAACAATGACCCGATCCCCTGCCGCAATTGTGACCCACAAGTTGGATGCCATCTCGCTGTATTCATATTTGTAAAAACCAAGATTAGGAACACTGACCGTTCCCCGCAGGGTGACCAAACCCTTCAGCGTCTCGCCTGCCTTTGGGAAAGTCCACTCAATCACTCCCGGTATGCAGCCATCCTGATCGGTCACATCCAGCGTTGGAATGCCAATTTCCTCGATCTGGGGCGTTTCCACGGTAAGGGGTGGCAAAGTGGCAGTCGGGGTTGATAACAGGTCGGCAGTGGGGGTTGCCATCGCCTGAACATTCGGGAAATCGGGAAAGACAATCGCAGTCACCACGAATTCCGCTGCCCCCAACAGTAAGACAAAAAGAAACACCGAGAGAGATGAGCGGAAACGACGTTGGGCGCTTTCTTTCTCTAATCCAAACACCGATGTTCGCAATTCCTGCAGGGCTGCCAGCATGCGGCGCATGGCAAACAAACCTGTCCCTGCCAGAAGCAGATAAATCCAGGGCTCATATGTTTTTAAAAAGCGGAGAACATCCTCCATAGTCCGCCTTTATTCACCTGTTGAATTCAACACTTCTTCCGTAGAATCACACCGTCATCCGTTGCAGTACGCCCCGAATCAGGGCAGTCAGTTTGGGAACCAATACTTTACCGGCTTCTAAAACCTCTTCGTGAGTGGTTACCGTGCTGCCATCCAAATTGGCTTTATTGGATATACCCGAAATGCCGAGGACTCGCATCTTTCCGTGTCGGGCAACGATGACCTCGGGAACAGTGGACATACCGACTGCATCCGCTCCAATCGTGCGTAAAAAGCGTAACTCGGCCGGCGATTCGAACGACGGGCCGGCCAGCCAGACGTAGACGCCCTCGCGGAGAGGTATGCCGGTCACTCTGGCCGCCTGCCGGCAATAGCCCATTAAATTGCGGTCATACGGTTGACTCATATCTGGAAAACGTTCGCCAAATTCATCCAGATTCGGCCCCCGCAGGGGATTCATACCCGCCATGCCTACCAGATTGATGTGATCTACAATCAGCATCACATCCCCCGGCAGATAATCCGGATGAATGGCACCAGCAGCATTCGTCACAATCAGCGTATCCATGCCCAGGCGCTGCATTACCCGGATGGGAAAACCAACTCGGCTGATCGGATAACCTTCATAAAAATGGGCACGCCCCTGCATGACCATCACCGATTGGTTTTCCAACCGTCCCACAATCAACCGCCCAGCGTGACCGGGGATGGTTGAAACCGGCCAATGAGGAATTTCTGCGTAAGGAATGACCACCGCATCTTCAACCTGTTCAGCCAGTTCCCCTAACCCTGAGCCCAAAATGATTCCGATTTGGGGTTTTATTCGGATATTTTTTGCAATGAAGCCGGATGCTTCATCAATTTCAGCCAGCGTGATCCATTCAGACAATTGAGCACCTCCATTGAAGCATTCATGATTCCCTTCTGAATTATAACCGCAGTTTGCCTGACCCGTCTTCTCATTCTGATCCCCATTAAAACCTTCATTCAGTACCCGCTTGTATCCATTTTTCAAACATATTTGATCCATCCACTTCCGATGTTCTTTTTCAAAACTGTAAACAAACTGTATGGCAATTAACCTCAAGAAATTTCTATAATAGGCGAAAATAAATTGGCAAAAATACGCACTGGAATGATGAGATCTCTGCTTTCAATTCCCGCCAAGCAACAACAGGCGCTGGTTTTCCCAGCCATCCTGGTTGCTTTTATTCTCAATCTCTTTTTATTGGTTTACTCCCTGATTGCGGGACTCAATTTCATCGAGAATCAAATCAGCTTGGGAATTGCCTTCCTGAAATTAGCCTATCTGGCTATTTTTTATTTCCACCTTATTCCTGTCCTCAACCGATATCCAAATCGAGATTGGGTGATACTGGCGGTCAACACGGTAGTTGCCGTTTCTGTCGAGTTTTTGGATCATATTTTACCCACAGGTTATTCCTTTGTCTGCATTATTCTCATGACCGCCATATCATCGCTGATTTTCAGACGCTGGTATGCCTATATTTTTCTTGCCTGTGCTTCGGTAGCCCACATCGTCACAATCGGGCTCAACAACCAGAATGTCACCGATTCCATTTTCCTTGATCTCTTCTTTTTGCCTTTGGTAGGCATTGCCACTACCGAAACCCTGCTCCGGCTGCAAAGTTCTCTGCAATTTGAGATCAACCGCCAGCAGATCATCAATAAAGTGTCGCGCAGCTTGTCTTCCTCGTTGGAAATTCATCAAGTCATCACCATGGTCACAACTGCTGTTCAGAGCGCATTGGATGCGGACACATATTATTTTGGTTTAATCGAGGACGACAGCGTTCACTTAGAACTGTTCTACGATGATGGAGAATTTTTCCCATCCATGAATGTACCCATGGATGGCACATTGGCTGGCAGGGTCATTCAATCCCGGCAACCGCTCCTGATTTGCGACCTGCCTGAAGAACGCAAAAAATTGAATATAGACTATCGGCTGGTCGGTAAAAATAAGGTCAGCCTCTCTTGGCTGGGGGTACCGCTTATCTCCGGAAAGGAGGTATTGGGCATTATCGCCGTGGCTTCTTACCAGAAATCTGCGTTCGATCAGCGCGATTTGGAATTGATGGAAAACATCGCCCAACGGGCGGCCATGGCTCTGGACAACGCCTATCATCACTTGGAAGTAGAGACCCGTTCACAAATGGATAGCCTTACTGGTGTGCTGAACCACAACACCTTCCTCGCCCGCCTAGAACAGGCGGTACAAACCGCTCTGGTGTGCGGTCAGCCGATTTCCCTCATCATGGTAGATATCGATCACTTCAAGAAATACAACGACACCTATGGTCACCTGACCGGCGATAAAGTTTTGGTCGAATTAACCCAAACCATCCGTCACAACATCAAGAAAGATGATTTGGTGGGACGCTGGGGCGGCGAAGAATTCATCATCGCTCTGCCGGACACTCAACCCGAACAGGCTTTTCTGGTAGCGGAACGCATCCGCTCGGCTTGTCAAAAAATTGTCATTTTAGACCGGCATAAAAAAGTCATCCCCGCTCCTACCATCAGTCAAGGGATTGCCTGTCTGCCCAAGGACACTGCCTCACTTGAAAAATTGATTGACATCGCTGACCAGCGTCTTTATCTTGCTAAAGAACGCGGTCGCAACCAGATTCAAGCCCAAACACCGGTGAATAATTCTGTGGTGTCTAAAAATTAACTCAAAACTTCAGCAAATGCCGCGATGGTTTGTTCCACATCCTCATCGCTGATCCAGTAGTGCAGAACCAGACGGAAGCTTTTTACACCCGTGACCCCAACCCGCACACCATGTTGGAATAGTTCTTCCGCGACTTGTCTGGCGGTCTTTGAAACCTCATCCCGCAGCGAAACAAACACCATATTGGTTTGAGGCATCCCAAAGGCAGGCTGCAAAGCCGGAATTTGAAACAAACCTTCGGCCAACCGGTGCGCGCGGTGGTGATCTTCTGCTAATCTCTCTGTCATCTGTTCTAACGCCACAATACCGGCAGCTGCCAAAACGCCGGCTTGGCGCATACCCCCACCCAGCATTTTGCGAACCCGGCGCGCTTTCACAATAAAATCTTTCGAACCGCACAACACCGAACCCACCGGTGCGCACAGCCCTTTGCTCAAACAGAAGGTTACCGAATCGGCCGCTTCGGTCAATTCGGCGACCGGCACCTTTAAAGCAGCCGCAGCGTTGAAAATGCGCGCCCCATCCAGATGCAATTTCAATCCATTGTGGTGGGCTAATTCCCCAACCTGGCGGGTATATTCTACATCCAGCACGGTACCGCCGCAGCGGTTATGGGTGTTTTCAAGAATAATTAATTTAGTGATCGGCTGGTGAATGTCTGCACCGCGGATGGCATTTTCCAGATCACCCAGGTCAATTCTGCCATCCGGCTGATTGGGCAGGGTATGGACAAAAACTCCCCCCAATGCCGAAACACCTCCCCCCTCAAAGAGAAAAGTATGCCCCAAATGCCCCATGATCGCTTCTTCACCGCGCTGGCAGTGAACCAGCGCTGCAATCAGGTTGCCCATCGTGCCAGAAGTAACCAACAAACCGGCTTCCTTACCCATCCGCTCGGCAGCCATTTCTTCCAGCCGATTGACGGTCGGGTCTTCACCATACACATCATCACCCACCTCGGCTTGTGCCATTGCCTGACGCATGGCAGGAGTGGGATGAGTAACCGTATCCGAGCGCAAATCAATGAATTTTTCCATGAAATCCGCCTCTTTTGTCAACTTCAGGATTTTCGCAGTTGCTGCAGAATCTGCTCCAATTCGGGAGGAAGAGGAGATTCAAAGGTACGCGGTTGTTCTTCACCGGGCAGCCTCACGGTCAGACGAGCTGCATGTAAGAAATGACGGCTCAACGGCAGGCTGACTTTCCTCCTGCCATAGACTCGATCGCCGGCAATTGGACAACCAATGAATGCCAGATGCAAACGGATTTGATGAGTTCTGCCCGTCAAAGGATGGGCTTCAATGAGGGTATGTTCGGGGAATGATTCACGGGTGTAATACTCCGTAACGGCCTCCCGTCCCTTTCCCGCCGGCACAACTGCCATTTGTTTACGGTGAGCCGGATCGCGGGCAATCGGCGCTTCTATTCGACCGTTGGGCGTCGGGGGCTTGCCATCCACCAGCGCCAGATAGACCTTCTCAACCTGCCGCAGACGGAATTGATCCTGCAAAAAACGATGTGCGCGTTCGTTCTTGGCGATCAGAATCAAACCCGAAGTGTCTTTATCCAAACGATGTACGATACCCGGTCGAAGTTCTCCCCCGATCCCTTCCAGGTCTGGCGTTAATGCCATGACAGCATTCACCAGTGTACCGCTTTCATGACCCGCTGCCGGGTGTACCACCAATCCGGCTGGTTTATCAATGACCAGCACATCGGGATGTTCGAAAATCACCTTCACTGGGATTGGCTCGGCTTCCAGCTCGACCGGTTGGACAGCCGGTAAATGCACTTCGATGGTCATGCCGCTTTCCACCGGAAAACCAGTTTTACGGATCACCTTCTGATTGACCAGCACAAATCCATCTCGAATCAATCCCTGCATGCGTGATCGGGAGTGTTCGGGAAAACGCCCGGCAAGGATTTTATCGAGGCGCTCGCCGCTTTCGCCTAGATATTCAAAGCGAACAATTTGTTCACTCATTGGCTTCGCTGAAATTCATCCTTTCAGGTGGTTGTTCGTTCTCAACCTTTTCCTGCTTTAGAGCTTGTTTTTCCCGACGCTCCTGAAGCCAAACTCCCAAAATCAAGACCAACACGCCAATCGTGATGCTCGAGTCGGCAATATTGAAAACGGGAAAAGTCCCTACAGATATAAAATCCGTGACATGCCCCACGGTCAGGCGATCAATCAGGTTGCCAACTGCCCCACCCAACTGCAAGCCCATTGCTGAGCGCAGAGTCCAATCTTCAGCCGGAACACGCGGATAATAATAAATAATTCCCAACGCAATCACAATCGCCAGGATGGCAAACCATTCACCGCCGTTTTGAAACAATCCAAACGCCACCCCGCGGTTATACCAATGGACAATCCGCGCATACGGCGCGAGCCATTCGAACGGCATCCACGATTCGCCCAAAGCCAAATTTTGGCGAATAATGGACTTCGTCCACTGATCCAAAGCAATGATCGTCCCCGAAACCAAAGCCAGAATAAGATAATCCCGAATGAACTTTTTCAAAATTCAGACCTCCCGGTAACCAACCTGCCTCCCCCATTTTACCTTATTTCTCAGCAAACGAACTTGACATGCTTAAACCCTCTCGGTATACTGACCCATAAGTGATGTTGATTCGCGCTTTTTTCGCCATCGAATTATCCCCACAAATCCAGAAAGAACTGGAAACCATTCTGATCAACCTGCAGCAAAGCGGGTTGCGCAATGTAAAGTGGGTAAAACCCAATGCAATTCATCTCACCTTGAAATTTCTGGGTGAATCTTCCCCGCAGGAACTCAGCCGAATAGGGAATGAGGTTCGCTCCATAGCCAGCTCAACCTCTCCTCTGGAATTACAGGTGCAAGGGATAGGAGCTTTTCCAAACCTCAGGCGTCCACGGGTGGTTTGGGTAGGTGTGCAGGCGCCGCCAGCCTTGTACCGATTGCAGCAAGCCCTGGAAGACGCGGCTGAACGGGCAGGTTATCCGCGTGAAGATCGTACTTTCTCACCGCATCTCACATTGGGGCGCGTCAGGCGGGAAGCCTCCCCCGCTGACCTGGCACGGCTGGGTGAAACAATCGCTCAAAAACCGATTGGCATGCTGGGGCGTATGACGGTTAACCAGTTTGTCTTGTTCCGCAGTGACTTAAAACCGGAAGGCGCGATTTATACGCCACTGGCGCACTTCCCATTGAGTGGATAAAATAGACTTAAATTCAACTGGAGAGGTGAATTCTGAAACCAATTGAACTTGCCCGAAGCATCATCAACACCCTGGAAGATAAAAAGGGTGAAAACATCCTGTTGATGGATATTCAGGATATTGCAACATTTACCGATTACTTCATCCTTTGCTCAGGCACCAGCGAAAGGATGATCGAAAGCCTCGCCGATGCCGTGCTGGAAAATGTCAAAAAAGAATTTCAAATGATTGGTAAAAAAGAAGGCTACGCCCAAGGCGGTTGGGTGCTGGTGGATTTGGGAGATGTCATCGTGCACCTCTTTTCCCCAGAGCAACGAGAATATTACCGTTTGGAAGAGTTGTGGAGTCAGGGTAAAATCTTACTACGCCTGCAATAACATCTTTCCATGACTCCGGGGGGAGGCAGGAAAGAGCCTCGTTGATTTCCATGTTCGGGGAGGGGAAATGAAAGCCAGTTTTTCGCACTTACTTGCTATGGTCAGCCTGATCGTGGCAGGATTGTTGGCTGGTTGTACCGCACCCATACCATCTCAACCCACACCTGCCACACCGCCAGCGATGATTGAAACCGGTCAATTACCGCGAATGCGCGGGGAATTCTTTTCGGCCTCCGGCGAATGTGGCTTCTGTCACACGGCATTGAAAGACAGCAACGGAAATGATGTATCCATTGAAAGCGCTTGGCGTGCCTCGATCATGGCAAACAGCACCCGCGATCCATATTACCGCGCTTCGCTGCGCTCCGAAGTTCTCAACAAACCGGAATATGCAACTGCCATTCAAGAAAAATGCGCGGTCTGCCATATTGGCATGGCGCACCACACTTCGCTTCTCAGTGGAGAATCCACTGCTGTGCTTGCTGATAAGGGCTACCTTACCCCCACTCACCCGCTTTACCCGCTGGCATGGGATGGTGTTTCGTGTACCCTGTGCCATCAAATTCAGGGAGAGAACTTTGGCACAGCCGATAGCTACAGCGGGGGATATCTGTTCGAAAAAGAACCAAAAACCAGTGAACGCCCCGCCTACGGACGCTTTGCAGTGGATGACAACATGGCGACCGTCATGCGCAACGCCTCCGGCTACCAGCCAGTACAATCGGATCATGTGACGCAATCTGAGTTGTGCGCTGTTTGCCACAATCTGTACACTCCCTACTTTACCAATGACGGGAATCTAAGCAGCGAACTCTTTCCAGAACAAACCCCTCATCTTGAGTGGCTGGCTTCAGAATTCGGACATTCGTCGTCCTGTCAGTCGTGCCACATGCCGGCTGCTGATGGCGAAGCGCCGATTGCCAACACTGGCAGCCCCAAACGCAACCCGTTAATGCAGCACACGTTCATTGGCGGTAACCGTTATATGCTCGAATTGTTGGCTGCCAACCCGGATGCTTTGAAAATCTCCGCTACAACGGAACAATTGGAGCAAGCCCGCCTGCTCACCCTGCAGCAGCTTGAGCAAAACACCGCCCGTTTGAATGGTCACGTCCGTCAGGAAGGTGACGAATTGACGGTTGAGGTTCAGGTTGAAGTCCTGACCGGTCACAAATTCCCCACCAGTTTCCCTTCGCGTCGCGCTTGGCTGCACCTAACCGTAAAAGACGCCACTGGAAAGGTAGTGTTTGAGTCAGGCGGCTGGCAGGCAGATGGCTCAATCATCGGAAATGACAACGATCTTGACGAACAGAAGTTTGAGCCGCACTATCAGGTCATCACCAGCCCTGATCAGGTGCAGATTTACGAGCCGATTATTGGCGACCCGGATGGAAAAGTCACGACCACCCTGCTCCGCGCCCAGCGCTATCTCAAAGACAACCGCCTGCTGCCGCGCGGCTTCGATAAAAACACGGTTTCGCCAGATATTGCGGTTTATGGCGAGGCTGCCGACGACCCAGATTTTCTAGGCGGCGGCGATACGATTCAGTATCGCATTTCTACGGCCGGTTTCACTGCCCCCTTTGCCATTGAAGTGGAGTTGTTGTATCAATCCTTTGGCTACCGCTGGGCAGAAAAATTCCGCAACCAACCCGATAACCCGGAAGCAATGGAATTTTATGGCTATCTCGACGCGCTCCCCAACAGCCCGTCTTTGGTAGCTCGCGCTGAACTGAGAAGTCCTTAAATCAGCGCATCTACGACCAGCGCCAGAAATATGAACGCCAAATACATGCTGGAATAACGGTACATCCGCCAGGCTACTTTATTGCCCGGTTTGCGCAGCACATTCCACGCAGTGTGGATCAGCCATACGCCCAACACCGCTGCAGAAATCAGGAAAACACTGCCACCCACTTTGAAGACCGGCATGAGCAACGTGAGGGCAACCAGTTCCAGTGTGTAAATAAAGATTTGCGTGCGAGTTTCTTTCTCGCCGCGCACCACCGGCAGCATCGGAACGCCAGCGCGGGCATAGTCTTTGGCGCGCACCAACGCCAACGCCCAGAAGTGAGGCGGCGTCCACATGAATACCAGCGCAAACAAGAAAAGCGAAGGCACATTCAAGCTGCCGGTGGCTGCGGCCCAACCGACCAACGGCGGAATCGCTCCTGCCCCTCCGCCAATTACAATATTCTGCACAGTTAGGTTCTTGAGCCAAATGCTGTAAATCAAAACATAATAAATCATTCCGGCAACGGAAAGCAGCGCTGCCAAAAGGTTGACCATTCCTGCCAGAATGAAAAATGCGGCTATGCAAGCGCTGGTCCCATAAGCCAGCCCTTCCGCGGGGGTAAGAATTCCGGATGGAATCGGGCGTTTAGCCGTACGCTGCATGGCCCCGTCAATTTGGCGATCAATATACTGGTTGAGCGCACTCGAACCACCCGCCGCTAATGCCCCTCCCAACAAAGTCCAAAGGGTCAGTTCCAATGAGGGAATTGTTCTTCCGCCAACCACCATACCCGCATAGGTGGTCACCAGAAGCAAGGCGACAATAATTGGCTTGTTCAGCATCAAGTAGGCTTTCAGCCGCCGCTTTCCCCCGACCCGAGGTTGAATTGCCGATTGCCGTTCTTCCATTTCGCTTTTGCCCACTCGGACAACCGCAACCCAAAGCACAACGACGGTCACCCACACTGCCGCCGTAATCGCCGCGTGAACAACCACAAGATCCAGCGGATAACCTCGCTGGACTTTAATAGCGCCGATCAAGGCTTGTCCGGCAAACAGCGTCATCAATGCGCTGGCAGAACTCAACACCAGCGGCTGATCGAAATAGGAGCGGCGTGCCTTGTTGAACACCCCAAGGACTGCCAGGCCTGCCAGCGCAGTCAAAAGGCGATGCCCCAACGCCAGCCAACCCAGAGCGCTGGAAGGCAACCCGCCGCCACAGAAAGGAAAACCCGCGCAAGCGCTGCCAGCATCCAGCCGCGCAACCAGCATGCCAGAAATCATCAAGCCAAAAACCAGCCATAAGGCAAGGGCGGCGTTACGCCGTAACGAGGAACGGAACGAGATTGCTCCGATTGGCAAGTCTTTGGCAGAAAGAAACGAAAGCGTCACCGCCCCGCTGAGCAGAGCCATGGTGAGAAGAGCCGCAATTAAGTGGCCTGCTGCCAGCCAAACCATTCCTGTCCGGTTAACCAACCCTGCGCCCAGTCCGAGTTGAATTAAGAACAAGAACGAAGCCATGCTCAGGCTGATTTTCAGCCATCCGCCCAGCCGTCTTGCCCAAACCCAGCCGGTTAGAAACAAGGTGATCAAACCGCTGACCGCGGATAACAAACGATGCGCCATTTCCACGCGGGCAGCGGATTCAGTCGGAACTGCCCACTGCCCAAAACAAGTCGGAAATGCCAAACAGCCCTGGTCAGCCACGCTAAGTCGCAATCCGTAGCCGATCATGAGGGAGATGAAAGTCAAAATAGCCGCAGCAAGCAGCCCGTAACGCAGACGTCGGTTTTCAACACTCATAAATTTCCTCCCCGGGATTGACGGTTTCTTCATCCTCTGGATTCGTATGCGTTGAAGTTGTATTTTCCAGTTGTTTGCGCACAAAAAAGGGATAGCCGATTGCCAGAATGGCCGCAAAAGCAAACCATTGAAGAGCATATCCCAAATGCGGACCTTCTGTGATTTCAATTTCAGGCAGGGCTGGATACGGCGGGGTTGAAACTGGGCCTTGCGGCGCTTCTTGAATCCAAACAGGCAGCAGATTCAAGCCGGTTTCAGCGCGCCAGCGTTCCAGGTCAATCCAGTTCCATGCCTCAGGTCGGGGTTGAGCAGCGTTGGGTTGTGGATCAGCCACCCCTCCGATAGCCGGTTTGGGCATTGGGCGTCGTATCATTCCCGTCAGCGATACCAAACCGTTCTTGCGATATTGGGAGCGGCTTTCCGTATCCGCCTCACCGAGAGGAATCCAGCCGCGATTAATGTAAACCACCCAATCTGTGCCTTCGATGCGTAAAGGGATAAAAAGATGGTAGCCCGGTTGATTGTCCCAGACCTGATTACGCCACAGAAATTCGTGTTCAAAATCAAACTCACCGCGAACCTGAACCATGCGGTATTCCATCTCAAACAAGTCATAGATTGGCAGGTTCTGGTTCAAATCCAAAGGCGGTGAGTTTACCTGACTGAGGATTCGTTGATTGAGTTGCCGCCGCCACTCCAGGCGATCCAATTGCCAGAAACCCAGTCGAATCATGATTGCCACAGCAGCCAGAACAAGCAGCGTGGTCACAATCCAACGCAGGGTCAACAACTTGCCACGCATAAGAAGTTATCCCGCCTCATTCACGATGGGTTCAGGGTCACTGCCCGGCAGGGGTTTGACCACCAATGTATACAGCCACAACAAAATCCAGGTGGGAAGACCGATTGAGATGATGCCAAACACACGATCCGAAGCCTTGGCGCGCGGAAGCACATCTATCCCCAGTGAGCGGGACTGCTGAAAACTGCACTCCATCGTGTACTGGCTGGGCCGGTCGAGAGTCATTCGACTGGTGGAGTCCGGCAATACCCACAGCGGTCCTAACTGATGAGAGACTTCATCCAAATTGCGGACAAGCAGCGTATCCCCCTCAACAAATCGCATTTCCGGCAAGGAAGGACCTTCTTCGCCATTGGCGATTCGTGCCGCTGTTCCGAGAGGAATAATGATTTCTACCGTCTGGGGGGGACGCTCGCTCCGATCTTTGACCAGTTGATAGGAAATTTCGCTGACCGCGAAGGCAAACACGCAACTGATCAGAAAACTCCACCACAAACGCCTTAGGGCTGCCTGAACCGCAGGAGACATCTTACTTCTCCTTTAAAATCTGACGAATATCGGCGGCAATATCCTGGGGGGGTGTACCGTAAGAAAAAGTCAACCGCAAATTACCGGAAGGATCAATCAAATAAACCCGCGTCGAGTGATCAACCAGATATCCTAATGCGCTTTGTCCCTCTTGAATCTGACGGTAAACTCCATAAGCCTTCCAAATCGGGGATAATTCTTCCTCGCTGCCGGAAAGGCCGATGAATTGCGGGTCAAAACCGGTTGCGTACGCGTGAATCCGTTCGGGTGTATCCCGTTGCGGGTCAACCGTGATAAAAACCACATCCAAACGATCCGCAAAAGCAGCCAGGTCGGCCTTGACCCGTTTCATTTCAGCCATCGTAGCCGGGCAAAAATCCGGGCAGGTCGTGTACCCAAAGAAAATCAGAATTATCTTTCCCTGGCGATCACTCAAGCGGTACATCGTTCCGTCTGCGCGGTTCAATTCGATAGGCGGAGCAGGAATGGGCGGCTCAATCACCGAGCCGTGAAAGGAATATGGCTGGGAAAAGGCCAGCAGCCATACAGCCAGCAAGCCAGCCAGTACCGCCACACTAACCAACCAAATCGTTCGTTGCATTCCTGCTCCTCATGGCCTTACAGAGAACCGATCAGGTACAGCGCGGGGTAGAAGAAAATCCACACCACATCCACAAAGTGCCAATAGTTGACCGATGCCTCAACCGCCCAGTGTTTTTCCGGGCTGTAATGTCCCTTCAATCCGTTTCGATAAACGATAAACAGGAAGATCACACCCGTCAAAACATGAAAGGCGTGCATACCGGTCATCATGAAGAATACCGCCCCTTCTGGGCCGTCTGCCGGACCAAATGGCGCCAACCGCCACTCAAAACCAACCACCCCCACCAAAAAGGCAATCCCCAGCAGCATGGTGATCAGGATACTGGTCAGAAAACCTTTGCGGTTACCTTTGGAAATTTGCACTTCTGCGCGATTGGCAAAAAATGAACTGATCAGCAGCACGGAGGTAACGATTAACCCCAGCTCCTGTTCCAAATGCGGCCGCTTATCTCCCAGAAGGTAAAAACGGGTTACCAATAACGCGGCGAACACGAAAGAGTCAGAGAGAAGAAATAGCCACAAACCAAGCCGGTTATTGGCTAATTTTTGCTTGTAAGTCGTCAGGGCTGCTTCCGGTGCGGTCATTTAGTGTTCTCCTTCCGAGCGAAAGACCCGCCCAATGTGCATAAAGTACACCAGCACCAAACCGGCTTTCAGGAGAGCCACAATCCAAAGGAAGATGGCTGCCGCCTCATGAACGCCGAGATAGTATTCAATGACGGTAAGAACCGCCAACGCCAGAAAAACCAACACGCCTCGTTTGAGCTCGTCTATTTTCGCTGTTTGCATTTTTCTCCTCCTTAATCACCCGCCTGCTGTTGTAAGACTTCAACATAACGAGCGCCTTTCAAACCATAGTCATACGGGTCGCCCACCACCCGGATCGGCTGGGGGTAATTGTGCATCGGCGCTGGCGTGGGCAAAACAGCCCATTCCGGTGAACGAGACTGCCACACGTTCTCGGTAACCACCTCGCCTCGTCGGGCGCTGACAAACAGATTGATCAGGAAAATCAGCACTGATAGGGCTACCATGAAACCAGCAATCGTGATGATCAAATGAGCCATTTCAAAACCCTGTGCGGGGTCATAATCCGCAATGCGGCGGCGCATTCCTAATAGCCCAATCTGCATTTGCCCAAATGACATGATCAGGAAACCCGGCGTGAGCAAATAGAAGTGAATCTTGCCCAGCAAGTCACTCATTTTTCTACCCGTGACCTTGGGATACCAGTAATAAATAGCCGCAAACAGTGGGAAGATAAATCCGCCAAACATGGTCGCATGGAAATGCCCCACCACAAAATAGCTGTCGTGCATATGCAAGTTGGTGGAAACCGTGCCCAGCGGTGGCCCGCTCAGCCCTCCCATCAAAAAGACAATAATCGCGCCAATGAGGAAAAGCATGGGAACATGAAAACGGATGCGTCCCATCCACATGGTGGCTACCCATGAGAAAAACTTAATCCCGGTTGGGACGGCCACCAGTAAGGTCGAGTACATGAACGGTACCCGCAAATATTCTTCCATGCCGGAAGTGAACATGTGGTGCGCCCATACCAGAAAACCTACTAAGGCAATCCCCATCGAGGACATTGCTACCCACTTGTAGCCAAACAGGGGTTTGCGCACAAATACCGGCAGCAATTCACTGATGATTCCCAAACCGGGCAGAACAAAGATGTAAACCGCCGGGTGGGAATAGAACCAGAACAAGTGCTGGAACAGGATGGGGTTTCCTCCTTTGGTGGCATCAAAAAATCCCATTCCAAACAAACGCTCGAAACTGACCATTTGAAACGAAGTGCCGATCAATTGAGTGGCCGTCAGAGCAATAATAGAAGTCGCCAAAGTAGCCCACGCAAAAATCGGCATGCGGAACAGGCTCATGCCGGGTGCTCGCATCCGCAAAATCGTTACAATCAAGTTCAACGCCCCAAGGATGGAGGACCAGCCCGCGAAGAAAACAGCCACGAAGAACATTTGCATGCCCATTGGAGCGCGAATGCTGAGAGGCGGGTACCCCGTCCAACCCGTGTCAAAACCGCCGGTGAAAATCGCCGAGACCAGCACCAGCGAGGCTGGCACAGCCAGCCAGAATGAGAAGGCATTCAGGCGCGGGAACGCCATATCCTTTGCGCCGATCAGCAGGGGTACAGCGTAATTCGACATGACCGCAATGCCCATCAGGATCGAAACAATCAGGGTCATGCCGTGCATCCCAATCAGCGTATTGAAGAAGTTCAATGTAACCCACTGCATCCCAGTTTGCACCAATTCGACGCGAAAGATGAGCGCAAACGAACCGCCCACCACCAAAAGGAAGAGAGAGAGGAATGCATATTGAACGCCAATCACCTTGTGATCCAAACTAAACCCAAAGTAACGCTTAATTCCCGGCTCTTCATGCATCTCCTCCGGATCGGCTGTTTCTTCACCTTTTGCCCATGCAAACCAATCTCGAAACGCGCCAATGCCTATCAGAAAGCCGATAATCCCCAATGCCGCGCCGACAACCCAGGCCGGTTCGGCTTTATAGGCCAACCCCATCACCGCGCGGATACCAGTCACCAGGCCGATACCGGCAGCCCAGCCAATCATCTGCCCGATCAAACCCCTGAGAATACCATAAGAAAAAATACCTTTCATAAGTCTAACTCTCCTTTAGGATTATTTGAGCGACTTGATGTATTCGATAATTTCCAGAATTTGCTGCTCTGGAATGGTGTCCTTGTAAATTTGCGGCATAACTCCCGGAACAAATCCTTTCGGAACTTGCGCGTTGGGATTGATGATTGCCGTGAGTAGATATTCATCATCTACGGTAACGACTGAGCCGTCTGTGAGTTCGTGGGTCAGGCCGTACAACCCCTTCCATGTCGGCCCCACATTTGGCGAACCATCCACGGAATGGCAGGAAAGACATCCATTGTTCCGCGCCCAAACCTCACCGCGTGCCACCGGGTCGCTGCCAATGGCTGCCAGTTGATCCTGAACCCATTGGTCAAACTCGGCTTGAGTGACCACCTTGACCGGCGACTCCATGTAGGCGTGTGAGGTGCCGCACATCTCTGCGCAACGCACCTTGAATTCACCCAGTTCCGTGGGGGTTACCCGCAGTTCGCGCACCAAATTTTCGCCCGGTAAGGTATCCTGCTTGACCCGAAATTCCGGCACCCAGAACGAATGGATGACATCCAAGGAGGTGAGTTTTAGCAAAGCCTGTTTGTTCACCGGCATCACCATCGTACTGGATACAATCCCATAATCCGGGTACTCAAACCGCCAAAACCACTGCCCAGCCACCACCTTGATCTCAAGCGCTTGTGGATCAGCCCGGCGCGTCTCCGCCAGTGAAACCGAACCCAAATAGGCAAAATAAATCACAATTCCCAGCGGGATTACCGTCCAGATGATCTCGAGGGGATTATTGCCCTTGATATAAGCGCCGTCCTCCTCTTCTCCCGGTTTATGGCGGAAAACAACCAGACTGTAACCCAGAAATACGACGATCAAGGAAAACAACAACGAGATCATGAAGAAGTGCAGGTTGAAAAGCTGGTCAATTGGCTGCGCTTGCTGGCTGGCAGCAATTGGCAGCAAGGGGATATTGCTCAAAAGGAAGTAAATCAATGCGGTGAACACTGCGATGAGAACACCAACAATTACAAAATGCTTCATAGATGATCTCCTCTGTATGGGGGGATGCTCGCTGGAGGTTGACGAAACCTTTGGTAAATTCAACCAATCCTCCGCCTGGGCCGGTGTGAGTGTGCGCCGGTCATAGACCACCACCGCGCCGCTGGATTTCAACGACACCAACATGACCTGCATGGGCTGTTCGCCTGCAACAAACTCCTGTAAAAATTCAGCGCGGGAAATCGCCTTATCGTCATAATCCAGAATGATTAAGTCTGGAGACCAGTTTTGCATTTCACTCAGGGCGGCCTCGTTGGAAGCCACCCTTCGGATTTCCAGTTGCGGATTTTTCCACTGGCGCTGAAGCATTTTTTCCAATCCCTGTCCGAACAGTGGATTGGCTGAGGCAATCAACACCCGCTGATAAGGCGTACTGGTTTCCCGACTCATAAAATTCCCTGAAGTGTGACTCCTGAAAGTACCTATTCTTAATTTACACAAAAATTGTCCGATTTTCTACGCTCGGACAATTTTTTATAGGTTAAATTGAATTTTCTGTTGGGGTGATTTTCAGCTCACCCGCTCATCACTCTCTTTTTTGGATCAACCCCAACTGTAACCCTTTGCTGACGGCTTCAGTGCGGTTAGAGGCCTCTAGTTTTTCGAGAATGTGGCGGACGTGGGTCTTGACCGTGTTCTCCGAAATGAATAAGTTGGCAGCAATCTGACTGGTGGTTTGACCAGCAGCCAAACAGTCCAAAACTTCCAATTCGCGGTCACTTAACAAGGGTTGAGCCTTGATTTCCCCCTGTTGTGCGAGGGCACGCAAGACCATTCCGGTTACCTCCGGAGACAAAGCGCCATCCCCTTCGGCAACCCGCAAAATGGCTTTGCGTAAATCGTCCGGTTCTATATTCTTCAGCAGGTAACCATCCGCGCCCAATCGGATTGCGGAAAGCAAATCCTCTTCCTCTTCCGAGATGGTCAACATCAGCACGCGTACCGGCAAATTCATCCGCCGAATTTGGTTAACCGTTTGAATGCCATCCATTTCCGGCATGTTCACATCCAGCAGGACAACATCCGGTTTTTCACGCTGAATGACCTGCAACGCATCTTGCCCGTTGCCGGCCTCTCCAACCACCTGTAAACCGGGCAAATCGTTGATCAATCCAATTAGGCCACGACGAAAGAGAGCATGATCATCCACCACAACCAATCGAACAGGGAAAGCAGTCATACCGGTTCTTCCTCTTGCTTTAAGGGTAAATGAATTCTGACGGTTGTCCCTGCCTGAGGTTTACTGATCACTTGAAAATCAGCCCCGATCAATTCTGCCCGTTCACGCATTCCGCGCAAACCGTGCCGAGAGAATTCAGGCACATCCTCAGCGCTGAAGCCCACCCCATTATCACTGATTTCTAAGATCAGCACACCTTTCCAATTGCGCGCCTCGATGCGAACCTGACTGGCTTGAGAATGCTTGCGCACATTGCTGAGCGCCTCCTGGACAATTCTCAGCAGCTGCGCCTGAATTTCGGGTTCAATTTTTGGCAACGAGGATGGAAAATTGCGTTCTACCCGCATTCCGCTGTTTTTCTCGAATTCATCCGAGAGCGGTTTGAGCCATAAAATCATGTCTTCCCCCGGGCTTAATCGCAAACTGTCAATTACCTGCCGGGTTTCCAGATAGGCATCCGCAAGGGCTTGATGCGACTGGTGAATCATCTGTTCCAGACGCTGCAACTCGCCATGCGCCAATTGGGTTTGCATCTGCGCAACGGTCAGTTTGAGATAAGCCAAGGTTTGAGCCAAGCTGTCATGAATTTCGCGCGCCAGACGGATACGCTCCTGCAACACGACCCGGTATTCTCGCTCCTGCTGCATCCGTTCACTTTCAACTAACATCGCCAGTTGACTGGCGAGGATGGTCAGCAATTGGCGGCTCTCTTGCGATATGGAATGATCTCGAGCCGCGCAGAACAGAATCACGCCGATCAGCACACCGCCGGGAAGACAGCAGGGTAAAGCCAGATAAGTCCTGTCTTTTGCTTTGGCTGGGTGTTTGGGGACTTGATGGAGCATGCAGTTAGCTGGCTGAACCTCATTCAGCAATTCCATGATCACTTCATCGGCTTCCTGCGAGGTCAACCACGCCTCCTTACCCACCGCCAGGCGCATTCCTAGAAAATGGGGTAGGGATGGCTTAAATTCCACTCGCCCGGCATTGAAACCAAATATCGTACACAAACGATCCAGCAAGTGTTGGGCGTAATTTTCTGTTGAGGAATGCAAATCCTGCGGTGAGTGGGATTGCCGTAAAGCGGCTTGTTCCTGCGTTTTTAGGCGGATCACCTCCAGCGCGGAGAGCATCTCGCGCAGCAGGGTTGAGAGAAATTCGTGCATCTCTCCATTTAACCGCTGATCGGGCAGCAGGTACACATTCAGCATCGCCAGCGTTCGAGTGTCGCGCTGCAATGGCAGGCAATAAATCCGCACCGATTGATCAAAAGGCGCTTCCAACAAGGGACACGACTCACCCACGGTGGTTTCCAATTTTTGACAAACCCGACAACGATTGCGAACTCGCGGCTCACTCAAATGTTCGGCCCAGGCTTTCAACACCGGCGCAGGATAAGCCCCCTGCGTCAAAGGATTAAGTGGTTGGCCCCATTCATCAAACGGCATAAAGGAAACTCCAACCGCGCCGGTCATTTCGCTAATGATCACTAAGGAGCGTTCAATTAATTCCTTTTCGGTTTGCGCCTCCAGCCAGACCTGATTAAGACGAAGCATCCCATTCAAACGACGCTCTAAGTCACCGCCCACCTTTCGGGTTTCTTGCAAGGTAATTTCCAGCATTTTCTGGCGTTTGCGCCGAGTCCACCAATCCGCTAACAATAAGGAAATTGCGCTTGCCAACAACATTGCTGGAATCCAAAACGCCCAGCCATTCGGTTGGTTTTTGAGGAACCGTTCGAATCCCAGAACGAGGGTAAAACCCGCAAGCAGAAGGATCAGCAGGGGCAGATCAACCGGTTTTCGATGCTTGCTCATCAAAACAAATTTTACCCTGAAAGTATCATCTTGCCATATTTCGTATAACTTTACTGATTCATCTTGATCCATGAACATACTATGGCTCATAAAAAAGATGGGCAAATCTCAGAGATTTGCCCATCTTACGCCGTCGGTCAAAAATTTTTTATTTGAAGGTTCTGACGTAGGAAATCACCTGCCAAATTTGCTCATCGGTTAGAATGCCTTTTTGAGCCGGCATGGAAGAGTTGAACGGTGCCATTGAGCCGCCTTCAGCAATTCTCCAGAAAAGGTAGTCATCACCCACCTGCGGGGCAACTTCTCTTAAGGCTTGCGGTTTGGGGTCTAAGCCAGCCGAGGCAGGTCCGTCTCCCCCACCGGTAGGCCCGTGGCACGAAGCGCAGCGTTCTTCATAAATGGTTTTGCCAGCTGCAGCCGCATCACTGCCGAGGGGATTGGTTTTGCCCGCATACTCCGCCGGCACCGCAGGTCTCTGCGAGGTAGTTTGTTCGCCGCCTCCGCCGCAAGCAGTCAAAATAAGCGCGCTGAGCAAAAAAACAGCAATCAGTATTGGAAATACTTTTTTCATATATTCCTCCTTTGGTGTAGTGAACCTTTTCACAATTCTTATTATAATACGCCAAATTTGAAAATAAACCCCCTGCGCAGCATTTGTGGGGGTGATTTAAGAATGAAAAATAGATTAATTCAAAATACACCCCGCCGTTAAAATCACCAGTCTAAAAATCTTGATTATGCCCTATAATTACCTCATGCCATTTCGCAGGTTTATACCTTTCCTTGTTTTGATCCTATTAGCAGTAGCCGTCCAGCCTCTTACCGACGTTCGGGCTGAAGACCTGCCCAAAAATCTACAGGATGGTGAGGTGACTGCTTACGACCTCATCCTCGCCATGAACACCCTGCGAGTTTCGAATGGTCTGCCCCCCCTCGTGGAGGATGCGATCATTAATGCAGTCGCTCAGGCAACGGCTGAAATTATGGCCGCCAATCAAATGTCCTGGCACATTGGCAATGTGTCCGGCCGTCTGCAGGCAGCAGGTTATGGCGGAGGCGCCAAGGTGTGGGCAACCGAGAATTTTGCCGTTGGCACAAGATACACCATTGACCAGATTATGTTAGCTTGGGCAGATCCGGATCACATGATCCCGGCTGTAAACCCGGCTTACTGTCACGTAGGTGCCGGCGTTGCAAAATCAGCCAACGGGATGACCTACTATGTCCTTCAGGCTGCTTATGTGTCAGGCAAATCCTGCGGTGATTACCGCCCGCCGGCCAATTTTACACCGCAGCCCGGCAGCAGCAACCCTGTCGTTCCCCAAATCATCATACCGGTTAAAGTCGCCACCCCCGATGAGGACGGAAAAGTTTTCCATGTCGTTCAAACCGGTCAATCTCTGTGGGCTATCGCCGTGGCATACAAAGTGACCATTCGGGATCTGGAGGTGTGGAACAACATCTCCCGATCGGTTCCCCTTCAAGTCGGGCAAAAACTGTTCATTCCCAGCAGCAATACAGAGGGGTATGCAACCCCCACTCCTGTAGGCATGGTCAAGGTTTCCACACCCGATGCAGACGGGAGAATTATCCATGTTGTCGAACCGTACAATACACTGATTACCATCGCTAACGCCTACGGCGTTTCAGTAGATACCATACTTAGATACAACGGCATTCAGGCTGACTGGCCTCTTCAAATCGGCCAAAAACTGATCATTTATCCGGGCAACATCACCCCCAGCCCTACCCCGCGTCCGCTCACACCAATTGAAAAACTGACCCCCGCCAGTGACGGCAAATACTACCATACCGTTCAAAGCGGCGAAACGCTGGTATGGATTGCCAAATTATATGAAGTGAGCCTCAACGACCTGCTAGGATGGAACGGGCTGAACTGGTCTTCGATCATCCATCCCGGAGACCAGATTCTCTTACAGGTCACACCGCCGATGCCGCCGACCTCTACGCCCAGCCCAACCCTGCCACCCACCATGACTCCTCTACCCCCAACGGCAACGCGGAGTCCCACGCCAACCATGTCTGCCGCTGCTGAAACGCCATTGGTTGAAGAGGGAGAGCAAAACTCTTCTACCCTTCTTTTTCTTCTGATTGGACTTGCCTCAACCGGTACAGCGCTGCTCGTATTGCTCACAAGAAGAAACAAGTGAAGCATGATCGCTTGCCCTCACGAAGAGGTTGAACCAAATCAGTGAGCGTGCAGGGGCTCGAATAACATCCCCTCACGGGGACGCTGAACCAAATCCGTGAGCGTGCAGGGGCTCGAATAATATCCCCTCACGGGGACGCTGAACCAAATCAGTGAGCGTGCAGGGGCTCGAACCCTGAACCAAT